>OHDI01000070.1_pt1 | contig 102384 bp, 123 predicted proteins | sample 1566981 | NCBI WGS metagenome assembly OHDI01 (sample SAMEA3879509, study PRJEB24766) | human gut metagenome | biome: human-associated habitat; feature: feces | place: USA | collected 1985/1987 | reverse complement strand
TTTCTTATCTTTTCGGCTTGCAACTGTACTATCGTGCCTATTTCATTTATATCATTCGTATGTAAAATCAAACTTCCAAGTTTATTTCTCTCAATTATCATTTTTTCATATTTGTCTATAAGCATTTTCTCAATTATTTTCTTTATTTCCTCCAATTCCTCTTGTACTCCTTTTTTTCTACCAGCATCTCCTACTGCTTGGTCAAAAAAGCAAGAAATAATATCTTTTTTAAAATATTCTTTTTTATCGCGGGATGAATATGCCGTAATACCAAATGCATTAATATGATTATCGGCAATTATTTTTTTACTGGTACTCAAAACCTTTTTTATTTCTTCATCAGTTTTTAAATCCGCTTTATTAAAAATAAACAAAATAGGTTTGTCCGTCACCAGCTTATTTATAAACTGCAAATCTTTATCCTGTATCGTTCCATTATCAATATCCACCAACCAGATTAAGCGATCAATCGCTTTTAACTGCTTACTGGATAGATATTCATCAGACAACGCATCGGTCGCATCTATATCTGATTTGTTATACCCCGGCGTATCCAACAAAACAATCTTTTCTGAGAAATTCTCGGGAAAATCATTCCGATAAACTACCAAATTTCTGATAAAACGGGAAAATCCAATTTTATATTTCTCATAAAACTCATGAGTCAAAGCTGCACTAGCTTCTGCTTTTAATAGCAAAATACGATCATCCTTTAGATAAGCTTGTATTTTATTCTCTTCCCCACTAAGTATATAGGTGGGAATAGATGTCGTCGGATTTTGATTTTCTGGAAGAACTATTTCATCCCCACTATTATTTAATAAAGAATTGATAAATGCTGACTTGCCTGCGCTAAATCGACCCCCTACGCCAACAACAGTCTTATTGGTAAGGAGTTTTATTTTTTTATATTCTACAATTTGGTCGGACAATTTTTGTAATCTTTTTTCCAAGCCAAGTAAATCAATATTGGCATCCTCAATATAACTAATTGTACGAACTAATTGTTTGTCAAGCATATTATCAATCTTATCAGTTTTTTTTTGCATATTTTTAGGTAATATTTCACAAATAAGATTCAGTCCTGACGACGGATCAATTATATATTGGTTCTCAACAATCCCACTTTCTTCTGTGCTATCATCCCATAATCCCATATCATTTATCCCCTAAATTCATTTGGATTAATTCACACTTTTCATCATGGACATGTTTTATAAAATTCTCATAATTTTTCACAGATTCTTTCTTATTTTTCATCTTCTCCTTTATAAAATTAATCTTTTCTTCAATTTGCTGCCGCATTTCATCAGTAAAGGTCATTGAATTTTTATCAAGTAAATCGCTTATAACTTTGGTTTTTATTTCTAATGCATCACTAATATCACTGGCGATACGTTGAAGTACTTTTCGCTGTTCCAAATTTAATTCATGTATAACTGTCCCTTCCACAGTTCCTCCGGGGAAAAAATCTTCTATCATTTCCTGATATTTTTTCCGATCTACAATATTGAATGGTGGCACCGTAATTTGCATCAAAACTTGTTCCACTGGTCCGATTATATTTACATCATCAAAAGTAGCATCCGTTTTTAAAAACGCAGTTGATACAGCTTGCTTAACTTCTCTTTTTATTCCTTCTAAATCTATCACATAATTCAAATCATCTGAAATCTTCCGTTCCGCATCGTCTATATATTCGTTGATATGTGCTATAACATCTACTACACAGGCATACTTATAATGCTCCTCCACTATCTTGCTATGTCTTTGTTTAAAAATCCAAAACCCTCTTTCATGTTTAATTTCATGCTGTCTTGTATCCATTTTAATAGATAAATCAGAATACTCAGAAACCAAACTTTTTATATCATTATTCATACTAGTTATATATTTCTTCATATTAATATTATGCCTACTGAAAATTGACTTTATTTCTTTTTTCATCCCCAGTAAAGCAGCCTTGCTTATTGTAAGCTGTTTTTCTAATTCATCTACATCTGCATAATTCAGCATCTCCAGATTTTGACGAGATTCTGTTTCTATATCATCCAGTTTTTGAATAAAAAGCTTTTTCTGATCATTTGCATATATTGTTGCCCGTTCTGAAATCAGTTCCTCTTTTTGCCTATATATTTCAGAGAATTCTTTTTCTTTCAAGTTCTTTATATTAGCCAATTCTTCAAGGAACTCCGGTTCTATTTTCATTCCTTCCAAGGTCTGAAGATTTTCTAAAGTTTTCTTTTCCTCACTATTAAATTCTATATTTTGTTTTATTTTAGCTGCTATGGAATACAACCTGGCAATAATGTATTTTGGTGGTAATGAATCTCGTATTTTACCTAAAGTATCATTTGCACTACCCACAGTTTTGGAAAATGCTGCATCTATAGTCGCTTTCGCATGTCTATCCAACGTTTTTTTTGTTCCATGCAAAACTTCAATTAATTTCTTTTTTCCTCTCCCTGGAAATGTCAGCATCGCTGAGTCAAATTTACTCCCCACCAGTACAGCATGTTTTATGCTATTTCCCGGTAAAATTTTTATCATTAACTCAATATCTTCATTTCCTAAGAATTGGGTTGTCGGGCTAAGGATAAACACTAAATCACATTGTGCCAAAAAATTCCTAGTTTTAAAACTTCTTGACTGTATCGGATCCCCTAATCCTGGAGTATCAATAATTTCAATACCATTTTTAATAAGCTCACTATTAACCCCTATTTCCAGAAACTTTACAATAGGTGTATATGTCCCTTGTACACCTACGTAATCGGCCAAACCCTCCTCGATATTTTCTATACTTATTCTATCTTTTGTCCCCAACTTATCATGTAAATCGATACTACTCTCCTTCGATGATTCCACCAACTCATAGCAGTTCTTTAAATGTTCGGGCACTTCTTTCCACAATACTTGCTTTTGGGAATCGGATAATTCAAGAACAGAGCGCTTCATTCCTTTTCCTAAATTTTCCGGTTTCTGCTTTAAAACTAAATTCTTATATTTTTTATTATATTCTTCATTAGCTTGTTCAGCATATATTTCAATGGATGACCAATCCTTTTTTGTATAATAGTGTACCACCGCATACGGATTCTCTGCATATTCTATTTTTGTTAAAGCCGCTGTCATCGGTGTTGCTGCATGTGGTAAAATTTCTTTCCCTTCAAATAAAAGAGCATTTAAAAACGAAGATTTTCCAGCTTTTACCTGACCGACAATGCCAATTCTTAACTTACGGTTTTCTTCCACAATACTTTCTATATGCTGTTCAACACTATTTGCTTGTATACTAAAATCGGAAATATAACTTGTGTTAACAAAATTTTTTCCATTATCAACTTCCAATTGTTTAGCCATGGATTGGATTTTTTTGATAAAATCGGTATATTTTTCTCTCATGTCAAATTACTCCTGATAATTCCCTAAACGAACTGCCAATTTATGTAACTTATTAACTCCCTCCTCCAATTTATGTTTTTGTATTTCTATATCAGATTTAGTTTCCTCTCGTTCTTTAAGCAACTGCTGCAGAGTATTCTCTTTATCCTCTATTAATTTTGTAAACTGTACCTGGATCTCTTCTAACTGTTGTACTTCTATTTCTGTTAGATTTTCCTGAATAGTAGGTCTTAGTCGATCGCAAATACGAGGAATAACAGTTTCTCTGATTTCTTTACAAAGTCTTTCCTCCTTAGATTGTTCCCCCAACCCATTTAAGAAAGAAATAATTTCTGGTAAGAAGAAAATAACCAGTTCTAAAACCGGAGCCACAACAGATGTCGTTATAGCCAAGGTTCCCGATACGACTTTATACATACTTGCATATTTTTTTCTCCCAGCAAAAGCTCCTACTTTTTCAAGAAGAAAAACTATGCCTTTTTTTGTATTTCGGATAGTTTCCCCTAAATCATCATGATTAATATCCCTATATTCCACATCTGTAGCTTCTAACATATTCATAAAATCATTAAAACTGTCTTCCATATATTTATTAGTAGAAGTGACTAAAATTGGTCTAATAATATTATTCACCGCTGTAGAAAAGACAGCATTACCCCCTCTGCTAGCAGACGCAAGAGTATTGTCATTCATTAATAACGCATTGCGGACATCATTCAAAATAAATTCCGCTTTATTATGTAAATCGTTATGAATATCCGCTTTTTTCCTTTTTAAAACTTTCTTATATTTTTCTAATATTCTTTCGCTATAACGAATTTCTTCACTTATTTTACCAGGATTATAATCAATTGATTCTAATTTAGCACACATCATATTAATGGCCCGTTGAATAAAGTAAGCGATCTCTTGTCCCAATTTTTCCTTTTCAAGTTTTTCTAGTGAAATAGAAAGAAGCAAATCTCCTACTGCTTTACCGCTTGTTTTATCTCTACTTGAAGCCGTCAGTACGATTTCTGGTGTTTTACCAAGAGCTACTGATACATTTGAATTGATATCTTCCTTCACGCGATCCCTTACCTCATCACTCACTAAGTCACATTTAGTAATAACAAAGTAAATAGCTTCTGTAATATCTCTAATTTCACTTAAGAAATCCAAAGAACTCTTACTAATTGTTCCCTTTGTCACATCAACGACAAATACATATGCTACCGCTCTATCAATATATTGTAAAATGGCATTATTATGAGCCTCTATCCCCGAGTCAAACCCCGGCATATCCACTATTATTTTTCTATCTAATTTTTTAAGAATATCACGCTTCAATGTATACAGATATTTCTCCGCATTTTCTATACTATAATTTTTTGTATCATTATTCCCAATCTCTACTATGGAACCATCTTTATTTACTAATACAATCTGTTCATCTTCCCCATAAATAAGCTCTGTCGCCAAGGCCGTTTCTGGACTAAGATTTTCTTTTAATATTTCCTCATCTCCCAGAACTGCATTAATCAAAGCACTCTTGCCAGCACTAAATGAACCAACAAATAATATTCGTCCTTGGAAATCAATAACTTTATGTTTCTTCTCCTCAATATCTTTTGCGAAGGAATCCGAAAGAAGACTATTTTCTCGCAAAACTTCTACCATATCATCCAATGCATTTAAATATTCTGTTTTCAACATAAAGCTCCTCCCTGAATTTTTTGGAATCTCACTTAATTTAAGAAAAATCTTTTGACATTACTCAATTTTCAAACTAAATGCTTCTGCAAATTTCCTACGTCCACCGCCTTTTTCAAAACCACCACCTATTTTTTCTATCATCTTGACACATCCATCTTTTCTATATCTTCATTAAAAGCTATTTTCAGATATATATTGCCCTTGATCCGCCTATGGAGATTAATTTCTCTATTAGCGCTTCTTTCAAATTGGAAGCATTTAATACCGCTTCAGATTCCAGCCTCTTGTAGCAGCAAATATTCGTAACCCAGCCCTTTCCTTTTTTAAGAGGAAGTACCGCCCAGACGGGATATCCCTTTCGGCCCGCTTTAGAGTAGGACATGGGATAGGATGACAATATTCTCCAACTTCAGATGCTTTTCCAACATTTCTTGATAAAATCGTCTGCCATTTTTCACCGTTCCTCTGGATTCCGGAAGAAAACGTGCTTAGGACACATGCTGTGGTAGTATTCAGGTATATTGTCTATGATAGTGTCGATAATATTCACTACTTCTGCAGTTTTGATACAGCACGAGTCAACATTCCATATTTTTATCTATCTACTCTACATTTTCTTTTTTGAATATGCATTAGTCCCGATAATAAAACACATAAAAATCTCCGTTGTTCAGCTCCATTATGCAAGACAAGCACTTCAGTATTGTTTCACGCAAATCCTGTCCTGCGCGAGTATAATTTATTTGAGATAGTATCAGCTTTTACCAGTATTCGTGCATTATAGATAGTAACGAGCAGATCTCGACTATACAGTGACATACTCTCTTAGAAATTCATTGAAGCAAAGACACAGCCCCGTTTCCCCTATGCAGCAATCATTCTGGATTTTCCCATAGCAAGGATATCCATATGAATAGCTGCTTCCCTCTGCTCGCTCAGATATCCCACAGTACAGAAGACTGTGGCTTGGTAAGATGTATGAAAGAGGTCTTTGATTCATAGTGAATAGAAAAATGATATCCTACAATACTTCTAGGAGTAGCTTTACATTTTTACTCACTGCCACAGAGGTGAACCAAACGATCATCCCCCCCCTAAAGGGATCGATGATTTTCTCCTCGCTGGTTCTTCGATTCGTTTGTATCCATGATATATCCCTGCAGGAAATATTTCCTGCCTTCAACTCAATGGAAAGAATATCCCTTTTATTTTCTATATTGCGCATATCTTTTGCCGCCATACTATACTCTGCTGTGCACTGATAACAACCAATATTTCTATCTTCAATAAAAAAGACTTCACGGAACATCCGAAAAGTCTTTATCCGCAGGAACCGGGGAGTGCAGGGTCGTTAAAGAGATCTGTCATATGGCTATCCCTCAGTCGCTTTAAAACGTCTCCCCACATTCGCCCTTCCCCCTTGGACAACATGTATAAAATATTTTAATTCACACATTTTATACAGTTATTTCTATTTTTATCTTTATGATATCATTCAATCAATCCGAATTGTTTTAGCTTATTTCTAATACTATCATAAACGGTTTGAGCAGTATCTAAATCATCAAATACACTTATCTCCGGTTCATTTGATTCATTATACCACCCTACAAGGAACTTATCGACGTCACTAATGCTCACGCTCACCATAAACCACTTCTCATCGATAATATTTAAACATTTCATATCAATAGTCATCCCTAAAGATGCATTTTCACGACCATAATTTATTAAAAACGGTTTTAATCTCTTTTTTACTTTTTCTTCAACATTTTTTGCCACCTCTGGAATAGTAAACTCATCCATTGCTTTTTCAATAGCGTCATGGAGTACTCCTTTCAACATACATGCTAAGTATGGTGAAAAGATACGCCCGTCCGGTAAGCAAAGTTCATTTAAATTCATGATATTTTCCTCCTTTAAATAAAATGGATATCTATATACCGCTATTTCTTTTTTACGGCAGCAAGTAGTTTTTCTACATCTGTAATCCAGTCATCCCGCAGGGTACGAGGTGACAGAATTTCTACACGGCTTCCTTGGCTTCTGAGCCACATGAGGATACCGTTTCCTCTGACATAGGCGGATACATGATAGCGCTTTCGTCCTGACGATGCTTCTTTCCGAACTTCCTTTATTTCTGCTGTGGGCAGTCTGTCTAGGACGGATTCCGGCGAAGGCGCTTCAAAAAGAAATTCTACTTTTTGCAAGTCTCCGCCGTACATAAATTGTACTTTATTCTTAAATTCCCCTTCTTTGAACTGCCGTGTAATGTTCCCGTCAAATCGTTCATCCGTCTCTTCTACGTCCCGGATACGGTCAAAACGATAAATGGCCGGTCCTCTTCGCATAAAGTTCCGATGTCCTTCTTCGTCATCAATCACGCCCATCATGTAAAAGTAATACTCGGAAAACAGGATGCCCACCGGCCAGATCCGCCTTTCCACTGCTGTCCCGTCTTTCTTTTCATAGGAGATATGAAGTATCCTGCAATGATGAATTGCTTCTTCCACACGCCAAAGCAGTTGGAGATCCGCCTTGGCATGGGCAGGATCAATATAGTAAAAGAGTTCGTTCCTGATATAGTTTTCTATTTCTTTTTGCGTATCTTTTGAAATCATGGAATGAAGGAGACGGTTTAAAAGCGATTTCAGTTCTGCCTTCGAAAATGCCCTGCTTTCGATAAGAATTTTGCAGATGGCCAGTATTTCCCCTTTATCAAGGAAACAGGTATCTTCCCGACAGAGCCTGTATCCGTTCCGCTGCCGATCGTACACGATTTCCGATGAGTTTCCGCAGTCGGAGAGATATTCATTGATTGTACGGATATCTCTCTGAACGGATCTTTCGCTGACTCCCATTTCTTCCGCAAATTCTTTTCTGTCCAGTGCGGCGCCCTGCCCCAGCTTCTGTAAAGTTTCAAACAATTTGAGCACACGGTAACTGCGTTTATCCGCTTCGTATTCCATAAAGTCATCCTCCATTTCGTTTTGATTATATCATAAATGGAAGGTCGGTATGATTTGGTTTTTGCAGAGCTGAATAATCGGATTAGCTGCTGTTCCCCTGAAAATATTTGGTATCTGCCTGCAATTGGAAATATTCGTCTTGCACCAGACGGCAAAATGCTCACAGTTGTTGAAAAACAGATCGTATTTTTCTTCTCCTAACCGCGACCTAGCTCTTTCCACGGTTTCTTCCGCGCTATACAGATGGTATCCCGGTAATGTACTGTCTTCAGGGAACGTGCAAATTTTGATAATGGGAACGTCATGGGTAAACTCTTTCAGCGGAGCTTCATGGATATAAATGTGTTCTCCCCAGTCTCCCGTATCGGATGCATAGTGGATAATGCGCCCGTTTCCTACATATACCGCATAGTGAAAATATAGTTTGTCCCGCCTTTCCACCACCAGGATATCTCCCGGGTGAACTTTCTTTTTTCCTATGGCCATGCACTTTTCCTTTCTATCTATTCTGCCTGATATGAAACGGTTATGCAGATTTTACTATGAGAGCCAATCGTCTAAAATACTGTCTACACCATCTAAGATATCGTCTATTGTTTGAAAAACACGATCCATTCCTTCCACCATTTCGCCAAAGACCAAGACACCTGTCCCAAGTGCGGTCAGAGAGGAAATCAGTTCTTCATGGTCATGCTCTTCCTCCTCAAATCCGTAAGATTCTTCTTCCCAAATTGTGGTGTCCACGATATGATTGATATCCGGGTCATAAGGGATGTTTTCATTCTTTTCTTCATCCATTTTTCTACCTCCTGTCTGAATAAAAAATATATGTTTTTTGGCGTGATATCCGGATTCTTTCTGCAGTATACAAAACAACGATGACAGATTCTGTCGTTTCAAAAGAAAAAGAAATGATTATTTTACGATAACTGATATAAGTGCCAGGAAGATACACGACTCAAAAAAATAACTTCATTGTTCCTAAAACATATAAAAAAATACGGAAAAGCTTTTTCAGGAGCATTTCTACAAAGAATGTTCCTGCCATCAGCATTTCCGTATTTTTGTGTATCCTTTTTCACTGATAATAATTTTATGAGGCCTGTGAAACACCAGATATGCTCTTGGTTGATTAACCTATTAATTCTAAGAAGATATTTCCTGAAGAATATCGCTTCCGATTTCCTTTTCAAAATTCTTTCAGCCTTTTATGGAAATTTTCAGTTTTTCCACATATTCCTGTATAGGCGCTCCCGCTTCTTTCCCGTTTTTATTTATCATATCCACCACGATGCTTCCTGTGGTAATTCCATCAGCCATTTCTTTCATCTTTTGAAGTTCTTCCGGATGATGACCATCAAGTCCCACCACGATGGGCGTATCTGTCGTTTTCCGAATAACGGAGATGATATCTGCCAAATTTCTTTTTATATCTGCTTTCCGATTTGCCGATTCAACAGAAGATACGATGTACACAAATCCGGTCGCATTTTCCACATTTTGGCAGATACGTTTTTCCGATGCCGGTCCGATAATCTGTATGATATCTATTCCATATGTATCGGCAAAAGGACGTATTTCCATCTGTTCTTCATAGGGCAGGTCGGGAATGGCTACGCCATCCAGTCCGATGTCCTTTGCTTCTTCAAAGAATTTTTTTACTCCATAGTTAAATATAGGATTGTAATAGGTCAAAAATACTAAAGGTGTTTCCGACTGTTTCCGAAATGCTTTTACTATTTCCATGACTTGCGGAAGATGGACTTTATTTTTCAATGCCTGTACATCGGCTTCCATAATGACGGCACCATCAGCAACCGGATCCGAGAAGGGCACTCCGATTTCAATCAGATCGGCTCCGGCTGTTTCCAGATCTTCCATATACCTTAATGTATCTTCTGCTGACGGTACGCCGGCAGTCAGAAATCCAATCAGTGCTTTTCCGTCTTTAAACGCTTCCTTGATACGGCTCATGATTTCCTCCTCATTCTTTCAGATCCTGTCCGCGATAACGGGCAATGGCTGCTACATCTTTATCTCCACGTCCGGACAAAGTAATCAGTATGATTTCGTTTTCTCCCATATTCTTAGCATATTTCATGGCTCCTGCCACTGCATGTGCACTTTCAATCGCGCAAATAATGCCCTCTGTCTTAGCCAGATATTCAAAGGCCTGCACAGCTTCTTCATCTGTAACCGCCATGTATTTAGCTCTGCCAATCTTATGAAAATAAGCATGTTCAGGGCTGACACCGGGATAATCCAATCCTGCCGAAATGGAATATACTTCTTCAATATTTCCGTCATCATCCTGACAGAAAAGGGATTTCATTCCATGAAATACACCGATACGTCCTTTCGCAATTGTTGCCGCATGGTAAGAAGTATCGATCCCTTTCCCTCCGGCTTCACATCCGATGAGCTGTACATCGGTATCATCTTTATAGGGATAAAAGGTGCCGATAGAATTACTGCCGCCGCCCACACAGGCAAATACGGCATCCGGAAGTCGTCCTTCTTTTTTCATCATCTGTTCTTTTGATTCTTCCCCGATACAGCACTGAAAGTCTCTGACCATTTCCGGAAATGGAGCAGGTCCCACAGCAGAGCCTATCAGGTAATGAGTGTCATCACAGCGGGCGCTCCAATTCTGAAAAGCCGCATTAACGGCATCTTTCAGAACTCTGGAACCGGTTTTCACTGCGTTGACCTTTGCTCCTAAAAGACGCATACGGTACACATTCAGCGCCTGCCGCTCCGTATCGATTTCTCCCATGAATATTTCACATTCCATCCCCAGAAGCGCTGCGATAGTAGCTGCAGCCACACCATGCTGACCGGCTCCCGTTTCCGCAATAAGCCGTGTTTTTCCCATACGTTTTGCAAGCAGCGCCTGTCCGATGCAGTTATTAATCTTATGAGCACCTGTGTGGTTTAAGTCTTCTCTTTTCAAATAAATTTTCGGCCCGCCCAGATCTGCCCTCATCCTCTTCGCTTCATACAGCATGGACGGACGGCCCGTGTAGTTTTCATACAAATTTTTCAGTTCCGCCTTAAATGCAGAATCATTTTTATACTTTTCATAAGCTTCCGCCACATGATTGATTTCACTCATCAAGATTTCCGGAATATACTGTCCGCCGAATTCCCCAAATCTCGTATTCATAATCTTTTTCTCCGTTTTTCACATCATCCGATTTCTTATATTTCCAGTTCAGTTTCCATCATCATGCGCCATCGTCTTCGTGTATCCACAATAATACCTCTTTCCAAAATAAAAACGTCCTCAGCAATTACTGCCAAGGACGGATATACCGCGGTGCCACCTTGTTTCAAGCCTAAGCCTGCTCTTAGCGAAGTACCAACATACTTCCGGCAACTTACGTATGCCTTACGTCATAAGCTAATCGTTTTCACTTTCACCATGCCCTCCGTGGTCCATTTAACAGTCTGCGTTCTGCCGGCTTCTCAATATCCCGGCTCCCTGTAAGTGCACTTGCTGTTTTTATCTCCACATCAACGGTTTATTCAATGCTATTAAATTGTAAATTATCATAAAACTTTCCTCCCAATCTGTCAAGCCGCTTACTTTCAAATGTATGTCTTCCCTTTTACAGGCTTATCATAATTCCACATTCAGCAAGTACCTTCATATCCATCAATACTGCCTTTCCGCCTCCATTTTATCATCTTATTTTTCTTTTAAAATTACAAAAAGCGCCCACATTCAGCAAGCGCTTTTCATCAGTCATTGAAATACTCTACTGATACTAACCCTTTTTCGTATTTTTCCCAAAAGACGAATAGGTTGTCCCCTTAAATACATAAGTGACTTCCCCGGTGGCGGCATTCAAAGAATAAGCTTCCCCATCAATCGGCGGTTTCGGTTCGCTCTTAAGAAAACCGTCCTTGCCTGTCGCATTCACCAAGTCACCAATCGCCGCAGGATAGCTTCCATGTTTTGCATAGTGCACCTCTACCGCCGAACCGAGCGTCGATAAATCCGCCTGGATACGCGCTATTTTCGCCTCATCAGTCAAACCGATAAAATTAGGCACTGCTACCGCTGCTAAGACCCCGATAATCGCTACCACCATGAGAAGTTCAATAAGCATAAATCCCTTACGTTTCTTCCCGACCGTTTTCTGCACTGCATTCTTCATTCCATGAATACCTCCCATCTAAAAAAACTGATAAATAACAAACGGCACTTTACCGTTTATAACCCCTTATGACAATAAAAAACGCCTACTGTAAGTAAGCAGACAACAAATCTATATGCCTGAAAAACACAAGCTCCCTTCCCGATTCCGTTTCTTCTTCACTGGACCGGGCTTCCATCAGACAGTTAGCAGAAACACCAAAAACATTTATATTATTATTTATGTCAAAGCATCTACTATACTTGAAAATCTCACCGTAAATATCTTTCTTTTGCTTTATATGCCTAAGAAAAAACTCCTTGTCCATAGAAAGTTCCCGTTTACCTTTCTCCCATCCGACTTCGAATCATCTTATTGATAGCACCGCATGAACAAGTATTCAGAGAGTTAGATAACTTCCCTATACATAAAACAAATAATAAATTTCTGCCTTTAGGTTAGCATAAAGGCACTTGATAATGCAAATTATTTCTACATTCAGATAAAGGTACGTCATACCGGCATAAAAAATATTTATCATTTCCCCGAATGATTTGGCTTCAAATGTCAGAAAAGCCTAAATTCTGCGTTTTATTTCATTTTTCCAGCTGCTATTCATTTCAGTATACATATTTTGATCATTGTCATTCCGTAAGAATCCCTTTAAATTTTTGGATAACGGAAATATCAGAAAACCGCCATTCTCGCCACGCTTGAAAAAATCCGGCCTCTGTAAAAGAAAAAAACCGTAAAACAAGGATTATCTCCTTTTTACGGTTCAGTTCCTTTGGACAAAAACAAATTCATTCCGGTATCAATCGATGATATTCAAAGCATATATACGATATTCTTCACCAAGTGCTTCCGTCTTGCGGACCATTTCCCGCTGCAGATTGGAAGCCATATCATAGTCCTTTCGCTTCAATGCCTCCTTCAGTTTGGTACAGATGCATTTTTTATGCCTGCCATCCTTGATAAGCTCAATACGCTTGGCACTGATGCTATCCCAACGTTCTTCATCAAGTTCATCTTCATGAATAAGTTTCTTATAACGCTTAACAGCTGCTTCTGTGTCCGGGATCAAACGATCAATCAACTCATTTTCCCACCGATATACAATACCGGCCACAAAAGAATCTACGATAGCGTCAGAAATACCATCCCCCTGCGTCAAGACAGCCACTTTATCAGGGTTTTCTTTCATAATTTTTACATTTTCCCATACCGTGGCAGGCGGTTTCCCGAATACTGCATCCCGCTCTTCCTGCGTATAATCTTCGAACACATTCTTCTCGCAGCGGTACTCTCTTTCTTTCTGCAGATAATCGGCATCTTCTCCGGCAGTTTTAGAAAGCTCCTTTAAAAGTTCATCAGGTGTCTTTCCGCAATTTACCGCATATTTCACACCATCCAATGCTGTCAGGTACAGGCAGGAAACAGCCAGATAGGTATTTGTAAAGGGATTTGGCGCACGAAGTTCAAATCGGGTCGCCTTTGGATTCCCTAAATCACGAATTAAACCGATCAGGATACTTCTATTCCGAGAGGGCTGCTCCGGTTTATGCCCAAGAGATGTCACAATACAAACCGGTGCTTCAAATCCGGGTTTAAGCCGGTTAAACGCGTCCGTCGTAGATGAAATAAATGGATTGGTCGCTTCATAATTATTCAAGACGCCCATGATAAATCCATATCCAATGGTAGAAAGATATTCTTTTTTCAAATCTTCCGGTGCAAGGAGATTCAAAACTTTTCCATTCTTAAGGCGGGCGGCAAATCCCACGTGGGTATGTTCACCATTTCCTGCAACCCCGATAATCGGTTTTGCCTTAAAAGATACATCAAGACCGTTTCTGCGAAATACTTCACGGATTATAATACGGGCAGTCAATTCATTATCTGCTGCCTGCAACGGATTGGTAGAAAAGAGCCAATCCAATTCCAGCTGTTCACAGACATCAAAAATATGGCCGCCGTCATCCACTTTTGATTTAATGCCGCCGACCTCTTTATGTCCCATTTCCACATGCATGCCCCTGGCATCCAGTTCCTCAATAGCCTGTTCCATCGCAGTACGGACATTTCCACGCATTCTTTGCCAATACTGTTCTTTCAAGCGTTGAGAAATGGATAAATGCTGCACTGTTTCCTTTTCACTCGGCGTCTTTACCCAAAATTCCAATTCGGTACCCGTTGTAAAAACAATATCCTGAATTTCACCTGTCGGAAAATTCTCCATCCCCTTTATGGTTTTTCCCGCAATGAGTTTTTTTAATTCTTCCGCCACATAATCACAAGACCGTTTCAAAATAGAACGGGAATCAATAAATTTGTCATTGTGTATAAGAAAACTGGGAATACGCAGCGTTCCCACCGGCAGTCCCGTCGCATCGTCCACATTTTCGTCATTATAATCTACATACCAGTTAACTGTGCTGTCTGCAACAAAATCAACTCTGGCATCATTCAAGGTGGCTATATTCATAAATACAACAGAAGAGCCGTCCGTCTGCACGGCTTTTCCCGCAAAGAAATCATCATAGTCTTTCATAAATATTTCAATCGGAATTTTCTCATCTGTATCATTGCCTGCAAGATCGATTCCGATGAGCGATACAAATCTGATTTCAGGATGCTGTGCCAGTAAAGAAAGAACACCCTCTTTCCCATACTGTCCTGCCGGAATCCAATACAGCAAATCTTTGTTCATTTTAAAACCTCCTATAAGTTTTTTTAGAACGGCTGTATCCTTTACAACCAAGTTCCACCAAACGAAAATGACCCACTCCCGAAGGAATGAGTCATCTTTGACGTAATATTAACTTGTGAATTAAGAATACATCAAGCATCTTATACTTGTCAAGCAATAAAAGAGTCAGCCGAGTACGTCCCGGACAAGGCGGTTAACCACTTTTCCATCTGCTTTCCCTTTTAGTTTCGCCATGACTGCTTTCATCGCCGTACCAAGATTTTTTCGTTCCGGATCCAAAGCAGAAATCACATCAATAACAACTGCACGAACGGCATCTTCTGTCATTTCTGGCGGAAGATATTTTTCAAGCACAGCAATTTCCTTTTGGGTTTCCTCAACCAGGTCATCTCTGCCGGAATCCTTAATTTCAGCAAGCGTTTCTTTCCGTTGCTTCACTTCCTTCCGGAGGACTGCAAGAACCTGATCATCATCAAAATCCGCGTGTCCATCGTCAATTTCTGCCTGACGAATATGCGCCCGTGCCATACGGATAACGCCTAATGCCAAACGGCCTTCTTCTTTTGCTTTCATGGCAGTCTTCATGTCTGCCATCAGCTGTTCCTTAATTGACAACTCCATCACCTTACTGCCTATTACTTAAACTTACGTTTTCTTGCGGCCTCAGATTTCAGTTTACGTTTTACGCTGGGCTTTTCATAATGTTCACGTTTTCTTACTTCAGAAAGAACCCCGGCTTTTTGGCAGGAACGTTTAAATCTGCGAAGAGCACTATCCAAAGACTCGCCCTTTTGAACTTTAATTTCAGACATCCATATCCCTCCCTCCAAATAGACTGATGGGGTGCTATTGCACACTATTAAATTATAATTTATTGTCATCTAACTGTCAATGAACATTTATGGAATGAAATCATTGTTTCTCTTCAGGGAATGGCGGCCATCCCATTTCTTTTCCGCCTATAATATGTGCGTGGAAATGAAATACTGACTGCCCTGCTTTCTCTCCTGTATTTACCACCAGGCGGAATCCGTCTTCTCCAAGTCCTTCATCTTCCGCTATTTTTTTTACGATCAGGAAAAAATCAGAAAAATCATGATTGATTTCCGATGTCATCCCGAGAATATTTTTTACATGAATTTTAGGAATCAACAAAATATGGACAGGCGCACATGGCTCGATATCCTTAAAGGCAAACCAATGCTCGTCTTCATAAATTTTTATACTCGGAATCTCCCCGCTGATAATTTTACAAAACAAACAGTTATTCATTTTCTTCCTCCTTTTGTACCATACCGATCATTCCATTGTCCGTCATCGAATCAATCCATACAGAATACACTTTGCCTTTTTCGACATCTTTATCTTTGATGAATACACGAATATATTCATCAGATACCCCCTCAAAAAATCCCTCTTTTTCTTCTTCCACTAAGACACGGACAATTTTATGAAAAAACTGTTTCCTATAAGCTCCGGCCATCTCTTTTCCCAGTGCTTGCACACGGGCTGCCCTTTCCTTTTTGATTTCCGGCTTTACCTGATTCGGATAAGCGGCAGCCGGTGTTCCTTTCCTTGGGGAATAAGGAAATACATGAATCGCCGAAAATTGTAATTCCTGAAGGGTATCCAGCGTCTCTCTGAAATTCTCTTCCGTTTCACCGGGAAATCCCACAATAAGATCCGTTGTCAAAGCTAATCCGGGAATTTCTTTTCTCAGATTCCGGACTAGTTCTTTATACTCAGCAAGCCGATAATGGCGGTTCATTCTTTTAAGAATATCATCAGATCCCGCCTGTATGGGCAAGTGGAGATGGGGGCATACTTTTGGTTCTTCCCTTATAATACGGATCAGTTCATCAGACAATTCCACCGATTCGATAGATCCCAGCCGGATTCGGAGTAAATCAGGGATTCTTACTAACTCTGTCACAAGTGTCGACAATGAAGTTCCATCATGAAGATCTTTTCCATAATTCCCCAAATGAATTCCGGTAAGCACGACTTCCCGATAACCCTTTTCTACTAATCTTCTGATTTCTTCTACCGCATCTGACTGGCGGCGGGACTTCAGTTTCCCCCGCGCAAAGGGAATAATACAAAACGTACAATAATTATCACAGCCTTCCTGTACTTTTATAAAAGCCCGTGTCTTGACTTCCCCTTCCGCATCAACAGAAAGGTTTTCAAAATCAGTAACAGCCATAATATCACCGACTGCATTAAGTGTCTTCTTTTCGGCAGCGGCTTCTTCTACATATTCCACAATATGGGATCTATTCTGGATTCCCACAATGACATCAACATCACCCATTTGTACAAAAACATCGGGCGCCAACTGCGCATAACACCCTGCTGCCGCAATAACAGCCCCGGGGTGCTCACGTCGGATACGCCGTACCATTTGTCGGGACTTCCGGTCACCAATACTCGTTACGGAGCAAGTATTGATGACATACACATCAGCGTTTTCATTTTCTTTTGCCATCTTATACCCGTTTCTGACAAACAGACTTCGCATGGCATCACTGTCATACTGGTTGACTTTACAGCCAAGAGTGATAAAAGATACTTTTTTCCCGTTTGATTCTATAATTTCTTTTTCCATTTTTTTATTATACCATGAGTATCACAGGAAACAGACTGCGCGGAATTATTTCCACGTAAAAACTGCCTCGGCATTACCGAAGCAACAATAAAAACAAGATTTATATTCTTTTATATGTGTTTATCAAAATCCTTGAAGGGATAGATTTTATCGGACGTGATAATGCGATTATGTGTTATCACGTTTTATATTATTCCGCGCAAAAACATTGAATTATTTTCAAAATCATGGTCAAATTTGGGGTCAAGATTGGGGTCAAATATCATAAATTTTTCCAGTTTTACAATCATTCAATTCTTGCCACATCTTATCTATCACTTTGCCCGCATTAAGTCTGTTACATAGTAAAACAATCCCCGTTTTTGCTCTGGGGAGCATTTCTCACATTAGGTAACTTTCTTTTGATAAATTATCCATGGATGAAATTTCATCATCTAAAAAACGCTCGTTAGGCTCTATTTTTCTTGATGTCTAAATAATTGTCAGGGGCTTGGCGACCGTTGCACTCTTGTTTCGGTTATTGGAAGTACCTGTGAAAGCAAAACGAAAAAGACTACTAAGCAGTAGTCTTTCATTACATCATTATTATTTTTACATCTTCCATGGATTCTTGTTTCTGTTCATCGTATATATGTCCGTATAAATCGGCGGTCATTGAATAACTGGCATGTCCCATTATCTCTTTTAATACGTTTAAAGGCATACCCTTTTTCACAGCCATACTTGCAAAAGTGCTTCTAAATGCATGTGCCGTAAAAGATTTTATTTCTATTTCTTCTATCCTTTTTAGTATTCTTTTTATGGAATTATTTATGGTCTTTGCATATACGATTCCCTGCATTTCTGCGTTAAATACCGTATCATTCAGTTTTATTATCCTTTCGGCTGTCCACATGCTAATAAAATTTCTTTGTTTTGATAAAATGTTTCTTATCTCCGCATTTAAAGGAATATCACGCTTCGACTTTTGGGTTTTTGGCGTAGTGCCTATTATACTTTTGCCATTCTGATTAACTGTTACGGTTTTAGTAATATGTATAACATTGTTTTTATAATCAATATCACTCCAATATAACGCCCCTAATTCTCCCGCTCTCATTCCTGTTGCAAGCAATAAACATATTGCATTGTAATTCCAATCCGTTTGAGCATACTTTAAAAATAATTTCAATTCTTCCTCTGTTAGCGCTCTATGTATAGTCTCTCTGGCCACTCTTTCATTACTTTTCTTTTTGATTTTGGGTAAATATTCAGCTGCATTTACAGTTGTAATCCCATCTATCACCGCCGATTCTAATAATTGTTTGATAATATTTATGGCTTTTTTAGTGGTGGACGTAGTATATTGTTGCCCTAACTTTGATTGAAAACTTACTAATTCCCGCCGCTCTAAATCTTGGATCTTGCGTGTTCCCATAATTGGGGCTATTTGATTCTTATAAATTATTTTATACAAGCGGACGGTGGTTGCCTTTACTTCCTGCTCTTTCTGTATAATCCACTCGTTAAAGTATTGGTTCACTGTAACATTTTGATTCTTTACATATCGATGTTCGGCTATTTCTTTCCGGCGGATAAGTTCTTTTTCTATACACTCCTTGCAGGAATGCCCAAAAACAGAATATCGTTTCCTATCTATCGTAAATCGTTTTTCATATCGTCCGTCTTTACGCAAATGCATGCCAACATATCGCTTGGACATAGTCTCATCCTTTCTTCATAAATCAAGTCTATCAATCTATAAAGCGCTTTTATTATCTGCCACTGGTAATCTATTCAAAATTGCCCCAATTCCGGCAGCCATTATTTCTCTCACTTTTTTAGATGGATTATAAACTACACCTTCAAAAATAAACCTTTCATTTTCTATTACATCATATAAATCTATGCCACTCTGTACTCCATATCCGTCTTTAAGTAAAACAGATATATCAATTAAAAAACCTCTTTCCATTCTTAATCATCCTTCCTTTACAGAAACTAACGCTATTAATGGCTATAACTTGGCTCCTTCTACAGTATTAGATAAACAGAAATACCTTCGCAAATAAATTTTCCATAACGTAAACCTTCTTTATTACTTCCGATAACGCCATATTATCGGAAGTAAACAATTTCCGGCGGGTTAAATTTGGAGAAAGCAGGGCTTTTTAATCAATATTTTTGCAAAGAAAATACAGTAATATGCATATTCTCCCATAAAGGTATCTGTTTCTAAACAAGATCACCGAACAAAAGATAACATCATCCTTTGCATAATTCCCCATTCCCGCTTTTTTGGTTACTGCATATAAAACTTTTCTATCTGAAAATCGAATAAAGTTAGTTATTGGAGGACTATAAGATTCCAGTCCTCCAACATTTAAACACGATTTACTTTTGCCTTATCGGATTTTCTAAATCGATAGTATCTAATAGATTCTCCAAAGACTCAAGCTCTTTTTCTAACAGCTGGATAATTCTATGTTCTAAGTTGCTAAACCGTCTCACATCATAGCGGTTATGGCCTAAACTTACCACCAACGGCTCCTTATTTCCGCCGCCCAAAATATCAACCAAAATGTCTTTTTTGAAGATCACATCATCCATAAATTCCTCTGTGACTCTTACCTTTCCATTGTTCATTTTTTTGTTATTCATTGCATACTCTCCTTTTTAATCAACATCTCTGCCTGTGTAGATTTTCAGAATGTACCGCCGGAAATTTCTTCATGCTTTACAAACGGCGTATATGCGCCTGTTCTCCATTCCCATAAAGGGCAATGATAACATGTGCACTTTGTAACAGCGTATAACTCATAGCCCACACAATCTACACAATGTAGATGTATCGCATTAGCACGCCTCAACCTGTCACGTTTCCTTAACTATACAATTTTCTCTTTCCAGTCCGTATTATCCATATTAAATTCTCCTACATCCGCTCTGGGGAGCGTTTTTCACACTTTGCGGATTTCTTTTGATAAATTACACATGGATGAAATTTCATCATCTAAAAAACGCAAATTTTTAATCACCTGTTTTAGGAATCATAAATAGAGATTTCATTCATAGAATACTTCCTCTTGTCGATCAGAATTTACCTCTCCCATGGCATATATGTATATGTATGGCTATTTAGCCAGTGTATTTTCTAATTTGTACGCTTGCCATTCAGAAGACATTTGATAGACAGATTTAATTCTTCGATTTTTTCCATTTGAGATACAACGAATTAATCCGACTTCTTGCAGTTTTGCCATATCCCGCCGGAAGGTACTTTCACTTTTTACCTTGTACAGCCCATCATTACAAGCTGTGGAAAAGGTCAGAAAGAAAGTATCATCTCTGCATACCTGATCTATACTTGGGTATATTTTCCGTGGAGTCATTACCGCCTTTAGCTGTTGCATGCACAAAAAATACAAGGATTTTTGCTTGCCACTTAAACAGCGAAATGCTTCTGAATGGGTCAGTGTATTAGACAACATATTAAACCCGTCATCTTTTCGGGAGCTTTGCCACGGCGGAAATGGCTTTCTCTCCTTACCCATATTAAGCTCTTTCTTTCATATACCGCCTGAATACCCGCAAGGTTATTGACTGGCTTTTGATACGCCGTTCAAATGAGGCAAGCTGGCTCTGTATCTCAACATCATTAGCCGGCATAAAATATCCCCCTTTTCCCTCCATCCTGGAGCAAATCAATACACCAGATTTTCTTTCATCCTCTACCGCTTTTGTGATTTCCCGTATTGTCTTGCCTGTTAAAATGCAAAGCTCTGTTATTGTCAGGGCATTTTCTATGCCCACGGCATTATGCTCTTTTAAAACAGCCTCTATCATTTTTCATCACGCCCCATTCTGTCCAATGCCCTATCAATGACTGACTTATCATAAAGGACACGCCGTCCTATATGTACATCAGCTTTGACAGACTTTCCCCACTCAATGGCTTTATTTCTGCCTAAACTAAGGTAGCCTTGTAACTCGCTTAAACTCAATAATCTTGCTTTTGTATCATTTGTCATACAGTTTTTCTCCTATCTTTTTGGTAAACATTCAAACCCTTAAGAGTCTTTTGTTGACGTCTGAACACATTATGAACTAAAATATTCATATCATAAATTAACATGTTGAAACTGGTTTTTTACAAACAAAAAAGTCAATTAATAAATTTAGCAGTCATTTAGTGAATTTATTAGTGAAGAAATTTCATTTTATGAATTAATTTTGTTCCGCGATATGTGAGGTATCACCATGGAAACAATAAGAGAAATCGACATTTCAGAAATTGATGCAAAAAGTAAAGGTATAAACAAAGAAATCAACTATGATGAAGTCCGCAATAGAATAAGACAGGTACTTGATAAAATCACGGATAAAAAAAATAGAGGAAAAAAAGTTAGTCAAGATACTATCGGCAAATATCTTTTTCCACACTTAGGAGCCGATAGCAGTACACAATCCACCATGTCTCGCTTTGTCAATGGTAATAAAAAAACTAAAAACCTCTCTGATAATTGCCCCGATATAAAAGCTTTAACACGCTTATCACAATTGACAGGTATTTCTACTGACTGGTTTTTATATGGAGAAGAATCCACCAAAATAGACAACAAGAAAAAAACCTTGCGTGATTATGCAAGGCTAATGCTTATTGATATGAAAAATGATTTAGGGGCTACATTTACCTTTATAGATTGCCCTCACGGTGAGACGCCAATTGAACTTGATGCAAATCCAACAATAAGGATTGATATTCCATTGCGAACTGATTACATAAAGGATCATCCTTTTGAGGAGTTCCCCGCAACCCACCAAATTATATATAGAGAAACTGCCGCCAGTGATTTATTAATAGCGTCCCGCCAAGTTGTGGATATTTACGATGCAATGGATAAGATTCCAGCTGATGGTCCATCCTATACCGCCCTTGAACACCTAATAGATTCAACCATTCAAAAAAATATCCCTGCACTTCCCGTCTATAATGACGGAGGGACAGCAGGATATGACAACCCCCGCGACCCTGATTATATTCCATTTTAATAAATTGTGGTCAAAATTGGGGTCAAATAAGGTTGAAAAATAAAAATTCTCTGCATTTGTCGAACATATTGGATATCATCGAATTACCGAAGCAGAAAGCGATTTTGGTTTATATCATACTGTGAAGAATATCTGAGGCAATGGCAAGAGCGGATAAAGTCTTCGCATCAGTGATCTTCCCCTCATGAACCATTTGAAATACTTCTTTAAGCGGTATTTTTACAATATCCAAATATTCTCCATCATCCAAATGCTGATGTGTGTAAACCAGATGATCCGCTATATACAGATAAATCTTTTCGTTGCAGAATCCCGGAGTTGTATAAATAATTCCTATCTTACGAAGTGTTCCAATACACCCCGTTTCTTCCTCCAGTTCACGAACCGCACAGACACCGGGATCTTCACCGCTGGAAAGCTTGCCTGCAGGAATTTCAAGCAATGCCTGCTTAATCGGATAGCGGTACTGTTTTACAAAAAGAATTTCCCTGTCTTCTGTCACAGGAATAATCGCCGCAGCACCGGGATGTTCCACAATCTCCCGTCGATAAGTTTCTCCGGCAATATCCACTTCATCGTAGTACACGTGAAGAAGCTTTCCTTCATACATCATTCGATGATCAATGGTTTTTTCTTTTTCAATACTCATTACACACCTGTACTTCCCATACCGCCGATACGCTTACCTTCTGTATGATCATCATCCGTTAAAAGGTATTTCATAAACAGCCCCTGGGCAATCCGATCCCCTTTAGAAATATGGAAAGCTTTTCGGGAAGAATTATATAAAGCACACATAATATGCCCTTCATTATCTTCATTCCCATAGTAGTCCGCATCAATAATACCAGTGCTGTTTGCAAGCATAATGCCATGTTTAACGGCCATGCTGGATCTGATATAGACCGCCAGATACTCATCAGATTCCATGTATGCTTTGAGTCCTGTCGGAATCACCTTTATTTCTCCCGGCAGCACCTCTGCTTCCACAGCACTTTCTATATCATATCCGGCACTCATGGCAGTTTTACGCCGCGGAAGGGAAATACCTGCATCTTTCCAAGTACTGACTATCTCAAAGCCCCTTTTCCCCTCCATTTATTTCTTCTCCTGGAGCAAGGCCTTGCGGGAAAGATTAATACGGCCCTTGTCATCAATTTCAGTAACCTTGACCATAATCTCATCCCCTTCATGAACTACATCTTCCGGCTTTTCTACACGCCGCGTCGCCAGTTGGGATACATGAACCATCCCCTCTTTACCCGGCAGGATTTCCACAAATACCCCAAACTTCATAAGTCGTGTCACTTTACCAAGATAAGTTTCACCCACCTGCACCTCATGAGTCAATTCTTCCACCCACTTCTTTGCCCGCTGTGCGGCTTCTTCGTCAGGTGTCGCGATGTATACATGACCATCTTCTTCAACGTCCATCTTTACACCGGTCTCGCTGATGATTTTATTGATTATCTTTCCTCCGCTTCCGATAACATCGCGAATTCTATCCACCGGAATCGTCAATGTAATAATCTTCGGCGCATAAGGCGACAGATGTTCAGCCGGTTTATCGATGCATTCGGCCATCTTTCCAAGAATAAACATACGGCCCTTCTGTGCCTGCTGAAGAGCCGCAAGCAGAATTTCACGGGAAAGCCCATGGATTTTGATATCCATCTGGATCGCTGTGATCCCTTTCGCCGTTCCTGCCACTTTGAAATCCATATCACCAAGCGCATCTTCCATTCCCTGTATATCGGTAAGAACAGTGAAATGTTCACCTTCATTAACTAATCCCATAGCAATACCCGCTACCGGAGCCTTAATCGGAACACCTGCATTCATCAGAGACATAGTGCTCCCGCAGACAGATGCCTGGGAAGAAGAGCCATTAGATTCCAGTATTTCAGAAACCACGCGGATAGCGTAAGGGAATTCTTCTACTGTCGGAATAACGGGAATAAGCGCTCTTTCTGCCAGCGCGCCATGACCGATCTCACGCCGTCCCGGCCCTCTGGAACTCTTTGTTTCACCGACAGAATAGGACGGGAAATTGTACTGGTGAATATATCTCTTTTCTGTTTCCTGGGTCAGATCATCAATGATCTGTGTTTCCGACATAGGTGCCAACGTAGTAATGGTCAGTGCCTGTGTCTGTCCGCGGGTAAACAGGGCAGAACCGTGGACGCGTGGAAGAAGTCCGACTTCACAGCTGATAGGGCGGATTTCATCCAATGCACGTCCATCAGGACGAATCTTATCAACAGAAATCATATGACGGACAATTTCTTTGGTGAGATGATTCAGGCATTCCGCAATATCGGAACCATTTTCGGGATAAATTTCTTTGAAATGGGCTTCCGCTTCTTTTCTTACTTCTTCCATATGGGCTTCACGGGTCAGCTTATCCGGATTAAAAATCGCTTCTTTAAGCGGTCTTTCAGCATAGGCATAAATAGCAGTTTTAATCTCTTCCGGAATTTCCGGGAAGATCAATGTACGCTTCGGCTTTCCTACTTCTTCAATAATCTTCTTCTGGAATGCCACCAGTTCTTTAATGGTTTCATGTCCAAACATAATAGCGTCAAGGACATCTTCTTCCGGCGCCTCCTGTGCACCGCCTTCTACCATTAGAATAGCTGTTTCAGAACCTGCAACAGTAATATTCAAAGTGGATACTTTGAGCTGTTCCTGCGTCGGATTGATGACAAACTTCCCGTCAACACGGCCCACACGGACACCCGCAATCGGTCCGTCCCACGGGATATCGGAAATCCCCAAAGAAGCAGATGCGCCAAGCATTCCGCAAAGTTCAGGCGCATTATCATAATCTACAGAAAGAACTGTTGCCATCACATGTATATCATTGCGGCACCTCTTATCAAATAAAGGACGGATCGGGCGGTCAATCAGTCGGGCATTCAGAATCGCTGAATTCCCCGGACGGCCTTCACGCCGAAGAAATCCTCCCGGCATTTTGCCTACGGCATACATTTTTTCCTCGTAATCAACAGTCAGCGGAAAAAAATCCATTCCCTCTCTTGCTTCTTTACTTGCGGTAGAAGTTACAAGAACCACGGTTTCACCGTATCTGACCAAAACTGCACCACTTGCCTGCTTTGCCATTTTTCCTGTTTCAACAATCAGCGAACGTCCGGCAAGTTCCATACGAAAGGATTTCTCCATTCCCTTTCCTCCTTATAATATCTAATCTTTTTAAATATGTACCGTATTATTATATGCTTAATAAGATTCTAAATCAAATAAATTTTCTTTCTGCACTCCGCACACAGTCGAAAGTCCCATAAAAAAACGACAGCAGAATTTTCTACTGTCATTTCCTTTTCTTTTCACCTTATTTCAGGCGCAGACCCAGTTTTTCACCAAGCATTCTGTATCTTTCAATATCACTGCGGCGAAGGTAATCAAGCATGTTTCTGCGCTGCCCGACCAGTTTCAGCAATCCGCGGCGGGAATGATGGTCTTTCTTGTGTTCTTTCAGATGTTCAGTGAGAAGAGCGATTCTCTTGGAGAGGATAGCGATCTGCACCTCCGGAGATCCTGTATCGCCTTCATGTACCGCATACTGTGCAATAATTTCTTTTTTCTGTTCTGCTGTAAGCATAATTAAGCCTCCTGTAAATAAATTGCCGCATCTAAGTGATTCGTCGGAGTATCGAAATCCCGGGATGCAGTTCATACCTTAGCCATTATACACAGAGTGCATATATTTTTCAAGTCCTATCCTAGAATAACCTTATCATTCAATGCATCTGCATTTTCCTCAAACTTTTTGAGGAGCACTTCAATTGTCAGTTCCCGTTTTTCCTCTTCTGCATAATCGGCAATAATTCGTCCGCTATTCATCATAATCAGACGGTTTCCGTATCTTAAAGCATCACGCATATTATGGGTAATCATCAAAGTTGTTAAATGCTGCTCACTGACAATTTTATCCGTAATTTTCAGAACCTTATCCGCAGTTTTAGGATCTAAAGCAGCTGTTGGTTCATCAAGGAGAAGAATATCCGGCTTTTTCAGCGTCGCCATCAACAGTGTCACTGCTTGGCGCTGCCCCCCTGAAAGAAGATCAATTCTTGTTCCCAAACGATCTTCAAGTCCTAAATCAAGGCGGGCTACCATTTCTCTATATTTTTCGTGATTACCATCAGAAAAAGCCCATTTCAATCGGCGGCTTTCTCCACGGCGGGAAGCTAAAAGAAGATTTTCCTCCAACTGCATTCCACCTGCAGTCCCTTTCATAGGATCTTGAAACACGCGTCCAATAAATTTGGCACGCCTGAATTCACTCATCCGTGTTACGTCTGCACCGTTCAACTCAATTGTTCCTTCATCAGGAATATAAACTCCGGAAACAGCATTCAGAAGGGTACTTTTCCCCGCACCATTACCACCGATGACAGTGCAAAAATCCCCATCATTCAAAGTCAGTGATAAATCAATCAATGCTTTCTTTTCATTAGGTGTTCCCCGAAAAAAAGTCTTGCTGATATGTGAAATTTTTAACATAATCAGCCTGCCTTTCCCAGATTGGCTTTCTCCTTAATCAAAGGCGTCGCCAACGCAAACATAACAATAATTGCAGTAAACAGCTTTAAATCATTCGGCGGCATCCCCAAATGAAGTACTGCAGCAATAACGATCCTATAAATTATCGAACCAAGAACAACCGCCATCAGAGAAGACGAAAAACTGTCTGATCCGAGAATAACCTCGCCAATAATCACGGAGGCCAAGCCGATCACGATAGTACCAATACCCATTCCCACATCAGCAAAACCATTATTCTGGGCTACTACAGCACCACATAATCCAATCAGAGCATTGCTGAGACAAAGCCCCAATATAATCATAGAGTCTGTATTTACCCCTTGGGCACGAACCATTTGTGGATTGTATCCTGTCGCGCGAATGCACATGCCTAATTCAGTACCGAAAAACCAATAAATAAAGGCACTGATAATTACCATAAAAACAAAAGGAACGATAAATGCACTGACAGAAGGGTCCGTATGGAAAAATTTACCGGTAACAGAAAATACTGTATCTGCCCGAAGCAGAGAAATATTTGCTTTCCCCATCACATGGAGGTTAATAGAATACAGGGCAATCATTGTCAGGATTCCGGAAAGAATTGCCGGAATTTTTAATTTCGTATATAAAACACCTGTGATAACTCCTGCTGCGGCACCGCAGATCATAGCACTAAGAATCCCCCAGCTGGGATTTACATTTGAAGAAATAAGTGAAGCGGCAACAGCTCCTCCGAGAGGAAAGCTGCCTTCACAAGTCATGTCCGGTACGTCAAGAACACGGAAAGATAAAAAGACTCCAATTGCCAGCATAGACCACATAAGTCCCTGGGCAACTGTAGATATAAATAGATCAAACATCAATTTCACCCCGCAAAACAGGCTACGGTCTTGCCGCCTGCCCGTCATACAAATATAATTTTCTTGCTTTCTGCCACACGTCGTAAGGCAGTTCTTTCTTCAATGTTTTTGCTACAGACATGTTCACGATCCAATCAGGATCGATCTGCTTGGTAATACCGATTTCATAAGGTTTCTTTTTCCCATCCAGCAATTCTGAAGCAATCCGGCCGCCACTGAATCCCATACGATAATACTCTGCAGATACAGAAAGCAAGGCTCCTCTCCTGACCATTTCCGCATTTTCTCCAATAACCGGAATACCAAGTTTCATCAAATGCTTCACGATCTCATCAAAAGACTTTAGAACGGTTTCATCTGCAGGAATATATACCGCATCTACGTGCCCGCTAAACTTTTCTATCTGACTGATGGGATCCTCTTTTTCATCAAAAGCCACTTCATAAATATGAATCCCCTTTTTTTCACTTGCATCTCGAAGCAGATTCAGTTGGATCACAGCCCCTTCATCTTTCGGATTAAAAATAATTCCAACGGTTTGAAGGGAAAGTACCTTTGCCGCCATACGTATTTGGTTCAGTACTGCAGGCATATCACTGATTCCCGTCAGATTATAACTATTATCAAAAAAATTATTACTTTCCGGTGGAAGCATTCCCACACCTACAATGGGAACAGACTTTGTTGCAAGGACACAAGCTTTCGTCGCATCAGTTCCCACTGTAATAATCAAATCTTTTTTATCTTTGACGAAATTTTTAGCCTGGGCATCAAGTTTTTTCTCATCACCATCAGCAGAAAAAACGTCAATCCGGATATTATCTTTCTCCCGATACCCCCTCGATGCCAAAGCCGCTTTTATTCCGGCAACCATTTTTCCCTGTTCCGGTAAAGAATCACTCTGCAGGATTCCGATATAATAAAATCCTTTTTGTGGAATAAGCCTGATTTGTTTTTTTAATGCTGCTGAATGGTCATCAATGACAGATGCCATTACGATTACAGCGCAAACTGCAATCAGCAACAGCATCCACCAGTTCCGCCTTATTGCGGTCATTTACCGATTCCTTTCCCCAAAAACTACAAGAGTTCCGCCCGATCAAGAACTGACTTTGGAATCTGTATTCCTAAATTTTCCATTTCTGCTTTATTGATATACAGCTTGGAGTTAGCTGCGCCTTCTACAGGGAAATCCCTTATCTGCTTTTTCCCTTCAAGGATATCTGCGGCCATTTGACCTGCTCGCTTTCCAATATCATAGAAACTAATTGATTCCGAAGCCAAAACCCCAGACTTTACATGCCCCACTTCAGCACCAAAAACAGGAATTTTTTCTTTATTGGCTACGGACATCAATGTTGGAATAGACGATGCAATAATATTATCAGTCGGAATAAAAATAGCTTCTACGTTGCCCCCCAGGAAACCTTCCGCCACCTGCTGCACATCATTAACCGAATTTACTGTCAGTTCCGCCACATCAATCCCCAATGGTACACATACTTCTTTCAATCTTTTTGCCTGCACAACAGAATTGATTTCGCTGGAATTGTAAATAATCCCGATTCTTTTAACATTCGGAATAATCTCACGAATCAAAGAAACCTGCTTCTCCAAGGGACCGCGGTCATGAGTACCGGTCACATTAGCATCAGGCATCTTTTCCGATTTCATAAGCTTCGCATTTTCATAATCAGCAATAGCCGTACAAATAATCGGGATTTGATTTGTGGCATTCGCCATAGCCTGCGCAGCCGGCGTAGAAATAGCGCAAATCAAATTATAATTCCCTGACACGAATCGATTGGCAATAGAACGTAAATTAGACTGATCTCCCTGTGCATTCTGCTGGTCAATTTCAATCTTGTCCTTTAGTCCCCTCGCAGCCAAAGCATCGACAAATCCCCTATTTGATTCGTCAAGTGCCGGATGCTGTACAATTTGTACAACTCCTATTTTCATTTTTCCGTTGCTGCCCATGCCGGATGAATTTCCACATCCCGCCAAAACTCCTACGGCTAAAACTCCTGCAATACCTGCTGCTGCTGCTTTTCTCCACTTTTTTCCTACCATTCTACTCATCCTCCTATACTTTCTGCCTTATCATAGGCAGAATTAATTGCTATATATTGTAGCACACTTTTTCATGAAATGCTTAAAGGAATCCTTTTTTAATGTCTTCTATCCATTATGCATAAAAAATACACTCCATTGAACATGGAATGTATTATTGTGAAGAATTATTCTTCTGTCTTTGCTTGGATAACTGATCTTCCTTTATAGAAACCACATACCGGACAAACATGATGCGGCAATTTCATTGCATGGCACTGTGGACATTCTACCAGACCCGGAACGGTCAGCTTCCAATTGGCACGTCTTTTATCCCGACGAGATTTGGAATGTTTACTCTTTGGACTTGGCATTTCTTGCACCTCCTTACCGATCGGACCTTTTGCTGTCTTGTATGCTGTGTATCGACAACATCAAATAATATTCAACTTCATCATTATACGGGGCAGCTTTGTGTTTGTCAATAAGTTTCATTGCGAATCAAAAAATGGGAACCCTCAATTTCTTCATTTTTTTACTTCCGGTTTTAAAAGCACTTTCTCAAGAGATATTACTTCAATATCTCTTTTAAAATTTCGATAAATCATCTCTTTCCCTATCAATAAATCCTTCCACCAACATTCGTTTTTCGTCCTTCTTCATCCTGAAAAACCGGAAAACATTTTCTGCTGCCGTTTTATTCATCCCTTTCACACGGGTAAGTTCCTCCACTGTCGCATTCCGCATTTCATCAAGCGAACGGAAAGCATGCCACAGTGCATTTCTACGCTGTGGTCCGATTCCCGCAATATGATCCAATATGGATTCCGTATTCCTTTTTGACGTCCACTTTCTATGATAAGTGATAACAAAACGATGGGCTTCATCACGAATAAATTGCAGGAGCTGCAGCGCCGGTTCGTGCGGATCAATGATAATCGGATCCGTCTGCCCTTCCACATAGATTTCTTCCATACGCTTGGCAAGGCCAATGACCGGTGTATCAGTTCCACAGCTTCGGATCACCGGAAGCGCAGCATCCATCTGGCCTTTGCCGCCGTCAAGAACAATCAAATCCGGTCTTGGCCACTTGGTTTCTATACCATATCTCCGTGCCATAACTTCTGCCATAGACTTGAAATCATCGGGCGTCCCCTGAGTCGACTGCAGTTTGAATCTGCGGTATTCCTTTTTATTGGGGCGCCCGCTTTCGAATACAACCATGGATCCTGTAGTTTCCGCCCCCTGATTATGAGAAATATCAAAACATTCTATCCGTTCAGGCAGCTTTGGCAAATGGAGCAGTTCTTTCAATTTATTCACAGCGCCTTGTTCACGGGCATCCTGATATTCCCATTGTAATTTTTTATCCGCCAAGTATTTCGCAGCGTTAGACTGCGCCATGTCTTTCAATCTACGCTTAAATCCACGTTCAGGAACATATATTTTGACATCACCGTTGCGAAGTTTTGACAGCCACGCAGTTAAAAGCAATGATTCCTGCGGCAAAATCGGCAGTATGATTTCCTTCGGTACAGAAGATGGATTCGCACCGTAAAAATTTTTAATAAATGCCGCGATAATATCCTCATCCGTTTCATGAAGACTATCGGGAATACTGAGATTTTCTTTCCCCACCATTTTCCCGTAACGTATATAAAAAATTTCCAAACCGGCGTGTTCATCAAGACGTGACATCCCCACCACATCAAAATCACCCTCTTTGGAAACGATATTTTGCCTCTGCTGCACACTCTGTACAGCATGAAGCTGATCCCTGAGCACCGCCGCACGTTCAAAATTCATTTCTTCCGATGCCGACTCCATATCTTTTTGCAGTGCCTTTACAAGCTCCGTATTTTTCCCTTCAAATAAATCACAGGTTTTTACTACATACTCATGGTATTGCTCTTCTGTGCAGTGATTCCAGCAAGGAGCACAGCACAGATTCATATGGTATTGAAGGCATGGACGGCTGACCTTCATACTCCGGCAGGTCCTAATCGGATACAGCCTGCGGATAAGGCTCAACGTTTTTCGCAGACTCCCTACATCAGTAAAAGGGCCGAAATATTTAGCACCATCATCTCTTCTGATATTTCTTGTCACAAGAATACGCGGCCATTTTTCATTAACCGTGATTTTCACATAGGGATAAGATTTATCATCACGGAGGGAAATATTGTACTTCGGGTGCAGTTCTTTAATCAGATTGCATTCCAAAATAAGAGCTTCCATCTCTGTTGCCGTCATGGTGATATCCAAATCCGCTGCATGACGGATCATGGCTGCCACTTTAGGAGAGCGGTTCTTATCTTCCCTCACATAGGAACGAACTCTGTTTTTTAAATTGACGGCCTTCCCTACATAAATAACGCGTCCGTCTTTATCTTTCCAACGATATACGCCGGGAGAATCAGGCAACGCATCTACTTTTGCCCGTATTAATGTATTAATCGTCTCCATGATGTTCCTTCATCAATTTCCTGGTCCGTTCTATAACAGGTTTTAAGTACTGCCCCGTATAGGAGCGTTTGACTTTGCAGATTTCCTCAGGAGTACCAAAAGCTACTACTTCTCCGCCCTTATCTCCCCCTTCGGGCCCCAAATCGATAATATAGTCCGCCACTTTAACCACATCAAGGTTGTGCTCAATAACGACTACCGTATTTCCCTGATCTACCAGCTTCTGTAAAATCACCAGTAATTTTCGAATATCTTCACTGTGAAGTCCTGTGGTCGGTTCATCAAGGATATACAGTGTATCTCCCGTATCTCTCCTCATGAGTTCCGTCGCCAGTTTCACACGCTGCGCTTCACCGCCGGACATGGTTGTAGCAGGCTGTCCCAGATGAATATATCCGAGTCCCACTTCCTGCAAAGTCCGCAGTTTACGCAAAATCTTATCATGATTCTCAAAAAACGGAATCGCCTCATCCACCGTCATATTAAGTACATCAGAAATATTTTTCCCTTTATAACGGACTTCCAATGTCTCTCTGTTATATCTTGCACCATGGCACACTTCACAAGGTACATAGACATCTGAAAGGAACTGCATTTCAATTTTTATAATACCGTCACCGTGGCAGGCTTCGCATCGTCCGCCTTTTACATTGAAACTAAACCGCCCCGGCTTATATCCACGCATTTTTGCTTCCGAAGTCTGGCTGAACAGTTCACGGATATCACTGAAAAGGCTTGTATAGGTCGCCGCATTGGAACGGGGCGTTCTCCCGATGGGCTGCTGATCTATATTAACGATCTTATCCACATATTCCGCGCCTTCAATCACTTCAAAAGCGGCATTTCCATAAGAAGTACGATTTTTTATATTAGATAATCCCTGATACAAAATCTCATTAATCAGAGTGCTTTTTCCTGACCCCGATTCTCCTGTCACTACGGAAAACGCCCCTAAAGGAATTCTTACATCAATATGTTTCAGATTATGTTCCGATGCACCTTTAATTATAAGGGACATCCCGTTCCCGGTGCGTCTTTTGGGCGGCAAAGGAATATATCGGCCGCCTTTCAGATATTGCCCGGTTAAAGAATCTTTTACTGCCTCCACCTGTTCAAGCGTTCCTTCCGCCACTACACGGCCGCCCTGTTCGCCAGCGCCCGGACCGATATCCACAATCCAGTCGGCTGCACGGATGGTATCTTCATCATGCTCCACAACAATCAGCGTATTGCCCAGATCCCGCATCCCTTTCAGTGTATCCAGTAATTTATCATTATCCCTCTGATGGAGGCCAATCGAAGGTTCGTCGAGAATATACAGAACGCCTACAAGACCGGATCCGATCTGTGTTGCCAGCCTGATCCGCTGTGCTTCCCCGCCGGAAAGTGTAGTCGCCGTACGGGATAAAGTAAGATAATCCAATCCTACATTGATTAAAAAGGTAAGACGGTTATGAATCTCATGAAGAATCTGTTCTGCAATGATTTTTTCCTTTTCCGTCAGATCAAGATTATCAAAAAATGGTAAAAGATCCGATACGGCCATATCGGAAATTTCCGCTATATTTTTATTACCTACGCGAAAAGCAAGGCTTTCTGGACGAAGACGGGCCCCGTGGCAAACAGGACACGGCTTTTCAATCAGAAAATTGGAGAGCGTTTCTTTCATCTTGTCTGTCCACGCCTCCTCATATCTCCTTTTTGTCATAGGAATGATTCCTTCAAAAGCGCGGTGGTATTCTTTAGTTTCCCCCTCCATGTTCGTATAACTGAACGCCAACAGGTCAGCACCTCCCTGCTGGAATTCCACTTTTGCTTTTTCCGGCAGATCATTATAACAGCAATCCATGGTAAGCTTGTAACCTTCAAGAAAGGCATCAAGCTGTCTGTAAAGCCAGGTATCCTTGTTATAAGGAAACGGTTTAATTGCCCCCAAACGGAAGGATATCTCCCGATTAGGGATAATCCTATTAAAATCCGCCTCCAAAGAGGAACCAAGCCCCATACACGCAGGACAGGCACCGAAAGGATTATTGAAAGAAAAAATCCGCGGCACCGGCTTCGGTAAAGAAATGCCACAATCAGGACAGGCAAAATGGGAACTGAAAATATGATCATTTCCATCCACTACAGCGGCAATCATCATACCGTCCCCCAATTTAAGCGCCGCTTCTACGGAATCGGTCAACCGCTTGGCGATTCCCTCCTTAATAATGATCCTGTCTATCACGACTTCAATAGTATGTTTTTTGTTTTTCTCAAGAATAATTTCATCGGAAAGAGAATACAGTACATTGTCCGCACGCACACGTACATAACCTTCTTTCCGCAATTCTTCCAGAAGCTTCTTATGCGTTCCTTTTTGACTGACTGCCACAGGTCCAAGAATCATCAATTTAGTGCGGTCTCCCAAATCAATCAGGGCATCTACGATCTGATCCGTCGTCTGCCTCTCAATCGGTTTGCCGCAATGAGGACAAAAAGCGCGGCTTGCATGGGCATAGAGCATACGGAGATAATCATGAATCTCCGTAACCGTTCCTACTGTAGAACGCGGATTGTGGCTTGTTGATTTCTGATCAATGGAAATAGCAGGGGATAAGCCTTCAATTTTATCAATATCCGGTTTATTCATCTGTCCCAAGAACTGTCGTGCGTAAGCGGAAAGCGATTCTACATATTTTCTTTGTCCCTCCGCATAAATTGTGTCAAAAGCAAGGGAAGATTTTCCTGATCCTGAAAGACCGCTGAATACAATCAATTTATTTCTCGGGAGTGTCAGATTGATATTTTTTAAATTATTCTGTCTTGCCCCTTGTATAACAATTCCTTTTTCCATAATTATCCTTCCGTTATCTCAGATTCTCTTTTTAAGAGGACGATTAATTCTTTTATTTTGGCTTTCCTGGCGCTTGAAAGCTGAATCTGCACGGGAACCGTACCGACCACTCCACTGCTGGCGAAATCCGGCAAGCCGATCCCGCCACAGGGCAGCCTCTTCAAACTCCATTGTTTTTGCCGCCCGTTTCATATTCCGCTCAGCATTCTTCATCTGATTATATAGTTCTTCATCAGACAAATTTTCAACGGATTGATCTCCACTTCCGTATGTTTCCGTACTTTCACTGATTTTAGTAAGTTCAATTAAATCCTTTACTTTTTTTCGGATTGTTTTCGGCACGATATGATGTTTTGTATTATAAGCTTCCTGAATTTTTCTTCTGCGGTTCGTTTCCTCGATCGCATACTTCATGGATTTTGTCATACGATCTGCATACATGATGACATGTCCATGAGCATTTCTCGCCGCACGGCCGATAACCTGTATCATGGATGTTTCATTACGCAAAAAACCCTCTTTATCGGCATCTAAAATGGCCACCAGAGAGACCTCCGGCATATCCAGCCCTTCGCGAAGGAGATTTATTCCCACAAGCACATCAAACTCACCGGCACGGAGATCCCGGATAATCTCCGCCCGTTCAATTGTCGCCACATCGGAATGGAGATATCTGACTTTCACTCCTGCTTCATTTAAAAAGTCCGTTAAATCTTCCGCCATTTTCTTCGTCAACGTAGTAATCAAAACTCGTTCATTGACTGCTTCCCGTTTATGAATTTCTCCCAGCAAATCATCCATCTGTCCTTCGATAGGACGGACTTCTACGCTGGGGTCCAACAGGCCTGTAGGACGGATAATCTGCTCCGCCATATTCGTCTGCACACTCATTTCATAACGGCCCGGCGTAGCGGAAACATAAATGATCTGATTGATTCGGTCCGTAAACTCCTCAAAAGTCAGAGGACGGTTATCCAGCGCGCTTGGCAGACGGAACCCATAATCCACAAGCGTGTGTTTTCGCGACTGGTCTCCATTGTACATGGCATGAAGCTGAGGTACGGTAATATGGGATTCATCAATCATAATCATATAATCATCAGGAAAATAATCAAGCAGTGTATATGGAGGGTCTCCCGGCCTGCGATCCGACATATGGCGCGAATAATTTTCGATACCTGAGCAATACCCCACTTCCTGCATCATCTCCAAATCATAATTTGTCCGCTGCATGAGACGCTGTGCTTCTAAAATACGATCCTGCTCCCGAAGTTCCTTCAGGCGCTCTTCCAGCTCCACCTTAATTTTAGCAATGGCATTTTTTAACTTCCCGGAAGTTGTTACATAGTGGGATGCGGGAAATATTCCGATATGATCCCGTTCCGCCACTGTGGCACCTGTCAAAACATCAAATTCGTACAGGGATTCAATTTCATCACCAAACATTTCTATCCGCACTGCCGTATTATTGGAAGATGCAGGAAATACATCAATTGTATCACCTCTTACACGGAACGTATCGCGGGTAAAATTAAGGTCATTTCGCAAATACTGCATATCTACCAAGCGCGAGAGAATTTGATCCCGTGTGATTTTTTCACCGGGTCGAAGTGATAATCCCAGTGTACTGTAATCCTCAGGATCTCCTAATCCGTAAATGCAGGAAACTGATGCCACGATAATAACATCACGCCTCTCAAAAAGAGCCATTGTCGCAGAATGGCGAAGACGATCAATCTCCTCATTCCTTGAAGAATCTTTTTCTATATATGTATCCGTCTGCGGTATGTAAGATTCAGGCTGAAAATAATCATAGTAACTTACAAAATAATACACCGCGTTATCAGGAAAGAAGTCTTTAAATTCACTGGCAGTCTGTGCTGCCAAAGTTTTATTGGGAGAAATAATCAGTGTCGGACGCTGCATTTCTTCAATCACTTTTGCCATCGTGAAAGTTTTTCCTGTACCTGTAGCACCCAGCAAAACCTGAGCCCAGTGTCCATCTCTCAAGCCGTCTGTCAGCGACTTTACCGCTTTAGGCTGATCTCCCATAGGCTGAAAAGGAGCTGCCAGCCTGAAAGGTGTCATCTTTCCCATATATTGTCTTTCAATTTTGGCATTTCCCATACAAATTCTCCTTCTAAGCCCTATTCTTTACCATGATATAAAATGTATTTCCTATATCATTATATCGTTTTTTATCGATACTGTATATAAGAAAATGAAAACGGATGCCTGCCTGACACCCGTTTCTCGATTATTTTAAAAGATATTTCCTTATGAAATAGATTATTGCAACTGTGGCTAAAACAATAGCTCCATAGATAAAGAACAGCCACACCAATACCAATCCCAGCAGTATAAAAACGGCGATCCCTAACCCTCCTAACAGTTTCTTCCACCATGGCAATTCATGAATATGAATCATATATATATGGATGAAAGAATCTTCTGCAGACCGTTCTTCCTGCTCCCCTTGCTCATTCAACGTCAGTCCGTCATAGTCATTCACATCATCTCTGGACATGACATGCGGTTCTTTCCTTACCTCGTTCTGATTGTTTTCACTCATAATTCAGATAATTTCTTGGCAAGAAGCTGATTAACCACCTGCGGATTGGCCTGTCCTTTCGTTACTTTCATAATCTGCCCTACAAGAGCCCCCACAGCTTTCTTCTTCCCTGCCTTGAAGTCGGCAACAGCCTGGGGATGCTCGGCAATAACGTTTGCAACCAGCCCCTCCAATTCTCCTGTATCACTAATCTGGGTAAGACCTTTTACTCTGACGATTTCTTCCGCGCCACCGCCATCTTTCCACATATCCGTAAAGACCTTCTTTGCAATTTTACCGGAAATAGTCCCTTTACTAATCAACTTTAGCAATTCTGCCAAGTTTTCAGAAGTAACAGGAGCCGCCGCGATTTCAATGCCATCAGTGGACAGCTGACTCGCAAATTCTCCCATCAACCAGTTTACAGCGGCTTTGGGATCGGCTCCCGCCTTAACAACTGCTTCGAAATAATCCGACCGATCCTTGTCATTTGTCATCATAACCGCATCTTCAGAAGAAAGCCCGAAACATCTCATATATCTTTCTTTTCTTGCATCGGGAAGTTCAGGAAGCGTTTTCCGTATTTCTTCAATATACTCTTTGCTTACTGTAAACGGTACAAGATCTGGTTCAGGAAAATAACGATAGTCATTGGCTTCTTCCTTGGAACGCATACTTTTGGTTATACCTTCTTTTTCATCCCATGTTCTTGTTTCCTGAATAATCTTCCCGCCTTCTTCCAAAAGTTCCGCCTGACGAAGCGCTTCATATTCAATAGCCCTTTCAACACCTCTGAAAGAGTTGATATTTTTAATTTCCGTTTTTGTCCCCAATTCTTTCTGTCCAATAGGACGAACTGAAACATTGGCATCACAACGGAGACTGCCTTCTTCCATACGGCAGTCGGAGATTTCCACATATTGGAGAATCGCACGCAATTTCTCCATGTAGGCCACTGCTTCTTTCGCAGAACGCATATCCGGTTCAGAAACGATCTCCAGCAGCGGTGTTCCCGTGCGGTTATAATCCACCAAAGAATAGTCAGAGTCCGTAATGGAATTGCCATGATGAACCAGCTTGCCGGCATCCTCTTCCATATGGGCACGAGTAATGCGGATATGCTTCTTTTCCCCTTCTACTTCCACATCAAGGAATCCAGGACCACAAATCGGCAAATCAAATTGAGACGTCTGGAAATTTTTTGGCAGATCCGGATAATAATAATTTTTTCTGTCAAATTTACTGAATCGGGCAATTTCACAATTCAAAGCTAATCCCGCTCTTACACCGAATTCCAACACTTTTCTGTTTAAGACAGGAAGCACACCGGGAAGCCCAAGACATACAGGACATACATTTGTATTGGGATCTGCGCCAAAAGAAGTTTTACAGCCGCAGAAAATTTTTGTTTTTGTTCTCAACTCCGTGTGGACTTCAAGACCAATGACAACTTCGTATTTCATTCAAACTCTCCTTTCGGCGCTGTCTTCGTAAATTCAGGATGATCCTGTTCAAACGTATAGGCAGCCTGCAGAATCTTTTCTTCTCCAAGCGTCGGTCCGATAAGCTGCATACCAAGAGGCATCCCATCTTTAAATCCGACAGGAATGCTGATGGAGGGTGCACCAATCAAATTAACCGGCACCGTACAGATATCTTCCATATACAGCGCCAGCGGATCCGAAAAAGCACCAAATTTGAAGGCAGTTCCTGATGCAGAAGGTGCTGCAAGAATATCACACTGCTCAAAAGCTTTTTCAAACTCCCGCTTCAAAAGAGTGCGAACTTTCAGCGCAGTCAGGTAGTATGCATCATAATAACCTGCAGAAAGTACATAGTTGCCAATCATGATACGACGCTTGACTTCTTCGCCAAATCCCGTACTTCTGCTCTTAATATACATATCCACAATATCTTTTCCTGAAGCACGGTAACCAAATCCGACGCCGTCATAACGCGCCAGATTGGAACTTGCTTCCGCAGGAGCAATGATATAATACACATCTACACCGCTGGTAATATGGGGGATAGAAACATCCACGATTTCAGCTCCCTCTTTTTCATAATAAGCAAGCGCCGATTTAATTGCTTCTTTTGTTTCTTCCCCGATTCCTTCACCGAAGAATTCTCGGGGCACACCGATACGAAATCCTTTTACATCTTTTATAAGAGCTTTCTTGTAATCCTTCTTTTCCATACGGATAGACGTGGAATCCCGATGGTCGTAACCCGCAATAGCATTTAAAACGATAGCTGCGTCAGTCACGTCCTTGGTCAACGGGCCGATCTGGTCCAGTGACGAAGCAAATGCCAAAAGCCCATAGCGGGAAACAAGACCATACGTTGGCTTAAGACCTACAATCCCGGTAAAAGAAGCAGGCTGCCGGATGGATCCGCCGGTATCAGAACCAAGAGTCCAAATTGCTTCATTAGCAGCTACTGCCGCCGCACTGCCGCCGGAGGAACCGCCGGGAACACTTTCCAGGTTCCAGGGGTTATGGGTAGGCCCGAAATAAGAACACTCCGTACTGCTCCCCATAGCAAATTCATCCATATTCAATTTACCGAGAGAAATATAGTCACAGCTTTCTAATTTTTCAATGACTGTAGCATTATAAGGAGCTATAAAATTCTCCAGCATTTTCGATGCAGCTGTACAGGGCTGTCCCTTAATGCACATATTATCTTTAATTGCCCCGGGAATCCCTGCCAGTTCAGAAATCCCTTCTCCTGAAGCAATCCTTTTATCTACTTCTGCCGCCCTCTCCAACGCCGTTTCATCACTCGTCGACAAAAATGCATGAATCTCCCGTTCCACAAGATTTCGATGGGCAATAATCTTTTTTGTTAATTCTACAGAAGATATATCTTTATTGACAAGTTTTTCATGAAGACCATGAATTGTATACTCCACCACTGTACCTCCTATATAATTTTAGGCACTTTAAAATAACCGCCTTCTTTTTCCGGCGCATTAAAAAGTGCTTCCTCATTTGATAAAGACTGATGCGGTTCATCTTCACGCATGACATTATACTGTTCTACCGCATGAGCCGTCGGTTCTACGCCCTCCGTATCATGTTGATTCAATTCTTCCATATGGGTGAGAATACTGTTCATAGATTCACGCATTTTTTCCAGATCTTCTGCACGGAACTCCAGACGGGAAAGAAGTGCTATTTTCCGCGCTTCTTCTATCGTGATTTTCATAGATCCACTTAATAACTATAAATACGCCATAATTATAACATACAAGTTCTGATACCGTTTATTCTTTTATTCCCACCCCCGCACGTTTCAGAAACTCTTGTTCATCTATCACCGGAATGCCCTTCGCTCTTGCTTTTTCCAACTTACTTCCTGCATCTTCCCCCGCCACAATGAGAGTAGTGGTATTCGTCACAGAACTTTGTGTCGTTCCCCCCAGACGCTTGATCAATTCTGATGCCTCACGCCTTCCCATAACTGCAAGTTTTCCTGTAAGCACAACAGATTCCCCGGAAAACATCCCGCTTTCCGATTCTCCTTTAATTTCCTCCATTAAGACGCCGGCATTTTTTAATTTATTAATCATTTCTATGTTTTTCTCATCATGAAAATAGTCATATAAACTTTTTGCCGTTATTTTACCGATCCCTTCCGTTTCTTCAATCGTTTCCACATCAGCAGCCATAATAGCATCTATCGTATGAAAATAATGAGCTGCCAGCTCACTGCCTTTTTCTCCAAGGAAACGTATCCCAAGACCGAAAAGCAATTTGGCAAGTCCTCGTTCTTTACTGGCACGAATAGCAGTAATTAGATTAGCTGCACTTTTTTCACCCATTCGCTCAATCTGCCGCAAATCATCTTCTTTTAACGCATAGAAATCCGCCGCATCCGCAACCAGCCGATATGCAAGCAAACTGTCTACCACCGCGGGGCCCAAGCCTTCTATGTCCATCGCATCACGAGAAGCGAAGTGAATGAGCTTTTCACGAACCACACCGCCACAGGCAGGATTTATACAACGGAATGCCGCTTCCGTATCGATCCTTCGTATGGGATTTCCACATACCGGACAATTTTCGGGCATCTCAAATTCCTTTTCACTGCCATTTCTCTTTTCTTTTAAGACAGCTGCTATTTCAGGAATAATTTCACCGGCTTTGTAAATGATAACGGTATCTCCTTCGCGAATATCTTTTTCCCGAATAAAATCCAGGTTATGAAGTGTTGCCCTTTTTACCGTCGTGCCGGCCAAGCGGACAGGTGTCAAATCAGCCGACGGTGTCAGTACGCCGGTCCGCCCCATAGAAACAATAATCTTTTCTATTTTTGTAACCGCTTCCTCCGGTGGATACTTATATGCTATAGCCCACTTCGGATCTTTCCCCGTAGCACCCAATAATTCCTGCTGCCGGAAATCATTTACTTTAATGACCATTCCGTCAGTATCATAGTCCAGTTCACGACGCTTCTTTTCCCATTCCCGGACTCCTGTGATAACCCCCTCTATGGAATCCCATTTTCGATAATGGGGATTTACACGGAAATGAAATTTCTTCAACTGCAGAAGCAGATCATCCTGTGAGGAAATATCCAATCCCTCTTCTGCCCCCAGCGCATAAGCAAAAAAATCCAGGTTCCGTGCAGCCGTTACTTTGGGATCCAATTGGCGAAGTGATCCTGCCGCTGCATTTCTGCAGTTAGCAAAAGGCATCATTCCCGCCTCATCACGTTCTTCATTCAACGCAATAAAACTTTTACGAGGCATATATACCTCACCGCGAACTTCCATATAGGCAGGCGCGTTTTCAATATATAAAGGAATTGTTTTAATTGTCTTTACATTTGATGTTACGTCTTCGCCTACTTTCCCATCTCCCCGCGTCAGTCCCTGCATTAATGATCCGTTCTCGTAAATGAGATTCATAGAAAGTCCGTCAATTTTAAGTTCTGTGATATATTCCACAGGCATTGCACCTATGCCGCCATGGACACGCCGGTCAAAATCACGAAGTTCTTCCGCACTGAAAGCATTTGCCAGACTCAACATCGGCTTTTTAAAAGGAATCTTCCTGAAATCATCCGATGCTTTCCCTCCGACTCTTTGGGTTGGCGAATCAGGCGTTACTATTTCAGGGTATTCTTTTTCCAGATCCACAAGTGACCGATACAGGCGGTCAAATTCAAAATCTGTAATTTCAGGCTTATCCAGTACATAATATAAATAACTGTGATGGCGCAGCTCTTTTCGTAATTCTTCCGCTTTTTTTATAATTTCTGCTGTTACCATATTATTCCTCTTTTTCAATTGGCGCAAAAGCTACCATAACCTGACGAATCTGATCATTGGGGAAAATGAGTTTTAACATCATATGCTTTCCACTCCCTGTTACCTCTGCAACTTGTCCTTTTCCCCACATACGATGAGACACTTTATCTCCGACCTGCCAGTCAAACCTTGCTTTTACACTCTTTTTCGCCACCGGCTTATTCACTATCCCCGCAGAGGACAATGCCCATTTGCTCTTCTGCTCATTATTACTCCTGATTAGAGTACGTCTCTTTGCCTCACTGCTATTCCCGCGGATTTCATCCAACAAATCGACAGGGATTTCTTTAAGGAAACGGCTTTCTACATAGGGTTTCACCTGCCCGTACATCGTTCGTACAGCGGATGTGGTAAGATATAACTTTTCCTTTGCCCGTGTAATCGCCACATAACAAAGGCGACGCTCCTCCTCTAAAGCCGTCTCATCCATCAAAGAACGTACCCCCGGAAAGATGCCTTCATCCATACCTGCCATATAAACTATAGGAAACTCCAATCCCTTGGCACTATGGATAGTCATTAAAGTCACTTTATCATCCTGTTCTTCAAAGGAATCTACATCATTTACAAGAGCGACCTTCTCCAAAAATTCCGGAAGTCCTCCTTCCGGCTGCTCCTGTATAAAATCCTTTGCCACGTTCAGCAGTTCACCCAAATTTTCTTCTCTGCTCTGTGCCTGAGGATCACTGCTCTGCTGGAGAACCGACAGATATTCCGTATCAGTCATAATTTTCTGAATAAGTGTAAATACATCGCCTTCCGTGGAAGCATTCAAGAAACTAAAAATCAAGGCGCTGAATTTTTGGAGTTTGGTTCTTGCTAGCACGGGGATATCAGACTCTTCCAGTGACATGATTCCCTCAAACATGGACATATTTCCCTGTTTGGAAAATTCACTTAACTTCTGTATGGTTGTTTGTCCGATACCACGTCGGGGCACATTGATAATACGCATCAAGCTGATATCATCACGAAAATTGGCCACCAATTTAAGATACGCCAGCATATCCCTTATTTCCGCACGGTCATAAAATCTTGTTCCGCCAACCATGGTATAAGCAATACCGCGCTTTACCATGCCTTCTTCAATCACACGGGACTGGGCATTCATACGATAAAGAACCGCCATTTTCCCATACGGGACATGATTTTCCCCGTGTTCTTTCATCATGGACTCTACAATAAAATCCGCCTCATTATGTTCATCAGAAGCAGCATATTTCTGCAGATGAACACCCGGATTATTTTCTGTCCACAACCGTTTCTCCAAGCGTTCCACATTATTTTTAATAACCGCATTGGCCGCATTTAAAATTGTTTGTGTCGAACGGTAATTCTGCTCCAACTTAATAATTTGAGCCGAAGGATAATCTTCACGGAAATCCATGATATTCCGCAGATCGGCTCCACGCCAGGAATAGATACTCTGATCCGCATCACCTACGGCACAAATATTTTGAGATTTGCCTGCGATATACTTTGCCATAAGGTACTGCGCATGATTGGTATCCTGATATTCATCAATTAAAATATAGTGGAAATGATCCTGCCAACGTCTGCGTATCGTTTCATCAGCTAAGAGTTTTGTTGTCGCAAAAAGAAGGTCATCAAAATCGAGTGCATTGTTTTGTTTCATATATTTATCGTACAAATCATAGACATCGGCAATCTTTTCGTTGTAAAAATTACCGCTGGCTTCCGCGCGAAATGATTCCGGCCCCTGGAGTGCATTCTTTGCGGCAGAAATACGAGCCTGTATATTTCTTGGCGGATACTGTTTATCATCCAGATTTAATTCCTTCAGAATATTCTTAATCATCTGTTTGGAATCATCAGAATCATAAATCGTAAATTTATCAGTAAACGGCGGATGGTTATTGATTTCCCGCCGCAAAAAACGCGCACCAAAAGAATGGAATGTATACATCCACAGTTTATCCGCTTCCGCCCCTACCAGATGATGGACACGTTCACGCATTTCCTGTGCCGCTTTATTTGTAAAAGTGATAGCAAGAATATTCTGCGGCCGTATTCCCTGCTCCAGCATATAAGCAATGCGGCAGGTTAACGCTTTAGTTTTACCCGAACCAGCACCTGCCATAATCAACACGGGTCCTTCAATCTGTTCAACAGCCTGACGCTGTCTTTCGTTTAAAGTATCAAGATAACTCATCCAAACGCCCCTTATAAAAGAAAAACTCATATATGACGAATGCCATGTATGAGTTCTTCGTTCCGCTCAAAATTATTCGCCGTATGCTTTCAGAAGTGGCGGGGTTACCTGTTTCTTTCTGGACATAACATGAGGAAGATAGGCAACTCCATTTTCAGGCTTACCGGCAAATGCTTTCTCTACAATGCTTTCCGCACCTTCAGTGAACCACAGGAATGTATCCTCCGCCAAGATATCTGTCACCATGAGATAAGAAGCTGCATAGCCCTTCTCAGCTTTGATCGCCTCCAGCACTTTCATGATTTCTGCCTTCTTTTCATTAATCGGATCCACATTCATAACGGAAATCTGTCCGACAGTAAATACATTTCCTGCCGCGCTAAATTCCTTTGTATCGTTCCGTGCCAATTTTTCAGCAGGATAATCGGAAATATCCGCACCGGCTTTCAGCATTTCCATACCATAAGCCTCATAATCCACTCCCGCAATTTCAGCCAATTCTTTCGCCGTTTCTTTATCTTCTTCTGTCGTTGTCGGCGAACGGAAAAGGACTGTATCGGATATAATGGCGGAGAGCATGATTCCCGCGATTTCACGGGACGGCTTTATATGATTTGTTTTATATAATCCATAGATGACCGTATTCACACAACCGACAGGACGAACAAGAATGAAAATCGGATTCTCCGATTCGAAATCCCCGAAACGATGATGGTCAATAATTTCCAGGACTTCCGCGTCATCCATACCATCGATTGTCTGTTTGGATTCATTGTGATCCACTAAAATCACTTTCTGTTTTTCATCTTCCGGATTTTTTCTTTCTACGGAAGTCACAAGTATCGGCTCTTCCAGATTGAAATAATCCAAAGCAAATCTGGATTCTTTATTGATTTCTCCCGCACGAACGGCCACAGCATCCATGCCTAACCGGCGTTTTAAATAAGAATAGCTGAGGGCAGCGGCAATGCTGTCCGTATCAGGCGATTTATGTCCGCTTACAAATACTTGGCTCATCATATATTCCCTTTCTTACTCATACCCCAAATAATAAAATTTTACCCAATCATTATATCATATTTTCTATCCTCGCTTTATAAGCAAAAATACCTTTCTCCAGAAAAATCATTTTCTCTGTGGAAAGGTATTTCACATTTAATAAACCTCAGTCTTCTTCAGTCACCAGTTTTTTCTTACGAAAGCCTCCAAAATGGAACTTTTCAATAACAATAAACAGCATTGGTACGATAAAAATTTGAAACGCTGTCGCAGAAAGAACACCGAATACCACGGCAATCCCCATTTCGGAACGAGAATTCGCGCCCGCACCTGTCGACAGGGCCAGCGGAACGTTTCCCAAAATAAAAGCAAGGGAAGTCATCAGAATAGGACGCAGACGGATCTTAGATGCTTCCACTGCAGCCTTAAGCGGCGCCATGCCCGCATCTGTACGAACCTTCGCATACTCTACAATGAGAATCGCATTCTTGGCGGCAAGCCCTATGATGGTTAACAAACCGATTTGGAAATAAATGTCATTATATACATTAAACATCCAGGCGCCAAGACAGGCTCCGAAGAAGCCGGTCGGCATACCAAAGAGTACGACAAAAGGAACTTTCCAACTTTCATATAATGCCGCCAAAGAGAGGAATACAAAGAGCATCCCCAGTGCCAAGGCATAAATCGTCTTCCCGCCGGCTTCTTTCTCCTGTGCCGAGCTTTCCACAAAAGCATAACTATATCCGGTAGGAAGTACTTCCGCTGCCACTTCTTCCAATGCGTCCAACGCTTGTCCGGAAGAATATCCGTCTGCCTGGTTACCACTGATTTTAACCGCAGGGAAATTATTATAACGGGTAATAACGGAAATTGCATTAGATTTTTTCGGTGTGATAAAAGTACTGATAGGAATCATGTTCCCGCTGGAGTCTTTCACAGTCAGGAACTTATTCGCCGAAGGATCCATACGATAATCCACATCAGCCTGGGCGACCACCTTAAAGTTACGTCCATAGGCAGTAAAATCATTAATCTGGACAGACCCATAATAGACCTGTAAGGCTGTAAAAATATCTCCCAGCGCTACACCATTTTTTAAAGCCTTTTCACGATCTATATCAAAATTATATGAAGGAGTATCCATACGGAAAGTGGTATAAGCCATCTTTATTTCCGGTCTTTGATTAGCCGCTCCAAGGAACTGCCCTATAACCCGCTGCATATTTTCATTGGAATCGCCATTCTTATTCTGGATATACATGGAGAAACCGCCGGAACTGCCCAGCCCGGGAATAGCAGGGGGATTCAATGCCATAATATTTACATCAGGGTGTGTGGCATTATAGGCTGCCGCTTTTCCAATAAGCGCTCCCACCTGTGAAGCAGCCCCTTTTCTCTCATCCCAGGGCTTCAGTTTAATAAAAGAAAGTCCCGCATTGGGTTTCTGACCACCGGAAAGGATATCAAAGCCGGTAACGCCAAAAGTCTGCTCTATAGCATCATCTTTACCCATATAGGCCAGAAACTCTTTAATTGCCGCATTGGTTCTTATATTGACAGAACCTTCCGGCAGCGAAATAGCCCCAATAAAGTAGCCATTATCCTCTTCCGGCAAAAAAGCAGTCGGGAGAGCAACAAACATAACAACAGAAGCAACGGTCAATCCAATGAGGACACCAATGGGCGCTATAATCACGCGTCCCATTTTTTCAAGACTACGGCCATAAATTTCAATCATACGATCGAACCAGTCATTGAATTTATCCCAGAATTTCTGCAGCCACCCCCGTTCTGCGCCTTCCTTATGATAACGGAGCATCCCTGCACAAAGAGCCGGCGTCAAGGACAAAGCCACAAAAGCAGAAATCAATACGGAAACCGCAATAGTAAGGGCAAACTGTTTATAGAGAATACCCATAATCCCGCCAAGGAAGGCAACCGGAACAAATACAGCAGCCAGTACGATAGCAACCCCGATAACTGGGTTCTGCACTTTTTTCATCGCCGCAACCGTAGCGTCTTTCGGCGGTAAATTATTATACCGCATTTCATACTCTACAGCTTCAATGACAACAATTGCATCATCGACAACCAGTCCAATTGCTAAAACCATGGCAAAAAGTGTCAGCGTATTGATTGTAAAACCGAGTACCTCAAAAGCGCCAAAAGTACCAAATAACGATACAGGGACGGCGATCATGGGAATAAGGGTAGATCGCCAATTTTGCAAAAATATATAGACAATCATTGCTACAATCAGCAGTGCTTCAAAAAAGGTCTGAAGAACTTCTTTAACGGACGCATAAATGAAATCCGTATTATCCATAGAAATACGATAAGTCATATCTGCAGGAAAAGACTTGCTGTCTTCAGCAAGTTTAGCCTTAATCTTGTTAATCGTATCAATAGCATTTGCATCATCAGTGAGTGAGAATGCTACCGCTGCAGATTCATGGTCACCGGAACGGGCAATAAAATCGTAGTTCTTTGCATCCAGTTCGATGCGGGCCACATCTTTCATTCTGAGCATACTGCCGTCACTGTTTGTACGAATGACTATATTCCCAAATTCTTCTGCTGTGGCTAAACGCCCCTGCACGGTAACAATGTACTGGAATGCCTGATTCTTGTCCACCGGAGCCGTCCCCACATTACCTGCCGCTACCTGTCTGTTCTGTGTGCTGACAGCAGATATAACTTCCGATGCGGTGACTTTATTCTGTGCCATTTTTGCGGGATCAAGCCAGATCCGCATACCGAAATCAGAACCAAATTCCTGTACACTCCCTACACCGGGAATGGATTTCAGCTCATCAACATAGTTCATACTGAAATAGTTTTTGAGGAATGTCTCGTCATAAGTCCCATTTGGCGAGAGCAAACTGACAACAAGTGCCATTCCGCTGGAAGACTTACGTGTCGTTACGCCGATAGAGCGAACTGTATCAGGGAGCGCCGCCTCAGAAGATGTAACCCCATTCTGTACACGAATTGTTGCCATATCGGAGTCTGTCCCTGAGACAAACTGTACCGTCAACGAATAGGAACCGTTCGAGTTACTTGTCGAGCTGATACTATCAAGATCTTCTACACCAACTACATTCTTTTCTATGACTTCCGCCACCGTCTGCGCCACAACCTCCGAATCGGCACCGGGATAAGCAGCGCTTACAGAAACCTGGGGCGGTGTGATCTTCGGATATCGGTCAACCGGCAGGGTAAAAATACAAAGCATACCGGCGATAGAAATAACGAGCGCCAAAACAATTGCAAAGATAGGACGATTGATAAAAAACTTAGCCATGTCCCCTCCTTACTTCGCAATACCATGCTGATCTGCAGCAGCCTTGGTCGCGGATTCTTCCATTTCTTCTCTGGTCGTTTCTACCGCTTCTACCGCTTGGCCAATCTGCACTTTGTTCTGACCTTCTACGATAACTTCATCAGTCACATCAATGCCGCTTTCAATAATTGTATATAATCCATAAGTTGCACCAACCTTGACTGCTTTCTGCTGTACCTTCCCATCCACTACCACATCAAGCATATCTTTATTTAAAAGTTGGATAAGGGCTTTCGTCGGAACGAGAATACTTCCCTGTGCTAACTCAGCATCAGAAACAATGGTTGCATACATCCCCGGAATAAGAAGATTATTAGGATTAGCAAAAGATGCTTTCATCGTCAGCTGACCGCCGTTGAGTCCCGGACTGACCTGTACGATTTTACCGGTTTCACTGTAAATGGATCCATCTGACAAGCGGAGTTTTAATTCACTTCCTAAAGTTTCCGTAATATTTTTCTGACGAGTAAGCTGCAAATACTCGCTTTCGGACATGTCGAACTGCACATAAAGCGGATCAGAAGAGGATAGGGTAACAAGTCCCGTCGTACCTGCGGTTGCAAAAGTGCCTATGTTCACATCATCCATAGACAGTGTGCCTGAAAATGGCGCTGTCACAATCGTATCACCTAAATTATCGGAAGCAATCTGTACCTGCGCCTGAGCCGCTTCATAAACAGCCCGATAGGCTTCTGTAGATGATTTCTGTCCGTCATATGCCTGTTTTGAAATAGCACCACTGCTAACCAGCTGTTCATAACGGGCCAGATCCTTTTTCGCATTTTCATAAGTAGCAGACGCCTGTGCTGCAGATGCCTGTGCCGCAGCCAATGCAGATGCATAACTTCTTGTATCAATACGATACAGGGCCTGCCCCGCTTCTACATGCTGACCGCCGGTAATATATTTTTCAACAACTGTCCCTGATACCTTAGCGCGGACAGGAACCTCCTGCAATGCCGTAATAGAGCCTGTATATTCCCTCATGATCGGCGTATCTGATTTAAACGGTCTAAATGTCGTCACCTTTAAACTTTGCTGTTGCTGGCTCTTTGCTGAACCGCATCCTGTAAACATACCTGCCGATAAAACAACTACACTGACCGCCATGACAGCTGCCAGCACTTTTTTATACTTCATTCGTCTCCCCCTTACGGTCATTTTAAAAGCTGCTCCTTAAATAAAACTCCAAAACACGACCATCAGTCAAAATGCTGTCCGTATTAATTATGATACCAAAATGGCGACCATCGGTCAATGTAAGATTCTATACATTTCACCCATTTCATAATTTATTTAACGGAAATTTTAGAACCGCCTTCTTGATTCTGCAAGGCCCTTTCGCTCCCATGCAGAGAGGCCTATGCAAATCTTCGGGAAAACAAATTACAAAATTTCCCGTATGAAGATACGCACGGCTTTCTTCTCCTTCCGACGCGAAAAAATATAAATCTCTATCTTCATAAGATTCAGTCACTTTTCCGGCTTCCCAAACAGACCGGCAGCCAATCTGCTCCTCTTCCACATCAACTTCATAAACTATATCGATATACCTTTGATGTCCTTCCAATTTACGTTTATCAGCCGGCTCCGTCATTGAAGTTTCTACCCCCACCTTATAACCGTTAATCTCATATTTCCCGTCAGGCAGGTCTTCAAACCCATAGGCCGCCATTTTCTCCAGACAATCATAAAGTTCTTCAGACAGCTGTGCCTTATAAGCAGAAAGATGTTCCGCATTCCCAATGATCATTTTAATCTCCTTGTTTGCATGAATGAAAAATGCAGATTCACGTACGCAAACCTGTCGCAATATAACCTTATTATATCCCGAGTTGTAAAATTTAAGTATAATGTCTGCCGGGAGTAAAATATCAAAAAGTCTTCTTACGATCAATATGAAGCCACGGTTCACAAACCGCCAGCAGTTAATCAAAGAAAACTTTTTATTGTCTCAATATTATTTTATATACCTTTAAAGGATATCTGGCTTTTACAGTTCAATTCAATTTTCATTTAGATTGCTTTAAAACAAATTTATATATCCCTCTCTCTATTCTTTCTCTTTTTCATATACCACCATACGGCTCCATACACGGCGGAAACAACAATAATAATGATAGTCAGACGCAAAGAATGTTCCCCCAGATGGACCACATCATGCCCGACAATTACCTCAAGTGCCACTGACGGCAGCTTACCAAGCAAACTACCCGCCATATGAGAGCGAAATGACATGCCGGATAAAGCACAGATTGCTGTGACAAGGCCATTGGGCATATAAGGAATCGCTCTCGCTGCCGCCACCGCCTGCCAAGAATCGTAGGAATCCAAAGCGGTTAAAGTCTTACTCTGTTCAATCACCCGCTTTGCCAGACTTCGGAAAAGAACACGCATAACCCAAAAAGAAATCATAACGCCTAATGTTTCTGCCAGCCATGAAATCATCGTCCCCCAAAACAAACCAAAAATCAGGCCATTGGCAGTAGAAATAAAAATAGACGGAAGAAATCCAACAATATTGATAACGACATCAATAAAAAAACTGACAAAAACGGCATAAACACCAAATCCTCTTAAATAGGTAATAGTACCGCCCAAATCTCCACTTTTGGACAGTTGATAAACTGTTGGATAAAAAGCAGGATCCATAAAATGAATCCCTCCCAGCACCAAAAGCAAAAGTGCCAGGAATCCATAACGCATCCGTCTTTCCTGCTTCTCTTCCAAATCCGCCTTATTCATTTCGCATCCTTATATTCATAATATCATCCATGTATTCACTAACTGCATCAGCCACATCATCTTTTCCAATTGTATCGATAAAACGTTTTTCCTTCATTTCCAAATCTCCCAACTGAAAAGGAATAGGAATCCCTGTTTTCTTTTCAATACGCCGAAGAACATCATAGGGTGTACCTGTTTCATCTAAACCGAGAATCTCCGCTACTATACCGGGAAATTTATATGGATGTGCTGTGCTGATGATGACTGTATGAGAATGTCTTTCTATCTTCCCTTCGCGGCGAAGTCTGTGATAAACCGCATAAGCCACTGCAGTATGAGGATCCATAAGGTAGTCATAAGATTCGTAAACTGCTTTCATCGCCCGTTTCATATCTGCGGAAGAGGCCCATCCTCCTGTAATTTCACCAAGAGCGTATGCTAATTCTTCTTCCGATACCGCATATCGCCCTTCCTTGTTCAATGCTTTCATGGCTGCTGCCACTTTATCAGCAGAACCAAGTACATAGTACAGGAAACGCTCAAAATTAGAAGAAATAAGGATATCCATAGATGGTGATTCCGTCAGATAAAACTCGCGATTGATGTCATACACGCCTGTTTCGAAAAAATCTGTAAGTACCTTATTTTCATTGGAAGCACAAATCAGCTGTCCAAGAGGAACACCAATTTCTTTTGCCATCCACCCGGCCAGAATATTTCCAAAATTTCCTGTAGGAACTACCACATTAAACCGCTCATTTTCTCCAATCGAATGGTTCTTTCTCAATTGAAGCCAGATCCATACATAATAGATGATCTGCGGCAACAACCGGCCAATATTAATCGAATTAGCACTGGAAAACAAAACACCCTTTTCTGATGCTTCTTTTCTCAAGCCACTCATAAAAATGCGTTTTAATGCACTCTGGGCATCATCAAAATTACCATCAATACCTGCCACCCTTACATTATTACCGGACTGCTTCTGCATCTGATCCTTTTGAAGAGGGCTCACTCCATCAGACGGATAAAATACCATAATATTGATATCGGGAATGTTACGAAATCCCTCTAACGCTGCCTTCCCTGTATCACCTGAAGTAGCCGTTAAGATTAAAATCTGCTTTCCATCATTTTCCTGCGCCTTTGCCCATACAAGCAGATAAGGGAACAAAGAAAGCGCCAGATCCTTAAAAGCACAAGTCCTGCCATAAAACATTTCCGCCACAGAAAAAGCATCTGTCATACGTTTTACGGGCACAATTTCTTTTGCGGCAAATGTTCCCGTATAGGCCGCATCTGTAAGTTTCTTCAAATCATTTTCAGGAATATCTGTCAAAAAACGTTTAAGAACAAAGCTGGCCAATTCCTTATATGACAAATCCTTTAAAGAATTATATTCAATAAAAGGCACCGGCAGCATTTCAGGAACATAGAGCCCGCCATCTTTTGCCAATCCCTGAAGCAATGCCTGGGGCGCAGAAATTTTCTCTTCACTTCGTGTACTTCTGTATCTCATACCGCACCTCTTCCGAAATATTTTTTATATTCTATCATACCTGCTGCATAAATGCAGAAAGACCCCCTCCTTCGCAAATCCCTCCGCAGCAATTATCAACTTTGCCAAAACCTTTTACAAAGATATTAAAAACTCCAACAAATTATGAAAAAACAAAAACCCGAAGCCATCATAACCTCGGGTATCATGTCTGGTGGATCATCAGGGGTTCGAACCCCGGACACCCTGATTAAGAGTCAGGTGCTCTACCAACTGAGCTAATGATCCGTCAACGAAAAACATTATATCATCACGATTATATCCTGTCAAACGCTTTTCTTCAAGTATTCCGGCATTATCCGAAATTGTAAAACAATCATCAATAGTGGATTCCATACTTCTTTTTCAGTTCACCAACATCTCCGCGCATATCACGGCTGCACTCATTCAGCACCATTTTTTAATGAGTACCTTTACGCTTTATAAACAGCATCCTTTTAGCACTTGCCATCCTATAAACATGCGCTAATTCCCGTTTATAAGCACTCATCAATTCTTCCGATATTCCCCCTCCAAATGAGTTCTTGCGGCAGCATCAAAAGAAATATTTTTCGATCCATTCTGTGCCTCCCTTCCGTATTACATCATATTTCCTTTTCGATCAAACTGTTCAATTTTAGTGCCACGCAATTGAGCAAACTCAGCGAATATGCTATAATGTCTTTCGTCAGGCGCCTATAGCTCAGGGGATAGAGCACTGGTCTCCGGAACCAGGTGCGAGGGTTCGAATCCCTCTAGGCGCTCCATTTATTTTAATCAGCATTTACCGTATATTTCAACATATACATTGATTCTCAAATACCATAAAATTAAATAAGATGGAGCAGTTTGTGGAGCAGTTTACATCAAGAAAAGAAATGACATAGATTATCCTGACACTATTTCTTTTCTTTTTATATTGCATCTAATAAACGACGGTGAGCAACTTCTATATTCCCTGGATCTTTCTCTATCCCAATGTATTTTCTATTACAATGTTTAGCCGCGACTAGTGTCGTTCCGCTCCCGGCAAATGGGTCTAATATCAGGCTTCCATCTGGTACTATTTTTACTAATTGCTCCATCAGCGGTGTCGGTTTACCTGTTAAATGGAATTTATCTGTTAATTTTACAGGGAAATGATAACATCCGGGATATGGGCCATCGTGAATAGCTTTGTGACATTTCCCTTTTGTTCCCCATGCTATATATTCACATTGGTGACGAAAATATCCCTTGTGTGGTGCCCTCGCGCTATTACCTTTATCCCATGAAATAATTCCCCGCCATATTAACTCGCCGATTTGTAATACATCAGTTGCTGCGGGAAGCTGCCGCCAGTCCGTAAACATCAAGAAGTATCCGTTCGGTTTTAAAATTCTTTGACATTCGGATATCCATAAATTACACCAATGCATCCAACTTCGCTGATCTTTTGTGTCACCCCAGAATGTCGGTCGATGAATTATTTTATTTCCGCTTTGCTCATATTTTTTTACTGGATCTTTTTGTCGCTCCGCCATTGTTGCACCGCCGGAACTGTACGGCGGATCTGTAATCACCGCGTCCACTGAACAATCATCAAATGTTTTTAATATTGGTAAGCAATCTCCGCAATATATTTTGTTGATTTCCATTGTATCCCTCCTTATTTTTATTGTAGAACTAACGTTCTGTTTTCGCAATAAAAACTTAGAGTACATACTCCCGAAATTTAAAAAGAGCGATATCATTATCGCTCTTTTTGTATTACCTCTCTTTTTATTTTATCTACCCTTTTCTGCCGCTCTGAAAAATAATGCTCTTCTGCGTTTTTTCTTGCTTTTGCTGCGTCCTCTAATTTTTTAAATGTTCCGAGATTGATTTGCTTCCGGTCAACCGTAATATATGCCCTATATTTATCGTTCCATACCGATACTCCCGTTATACCAGTTCTCGAGTTTTTATTTTTCCGCCGGCCAAAACCAGCATACGCTACAGATAGCCCATGTTTCTGCACTTCGCGCGATATTTTTTGTCCCAGTTCGCGCCCTTCTTTTTGTTCTTTTATCTGATGATCGCTGCGACGGCAGCCGCAAGATAAAGATCTGCCGTTTTTTAAAATATTGTGCTTTATAACTCTTTCCGTGCCGCAAATACAACGACAGCGGAATTTATCGCCGTCGTTGCTTAGTATCGTCCAGTAACCGACGTTATCACCGGGCTTCAAATTGTATTCTTTTTGACTGCGGTGTTTCCGGCATCCGCATGATTTTGACTTACCCCGTCTTAGTGTGGATCTGCTCACCCACTTTTCATTGCCGCAAACGCAGCGGCATAAAAGATGGTATCGATGTTCCGGAGGCGGATTAATGTTAATTATTGTCCAGCAGTTAATCTTATCCCCGACTTTCATTTCTTTCATCTCCATGTTTTACTATTTCGCCAGTATCAGAAGTGCGTCATCCACATCTAATTCCATTTCATCGTATATATAATTGCCGATGCAAAGCTTTCGGTAATTATCTTTCGTAGATTCGAGATCCCCGTCATTATACGCATATGCAGTAAATAGATAGTTCTTTTTTTCTTCTTTAACTTTTACTGTAAATGTATCAATTCCAGTGTTTATTACACCGAATAATCCCTCTTTAGAATCAAGTCCTTTTTTTACTGCAAGAATAATGCTGCCTTTTAAATTTATCAGCAGCCGCCCAATATCAAGTCGTTTACTATAATTTTCATTGATATCATGGTAATATTTCTTGCCGTTTAGAGTTAAATTCGGTATGTGATTTCGCATAAAAATATCATAAGCTTTTTTACCGCTCGCATGATATTCTTTCGTAGCTTCTTTATGCCAGATTAAATATAATTCCGACTCTTCCATTTCGTCATAAACCGGCATTTCTATGGCTATATATCCATTTAATTCTTTGTCGTTCTTTCGCAGTTCCACAATATCTTTATATATCTGCGATAAACTCCATCTCGGATACGTTTTTACAATATGCTTTTCTTTTAAAATTGCTGCTATAATGTGTTTCATTTTTATCACCTGTCCACTTCCCATCCTAAATTGAATAAGTCGATGTCCGATATATCTTCTTTTGCTTTGACTACCCCAATTTTGTTAAAGCTATATCCAATCAATTTATAAACTGTATACCCGTCTGCTATTCTTTTGAAGCGGTACGTCTCCCCGCGACTCGATAAGTCGCGTATTCCATCAAATACACTCAGGTCTTTTACGTTCTTTTGCTCTTCCTTTTTTATATACTCTTCCATAAACGCATTTAATGTTCTATTTGCGGTGCTTCCATTCTTCTTGCACAGATCTTTGAATCTATCTCGAATTTCAGCTGTGGTGCGTAGGTTTAGACTTACGCTTTCGTGCTTTTCCGCTTTTTTTATTATTTTTTCTGTTTTCATTTTTAAGCGTCTCCTGTTCTTATTCAATAAAATCTACTGATTGTCAAACTCACAGCAAGTAAATACACCGTTTTGTAGTAAACTGTAATTCTCAATCGGGTCTTCCCGCATAATTACAAGTCTGTAGTCCGGAAGCGTCTTTTTCGCGTTTCCCGCAGCCACTATTATGTCTTCCGTCTTTATCTTCTTTATCCCCACCGCTTTAACGACATCGGAAATTTTAACAATTTTTAATACTTCCGCCGCCGCGATTAGTGCGAAGCGGAGTTTTTGAATATCTGTCAACCCCTCCCACGTCCGTTTTTTCCCCTGGACTCTATACACCCTTTCTTCTAATTTTTTTACGTTTTTATATATTATTTCCGCATCAGTATACATTTTTTATCCTCCTTTATTAAAAACTTTGTTGATGATTTTTCAGGATGCAGTGTTCTTTTAGCCCCAATCTTCTTCTCCGATGTTTCTTATTAACTCTTTTCTATAACCGGCATATTCTTCAACCATCTCTATTATTTCTTCCGGCGTATTTTCCGGAAGTCCGATCGCTGGAATTTTTCTACAAAGTTCATCTGGATCGAGCGGATAAACATTGAAGTATTCATACCCGCTATCACGATCGTCAACGTCCATCGGGTCCCACATACCTTTTATCAAATACTTCCTGTCCGCTACGGTTATTACATACTGTCCGGGTTTTCCAGTTATTTTCCCGTAGTTGTTCGATTCTATTGTAATTTCTTCTTTGAGCTCTTCTATTGTTGTCACATTTCGGAGCTCTCTGTCTTTTTCAAGCATCTTTATTTCATCGTGAATTTCTATTTCACGATATACTTTTTTTAACAAATCCCTGATCAGTTTTTTCCCGTTTTCTATGTACTCACAGCCGAATTTCTCGGCGTTCTCTTTCACAGTCGTATACTGTATGTTGAGAATTTTCAGTTCCATGTCGTTATACGCGTTAATTCTCGGAAAATAAGATTCTTCCGGAATATCGTTAACGTCTTCGATATCCCCGTAATAATATCTATCTCTCCTCCCAGTGTTGGCGATTAACCGACGTCTCTTACCGTCGACCAAAACATCGGCCATTTTCCTTTCCCAGAAGCGTATCCGTCTCCCGTCATAGGGGATTTTTCTTGATTGTTTCCATGACGGTAACACCTCCATATTATCCGGAGTTTCAACTACCAAACAGTCGAAATTACTGCTGCCAGGAACGAAAAACGTAAAATATATATCATTCCCCCTCACCTCTTCGTGAGAATCATCATTATATTTTCGGTACTCAATATACGATCTGTACATAATTTGTTTCATTTTTCTTTCCTCCCTATTCTTACTTGTGCGCCCATGCACACACAAAGTTAACCGGTATATGCCGGCAGCGGTATACCGCCCACTCTTCCGGCTCCCACGGATTAATTGGTCGTACAGAGTTTGCCGTCTCTACGGCTCCCTCTGGAGTTGCAGCGAGTACAAACATCTCGCTGTTTGCCCTTCCATCCGGAAGGACGGTGACGGCACCATATAAGTGCCATCTATTTTTCCGCATTGCGGAAATGATTTCATCCCTTTCATACTGTGCTTTTGCCATTTTCTTTCTCCTTTTCTGCTGGATTTCCAGCAACTCTCTTTCGTTGTTTATATTATAGCACGCTCATTTTGCACGCGCAACCATTTTATTATAAATTATCTTTATACCACGCAATAAAAAAGAGGGCAGTTTCCCGCCCCGTTTCGTAGATATCGGATCACCTCCGGGAGATCGCCGCTCCCACGGCTACCGCACTGATAATAATCCACATATTTCGCTGCTTTGTTTTAATCTTTACTTTCCGTTCTGCCTCTTTCTCGTATTCGTTGAATGATTCTCTGGCAATTTTCAATGAGTTCTCTGTCTGTTCGTTCAATACTTTTGATTTCTTCAGTTGTTCGTTGACTATTTTCAACTGCTTCTGTGCTTCGGTCAGCTGCGTCTGCTGCTGTATCAACAGCTTGTCTTTCTTCTCGCTGTCTATCTTGAGCTGATTCAAGCTCGTTTCTAATGTCGTTAGATCCGTTTCGGAGATCGTGTACTGTACTTCTGCCTGCGCATGCGAACCAGATAACAATGGCGATAACCACAATGAAAGCAAGACCGCCGATAAAATAAGCCCTTTTCTGATTTTCCACATTATCAGTCCTCCTTATCTTTTACACAAACATTTTCCCACTTTTTATATGCATCAAGATATGTTTCTTTTTTATCTCCGTCGTATGTGACTTCGTAATACATTCCGTCAGATATTGTCGTGCTTACTAACGCTTTCCAGTTCTGCAATGTTTTACCAAACCATACGATAAAAACTTCACTTTCTTTTAGTTTTTTATTATCTGTTATCTCTACATGTTCATTGTAGTAATCGATAACAATCTGTTTTGCTTTTTCTTGATAGTTCATTTTTACACTCCGTTCTCTAAATACCACTGCGCTTTACCACGCAAAATGTCCCCGCCAGTCCCGATCTCGTCCTGATCGCACAGCTGCTCTAAATCCCAGCGGCAGTCGGGCTCTCCGCTGTACAGTCCGTAACCGTCGTCATTAGCGGCCTCGCCGTGCGTCATAAAATGTTCTCTGTCAATCGGATTGTCAAAAACCTCGGCAATAACAGCAAACATCTTCGCCAGCGTTTCAATTTGTGCCTCCGTAGGCGGGTATTCTCCCAAGTCATCTGGACGGGCGTTATAGCAGCAGCACAGAGCAATTGCAATGCTTCCTGTGTTCCTGTGATATGTTGCCCGCGGCACCTCGTCAAGCGGCCTCGTGTAAATAATCTCTCCGTCTCCATCAACGTTAAAATGATAATCGTTAAATGTTGTAAAATACCGCCCAGCCGACCAGTGCCCGTATGTCGTCGCCGGCCACGGAAACTGATAAAAATAGCTTCTCTTATCAATGAGCTCTTGTCTAAATTCGGCTATTGTCATAAATACCTCCTATCTAAAACAGCCGCTAAACAGCGGCTATTTCTTGAGTTTTGCAAAAATATTATTATCAAGCAGCGTTATTAGCTTGTCTATATGATGATTTCCTGCGTCCCGTAAATTTTCACAAATCGACAATATCTCGTTGTAGCAGATATAACCGAACATGAATTTGAGTACCGGCCACGACAACGGTATCTCTATCGCCGATAAAACCGTATCAATCTGCGAAGCCGTGAGAATGAGAATTGTGAAGAGAATAAACTTTGTCAGAAACCCCCACAGCATGATTTTAGATTTTAGCCGCTTTGCACTGAACGCAAGAATTATACCGTACAGCTTTTCTCTCGTTGTTAAGTAATCGGGATCCATGCCTTTATCAACGAGATACTGATAACCGATAGCGAGCCAGCGTGTAGAGATGTCAATAATAATCAACCAGAAGTAAGCATTGAGCACAACCCCGTATGCACTGTTAATAAATGACAAGATGTACATCAGCACAACACTTACGACTGTCTTTGATTCCCATTTGTCCAAGAGATTCAGAGAAGTTCGGCAGAAGTATTCTGCAAAGTCTATCAAGTCTAAGACGAAAACACAGGTGACGAAACCGCCCCACCATACCGGTGGTTTGTTGTACTTCTTTATCTTTCTTTTAATTTTTTGAAAAAATGTCATGATGTCTCCTCGTTTATTCTGTCAAATCCGCGTCAGTCTCATGCTTGTTTATCTCGCTTGACCAGCTTATTTTCATGTATTTATTTCTTAGAGTAGACGTTCCCCAGATTGTAATATCGTCTTCGTCATTTACGAGTTTCCATCTATAGTCAACTCCTACGTGCAGCCACACGAACTCGACAGAAATAGACAGATAAGGAGACACCTTAATGTATGTATCTTTTATGCCATCCGACACTTTAAGTACAGTAATACCATCAGCAATGTTGAACTGATAGCTGTCTGTGATTTCGATAGACTCTTCGTTTTCTTCTGCTTTTATCTCCTTTTTGATGTAGTATTTTTTACCGTCGACGCCGTTAAATGTGTACATGTGCGTGTCAACAACATCTCCGACTTTTGCGTAATGCGGCACGCCGCCGATATCCAGTTTCAAGTAATTGCTTCCGACTAATGATTTATCCGTCGTCAATTCTGCGATTTCTTCTTCTCCGTTCGGTCTAATAATTTTAAGCTTGTCCATCATTCTACTCCTATCTTTGCACCATTCGGCAATTTAATCATGTTACCATCAAAAATTTCCGTTTTCTTTACGTACTGCGATAAATCCGCGGCGGGCCCCGGCGGACCTTGTATCCCCGTGTTTCCTTTCTCTCCTTTTTCGCCTCTCGGGATTGAGAAATTAAGAACGACGTGACTGTTGTCGCCGCCATTTGTTACTTTTGCTTGCGCTCCCGGCGCTGTTGTAGTCGTTGTTCCGACTTCTACTGATATCGTCCCGCCTCCGCCGCTGCCACCTTTTTTATAAAGATACTCCAGGTCGTTTGCGATATAGTCTAAAATGCCGTCATTCCCCTTTGTGCAAAACGGCGTGTTTTTACCGAAAGCTCCAGGTTGTATGATGTTGTCATTCTCATCTCTTATTTCCGGGTGTTGGAATGTCTGCGGTTTCATTCGGATACCTCGGCTTTTTTAATCTCCAGCGTGACCGTGTCTCCGTAGTTCAGTTCATCCGTCTCTTCTTGAGAATTTGTCTGTATCGTCAGCATTTCTCCAGTTTGCGGATTGTGAAAGCTGAACGTCGTTAAAACTCCGTCGTTCTGCGGATAAGACACTTTTCCGTTTACAATGTAGTTTCTTTTCATGATTTTTTCTCTCCTTTTTTTAATAACCAGTTACATTAACAAATAAGATACAAGTTGCTCTGAATACTCCGCCCGGTATGTGTATATCGCCGCCAGGATTGAAAATTGCACCATCGGCTAACCAGTGTGCTTTTATACGGTTTGAACTCAACCAGTTTAGTTTTAATGAACTATGAATTACGACCTGCGGTGTACTTTTCTGAAATTCGTGCATAGAGAACATAATCGCCGCCACTTTCGCACACGGAAAAGTCGTTTCCGGCATAACAGCCGCCAGTCCTGCTGCGTCGTTGGTTGATATTTCAGATTTAATGTGACTGCCGACAACACGGAGATACGGAGTTTTACTATTAAAAACAAGCTTTCTTGTTTCCGAATCCCAGATGAATACCCCTGCCCCCGATGTATCAGAATCAGCCTCCTCGGTAAATATATACAATGTAACGGCGTCGTGTACCTGACCCGCCGTCATCGAAACAGACACTGGAGCGTGCACCTGAATAGTCATCTTTCCGCCGTTCACCTCAGCTGTAACGTAATATTGAGAATTGTCGCAATAGATTGCCGGAATATAATTCATATTAAAGTCTATTTCATATTCCCAGTATCTCCAGTTGCTTCCGTCTCCGCTCGCCCCTGCCGGAGATGGCAGCTTATCTACTTTCAGCAACCGTAAATTTTTATACTTATTGTTGATAATAAGGTGACGATCTGCGTTGTAAATTTCCAGGAAATTAATAAGTGCCATAGTATATCCTCTGTTTATGTACGTGATCGAAATCCCCACGATACACCCAGTTAATTTGATTGCTTGACGTCGTTATCTGCATAGGTACCGTATACTCTGCCGTTTCCGGCACAAAAAACACGAATAGCTGGTCATTATCTCGAATATCGATAGTTCGGCTTCCCGTCGGTGTGTCGGCTGTAAAACTGCCGAGAATGCGGGTCAGTGAATCTGTGATATCAAGTATCAATCCTTTTTGCGGATGATAAATTTTTAATCCGATAGCCATCAGATGTTCACCCCTAACGCTATAACTCGGAAGTTGTTCTCATCAAAAATTTCAATCAGATTGTCTTGTATTACCGTTCTTGCTCCACTTGTCGCCGTCTCCAGCCTACCGATTCTTGCTGTGATTGCTGATAACGATGTAACTGCTAACTTATCAGCCGTCACAGCTTTTGCCGCAAGCATTCTTGACACAATGACGTTGTTATCTATAACCGTAGTGCTCTTGATGTGCAGATACTTTCCGTCTATTGTCGTCGTGGTCGGCGACACGTTAATCTGATTGATGACATCGCCTTTTTGCACCCTTAGATTGATGGCGTCTGTCATCTGTGCTATGGCACTATAATTGGCTTTTGCAAGCATGAGATTTCCGAGGTTAGAGACAATTGTAGTTACGTCTTGCTTTGCGATTGCGCCGTCGTTGAGCTTTTGCTTAACTAACGCGTCTACTTTCGCAAGACTTACCGCTTCATCGTCAATCATGTCCTTACTGATTGAGATTTTGACGACTACACGGCTCTCTCCGGATTTCTCGCCCTCTCCGAACAGGTCATAATAAGCGATGGATACGTCATAGATACCGGCGCCGCATGTGTGACTATACACATTATTTTCGGTCTTGATTGTTTTCTGCCCGTCGGTATCGCTGATGTAAATGTTCATTCCGGCACAATCTTTGGGGATTGCTTCAGCTGTCAGCCCGAAACCGCCGATTGTACTTGTGAGCGCAGGTGGATTCGGTTTCTTCGGTATTGGCTTGTTATATTGCAAAATGGCTGGAGTAGAATATTTGCCGATGGCAGATTTTGCGTACAGATACAGTTTCCCGCTCCGTTCGGTCAGCGGTAGGATAGCAGACAAGTTGTTCGTCCGTGCTAACAGTCCCGCCGTTTCAGCGCCGGCATTGTCATCCGTCCGGATTTCGTAAAATGCAACATCGGTATTTGTGACTTCTTTCCAGCTTGCCGTGCACGCTGTTCCGAAGTCTATGTTGAACCCGTCGGGCGTGTTCGGTATTTCAGTTTTAAGCGCAACGAGGATCTTCAACTGCGGAGATGTGTCCGGACTTGTCACTTCACCCCACTCATCCTTCGTGCAGACCGCAATTAAATAGGTATCACCGACGACAGCCTGCGGTATAACGACTTGGTCTTTTCCGCTGCCGCCGAATGTCCATTCTCCGTCAAATCCGAGTTCAGAGCCCTTTGTGCCCTCTTTTATGACGAGATCTTTTGCCTGCCCATTGCTTGTCTTATACCATACGTCGCCCTGCAGATAACTCTGCAGTTCCGGCGGCGTCCAGTTGACCACAATGTCATAGCGAGACACGCCGTCCGCGAGCTGTCTGTAACGGTTATATGCGGTTAAATTCGTAACGGGCGGGATGTAGTACGGCGTGAGTGTGTACTCATAAGCTTTAACTTCTGACAGATCCTGATTACCAGCCCCGAAGATGTTGTACGAACAGAATTTCAGGTAAATCTTCTTGCCGATGTCATCTTTTGCGAACGGCACTTTAAATACCGAATTGTCGAGTCTGACAAAATCTGTATCTTTAGCGTGCGTTCTGACAGCTGTATTACACTGGCCGCGGTATAACCCCGATAGTAACCACGCACCGTTTGACTGCAGATTAGCGTTGATGTAACTCATGCACTCGCCGTCAACCCAGCATAATGTATTTTTACGTTCTGCGTCCTGCGCTGCACCGCTAAGCAGCTGATCGTTACAGGTTACCATTACTTGATTGCCGGACGGATGATTCGGCATCGGTGACAATGGATGTGTTAATTTACCGCACCGCGCAGAGCCTGCAATTTGCCCGACCGTCCGGTAGTTCGTGTTATCGTCGTAGACGTACACAGTACATCCGCCCCAGCCATCAGCTTTGCCTTTTGCGGCTATCCACAGCTCTAAACCGTCAGATGTTAAATCTGCAGGCGGCTGGAAAATTATCGGCACAGTGTCGGGTGCGGTTTTGTTGTAATCAATGTAAGGCCTATCGTTAGCATGTACGTTGTATTTTGCCGCGGGGTAGTCTCCCGGCGCTCTTGATATCGCGGTTACGGTCAGGCATCCATCGGTACCTTCTGTGATGCCATTAATAACTGCGACCTGCTCAAAGATCCCTGAATTTTCATCGGTCAATCTTACCAAGTCACCGACTTCCAGCCGGCACAGGCTCCAGTCGAGTTTAAATGTGTATTGCGTTCTCTCGTACTTATTGTTTCTTGCCAACTGTTCAGCAATTTTAACCGCCCGCTCTTTTGTGTAAATATAATGAGCGTTCGTTACGCTTGCGGCTCTTACGCCGTAGTTCTTGATATCTTCCGTAAATTCATAGCTGACTGATTCTTTTTCGTAGCCGTTCGCGCGATTAATGAACTCAACCGGGAATTGATTGTAAATCGCAGAGCTGTCTTTTCTTTTATACGTTACAAGAGCCCCGCCAGTCTGCGGCAGGAAATCATCCGACGTCAAGTCTGTAATGCCTGTTTTATCCGGTGCCCAGCTGCCAACTGGCCTATCTGCCAGCGGTACGATCTTTAGTTTGTCATTTGACCAGAAAACATACGCATTAGTTAGTTTTGCGATTTCGTTTACAACTTCCCGAGCGGCTTTCGCGTCTTCGTCCGGCGGAGAGGAAATAAGCAAGTCGGCCTCTTTACAGTATTTTCTGTAGTTGTCCAGCCCGATAATCTGCATGTCCTTTTTACCGATTTTATCTAAGACGTATCGGATATAATCGGCAGGATTGACATCGATACCGTCTCCAGTCTCTAATAGCCTGCCTTTCACTTCGAAATTGTACGACGGCATCGAGCCAGAATCGCCCAAATCAATAACTCCGGCCATGTAGGCAAGTCCCGGATACGGCAAGGCTTTTTCCGGGTGCTTTCCATGTGTGTATGCCCAGGGCTGCTGATTTTCTTTTCCATCAAATAGCGTCAACTGAATGTCATCTGCTGGGTAATTGTGTACATTTTTACCGATCCACACTTTTCCGATCCCAGAAATAGGACCCTCACAAAGTCCTAAAATGACCGCTACAGTGTAGGTGTAGGTTATGCTGACTTGCTTAGATTTTCCGCCCTTCCCGGCTTTGTGCGTTTCGCGGTGTTCGTGAGCGGTGAAATCGTCATAGTAGATCACGTTTCCCGCAGTTCGCACTGTACCGATGATTTCCGGTACGACGGCGCCGTATTCTGCGGTGTTGACTGTAAATTCACTTATCTTATTTGCCCGCGTTGTCGTTGTTCTTCCGCGAAAAAAGCTCATCGTCTCACCTTCTTTTTATTAAACCGGTAAATTCCGCGCAGACGGCTTCTGCCTTTTGCATCAAAAAACATCACATCAGAAAGGTCTGTCATGACCACGCCGCGGTCGATGTAAGCGTGAATAACCCGTCCTTTGCCGACATAGATAGCGCCGTGGGAAATGCACCGTCCGAATTGATACAGCAGAAAATCCCCAGGCTGCATGGTCTCTACTTCGTCGCAATATTTCTGTACATAACTCAAAAACCATTCTTCGCTGTGATGCAAGTGCCATTCATTAGAGTACGGTTCAATCTGGACACTGTCTTTTTTCAGCAGTTCAGCGTCTTCTACGCAGCCGATTAGGAGCATGCCGCAGTCTACGCCGCGGCCTTTTACTTTTGCGCCGTTGATGTGCGGCGTGCCCAGCCATGCTGCGGCCGCTTTCGCTATTTTTTCACCGTCTGTCATATGAGTACCTCTCTTCGCGGCACGAACGGAGCAATCAACGTCGCGGCGTCGGTTTCTTTGCTGTAAATAACACCGTCTTCATTCGTCGTGTAACTTCCCTGCGGATAGTACCTGCGGACAGGGAACTCCATATTGAGCCCCTGCGTTTCTGCTTTGACAGACAATTCAATCTTGATACCGCCTGCCGATTTGACTTCTACATTCCCGCCGAACAGGTCAATCGCGCCCACGACGGACTGGTCCCGGAAGAAGCAGCGGCGGAGATACAGCTTAGCTCTATCAAGCACCCCGCTGTGCGCCGCCTGCAAAAACGGCAGTCCTTCCAGTTTGTCATTGATATCCGCTTGAACGGTGACGGTCATCGTATCAACTACCACACGATCGTGTATCTTAACTTGCTGCCGCTTAATCAACAATGCGTTATGCAAATACGTATGCCCGCCAAACGATATATTTATATCGGTATCGGCATAAAAATACTTATTGCCGTTAAACAGAACCAGCTCGTATAAGTCGCACGACGTTATGTTCTTTTCAGTTTCTAAGTATGTTTTTAACGATTCATTCACTGTTTTCATCGTACAGTCACCATTTTAAATGTCTTTGACTTGTTAAAATCAACAAAAATATTCTCTGTTTCTATACCATCATCAGCGAGCATGACTTTCCAGTAATACGTGTAATCTGCGGTTATTTTAGCGGTATTTGACGGAGCAGTTTTGAATTTCACTGTCCCGCCGGTAACTGTATATGCGCTGCTTGCCTGCTTCACGCCATCTACGTATACTGTTACGTTTTCGATGTACTCGACCGACTCTACATAGTCGCCCATTTTCATGACCGCCTGATAAATTCCATTTGCGATCAGTGGCAGCTGTATCCCTTTTTCCTCATAATCTTCAGGATCAAGCCACAGAAAAGGGGTATGCGCACCTTTTAACAGTGCTGCAAACCCCATCAGTTTTCTTGCTTCCGCGTTGGTCAATTTAACCAGCTTTGCAGTAATAGTCCATTCCGGATATAATTGATTTGTCAGTGTGCGGACTTTTCCACTTCCCGATTTCTGTACTTGCGTATTCCATTTTTGCGTTTTAGTACTTGAGTATGCTAACTTCCGCAATTCCGGGAATTTTTTAATTATCATCCGAATACCCCACTCTCTGACGCAAAGCCTTGCGAATCGTCAAAAAGAAACTGTTTTATCTCATCGCCATAACTCTCGCGCAGTAAATCGAAAAAGCTTGCTGGATCGAGGGCGCTGACATTAAAATTGACCTGATTATGCGTCGTTTGTATGCGTTCTTGCTTATCATCTATCCCCAGCAAGTCCGAGAAAATGCCTTTTCTAAGCGGGATAACGGCTTCATCATTTTTCCCCTCGCCCATTAATGCAAACGTCGGAGCTGTAATGATGCCGCCTGATGCGAACGCGCTAAATCCCATCGCAGATGTCATTGCTGTCGGAACCGCAGCAGCGGCGCGTACGGCTGATCCTGGATGGGCTGTTTCGTAAGCAGTAGCAAGCGCTATGGCCGTAGGCAGTTCCGCCGCTATTTGTGCTTTTTTAGCAAGAGCATCTTTCATTCCAAGTGCCTTCGATAACGCAGACGCCGCCAGCCGTTTCACTTGCCACTGGATAAACATCTGTATAATCTGTTTCGCAATATTCCCAAAAACTGCTGCTAAATTTTTGCCGTTGACTATAGCATCTGCTATGCCACTTGCCAAGCTGTCTTTCAGCACATTTCCGGCATCTATCGCAAAATCCATATACGTCTGTTCCGCTTCCATTCTCCAGTCGTTATACGCCTGCATCATTTCCTGTCTTGTGTTGTTCTCCGCCATCTCCGTTTCTAACTGCGTCATTCTGGCTTCGTCTTCTGCAGAAAGCCGGCCCTGGAACATTTCAAAAAGAAGAGCATTATGTTCTTCTTCTATCTGTCTCATTTCTTGATTATATTTTTGCAATGCGTCTTTTTGCTGTGATAGAGCGCTGTTTTTTATCGACAGTGCCTCATCTTCTGTTTTTTTAAGCAATTCGAGCCGTTCTTCTTCCGTTTTACGGATAATGTCTGCGGCTTTTTCATTTCCTGCTTCTTCGGCTTGTATTCTTGCAGATTTAGCGTCTTCGTATGCCTGCCTTACTTTATCTACCTGCTCATCTACTCTCCCGAAAAGAGTGAAGTCGTTGGTTCCTTTAATGGAGTTCCAGATGCTTTCGAATTGCTCTGCTTTTTTCGTAGCATCATCAAATAGCGCAAGATAATTTCGCGCATCTTCCGCTGATGTATCTCTTTCCTTTTTTTCTGCTTTACCTTTTCCTCCACCGGATCCGCCGCCACCTCCGCCACCCCCGCTAAAATCAATCTGCGAGTTGGCAAGAGACTGTTTGACTTTATCCGCCTCTTCCTGCGCTTTTCTTTGCGCTTCTGCTATCTTTGCCTCTTGTTCTGCTCTTATAGCTTCTGCACGTGCATCAATTGCCGCTTGGTTTTCGGCAGCTAATTGTGCGTTTTCTTCATCTGATTTATACGGATTTTGACCTTTGATAAAGACTTCATCTGTTTCTTCACTATAGTCAAACTCACCGCCAGCGCTCCAGTTATCATATTTCTTGTATGCGCCATAAGCCACGGCTCCCACTGCCGCCACCGTGCCCGCAATAGATGCGACATACACCATAGCAGCAGCAGCCCCGCCGGCTGCTATTTTCAATGCTGTATACGCCCCGGCAATCCCGTTTATTGCACCGATGAGTGGCCCCGCTAATGCCATTACGCCGCGTATACCGATAGAAACTGCAGACATCCCTGCCGCCACTTCAAGCGCGACTACTGCTGCATGTTTAGCCTCTGGCGATAAATTCGTAAACCACTCGGTCGCATCTCTTAATCCATTTGACATTGCCTGCAACTGCGGGAGCATCTCCGCTCCGATTGAAACGGCCAGTCCTTTTAACGCCATTTTTGATCTGTTTACTTCGAACGTCGCATCTTCAAATGCCTGCGTCGTTTCATGCGAGAGTACAAGCCCTGATTTTTCTGCGGTCTCATATACTGACTGAAACTGGTCTCTTGTCAGATTAAGTAGGTCGTTGAGCTTCGCCCCGGAACGCCCAAATATCTCCATTTCCATTGCGGTTTTCTCTACGCCGTTAGCCATGGACCTGTGCTTTTCTGTGACGTTCTCTAAGATCTGCTCTGCGGAAAGCAGATGCCCATTGGTGTCTAATATTTGAATTCCAAATTTTGTAAAAACATCATTACTCACGCTTCCGGATGCCGCTGCTTTTTCTATAGCTTCTGCTGCTGTGAACGCGGTTTTCGACATTTTAGCCATAGCTCCCGACATTTCATCCGTAGCCAGCCCCACGTATTCACCTACGGCCAGCAATCGGCTTGCGCTTTCTCCGGTCATATTTGTCTTATCTTCCAGATCATTGACAGCAGCCGCCCATTCTTTAGCGGAGTTGACTGGAAGCGCTATGGCGCTTATAGTCAAGAGTTCCGCTTTGATACTATTGATCTTATTCACCGTTGACTGTATCAGTCCTTCGGATTCTTTCAGTCCTTTTCTTAGTCCCGATGTATCCGCTCCCAGTCTGGCAACCAGCATGCCTACAGTTCCCATTATGCGCCTCCTTTCTTTGCAATTTTCTCTGCAAATTTCATATAGTGTTTCTTTTCGGACAGTAGTTCGTTTTTACTCTTTTCCTTTTTATGCATAAGCGGTCTCGCTATTTTTTCCGGTGATAAGTTGCTGCTTTTACGCAGATGCGGCGCAATGATCCAATACACAAAATATGCCGTGCGCAAATTTAAATCATCACAACGTAGACGATACCCGTCAAACATAGCTTCTATTTCGTGTACCTGCATCTTAACCAATTCACTCGGTTTTATTTTCAGCAGTCCGTATGCTGGAACTTCTACCGCTTCCAGCCATTTCCGCGCCGATATGACCTGCGTTCTGTTTGAATTACTGTCCTTTTTTCGTTTTTTAGGCGGCCAAATATCCCAGATTCTACAATTGCTCTCGCTATCGGTACGGCATAACTCCCTATTCCGATTCCCTTTTCAAGCCCCTGTTCCATAAGTTCATCGATTTTTACTTCTTTTCCTGCGTTTTTAGCGCAATCCGCGTAAGCAATCGGTAAGATCGTGTAAATCATCTTTAACGTATACTGTCCGTTAATCAACTTGCCCCAGATGTCGACGATCGACTCTCCTCCCATCATCTCTTCTACTATGATCAAGTCTCCGACGCTGAGCGTCAGATAATCGTTATCGTCTCCAAATAACGGAAACGGTACTGTCTTTTTCATCATCTTCTCCTTTCAAAGAAAATGACCGCCGGAAATGACGGTCACTTGATTACGGCACTTTCGGTACTTTCGTCAGCGGTCCATTACCGTTGATTGTACAGCTCAGCGTAGCTGTATCGTCGTGCGGCGTTTCTATGCTGAAATCGGTAACAGATCCCCATCCGGTGAACGCAGATCCGTCCGGGTAAATGAATTTACAGTTGACCTCTTTCCCGGTCTCGAATGCCAGCGCCAGTGCTTCTGCGCCCTCATCGTCAATAATGACAACGCTCTCCGCTTCCATTGACCACGATCTCAAACCAGCTTTTGTGACTTTCCAGCCCCCTGTAGTTTTATCTGAAGCATCGATTTCATCGGCACTTCTTTTTAAAGATGTGCTTCTCTGCCCGCCGACATTTTTCCATACCGGCACTGCGGCCGTTCCTGTGTTTACTGCCAGTAAAAACTCTTTACCCAAAGATGCTGATGCTTTATTGGGATTTTCCGGTAATTTTGTAATTGCCATTTTATTCCTCCATATTCTGTACTTTAAAAATAAATGTAATGGTTCCGTGATACCCATGATCTTCTTCTGCGTAAGATTCAAAGAAATCTACATCTGTTCCCATTACCCGAAATCCGTCTCCTACGTCATTAAATGGAGCGGCCTGTATCAATGTGATAATGTCATTTGCGATAGAGTTGACTTCTTTTCTTCCTGAATAGTCAGACCAGATATCAAGAGAAATAGACGCGTCGCATATGTCGTTGACTTTTGTTCCCGTGTCTTTACACGTAAAAAGCCCCATCGTAATGTACGGGGCTTTAGCTTTTACAGTTACATCATCATAGACTGGAATGTCCTGATGCTCTGTGAGCCTTTTGTATAACGCTTTAGCTAATGCGTTAAGTGGTATTCTTTTCATTTCATTTTATCTACCTCCTGTTTAACAATGTTTTTGACTGATTCCAGATATTCTGGGCGTTCCTGCATATACGACGGTAGCATGAATGGTTTTTTCTTTGCCCCCGGATGCATGATTTTACCTGAAACCGGATGTCCATTAATTACCATTATTTTTCGTTTCGCACCTTTATCCAGACTGTGCGGTTTTGTTCCATATTCTACGAGATGAGAATGTGGTGCGGCGCTTATGACGCGCCCGCCCAATTTGCCTTTTGCGAATTTAGCACGTTTCACTTTGATCCTTGATTTGATATCCAGCTTGCGTCCCGATGAATTGACTCTCGGACCCCGACTTGATACTCTTGCCATCGCTCCACGTTTGATGTTTCGCAAACTCTTGTTAATGGTCTTTTCTAACTGAGCTTGAACGCGTCCATCGAACATCCAGTAATTTGCCACAACCGCTTTAGCCTCTTTGACGTCAATCTCTATGTCTCCCATGTTATTTTCTCTTCATGATTTCTCTTACTTGCATAACCGTCGCATAGTCATAGCCGTCATAAGCATGCAAGACTTCATACTCTTTTCCTTCACATGCTAATTTTGCCCCGGTTAATTCGTCTTTCAACCGCCGGATAACAACTTCATAAATGAGTTCCGAAGACGGCGCCGCTTGTATAATTTGCGATGATGCTCTCGGTACTTTGATGCTGCCCCATACTGTGTGTTTGACAATCCACTTTCTGGTTCGCCCGCCTTGTTCGTCCGGTATATCTACCGGTAGCATGATCCGGATACGCTTATTGAGCTTCCCGATATTCATACTTTACGCTCCGGTTTTCTTCGTGCGCCTGACAGTCTTTCTCATTGTCTTTGGTCTTTCCTTTGGTGTTTCCTCCGGCTCTTCATCTTCCTGATCTACTTCCTGATCTACTTCTTCATTCTGATTGTCCGCAGGATCATCTTCCGCGTCTTCATCCTGTTCAAGTACTTCTACATATCCGCCGGAAATGTAGGCAGTTAATTCTTCCGCTGTTCCGTCGTACGTCTCGCCGACGTCAACGATTGTTCCGTTTATAATAATTTTCTCTAACGCTTTTATCAGCATGTCAGTCACCTCTCGTTTCTAATTGCAGCAGCTGGGCGGTAATTGTGAACGGTAATTCTGCCCCCTGTCCTACTGCGTTTCTGTTTTCGTACCAATAGCCTACGATCATATGCATACAGAGTACGGACTGGGCGTCAGTCTCTTTGACTTCGACGCCCGTCCCCTGCAAAATAAACGTTTTAGCGGTATCGATGAGTGTCCGGATGACCTCGTCTTCCTGGTTCCCGTCAACTCGGAGATACGCTTTAACGCCATCCAGAATGCTCATAATACCTCCTTTACGCAAGCGTCAGCTCGCCGTATACGGCTGCGGCGCTGTCAAACGCTTTAACGTCAAGCCTTGTAATTGCTTTAATGTCATAAGAATCCCGGATGAATGAGTTCCCGCCGATGCCGGTGCCTTCAAGAGTAATAAGCTGGCGGTCAAAGAGTACGATTGCATCCGCCAGAGACCCGACAACAACCGGAGCAACTTTCTTTGGTGATGTCGCGCTCGGCAAGTACTTGTTGCTGACAACGGTAACCGGATGAGCAAACAACAGTTTCTGTGTCGGATTGAGCGGATTCGGCTGAAGCAGGTAGCGCCCTTCGGAGTCTTTCAACTTGTCTAAGAAATTGAACCCGTCCTGATTGGTAACGATGCCGGACACTAAAGAAATCGCCGGGTCAAGATCCACATTCAGAATGTCTTTCAAGCTGTCTACATTAGCAACGGGCTTCTTTGCCAGTGTTTTCATAATAGCGATAATCAAGCTGTTTCTTGTGACCACATCTTTCTTAGCGAACCACGCGCTCACGTAAGAAATGAGGTTCTGGTCCGTGTCGGACAGCATTTCTTTTGAAATCGGCAAAATACCCGCATATTTTTTGATCGCATATGCAATCTTTTCAAACTTCGGACCATCGATTTCTTTGATTGTCGCCATTTCATCAACGCTTTCAAGCGGCGTCATTTCTGCCCATTTTTCCATGACGCGAGACCCTGTCATAGTAGTCGTAGGTGTAATCGTGACAAGCTGGTCCAACGGATTTAGCGCTCTCTTGAGTTCGTTGATTTTAGTTGAGATGTCCTGCGGAACGATAAGCCCACCGTCTGCGTCAACTCCCGCTTTCATGCCAGCTCTGGCTTCTTTCAGTACTTCAGATTCCGCGTCCGTCGGCATCTGGCGCTTAATCTCCTTCACAAGCCCACTGAACATGAGATCTCTTTTTTCTTCGTCGGTGATTTCAGCCGCGCGTGCCGCCGGTGGAACCGTTGCCGGAACATCTGCCAGCGTCTGTTCAATCTCCAGCTGCCGCTTGAGTTCTCTCAGTTCAGCTGTTTTACTTTCCGCTTCGTCAAGTTTTTTATCTGCCATCAACGTACGGATTTCTTCGGTTACTTTCGCCATTCTCTGGCGCAATTCTCTTTCTTTTTCTGTCATTTCTTCTTCCTCCACTTAAAAAGCCGCCGTTCGGCGGCAATTATTGATTTAACAATTCCAGCTCTATATCGAGCTTCCTTTTTCTGATATTTTCCTGTTCTTCCCGTAAAGAATTAACATACGCTTCTTTTGATTCCTGCATTGACCGCTGTACAGCCTGCGCTTCGGTGTCCGGGTATGCCGGCGTCGTGACGATTGACACATCCCATAGCCTTTCTATATGCTTGACTGCCCGATGGTACATGTCTTTCTCGCTTTCATATGACCAGTCTGCGCCGCTTTCCGCCAACGTGAATGCAAAAGAACACTGATTGACAACGCCGGCTGCCATGTTCGTCATTAAGTCCTTAGCATAGGCTGTATCCGTCGGAATCAAGCTGAACCGCAGCCCGGTGTCGTCTACTGACAGACTTAGATGCCCGGGTCCTTCGCGTACGGTATTTCTCGCCAGCGGATAGTTCGGATCGTGATTAATCAGCGCTACGACGTTAGACATGTCCGTTTTATCCAGACACCCGCACTCTAAGATTTCATCAACGCCGCCGAAGTCTTCTGACCGTTTCCCAAACTTGAGAGCATACCCCTCCAAGATGATAGTTTTACCATCTTCCAGCGTCCTAATCTCAAACTGCGTCTGATTGATTCTTCTTTCCCTTTTCCCCATTATCATCACCTCCTTTCAGTGTTCCGTTCTTTGCTTTCGCAAGCTGTAAATCTTTCAGAACGGTAATATCTGTATAATTCAGCGATGCAAGATGAATATCACCAACGTCGCCTATACATTCCATTTCTTCCATGTCACGGATCTCATTAAGCGTATAAATGCCAGCATAGAGCATGTCTTTGTAGTATTCGGCCCTTGCTTTACTGTCGCCTCTGAGTTCAGCCGCGGCGTTGAATTTCACATAATAGTTTTCTCTTTCCGGTTCGGTGAACAGTTTATAGTTAATTTCCTGTTCCCACGACGTAAATATCGGAAGAAGCGTTGTTTTTATGTAGTCAAGGCTCATTGCTTCGGCGTTAGCATACGTCGCGCGGTCCAGCTGTGCCAGTTTATGCGGCGGTATTCTGTACACCTTTGCAACTTCGTTAATCCCGAATTTCTGTGTTTCAATGAACTGCGCCTGATCAAGCTGCATACCCAGCGACTTATACTCCATTCCCAAGTCGAGAACTGCTACTCGTCCGGCATTATCTATACCGCCGTTGATTTTTTCCCATTCCTGTCGGAGTTTCTTTTTCGCTTCCGGATTGATTTTCGACGCCACCTGCAATACTCCGTGCGTCAGTGTTCCGTTCTTGTAGAACTGGCTCTGAAATTTCTTGATTGCGTTCTGGCTGTCCAGCTCGTCAATCAATGTCCGCCATTTCGGCACACCGATAAGCCCGTCTTTTGACATTTCGTAAAAATGCAAAACATCATGCGGCTGCAGATGATACATTGCCCCTTTAGCATCACTTGTCGTATACGTCAGCGCGCCCGATACCACGTTTAATCGGATCGTCGTTTTCGTCGGGTCAAGCGGCCATAACGATTTCGGATAGCCGTCAGTCCCCCATTCAATATACGCAATGGCATTCCCATAAAACCCCATATGGTATTGCAGCGTTCGCTTAAACGCAAGCGGTGTCATGAGCGGGTTCGGCCGTCTATACAGCAGTTTAGCGACGGGATGTTTCATCCCTTCCGTCTTTTTCCCGCCGGTCCTGAACGTGTGGATCGGCAGTTTGCCGATGTCGTCGGCTAAAATGTTGACGCACGTATAAATGTTGCTGTTTTTACTTGCCGTTGCTGCCGTTACGCCGTCACTGTTAATGGCGGATATCAGCCAGTCCGCGGGGCTAAGAAGTGTACCGGAGTCCGTCGGGTTTGAGAAAAGCTGTCTTAAAAGCATTATTTACCACCGCCTTTCTGTGCTTTTGCAAAGATAAACGCCAAAAGCAGACACTCTATAGCCGCGGTATATACCGCGACCACGGGAGATATCAATACACCGCCGGCAATCATTAAAATGCACCCGACGAACAGGAAAATGTCGTCAATTACATACAATATCTTTTTCACATGTCCTCCTTATAGACTGAAATCATCACTCAAAATGTAGTCACTCATGTCATCTTCTTCGGTAATCCGCGCACGTGTAAATGCATTGATTACTGATGCTATCGGGTCAATTCTGTTTGTTGATTTTTCTTTATCAAGCATGATGTTTTCGTTTTGGTCTTTTTTAGTGACCGCGTTGCTGATTGCCCAATCGAGCAGCGGATTCTCAAAATGCAGGATGTTTCCCTGGTACGCATTTTCTCTAAATGATTTTGTCGGCTCAGACAGTGTCATCATGCCCTGCCGGACTTCTACGCATGTATACTCCTTTTTTTCAAGTTCCTGCGCATAATACGTCGCATTGTACGGGTCATAGCAGATTTCTTTTATGTTCAGTCCCAGTTCTTCCGCTGTTTCTATCATCCACTTTGTCATGTAGCGATAATCGACTACTTCTCCCGGATTGACCGTCAGCCAGCCACCGCGGGCATAGTAATCATACGGCACTCTGTCTGTTTTTATCTTTCTCTGCAGCGTTTCTTCGGGAATAAAACTGTGACCGATGACGATATACTTCGTCCCAGCATCCTCTTTAACCGGAATAACCAGTCCTATGGATGTCAAATCGACTTTGCTTGATAAGTCCATGCCAACATATGCATCCAGTCCGTATAAGTCGTAGCTTTCTATCCGCCCTCTGGTGTTCCACTTCCCCATATCCATGTATGACGCCCCAGATTGCTGGTTCCAGATGTTCATGTTTTTCGTGAGAAATGATGACATTTTTTCCGGTGTCTCAACTGCCACTTTCAACGCGCTCCTTATATTTGCAATGCCTTCCGGATACGTCGCCACAATCGGGTTTGCTTTTATCCAGCATTTTTCATCTTTAACATCGTCGATCAGGTTTCCATCCTTATCTTTATCCAGTTCATTAACCATACAGAAATAATCCGGTACGTCATAATCGATGTCCGGATTGAGGATCTTTTCTACCAGCGGATATTCTACTCTGTAACACGGTCCTCCGAAGTTCGTACCCGCTGTTGTAATGATAAACAGCAGCGGCTGTTTTCTGGCCATCATGCCGGTGTCGATGACATCAAGTATCTCAGATGTCGGGTGTGCGTGATACTCATCAATCAGTCCGCACTGCGGATTTAGACCGTCCCCGGTCTTCCCGTCATCTTTTGACAGCGCCCGGATAATCGAATCACTTTTCAGGTGTCGGATGGTACCATAACTCTCTTTCCATTTTCCTTTCATTTCCGGCCACCGCCTAAGCATTGCCAAGATTTCATTGTAGATGATTTTTGACTGGATGCTTTTCGTAGCCCCAATGTAGACTTCTGACATCGGCTCCCCCATGGCCATCATTTCATAGTCACCGACTATGGCGAGTGATTGTGATTTCGCATTTTTCCTCCCAACCTGCCAATACGCTTTTTTAAAACGCCGGAGCCCCGTATCTTTATTGACCCATCCGTAGATATTTCCGAAAATAAACCGCCGGATAGGCTCAAAAATAATGGGCTGCCCAGCTAAGATTCCTTTTGTGTGCTTATGCATCGCGGCCCATGCAAAGAATCTCTCTGCTCTTTTTTCATCAAATACATACGGAAATTTCTTCGTACCCGCCATTTCTATATCCCGCAAAAAACGCATACATGCCCAGCGATGTTTTTGGCATATATGCGTTTTGTCTTTTATGCATTTCCTGCTGTACCTGATCAGCTCTTGTTTCAGCGTCATACATCAAAGCCCCTTTTACTTAGCGGGTCTTCTTCTTTCTTTTCTGGCTCTTTCGGTACATTCTTTACTTTTGCAAGCGGTGACAAGAATAATCTGTCTTCCATTTGTACGAGTGCCGCCATTTTCGCATTGATTGCTTTGTCCATTGCCATAATACCGCCGGTAGATAAAATGTACTCTATCTTCTCGTAGAGCTTTGCGGCTTTTCGTTGACTGTATTCTGCTTCAAGAATTTCCTGTGTTGCAGTCGTTTCTTCACCTGTTAATTCTATTCGAGCAATCTTGTCCCGGCGTTCTATTAAATCTATGTACTGCGCAAACGCCATGCAGTACCTCGCAATCACTCCGATGTCCGCCGATGAAACGAATTTGAAACCGGTGTAAAGTTTCTTGATTTCTTTCCATTTTTTGAATGCTTCTTTATTCGTTTTTACATAAACCGGGCATACTAATTTCTGTTCTCCGAGATGTATTTCTGATTTTTTTCTATGCTCGATTTCAGCTTTCGTCAGGTGACTCGGATTGCCTGAAACTATATGTAAATCAATAGGTTTTGCTGGACGCCCGGACATGTTATCCCTCCTTTCTTTTTAATGTTGCCATTTTCGCATAATTGACATTTCAACGCATGCGTTTAATGTAAGGTCCATTTCCCGAATTTTTTTCACAAAAGAGGAGGCGCACGGTACTGTCGCACCCGGTCAAAACATTTTTGCCCCGGGGGTAGTCTGTCAAGCTTTAATTTTATTTCCAAATCCGCCGTTTTCTCTCGCTGTTTTCTTATCGTGACATCTCTTGTTCATTGCCTGCCAGTTGCTTTCATCCCAAAAAAGATCTTGATTGCCTCTGTGAGGAATGATATGGTCAACAACATTAGCCGGCAGCGGATGCCCAGATGCTTTACACTCCGGGCACTCGCAGAACGGATGTTGCGTTAAAAATGCTTTTCGTGCTTTCATCCATTTGTAATTGTATCCTCGTTTTGACGGTGACCCCCGTTCAAACTCTTTCGGATTTCTTATGTGCAGTTGTTTATGCTTATCGCAATAGCTTTCTCTTGTTAATACGTGGCAGCCAGGATGTCCACATTCGCGCAATGCTCTTCTCATGTTGCTCCCGTCAGGCAGTTTGTACCGCCGGAAATAAATGCAAAAGCCGCCCATTTCTGAGCGGCTACATGGCTTTGCAGTTCTTCTATTCAATTTTCGCATCTTAATCTTATCACACCTTACTCTGTCTTTTTTGGTCTTTTTGGCTTTTTTGGCATTTTTTTATTATATTTTGATTAAATCTTTCCATAAACCCGCTCCATTCCCGCACGTGTCACCAACCAGATATGCCCTGACTTGCGGCATTCTTCCGCAGTAAACCTCGATGGATACCCTCTTTGTCCAGAGCATGCCTGTTTGACTGTGACAACAGGTATGTTCCATAACGCCGCCGCTTCCGCGGTCGTCATAACCTCTTCAATTATTTTGACATTCTCCATCCTACATATCCTCCGATAACTAAACCGCTTATCAAACATTCAATACCATGCTTGTCTAAGCCTATAAAATATAGACCCATAATAGCAGCTATAGCAAATACAATATCATATGTTTTCATTTTCTCTACCTCCTGTGATATAATACAGGTAGTAGAGGGCTTGCGCCCTCCTACCCGTTGCCCTTCTTATCGGTTTCGTTTACGCCGTTTCCGATTTGAGGGCTTTTGCTTTGTGGCTTTCACCGCCCATATTTGGACGATTACGCTAATCACGATTGTAATTAGCCATTGCCAGTCTTGCTTTTCTATCATTCTCACCTCCTTTCTGTATTTATTATACATCTTTTCTTATGTATTGTCAAGCATTTTTATTTTTTTTATTGAAAAAATCCACCTTTCGATGGATTTCTTTTTTTATTTATTGTCAATATGTATCTTTCTTTTCAGTTTTTGAAATACTATCTCAAAGCTTACTTCTGCCGCTTCTTTTGTTTTTGTGATATTATTCCTGCTTATGCGTATTGTTCTTGATATTGCTCTATATGACCTGTGATTTAAATACCATTCCCGCAGTATTGTTTTTTCGTCATCGTTTTTTATCATGTCTATCAGTCTTCGTGCTTCTATCCTCATGATAATGAGCTCTTCATGTTCTTGCTCAACCATTTCTTTGTATTTTTCTACGAGTATTACTCTGTCTGATAGGTCGGGCTGTATTCCGCCGGAAACCTTGTCTTTTTCATATCTCTGCCCTTTTATTTGATAAATATGTGCTTTACATTCCGCAAGCTCTCTTTGCACAGACAGGTACCGCCGATGTTGATTATATATCGACTGTAGATATTCCCGTCCAGTTTTAAAGTCTTTTATCATTTTCCCCTCTTGTTTATTTTTTCAATAATCTTATCTGTTATCTTATCTACGATATCACTTGCTTTATCTATATTCGCAGGTGTTATATAGTTTGTAACAGTCATTTTGTAGAAAGTGTCTCGTGCCGGGATCATAATATTTAATATCGTGACAACGACAAGTACCTTTAATAACGAATGAAATGTTTTCTGGTTTTGAATAGTTTCGGCCTCTTTATACGGACTTCTATTCGACATATAGTCGCAAAATGCAATCGCAGTAGCTATACACAAAATCCACACCAAAACATTAATAACTAAATTAATACTGCCTATTACATCAGCCGCATAGAATATCCATGGATTTATTATTGGTTCATTCATCGTTTTCTCCTTTCATGATTTTCATTATTTCCTCTTTGTGCATTTCTGCCGATTCTTTTGTCTTGAAACAATTCCCAATCGCTCTGTTTGAACAATCAAAAGTATTATCAGGAACGAACGTTTTATCAAGTACCCTCCCACCAGCAGTTACAATCCAGTATGTTTCACCACCAACAGGTTTAAACGGCTTTACTTTAAATTCATAAACATCGAAATATTTTATAAAAACAGCCCACATTGAATTATCATGCCATTCTCCTTTACTATTTTTTGTAAGTAGTTTCCCCTCATAGAACTTATTGTTAAAGTATTCTCCACTTGCGAGCCGTGCTTCAAACTCTTCATTTTCCGCAACGCCAATCCTATCCATTATCATTTTCATCACTTCTTCTTTTAGCGTTTTCATACTCTCACCATCTCCATATTTTTAATTAAAAACCCATAATCTCTCAAATCGTATTTATCAAGCCAATTCTGAATAACTTTGTTTATTTCTTTCTCAAGATCTTTCTTTTGTTCCTCTGTGACGTCTTCAAGAAAACCATCGTAATATACACCGTAAATATAACTTTCATCATTCGCCAGGTCTTCGATTATGTTGTCAATGTCTGCTTTTGGCTTGGGTCTTGTTAATCGCCCAACATAGAAACATATAATATCGTTATAAATATAATCATTAAAAACCTCTGAATAACCTGCATAAGGTTCTTGATTATACGGTTTAGCATTCATGAGTTCCTTGCGTCCCGCCTTTATTGCTTCTTCTTTGCTGGGATATGTATCATCACAGTTAAAATGATCTCCACCAATTCCTATTACCCATTTTTCTTTATCCTGTTTCATTTCCTCCTCCACCATTTCTGACATCCGATCCGCATCAACCCAATTTTTACTTCAATCGGGATTTTTTCAACATTGAAATATTCAGCATTCTTTATTATGTCTACTGCCATTTCTTCTGCATTAACAATAATTACTCCCGCTTCCGGGAATTTTTCAAACAGCACTTTCTTGATTTTTCCCTCATTTTCTTTGTACATGTTATGCGGAAATGCATAATAGACTGCCTTCGTGTACTTTGTAAGATGTTTTTCTTTCTTCTTGAAATCCGCCAAAAAGTCACTATAACTGAATTTGATTTCAACCTCCGTTAAATAATCATTTTCATTTATCCATATTAAATCTGCTTCATGACGAACCCCCTTAAACGGATATTCATATTCGATAAGACAGCCGTCTTTATCATATTTTTTGATTCTGCATGATGTTCGCGCAAAGCTAACATTCGGTATTACAATATTCTTTTCTCCCAAATGTGCCGCTATTACATATTGCATTACTGCTTCTTCTTCGCTTTTGCTCATTTTTCGTACTCTATTTGATAAAAAAAATCATCAATAATCACTACTATTTCTCTGTTTGACACGTCAAAATCTTCATGCATCTTATGTAGTAATGCATAGGCGGCACTTTTTATTTCATCTTTACCGATTCCGTTGACGTTAATGTGCGTTCCTTTTTCGTCAAAAGTTATCTCTATCTTTTTCATTTTTTCCTCTTTTTCATGTAGCTCTATTTCCCTGTACTTCCTATCCCGCCGGTCCTATCACCATCAGCACTGTCATCATCCACCTTGTAATATTGATGGAATATCCCTTGCGCTATTCCGTCTCCTACTTTTATAGCGCAAGGCGAACCCGACGTATTTCTAAGCGCCATCATGATATGTCCTTCGTTTTCCGGATTGTTGTAGTAGTCTGAATCAATTACTGCTACACTGTTTGCTAAAATAAGCCCATATTTAATTGCAAGGCTTGACCTTATATAGATTCCCAGCCATTCATTTTCATCCATATACACTTTTATTCCGGTTGGAATCAATTTTGTTTCTCCCGGATTGATTACAACATTAACAGCACTTTCAATGTCATACCCCGCTGATTGCTTTGTCTTTCTCTGTGGCAAGTTTACATATTCATATCCGCTTACTTTTTCAAAACCTCTTCTCATTTCAGTTTCCTTTCTTCATAAATCCGCTCTTCTTCATCTCGCAGTTTTTTCGCCGCTTCGTCGAGTTTAATTGCGGCATACATTATCATGCTGATAAATATCACTACACTCGCTACGTCAATTAATCTATCCATTTCGTCCTCCTTTAAAACGGGATTTCATCTTGTTCATATTCTGGCTGATTATATCCCGGCTCTTTGCTCACAGTGCCCATGTCTTCAAATTTCACTGGTGCGGAAAATTGCGTTACAGATGTTCCGCCGGAAAAGCCTGCATTCATTGATTGTTGATTACTTCCAATCGGTTTTGCAATTACATTCGCTACTACTTCGGTAATATATCTTCTCTGTCCATCTGTCGTGTCATATGATCTTGTAGAGTACCGCCCTTCGATAAATACATAGCTTCCTTTTGTGAGTTCATTTCCCACAGCCTCCGCCAGTTTTCCCCATGCTGTTACATTGACCCAATCTGTTAAATCTAACGTTTCCCCGTTCGCTTTTGTAATTTTCTTACTTACGCCCACGGAAAATGACGCTACGGCTTTCCCTGTCTTCGTTGCTCTGATAATTGGATCTTTGGCAAGATTCCCTGTGATTTGTACTGTGTTCATCTTCTTACCTCTCTATGTATACTTCCGCATTCCTGCGTCCGAACTCTATCGCTTCATCGTATGAGTTTTTAAATATATCTATGCCTTCCATGCCGCCTCGGTCTTCCACGGTGTACCAGTGTCCGTATATCTGTACTTGTGTTCCGAACGGCAGCCAGTTGCACGCTATGGTTCTGCCTTCAGTCGGTATCGTTCCGGATGCAGTGTGTTCATTCGGACATTCATAAGGTGTGTATACTGTGAGTTCTGTCGTTACCCATTCCGCTTTTATAATTCCCGTTAGCCCACATATAAATACCGCTGAAAATAAAACAATCCATAAGTTTCTAAACATTGTTATGCTCCTTTCTTTTTTAGCTTTCTGATTTCAACATCTCCAATGAGGATCTTTTCTATTAGCGTTCCGTTGGCTTTTGTCCAGTTCTTCCCAACCATTACCATTAAGCCTTTCCGCTCGTCTATGCAGAAGTGTTTTGATACTCTCTTCTCCGCTGGAAATAATATGCCGAATTCTTCTCCAGGCTTGATACCGAATATGTCTGTAAACGGTTTGATGTAGTTCATTCTTCTACCTCGTCTATTCTGTTAATTTCATGTATAAGCAGTGCCACCGCTCTTTTCAGATTTTCTTTTCGTGATTTTACTCCCCGTATTTTCTTTCCGTGTATAATCGTCGTTCCGCCGATCAGGTACGCCGCCATGGCGTTAAACAGTTCCGTATTGCTATATGGTTCCGCCGGAAATCCTCGGGATATTTTCAGTATTTCTTCTGTGTCTGTCATTGAATGCCTCCTATATCTTTTATGTACTGTTCATATCCGTTTTTTATTCTTTTAAATTCAATGGCCATCATGATTTCTTGCGGACCATCTTCATGTACTTTCTTAATTGCTGCTTTTATGATGACTATCGGACTGGTAATCAGTGTTATCAGTGACGCCAATATTACTACACCGGCTATGGTTACCATGGCGGTAATTGCTCTTCCCACTCTGCACGGGATCATACCGTATACAAGCTTCTGCCATTTCCTATAACCTTTATATGCATTGATATAATCTATTTCGTTCATTTATACCTCCATGAAATCAAAGAGTGTTGGTGTTTCCTGGTTGTCTTCTTCCCGCTTGAGATACCAGCATCCGTCACGGTAGTATTCCGGATTGAGTTCTATTCCTATGCCTTTCCGCCCTGCTTTCATGGCTTCCAGCGGTACTGTCATCAGTCCGCCGAAGGGGTCAAGCACGGTTTCTCCTTCGTTTGTGTACCGGTTAATCAGTCGGTCTACTATGTCAAACTGGAGAGGGCAGAGGTGCATTTGTTTTCTCCTTTGTGATTGTTCTGTGTTGAGTGTTCTCATACGGTTTACATCGTCCCACACGTCAGGAGACCAGCTCGCGGGATCTATGCACATAAATGTTGCGGGCAGTTTGTTTTTTTCGTCCATCGCATTGGCCAGCTCCACATGTTTATCAAAGTCATACACGGTTTCTTTACTGTATTTGTTGTACAGTTTTCGTATATCCGATATGGGCATGTCTTTCAGGTCGTCAACGGACAACTGCCTGTTTCCGCTGCTTCTCCAGAATGCATGAGCGTCTAATTGCCATTGCCCGCGGGTATATTCTTCTTTACTCTTTGTGACAGGTGTATCTGCATAGGCTCTTGATGTATCCGTAGGGAGCTTTCTGAACAGCAGGATGTATTCCGGGCAGCCTACTCCCATTTTTGTTCCGTCCTTGCACTGCTCCGTCCATCCAAGACGGTATGTCTGATTGTTCTCCCGAACCACGTCGGTTATGACGGTTATCATGCCGAAGAATTGGAAGCCATGTTTCATGTAGTGCATGATGGTCAATGCATGGAACGGTTCTATGGTTGGCATGCCTGTTCCCGTTGCGTTCCCGAATAGTACACGGTCTTTCACATGGCATGCATATACTCTTCCGGGCTTCAAAATTCTAAGTAAATTCGGCGTTAAATAATCCATCTGCTCAAAAAATTTGTCTGTATTTTCGTTATGCCCGAAATCGTTATAGCTTGCGCAGTATTCATAGTGATTTCCAAACGGAATTGATGTAAGAAGCATGTCCACTGAGTTATCTTGCATTTTCCCCGTTTCTTCAACACAGTCGCCATGTATCGCGATGTAGTTTTTCCCTTTTGTTATGATTTCTTCCACGCCTATACTCCTTTGCATTTCAATGATGGCATCGTTTCTTGACAGTCCATATTTCCTGACTATTTCTTCCATGCTTTCCGTGAGTTTGTTATATTGCTCCCATTTCTTTTTCAGTACTTCCAGCACCTGCTGTTCTGTTTCCATGTATATGATGTCTATAATGACAGGTTTTGTTTGCAGGAAGCGGTAACACCGGTGGATGGCTTGGATAAAGTCGTTAAACTCATAGTCAATCCCCATAAATATCTGGCGATGGCAATGTTTTTGGAAGTTACATCCGCTCCCTGATAGTTCTTTTTTTGTGGCAAGGATACGAAAGTCTCCCTTTGAAAAGCCGATGGTGTTTCTTTCTCTTTCGTCCATATCTTGTGAGCCGTAGATAAATTTAGCTTCTGGGATTGCATGTTTGATGGCATGCCGCTCGCTTTCCAGATCGTGCCATATAATAAAATGTTCATCAGGTGATTCGTCGATAATCCGTTTTGTTTCTGCCAGCCGAATATCAATGCTTTCTCTTTTCTCTCTGGCCGCTGCCGAAAGTCCCACGGCAAAGTCTTTTATAAGTTTGACCTGCCCGTTCTTTTCTTCTTCGTTTACGGGTTTTGTATTTGCCAGCATGTGGTAATTCACTTGCAGCGGCGGAAGGTTATATCCTTCGTCGCTATACCCCAGATCAGAGGGCTTTTGAATAAACAGTGCCCAGGTAGACAGCCACAGCCAGAATTCTTTTTCTTTATGCGGATAGAGAGTAAGGTTATTTGCTTTTGTACTGTCCCGCTGAAAGAAACGTGTCAATGCTTGTCCCGTATCCATGATTTCTAAATATCCACCATAGTGGATTAATTCTTTATATCTGTTTGGTGCGGGTGTAGCCGTGGCAACAAGTTTGTATTTCACGCCTTTAAATTTGGGTAGAAATGTCTGATATGTTTTGCTGCCGAAACTTCTTAAAACGGACGCTTCGTCTAAGCTGCAGGCTGTGAAGTAATGAGGATCTATATCTCCGTCGCGGATTCTTTCGTAGTTTGTAATCAGAATTCTATTGTCTGCGGCTTTAACTTCTTCCATATTTCTTACATATGTCGGAGCGGGGATATTGAGCAGATGTACCGCGTCTTCCGCAAATTCCTGCTTGACCCCCAACGGACAGACAATCAACGCTTTGCCGCCTATTTTCTTAGTAAGTACATGGCACCATTCCATTTGCTGGATACTCTTCCCCAGCCCGAATGCTTCAAACAATGCCCTGCGCCCGCCTTTGAGCGCCCACAAGACAGCATCTCTTTGATGTGGTTTCAAGACGGAACTTATATCCGCCTGACTGACTTCTATTCCTGAGATAGGTGCTTTTATCACTTTGTCTTTCAAAAATTCTATGTATGTTTTCATGTTCTTCTCCTCGGCTTGTCTCTTGCCTGTTTCACGGTACATTCTTTTCTCTTCTTCTGTACTCTCGACTGTGTAATCGGCCATACTGTCCTTTCGTTTACTTTGTACATTCTGTAAAATTGGTAGGGAAATCCGTCTGCTGTGTAGCCGCTTTCTACTTTGACTATCTGGTATCCCTTTTTCGGTGTCGGATTGTCTTTCCATTTCCGTGCGTAGATTGTTACCTTTTTCACATTTGGCTGCTTCAGATTTTTAGACGGTACCCATCTGATTTTCTGTACGGCGGTTTCACTTCGGATTTCTTCATCTGTTTCTTTTACAAAATATTCCGCCAGTCTCATAGCATCTTCCGGGCTCCCGTCAAAGTACCGGAATGACCTGTAATTGAATTTTGCCCACGGCCAGCATTCATTAATTTCTGATCTTGATATTCCTCCGTCGTTAATCAAGACGTGATGATGTACTCGATGGCGGACATGTTCTGTGACGTAGATGTATTTCAGTTCCGCATTTTTCTTTTTATATTTTTTGCGGAGGTCTCTGATAAATTTTCTTATTCTGTTTTTTGCTTCTTCTGCTGTCGGCTCCGGATTTGCATATGTCAAGTCAATACGCAGATCATCTCTTTTGAAATTGGTAGCTATGAGCCGGTAGAGTTTTGTTTTCGCCCGGCGGGAGTTTCTTTTCTTGAGTCATTCATCTGTTTTTTGGATATTGGGACCTCTGACTCTGTTTCCCCCTAATCGGTAGGTGTGATATTTTTTCACCTCGTAAATTCCGGGGGCTTGAAATATTTCTTTTCGGTACGGCACTTTTTTAAATTCCTGTTCCAAGAATTAACTACTATATCAAGTCCTCAAAAGGGGCTGAAATCCCCTTTTTTCTTGACATTTTGTGCCGTTTCACTTATAATTTATGTAGTGATTTGGTGCTACGGCACTTCCGCTCAGGATTCTTCCCTGGGCGGTTTTATTTTTCTTCTTTTTCGTTGTTCTCTTCTTCTGGCTCTTCTGTTTTTTCTCGGTATATGCATCTCTGCATAAAGTCCAGGTTATGTTCGCATTTTCTGCAGTGCTTCTGGCATACATTGGCTTTTTCTTTCCTGCAGCATACGGTCTGGAATACTTTTGCTTTGCATACACGGCATTTTCTATTCCGGTAAACTTCTACTGTTTTCCCGCCTGCCAATTTCATTGTTGCCACTCTATACTCACCCTTTCCTTTTTATCCCCGCTTTGGACGATCCAATGTCCGCAGGGATTTTTTATTATCTTGAATTTTCGTCCGCTGGATGATGTATAAGTGTTGTTTTTATCCATAAAAAATACCGGCATTTCTTTCTGTGGTATCAGCCGTTCTTTGTTCGGTGTTTCTTCTATCAGCCAGCCGATAGGATGTTTTCGGACGTTATCCCACAAAAGATATATGTCAGTACTTCGCCCACTTGGGCTTCTTCGGAATACAGCCTGCTCTTTTCTTTTTGATTCTTCGTTCTTCTTCCGTTTTATAAAGTTCCTGCAATTCCATTTCATGTTCTTTTCTCCATTCTTTAACCGCATGACAGTTAAGATATGTTTTGATTTGTTCATCCATGTACTGTTTTCGCGTGCCAGAGAGTCCGTGTGCTTTGAAACGGTGCGTTTCGTATGACAGATGAATAAGATTATCTTCCTTATCCGGTCCCCCGCTGCCTGCGTGTTTCGCATGATGGACCTCACCACGCGACGGTGGCCACTCTCCTATGATGGATTGGTACGTTTCCGCCAGCTCCTCGTCCCTTTGTTTGACAAGCCGGCATAGTTTTCGGAATGCCGCTTCTGGTAGTTTGAATCTCACTTTTTTCTCCTTTTCTTTGAATATCTCCATGTCTCATCCGCTCGATAAACGTGGAGTGAACAGTCCCGATGAACAGGGACCATATTTCCCTTTCCATCTTTCGTCCACATTACATATTCGGCGGGGATTACTTTCCTGCATTCGTGGCATATCATTCTACGCTGCATATTTCCCCCGTCGGTTTCATTTCATAGATCTGCATATCCATTACATAAGCAGCGGCATATTCCTGATTGCACCCCTGGCTTTCTCTCCAGTTTCCGCAGAGTATAAGCGCGTTGCATCGTTGCAGCACTTCTAAGCAGTCTTTCATCGGCTTATGCTGATGCTCTTTGTCATACGGTGTATATCCCCAGTTGTGCAATGGTGAAAATAATGTTTTTTCAGGGTATTTCTCCTGCAACATTTTTAAATACGTCTGTACTCTTTCTTTGTTCATCTCATCGCCTCCGTAAGGATGAGCGATGTAAAACAATTGACCGTCTATATACGGATATTCTCGTTCCATATTTCTTCTCCTTTGATTATTTTTTCCCGTTTGATAAAGCATTGTTTCATTGCATAAGCAATTCCCTTTCGAGTTTCCGGATTTATACTTGCTACCTTTTGTATTAATTCATCTGGACACCCGCTGCTGTACAGATAATCAATTGCAAGGGCTACTGCTATTGAAACGAATTTGTCATCTGTTCCTTTTACGGAAATAACAAATTCCTTTAATTCATCATCTGCTTGTATATTCAGTTCGTACATTTTGGGATTTCCTTTACTTTGACAATAATTTCCTGCCCCGGCTGTACATTGCCGGGGTCTTTGATGTTGTTTTCTTTCGCGGTTCTCCATACTAATTCCTGGAGATTTTCCCTCCCGCCGGAAATGCGGTCACATACATCCCATAAGGTTTCGCCTTTTGAAATGTTCACCGCGTATGAGATTGACGGTGGCTCTGGCTGTACTGCGTACCCTGCGATACCGACAGTAATCATGAATGCGGTTAGAAATTTAAGCATGATAATTTCTCCACAACCGCAATAATCATTGTCACGAAAACCGCCAGCCATAAATAATTCATCATTTTATCTACCATTTTTACGCCCTCATCTTTCTAACTTCCGCCCGGAAATCATATCCGCTTTGTTTCATTTTCCGTTTCTGCGCATTCTCTTCCATCTTCCGCCGGATTGCCGCCTCCGCATCTTCAGGATCAAACAGATACGCTTTCCCCGATGAGATGAACGGTATCTCTCCCGTTCGGCACAGTGCCCGAATCGTTGTGACCGGATATCCCGTTGCCTTGCAGAAATCCTTTGTGTTTGTAAGCACGTCTTCCCTCTCTTTCTTTTTTATTCACTTTCCTTTTGATATACTGTGTTCTGAAAGGATGTGATTTTTATGCTTGAATTCAGCGATTTAACAAAATTTGACTTTGAAATCCTTGAATATGTAAAAGATAACGAACCAGTTACTGAAGAAAAAATCGTTAGTCATTTTCATTCGGATCCCGGCGTTACAAGTCTCCGCATTCGGGAACTTTCAAAAGTGTCTTATGACATGAACTATCCCAATCACAAAGGGCTCCGTATTCCTATTTCTGATTCCTCTTATCTTGATAAGGAATATCGTCATTACAGTGATGACGACGGCATGCCTCAATCTGAATACACTGGATTTGTTTCCATAAGCAGACGTGGGAAAAAAGCTCTTCAAGATTGGGAACAAAATGAATCTGATAGGTTTTGGGATATCCGGCTTTGCGGCTATCTCACCCTCGTTGTATCTGTCGCATCTTTCATTCTTGCGTTTTACAATACTTTTTGTAACTGATATCATCGAGAACAAACAATGATGAATCCTACAACAGATATTGACAGTGACAATACCGAAATAATAAACGCAACTCTGACCAAATTCTCATCAGACATTTCCCTCACCTCTCTTTTCCCTTCCTTTTTTTAGCTTCCCCCTTGCTATAATGGAGATAGAAAGGGGGTGATTTTCTATGCTTGATGAAACAAAAATTCGCGATGCTATTGACCGCTCTCTGGAATTTGGATTTTCATTGGATACCATCACTGCTGATGCGGAAATCCAAGCCAATGTTCTCTCGTTGGTGGAAAAAGCCATCATAGCCGCGCTTCGTTCCTACGATGAACAAAACAAATAGTTTCACAGAAATAAGTCCATAGCAGTGGGCTTATTTTTCTTTTCTTACAAGTACCAGTTTTTCACCATCTTCATATACAATCTTTCCTAAATCATGCAATGCTTTTAAATACTCTTTTCTGGTTTCTTCTACTTTCTTCATTGCTTCTTTCATCTCTTCACTTTCAAATTCAAATTCCATTTTTATTTCCTCTCTTTCGTTTTGCTTAACTCGTCACCTTCACTTATAATCGGTTTGAGCAGCCTTACGCCTGTTCCTGTGGTGAAATCGTAATTTTATCTGCTCGGATGATGACTACATCCGTAGATACGGTTACGGAAGAAGAGCCTTTTTCTAACCTATAGTGGCTCTTTTTCAATTTCTTTTCTTCCATTTTTCTTACCTCCCTTCCTTTCTTTTAAAAATATATTTTGTGTCTTTTTAGGATACTCTTTCGTTAAAAAAAATAGCGTCTATTTCTTCCGGCTTTAATTTATACCTATCTTTTATGAAAAGTATTTCTGCCTGTCTAAAATCTGCCCCACCGTTGATTTTTAGATTTAATCGAGATAGGCTTATCCCTAATGCATTTGCTAAATCTTTTTGACTATCTCCATATTTCATCATTTCGGCTCTCATCAATGGTTTATTCATTTTTTTCACCTCACCTTCTTTTAGTATCTTTTCAGGACACCTTGATTGTATATCCGTTTTTGTGTCTTGTCAAGATACTTTTTCTTGTTTTCGAAAAATTTTATGGTATAATCAAGACACGAAAGGATGGTGATGCATATGGAATTTAAAGATATCCTTTATACTTTAAGAAAAAAGAATAAACTAACACAGCAGGAAGTTGCAGAATATGTAGGGTTGCAAAAAGCAGCTATATACAAATATGAGCACGGCTTGCTTGTTAATCCCAAACGATCATTGATTTCAAAATTGGCTAAGTTATTTCAAGTTACCCCATCGTATATGATGGGATTAACCGATGATGATAAGTCTTCTCATATGTCTCTTCGCCCCGCTCTTACAAAAAAGGACGAAAAAGATATTCAAAAAAGACTGTCCGATATTTTAAATGATATGGACGGTCAGGATTCTATTGCTATGTATAACGGCGGAGAACCGATGGATCCGGAAACACGGGAGTACATGAAAGCATCTCTTGAAAATGCTCTCCGCTTTGCAAAATTAAAAGCTAAAGAGAAGTTTACTCCGAAGAAACACCGTAAATAAAGGACCACATCATGGACATAAAGAAACTCGTAAACGGTATAGTGGATCGTCACAATACAAGAGATCCGTTCCGTATTGCTGCAGAAAATAACATCTACATTTTATACGAAGAGCTCGGAAAGAATTTGGGATATTTCAGTAATCTTTTTCGCATCAAAACAATACGGATAAATGATCATGCCGATCCGTTTCTTCAGCCGTTTATTTGTGCTCATGAGCTCGGCCATGCGCTGCTTCATCCGCACGCAGGTACTCATGCTTTTAATAGAAATTCTTTTATTGCTAACTGCAAGATTGAAAAAGAAGCGAATCAGTTTGCCGTAGAATTGCTGTTCCCCGATGAATTGATAGCTGGTCATCCGGAAATAGATATTTATAATCTGGCGCGTATGTTCGGTATTCCATATCAATTGGTTTATCTTAAGTCTATTTCTTACGGGGCACGTCATTTATAAAGGAGTCGAAAAATGAAAAAAGTAGAATTGTTGATTACACTATTAATTACTATCATGTCTTTATTTACATTTAATATCGTTTATGCGTCGGCTCCAAATGTCGCAGTTTTAATGGCTGGCGCAAGACAATCTACAAAAGATAAAAATGAGTTGAATGAACTAAAATCAAAGCAGCAGTTGATTGTGAATGCTATGCAAGGATCCATGATACCTGAAGAAAAAACAGCGCAGGTCGCTAATGATTATATTTTAGATAATAAGATTGATATTTCGTTCAGTACAACAGATTTAATTAATATCGGAAAACTCCTGAATGCCGACTACATCGTATATAGCCAATTTTATGTTGATAAAATAAATGCCCCAGGATTATTTCATACAACAATGAAATTTAAAGGACAAACCGTATTAACAATTATAGATATCCACTCCGGAGAATATAAATATAAAATTTCAGAAGATGTAAACAACGGAAAATTGGAAGATGTTTCGCGGTCTATGTTCATCGTGTATGATAAGTCAATAGCGGATATTAAATCAAAGGGTTTAAAATTTTAAAACCGAACCATTATACCGCTTGTAACAACGTAAATAGGATGTAGTTGCGTGAAACAGTATATTTGCGGCATGCCCGCACTACCGTAGAAAGACCTCGTATCCTTTAGGTACGAGGTCTTTCACGTTTTATACTAACAATATAACGGGGTGATCTCATGAAACAATATAAAAGAGGTTCTTTGGTCTATGATAAACTCCATGACAGTTATCGTGCTTTTGTTATGATTAACGGAAGAAGGTACTCTAAGCGTTTTAAGAAGAAAGACGATGCTATGGACTGGATGTCACGGCAGAAAATAGCAGAGCGTGACGGTAATTTCATCGAGCCGTCAGATATGCTTGTTGGCCAGTGGCTTTTATATTTCCTTTCTACTTACAAAAAGGATACTGTCAGAGCCAGTACATATGAAAGATATCTCTATCTTGCCGCAAAGATTGAGCCTATTTCAAAAATTCCTCTCCAGTCTTGTACCGTGTCTCATGTACAAGAATTGTTAAACAGTTTAACTCCGGACTGTTCCCGCAAAGTTCATGTTCTTTTACATGCTGCATTTCAGCAAGCTGTAGTTTTAAGTATCATTCAGAAGAATATCGTCCGTCTTGCAAAAGCAAAAAAGATTGTCCGGGATGAACCCGGCATATTTAATAAAAATGAAATTAATAAAATCCTTTCTTACACAAAAGATAAAATCCCCGTTTTCTATCCTATTTTTCTTTTGGCGGCTCATACCGGCATGCGGAGAGGTGAAGTGCTTGGTTTGCGTTGGAAAGATGTAAATTTGAAGAATGGTACCGTTACCATCCGCCAACAACTGCAGCGTGTCGGTAGTGAAATTACATTTCAGCCTCCGAAAACAAAATCAGGAAAAAGAAAAATCTCAATCCCCGCTACGGTCACCGCCGCACTGCAGGAATTGAGAAATAACGAAAAGACAATAGATATCAAGCAAGAGACGCTTGTTTTCAGAAACACAAATAATAATCCTGTCCGCCCTGAGGCTTTAGAACGTGCCTGGAAAAAAGTAATTACACAATGCGAACTGCCTCATAGAAATTTCCATTGCTTGCGGCATACCCACGCCACCCTATTATTAGCCGCCGGTATTCCGATTATAGAAGTGTCCCGCCGGTTAGGTCATGCAAGAGTAAGCCATACTTTAGATTTATATGGCCATGCTATCCCAAGTTATGATGAACGAATTATAGAAAAAATTAATCAGATTTATGGTTAAAAAGTGGAGCAGTTTGTGGAGCAATCTCACCCATATTTTGCTCCACTTTGCCGTTTTTAGCCCCTTTTAGCCTTATAAATAAATCCGCCAGACATATTGATTTTATCGATTAAATCACGCTTTTTAAAAATAATTCTTCCCATATAAAACAGAACTCCGGAACCAGGTGCGAGGGTTCGAATCCCTCTAGGCGCTCCATTTATTTTAAAACATTCTCGTTATAATCATAAAGTTGCACAAAACGCTAAATGTCGGCATATAGCACATAAAGAAGGTCGTAAATTAATAATGCGCCTTCTTTTTTATTTCATCAATCAGTATTTATAATCATTTTTCATCAATAAATATCCGTGGAATCCGTCTTAGCCCACAAAGAATTTCATAATGAATTGTACCGGCCAGTTCTGCCAGCTCATCGACTTTAATTTCTTCCTCCCCCTGTTTTCCGATAAGAACGACTTCATCACCAGGCATTACGGTATCATCAACAGCCGCCATAAGCTGATCCATACAGATACGCCCCACGATAGGACAGCGTTTCTCTCCAATAAGAACTGCGCCTTTATTAGAAAGTGCACGGGGATATCCGTCTGCATATCCGATAGGAATCGTAGCGATTCTCATATCCTTTCCTGCTGTATATGTAGCACCATACCCTACGGTTTCTCCCTTATGCACCACCTGCACATGGGTAATATGGCTTACTACAGTCATCATATACTTTAAATCCAGATAATTCAGCATCGTATTTGAGGGAGAAGGCCCGTACTGGATAATCCCCGGGCGCACCAGATTGTACCAGCTTTCAGGAATATCCACGACCCCTGCGCTGCTTGCTGCGGAAATAACCAAATTCTCCAATGACGGCATAACGGAAAGGGCCTCTTCAAATTCTGCCAGTTGTTTATACGCTTTACTCTTATTTTTTGCATCAGCTGTTGCCAAGTGGGTAAACAACCCATGAATATGCAGGTGGGGATATTTTTTTAATTTTTCCAGAAAGGCAGGTAAATCTTTTGCATGTGTACCGATTCGATTCATTCCCGTATCAATAGGAAGCATCACTTCCACCATTTTTTTTAAAGTGGACGCGGCTGTCTCCAACGCTTCCAAATTAGTCGTATCATCAACAGGAAGAATAAGTTCTTCATTAACACCCACGGACATTTCTTCCGGAAGCGGCAGTCCAAGGACATAAACCGGACAATCAAAACCGGATGCCCTAACAACACGGCCTTCTTCCACTCGGGCTACCGCAGCACCGACGCAGCCTTCCTCTAAAGCTGCACGCAGGCACTCTACCGCCCCATGTCCATAAGCATTTGCTTTGATTACAGCAAGCGCCGGTACATTTTTTAAATGGCTGCGGATAACCCGCAGATTGTGACGAAACGCTCTTAAATCAATTTCCATGTATGATACCGGCATGTGTCTCCCTCCTTTTTAATAAGTTCTTTTTATTTTAATGCAACAACTGTAAAAAGTAAAAACATTTACAAAATAAAACTGATAGGGATATTTCCCTGCCAACAGATTCAATCCAAAAGAAATTGTTCAAACACATAATTTCCAAGTGCCGCCCCTTTATAGGTCATTTGAATGTTCCCATTATTCAGGAAAATCATCTTTTCTTTCACCAGCTTTTTCACCACACTGCCATAAACTTCCATTATTTCTTTCCCATACCGCTGATAAAATTCTCTGCCATTGATGCCTTCTTTCATACGAAGTCCAAGAAATGCAAATTCTTCCATTTCTTCTTTTGGGGAAAGAGAAATTTTTTCTTCCACAGGCTCGTCTGCCGCCAACCACGCTTCATACAGCCTTAAGTTAGAAATATTTTCCCATCGTTCATGCCCAATGCGGGAACAGGCAGAGGGCCCCAACCCTAAATAGTCTTCTAATTTCCAATACTTCCTGTTATGGGCAGATTGAAACCCTGTCCGCGCAAAACTGGAAATTTCATACCGCTCAAATCCGTAATGAGGAAGTATCCGACACATCGCCTGATACATTGCCCAACTGTCATTTTCTGACGGACGCGCCAGAATACCGCGCGACGCCATTTGGGAAAATCTCGTTCCTTCCTCCAAAATCAAACTATATACCGACATATGAGTAACCGGCAAGTGAACAGCGTACTTTAATGTCTTTTCAAAATCATCCACTGTCTGCCCGGGAAGTTCGCACATTAAATCAATGCTGATATTTCTAAAACCGAGTTTGAATGCCCGATTGACAGCTTTCTCCGCTTCAGCAGCCGTATGGCGGCGCCCAATTTTTACAAGAAGTTCATCACGATTAGTCTGTACCCCCACAGAAATACGATTGACACCCTGTTCCAAAGCATTTTTTAAATATGCTTCTGTCATATCACAAGGATTCATTTCCATCGTAATTTCCGCATTCTCATAGATATGAAAATACCGGTGCAATGCTTCTATAATGCTTTTTAATTGATTTCCGGACAACACGGAGGGTGTTCCTCCGCCTAAATAAACCGTATCACAAAGTTTATCCTCAAAAAGTTTGCTTTTATTTTCCATTTCCTGCACCAGCGCATCAAGGAAACTGTCCGTCAATTTGCTGCCTACAGAATAAAAGCCGCAATAATAACAGCGGCTTCGGCAGAATGGAATATGTAAGTAAAGGCCAAGCGTTTTGGAATCAGTCATCTTTTAATACCGCCATGAAGGCTTCCTGGGGAATTTCTACGCTTCCCACCTGTTTCATACGCTTTTTCCCCTCCTTTTGTTTTTCCAGAAGCTTTTTCTTCCGGCTTACGTCACCGCCATAGCATTTGGCGAGGACATCTTTCTTATAAGCTTTAATCGTTTCTCTCGCAATAATCTTACTTCCTACCGCTGCCTGGATCGGCACCTCAAACTGCTGGCGCGGAATAATGTCTTTCAATCGGAGCGCCAATACTCTGCCACGGGATGCCGCATTGCTTTTGTGGACAATAATAGACAACGCGTCAATAAGATCCCCGTTCAGTAGAATGTCCAGTTTAACGGCATCTGTTTTTTGGTAACCGGAAATCTGGTAGTCCAAAGAAGCGTACCCCTTCGTTGCCGACTTCAACTTATCAAAGAAATCAAAAATAATTTCCGCCAATGGAATTTTATAAGATAAATCCACACGTGTTTCATCCAGATAAGTCATCGTCTGAAATTCACCACGACGATTTTGCACCAATTCCATTACATTACCCACCATGTCAGAAGGCACAAGTATTTCTACTTTGGCAATCGGTTCTTCTATATGCTCAATTTTTGTCATAGGCGGCAATTCCGCCGGATTATCCACGGCTATCATCTCCCCGTCTGTCTTGAATACATGATAGATAACCGACGGTGCCGTTGTAATCAATTTCAAATTATATTCCCGTTCCAGACGTTCCTGGATAACATCCATATGGAGCAGCCCGAGGAAACCGCAACGAAATCCGAAACCAAGTGCCTGTGACGTCTCCGGCACATATTCAAGCGCTGCATCATTGAGCTGCAACTTTTCCAATGCCATCTTCAGCTGATCATAATCTTTACTTTCAATAGGATAGAGGCCGCAGAAAACCATAGGCAGCGCCTTACGGTATCCGGGAAGAGGTTCTTTGGAACCATTTTCAGCAGATGTAATCGTGTCACCTACTGCACAGTCTCCTACATTTTTTATGCTCGCCGCTACATATCCCACAGATCCACAAGTCAAAACAGTAGTAACTTTGGGAAGAGGCGTAAAGTATCCTACTTCTGTAACTGTATACACTTTCCCTGAAGACATCATCTTTATTTCCATACCTGGCCGGATTTCCCCATCCATAATACGGACATAAGCAATAGCACCTTTGTAAGGATCAAAGATGGAATCAAAAATCAGACAGCGGAGCGGTTTATCGGAACGATCTTCCGGCGGCGGAACTAATTCCACAATCCGCTCCAGCACATTCTCTACATTAAGACCGGTTTTAGCACTTACCGGAACCGCTTCTGACATATCCAGCCCGATAACATTTTCCACTTCTTTCTTTACCCGTTCCACATCGGCGCTGGGTAAATCAATTTTATTAACAACCGGGATAATTTCCAAATTATTATCAAGCGCCAGATATACATTGGCCAAAGTCTGCGCCTGTACGCCCTGTGTCGCATCAATGATAAGAATGGCTCCCTCACAGGCAGAAAGGCTTCGAGACACTTCATAGTTGAAGTCTACATGCCCCGGAGTATCAATGAGATTCAGCTCATACATTTCTCCATTTTTATATTTGTACATTAAACGGGCAGACTGCTCTTTAATCGTGATACCTCTTTCCCGTTCCAGTTCCATTGTATCCAGTATCTGCGCTTCCATATCGCGCTTCTGCACGGTTCCCGTCATCTCAATAAGACGGTCCGCCAGTGTAGACTTGCCGTGATCAATGTGGGCAATAATAGAAAAATTCCTGATATGGTTCGTATCCATAGTCTCTCCTGCATGGTTATTTATCGACAATTATTCGTATTTCATTCAGTACACATTATAGCAGAACCTCAAAGCGGGGAAAACTAATTTCCATGCCATTTTCTCATGACCGGCATAAGAATAGCAAGTAAAACCATAATGATCCCTGTTCCTTCAAACAAACCGAACGTCGTTCCAAAAAGGAAATAGGATGCGATGACAGAAACGGCCGGTTCCACGGTCGCGGTCACTGATGTCTGCTCTTCAGTCAACCATGCAAGTCCGGCATTATAGCAAATGAAAGCAATAACCGTACCGCAAATAATAATCATAAACATATCAAAAAGTACATCATTATGGAAGAACGTGCCTAAATCAGTAACAGGATCAGCCATATACCCCATTATACCGCCGAAAAGCATGCCGAACATAAGAAGAAATGAATTATCCAGTGTCATCATCAATTGCTTTGGATAAATGGAACAAAAAGCATAAAATACGGCGGACAAAACACTGTAATAGATACACTCCGCAGGAACAGACAATGTCCGGGGATCTCCTCCTGTCGCCAGAAGAAATACACCTCCTACCGCCAGCACCACAGCAAACATGTCACCCATCCCCGGTACCTTTTTTCTTCGCAGAGCCCCCCAGCAGATAACAAGTGCGGGGCATATATACTGAATCACCGTAGCCACAGCCGCGTTTCCCGCACCAATTCCCGCAAAATAAGTATGCTGCATAAGCATGAGCCCCAGACCGTAAAAAATAAGTTTGATCCATAATGTAGGATATTCCTTAAGTATCCGCATAGACCGCCCCAAGGTTCCCCGCATAAAAGCAATCACGAAAATAATAAGTGCCGTAGAAATCATACGGAAAACAGTCAGGTCCATAGCGGTATGATCATTATGTGCAAGAAAATGCTGGGCCGCAAGCCCGCTTCCCGCCCACATGGTTCCGGCAATTACCACTAAAAAAACTGCAAAGGATTTCATAGCGTCTCCTTGCGTATCAAACATACACGCACAAACTTATTTTTAAATTTATTCTTTAATTTTAACAAAAAACTGTTCCCCTGCAAGGATGTCAAGAAAACAGTTTTGGGTTATAGGACAAAACGTGTTGATGGCTAACCCAAAAAACAAGCAAGAAATGAATCGGATTTATGTAATTCTGACCACACAATAGCATCTCCCCATGTGGGAATTGAATCCTCTAATTTGGCTCGTTCATTCATCGCTTTATACAGTTTAGAAATGCTTCTGTCAGTGGGCATTACCTTTAGGATTTCAGATGCAGAAAGCGGTTTCGGTGAGTAGAAGTAACACCACCAGAAACCCGCTTTTATGCATCTTTCAATGGACATCCCCCGATGGTTTCTAAGCATCGTTCTTAATTGTGCATTTATTCCGCCTTCTATACGGTTATTGGTCGATGGTAGTTCTTCTCCATAAGACAACGATTCATCCAAATAGGTAAATAATGTGTTTTGCCGTACTAATCTGGCCAGTGACCGCTCGGCCTTTAGTAAACGTTCATGCATAGGGCGAAGTTTGCCTTTTTCATCTCGTGTCATTTCACTAAGAAAGGTCTTATGCTTTATTCTCCAGTTTATCAATCGGGTTACCCAATGACCTGCTTGCTCCATGTCTTTTATCATCAGCAAATCCCTTGCTATCATGTACATCTCAATACCGGCAATGGTTTTAGGTCTACCGGTTGTATATCTCTTTACCTGGAGGAAGGCATGGAAAATACAACGCTGCAGCTTAGCCTTGGGCCAGACTCTTTTTAGTGCTTTCCGGAAGCCGGGGCCTCCATCAGAAACGACCATAGCGGGAGCCGCAATTCTCTGCATCAATGCTTCCCAGGCTCTGGAATTCTCATAGCGGCACAAATACCATCCAAGCACATATCTTTTATTACAACAAATAAGGATACATGCTTTTCTTCCTAAATAAATACCGTCCACATATACAACATTCATCGGACTCTCAATTTTAGGCGGCATAGGCCAGATTCCCCAAAATTTAGTTATCTTCCTACGAAAATCACGACCGTCGCCAGGCATGGATCTTTGCACATTCTTACTAAATAACCACTGAATAAAGTGCTTAAAATCATGAGCCCTCTTATTAATTGGATTCACAAAGACAGAATGACATTCTTTGCAGTACCACCGTTGCCTTCCTGTACGAGTTTTACCATATTTTGAGCAAAAGAAACCGCAATATAAACACCTAACTTGTTTCATAAGGTTCTCCTTTTAAAATAAACATATTTTAAAAAGATATAACCCTAATTAAAGCAGTCATAGCAATCATTTTCGGACTTTTTACCAACTCATTTTGTCCACCCTTTATCTTTTTAGAAAAAAGATAAAATACCGATGAAACCAGACAATGTCTAACTTCATCGGTATAAAAACCAACACGAAATGTCCTATAAGCCTCAAAAGATGTTCTCCGGCTATCCCGGGTAACCCGTCCGGATAGGAAGCCCCGGCACATGAAAAAAGACACCTACATTTGTAAGTGCCTTTTCCTTTATCAGCAGCTTCCTATCCTCCCGGGCCGCTTCCGGCCAAGTACTTTCGGCGTTTGTGAGCTTAACTTCCGTGTTCGGCATGGATACGGGTGATCCTCACAGCTGTCGCCACTGTTTCTCTGAGAGACTGTTCTCTCAAAACCATATAGAAGAAGTACTGAAGTTATTCGCTTGTCTCGGTGTTTCTAAGTTAAGACCTCGACCTATTAGTTTTATGTCGCTCCAAGCCTTGCGGCTCTTCCACTCATAACCTATCTACCTCATCGTCTGTAAGGGGTCTTACTCATTGCTGATGAGAAGTCTCATCTTGAGGTTGGCTTCACGCTTAGATGCTTTCAGCGTTTATCCTTCCCGGATGCGGCTTTCCAGCCGTGCCACTGGCGTGACAACTGGGACACCGTTGATCCGTCCACTCCGGTCCTCTCGTACTAGGAGCAGCTCCTCTCAAACTTCTTGCGCCCGCGATGGATATGAACCAAACTGTCTCACGACGTTTTGAACCCAGCTCGCGTACCACTTTAATGGGCGAACAGCCCAACCCTTGGGACCTA
>OHDI01000066.1_pt1 | contig 105637 bp, 106 predicted proteins | sample 1566981 | NCBI WGS metagenome assembly OHDI01 (sample SAMEA3879509, study PRJEB24766) | human gut metagenome | biome: human-associated habitat; feature: feces | place: USA | collected 1985/1987 | reverse complement strand
GAGGGGCATTTTTCACCCTTAGGAGGGGGGGGGGAACATCTTCCTATCCCCCATATTTTGCATTTTTCCGTTAAATAACGTGATAAAATTCTTTGGTTTGCCTGCTTTTTATTATCTTTGCTAGTAATTGACAAATTATTGACGTATCAATAGTTCTGAAAGCTAGAAACTACATAACAATAATGCTGAGATGGAAATGTGTAATCTATTGTTATATAGCTATTTTGTATGTATATTTCGTGTGTAAAGTGAAGTCTGTATGTTGGGTTACGAATAGAATATATATTTACTTTTTAAATCATAGCGCTCGCTTTTTATGCATTCTCCCAATACCTGTTTTCAGCGATGAAAAACGGAAAAATTAGAGTTTCCTGATTACATAACCCCCTTTTTAGCCCATGAATAGCCGATTTTGCCCTTTAATTCATGCCCTAATTGAGCAGCTGAAGGAGGAATATCCATTAGCCACGATTCATGGTCATAATGAATTTGCCAACAAAGCCTGTCCCTGCTTTAATGTGAAGAAGGAGTGGGGCTAACAGATAGGGAACGCGCTGCGTTCCCTATTTATACTCATTTTCCGATGCACCATGCATAACCAACTGAATATCAGTTGCTTAATGTATGCTTGAGCCATATGGAAGCCGGGACGAAATGTAAGGATTTCTGTCTCCTTAATTATCTGATATTCAGTGCTTTTTAGTCCTACTTTCCTACTTTTTTCAAGTATCTTTTTAAGCCCTTTTCTACGCCTTTCACTTTCCCACGCAAATAATGAATGTCATTGATTCTCAATCGGTTAAGTACTGACGTGATATTTGTGAGCCGCTTTCCTTCTGAATGAAAAGAATGTTGATTATCAGCTACTTACGATTTTCGTATTTTCACTTGGTTTCACTTGATTTCATTCATTTTGTATGTCATATATCTTTACAAACGCCCATTTTTAGGGGTTGAAGATTTAACATATTTAACCTTTGTAAACACTCAAAATCTGCATTTTCGTGCTAAAACGTGCTTTTTTATCATTTTTGAGAGGTCGGCTTTTATCTGAATAAATCTGCCATCGTCAGCTGGCATTGGATGTCATCAGAATAGCCGCCCGGCGCAAGTCCATAGGAGGTGATCATCGTGATGAGTACCGTTTTCTCGGTGCCTGTTTCCCTGATGAAGGTCTCCCTTCGGTTGCGGATGCGGTTGTCCTCTTCTTCTGTAATAACGTAAGGGGCGTTGGATTATTGCATCGTCTTGATAGGCGATAAAATCAATATATTCTGACATGTTTCTTTCTTTTTGCATAAATAACATTAAAAATCATACATCTTGTAAATGATTAGGGACGATTTTCATCTTTTTTTTGTATTTTTGCTATTCAATGTTGTAGAACGTCAATACAAAAAGAAACGGATAAGAGATATGGATGAAAATAATGTGCCTGTAATGCGTCCGACATTCGAAGAAATTCGAAAAGTGGATGGTAACGGGAAAGAATACTGGAGCTCACGTGATCTTTGTAATGCGATGGGCTATTCGGGATATTGGAAATTCCAGAATGTAATAGACAAAGCAATCAAAGTTGCCAGTGAAAAAGGTATGAATATAGACGAACATTTCAACCATGCGGTTGACATGTTCAAGGTGGGTAATGGAGCGTTTCGCAAGGTCGAAGCTTTCCATCTATCACGTATGGCTTGTATGATCATTTCTGAGAATGCTGATTCAAGGAAGTTATTGGTGAAGCAGGCAAGAGCCTATTTTTCTCAATCCGTATCTACAACAGAACTTATGCAGAACTCTTTGGAATCCAATATCTTACTGTATAAGACTGCACAAGGTGAGACTCGCATTGAAGTGATTTTCAACAACGAAACTTTTTGGATGTCACAGAAAAGGATGGCTGCTTTGTTTGGTGTTGATAGAGCAACTATCACTTATCATATTTCTCAGATTTATGAGTCTGGTGAATTGCAAAGAGAGGCAACTTGTAGAAAAATTCAACAAGTTCAACTGGAGGGAGAGCGTGATGTCGAGCGTGCTCCATTGTTCTACAATCTTGATGTAATCATTGCTGTTGGTTATCGAGTGAACAGCTATCAGGCAACCCAATTCCGTATATGGGCAACCTCTGTATTGAAGGAGTTCATCATTAAAGGTTATGTCTTGGATGATGAACGTTTGAAGCAAGGTAAGCACTTCGGCAAGGATTATTTTGACGATTTGCTGGAACGCATCCGTGAAATCCGCACTTCAGAACGTAGATACTACCAGAAGATAACTGATATTTATGCAGAGTGTAGTGCTGATTATGACGCAAAGGCTGAAAGTACCAAACTTTTCTACAAGATGGTGCAGAATATGATGCATCTGGCGGTTACCAATCATACGGCAGCCGAGATTGTTTATGAGCGAGCTGATGCGGAAATGCCTCACATGGGATTGACTACATGGAAGAAAGCACCGGATGGAAGAGTTCAAAAGTCTGATACGATAGTGGCAAAGAACTATCTTTCTGATGAAGAATTGTCTCAGCTCAACGCAATAACAACAAGTTTCCTGGACCTCGCAGAATCTCGTGCAAGACGACACATCGTTACTACTATGGAGGATTGGAAGAATCGCCTGAAGCTGTTGCTTGAAACAATGGACTATGATGCTAAGAGTAGTGCAGGTAAGGTTTCGCAAGAAGAAGCCAGAGAAAAGGCTTATTCTGAGTATGAGAAATATAAGGTTATTCAAGACCGTTCCTATATCTCGGATTTCGACCGATTCAATAGTGGCAATGATGATGATACTCCATTGCTTCCATTTGACATTGATCCAAAAGAATAGGGGTTGAGTAGAGTGCTTGAATTATGTCATAGTAGTACCGTCTTATCTTATATAAGAAAAATAACGCAATGAAATGATCAAAATATTTAAAGACAATGAAAAGAATTATCGATAGTACATTAGTAATACTTTCTTTGATGTTGATCTTCGGTTGCAAGGAAAGTAAGGTGGGGCAGGGAAACCCTACCAAAGACAGCATGTCTATTGACACCGATAGTGTGATTTCGGGCAAAGTCTTTACCAAGCAAGATATTGCATCGGAAGATACGCTTAACGCTGTTATAAGAACACAATCTCCCAAGTCCAAGAATTTCGATTTTGAAGTATTTATTATGCGAGGGGAGAAAACTGTACAAATTATACCTTTCTCTTATCCAAAGGACGATACTTTTGACCCAAATGGTGGCCGGAAGGATAGCTGTCTGATGGCTGATGTGACGTTTGATGGCAATAAAGATCTGTTGGTATATTTGGGACAATTCGGAAATCAAGGTGTGGAATATTGGGATGCTTATGTCTGGAATGAAGTCAAGCAGAAGTTCTTGTTTGTTCCATCATTCCATGATATTCCCAATCCTACGCTTAACGAAAAAGAAAAGATTATTGAATCTTTCAGCCGTGGTTCTGCCGTTGATTATGAGTTTGGAAAATGGAAGTTCGAGAAAGGTGTGTTTGTACAAAAAGAACTTCTGTCACACCCTCCGAGAGAGAGTGAATAGTGTTATTCTCCGTCCATCACCACTTCATCTCCTCATTCGGAAGCAACGGAATGGCTCCATAGCGTCCTAAAAGATAACCCTTGCGAACATCTTCACGAGGCTTGAATTCTGCCAAGGATGTAAGATGAGACGCTCCATCCTTTCCCTTCTCGACAAACCAGACTTCATCAGCTCTGATATGGTCGAGGTTGAGCAGGTTACATTCATGGGTGGAGAAGATGAGCTGAGTGTCTCTTCCTGACTCCAGCCCTGAGAAATAGCACTCTAAGATTTTCTGCGAGAGCATCGGGTGCATACTGCGGTCAATCTCGTCGATTAGATAGTCAACTTCATTTTGCTTCAAATCGATGAGCATTGGGATGAAGTCAAGCAACCGGATGCTGCCATCAGATTCTTCGCTCAAATCAAATACTACCTCTGTGCCGGAAGTAAGATTCCGGTGAACAGCCTTCTGCTTGTAAATCTCATATCCTCCGTTGGCATTTACCTCGAAAAGAAGCATTTCGCCTCCAACTGTGGCAGCCATGCTGTACGCCTTGCCGTTCTTGGCCTTGCTGAGTATGTTGTCAAGTAAATCGGAAGATAAGTTTACATCTTCCTTCTTGATTTTATACAGGCGCACGTCAGAAATGCCCGTGTTGAAATAGGCAAGAAGTGAGCGTGTCGTTTCCTGCAGCTCATCATTGTTTTCTGTAAGGAAAGAAATTCCCTGCAGGCGTGTGCTTGGGAAGATGATTTTCAAACCGTCAGCAAACCAGTTCTTGGCCATGTGTATGGTTTCAAGTCCCTTGCCGTTTCTGCGCACATACTCTGAAAGGAAGCTGGAATCGGAAGGAGTACTGTGGGCGATGAATTTCAGCAGCATGGATGTTTCTTCGTTTCCATCCACCTTGCCAAACGTGAACTCGTTACCGGCAGCTGTGACCTTTCTGGTGAAAACTTCCTTGTCGGAACGGCTGTTGATTTTAAACAGCCATTCCTCCTTAATTCCTCCGACGGTGAACTCCATGCCATAGGCGAAGCACTTACCCTTGGTCTTGAACTCGATTTCTACCTTAGAGTTTTTCTCTTCGGTATCAGCAAGCTTGAAAGGTTCCACCTTGCTTTGCGGAAAGCTTCCATTGGCTATCTGTTGGAGCAGGGCAATGGCCTTGATGACGTTGCTCTTTCCGGAAGCATTGGCACCATAAACGATACCAGCCTTCAGAACAGAAATGTCATCACGCTTCTCTGCACGGGAAACATGAGACGGATGTGCGTTGCTCTTACCTGCCACAAAGCTGATTTGAGTCTCATCCTTGATGGAATATATATTTTCAAATGTAGCTCTAAGTATCATAACAATGTCTTTTTCTTATTAACACTGATGCAAAGATAAGCTTTTTCTTCGAAAAACGTGTTTGCTAATGTCGAATACTTGCAAAATTCTTGCATGTTTAACACATGTTAGTTGGTTCGTGACTTAGTCTCTTATCTAACCGTTATGATTATGTTCTAGTGTAGTATTACAATAAATGTAAATAAACCTTGCAGATAAAATGGGTTAGATTGCTAGTTAAAAAAGGATAAATATAGGCGAGCATTTCAACCACGTGGTTGAAATGCTCAATTTTGTATTTGCTTGTGATTCTTTAAATTATGACTTTAGAGAATTACCAAAATGGGCAACTTGTAGAAAAATTTGGATAGTTCAAACTGGAGGGAGTTATAATGCCGAATATGCCTTGCTGTTTAATAATTTCTATTCTAATATCGCAGTGAGTCTCACTTCGTCTCTTTGGATCTGCATTTCCGTAATGCCATAGGGTGACTTATTATTCGTTTAACGATTGAGCTTTCATTGAATAGTAGAATATGTGTCAATGTTTAACCAAGTTCAATGTAAAATGGCCACGATTCAAACACTTATTGGTATTCTGATGTGACATTTTTTCTTTTTATAAAAGAAAACGCCGGAAAAAGTTGGTGGTTTCGAAATATTTCATTATATTTGCAATTAAAAATATTAAAAGCGGAGAATATGGATTTGACTCATAATATTATTGAATACGTAAACTGCTGCGTTGGCGCTTTTGCGAATCGTTTTAAGCTTTCTTCGGCAGATTCGTACGCCTATTTGCGCAGATTTAAAGGAATAGACTTCCTTGTTGATTGCTATGCGGCTGAGCATACTCTTTCTATAGAGGATGCTGTGGAGGATATTGCCATATTATGTCAAAAGAATGGAGGACGATTAGGATGCTAAAACTATATCATGGTAGCAATGTCGTGATAGATAAAATAGATTTATGTCTTTCACGAAAAGGCAAGGATTTTGGATGTGGATTTTATCTGAATCCAAATGAATTGCAAGCAAGGGAAATGGCAGTTCGTACTGCTCAAAGACTGCAGGAGGGAACACCTGTGGTTAATGCTTACTTGTTTGATGACAGCTTGCTTATGGAAGATTCAACGGTTTTATCCGTAAAAGTCTTTGAAGATTATTCTGAAGAATGGGCAGAATTCATTTTGATGAATAGAAGGAATATGACTTCTACGCCTGCTCATCCTTACGATATAGTTATTGGTCCTATTGCAGACGATACGGTTGGTCTCCAAATGCGTCGCTTTATTCAGGGCTATATCAGTATTGACAGAATGATTGAAGAATTGCGTTTCAAAAAGCCTGCAGTTCAGTATTTCTTTGGAACAGAAAAAGCTGTTAGTTACTTAAAGAAGATTTGATTATGAATGAAGATATTCAGTTTCAGATAGAATGCCTCTCTACAGAATTGGTTGAGATGCTGATGCAGAAGTATGGATGGGATATGAAGAAAGCTCTGGATGAGCTGTATTCTTCAGAAACCTACAAGCGCTTGTGTAATCCTGCCTGTGGCTTGTATTACGAAGGAGCAGTGTATGTTTTCTCTTATTTGGAGAATGAGATGGAAACTGGAGTTGTAAAATAATGGTAATAGTGAACGCATGCGTTCACTATTTGTTTTTCTAATTACAATTGAAGAAAGGAATTTAATTCTGAGAATATGGCAATCAAGGAAAAGAATGGAAATACGTTCCCTCATGAGCTATTCAAGGTTGGTGACTTGGTCACATTCCAATGGGATGATACGTTGAAGGATGGTATTGTCTTAGTTGTAGATGCTTATGGTACATTTGAATCTCCCAATATTCCTTCTTATGATATTATGGTAGAGAATGAGAATATGTTGTATAAGCATGTAAAATGCGATTTGGTAAAATCGAAAATCTAAAGATAATGTGTCGATAAGTCGTGGAAATCTATCGTTTTTCAATAGATTTCCACGACTTATCGGTATGTATTGCAGGAGTTGGTTATTAGTATGCAATATTTCTAAAGGCAAAAATAACCAACAAAAGATAAGTGGTAGATTAAGGTTCTAACACCCATCTTGATTCTTTTCCAGTTGGACCTATTGCCGATTCGTTAGTAATATAGGTCAGACCAAACTTAGTTTTAGTTTTCATTGCCTTGCGAATAGAGTACATTATTTGTTCTATCGTAAAACCGCATTTAGGATAATCTTGAAGAGCTAATTCAACCGCACACTCTTGAGCTATACCTGCATTGCCATTGGTATAGTAGCTTACTACCTGTTCGTCTGTAAGTTCGTCCACGGACTTGACAGAACATTGTTTAAGATATTCTTGTATATTCATATTGATAAATTCTTTTTTTCAATTACACAATCCTCTGGTACGTAAAGCTTCCATCGACATAAATAGGTGTCAGAATCGCCTGTTGAGGTTAGACGTTTGGTGTGCAAGGCACCTTTCGAGCGGCACGTTTCTATGAATTGGTCGCTTATGTGATGATGCTCTTTGCTATGCTCCAGGATGAATCCTACCTTTTGATAGAGGAATGCTTTATTGTACAATGCCAGATACTTTTCGAGTTTTGGCTCATCAAGCAGTGATATTCCTTCCATGCAATGAAGCAATTCCTCAATGCCTCCAGCACGTTCTATACGGTCGCAGCAGTCTATGACTGTTCGTTCCAAATCAGTTACACGTACATAAGGATTTCCCTTGGGAGTTATAACGCCATTTTCCGCAGTTGGTTCAAAATGGGCTGCACAGTACACAAAGTCTATTCCTTCAAAAGCAAAATCTTTGAAACGGCTTTTGCTGCCAACATAGGCATTGTAGAAAGGTTGGTGAGCAACTCCATGTAATTCAAGGGCTGTGTGCCAACCAACATATGAAGATTCTGAAATCTTGGAACTCAACTCGAACTTGTCACACATGGGAGCATCTGTCGATGGATCAATGGTGACGTACATGTTTCGTCTAATGGGCTTCAGAACCTTCTGCGATTGCCATCGGGATATGGCCGTGGATGTTCCTGCATGAGACAATTTCATTTCACGCATCACATCTTCAAAGTTGAAGATCCTCATCTTGTATAAAGGCGTAAAAGTTGCCATTTTTGCATCGAAGTATTTATATATGAATAACTTTGTGCAAAAATAGCAACTTTTCTTCAAATATCCTAATATTTAAGCAAGAAAAACGAATTATTATACTATTTTCAGAATAGGTCAACGAATGGTGTCAACCTTGCTCCATTTCGTATAACTATTCTTGCATTTCAGCAAGGAAAAATAGATTTTCCCAAATTCCTTGATTATATGTTAATAAACAAGTTTATTTCGGCATATATACATATATGGTTTTCTTAAACTTGTAAACTTCCTGGTTTAAACGGTTGTAAGAGGGTAGAGGTTTACTATTTGAGTTTGAAAGAACATGTATATATACATGGGTAAACTTAAACCTTAAACTTGTATGCGCCGTAAGCTTTGCCTTGGTTGCTCTTTAGCTGGTTCAGGGCTTTACCTTCTTCTTCTCCTTGCTGAAAGCCAGTTTTCCTTTTAGATAGACAATAGCTTCATGTCACAAAAAAATGTCGTTTTTGTGACAAAATCATTAGCTTGCATCTTGTCTCAGGCATCATGCTTCTCTACTCAGCTTCCCTCTACATGCTGATGCTTACCCTTGGCAGTCATAGGCCTGATTGTTCAGTCCTTGGCTTAACCTTATTCATGTTCATGATGAAGTTTGAGTTTTCCTGCCAGTCTCTTGAACTTATAAGCCATATAGAGCAACCAGTTTGCTTGAACAAACATCGAGGAGGATGCAGCTTTCCTTTACCCAACCAACTGCAGATATTTTCTATTCATCCTTTTCATTCATATTTTTGGACGAAGCATCCACACTTACTTTTTCCGCTGCAAAGTTAGTGCAAGCCACATTTCTGCAAGTACCAGGTGCCTTATTCTCTGAATTTTTTCAAAAACTTTTCCGTCTGCTGCTCATCCAAAAAACTTTTCCTGCCCAAGGGTGAAATAATTCGATAATTCCTTGCTTCCTATGTTTTCCTTGCTAACTCTGATAGCATCGTAAAAAATAAATGTTTCACTTCTAAAAATATTGAATTATGAAAAAGATGGAAAATTCTTTCGCAGTAACTGGTTTCGTAGGTAAGGATGCAAGCATCCATCAGTTTACAACAGCAAGCGTAGCTCGCTTCTCACTGGCCATCAGCCGCAATGAGAAGAATGGCGATGAAAACTCTCGCACTTCTGCCTTCATGAATGTAGAGGCTTGGCGCAAGAACGAGAACACCTCTTCATTCGACCGTCTGGTCAAGGGAGCACTCCTCACTGTAGAGGGCTACTTCAAGCCAGAGGAATGGCAGGATGCCGAGGGAGTCAAGCACAACCGAGTGATTCTCGTAGCCACCAAGTTCTATGAAGCTGTAGAGAAGGAGAACACTCCTGATTCTCAGCAGGGCAAGACCCAGAAGGATAAGTAAATTCTTCTCTCCAGATGATAGAGCGACCTTCGGGTCGCTTTTTTTGTGCTTATACTTTTCCTTGCTGAAAGGGAAGACCTGTTATAAGGAGATTCTTGCAGGATTGATAATCCCTCAGCATCTTGTCATTCACTCTTTTATTTTGTTATTTGATCCATATACCAAACCTTATCTCCCCATCCTTCGCCATAGAGAGCAGGAGAGAGGGATGCTATAAAATACTGAGCCTTGTTGTTGAGATGAGTGAGCGTAGTGGCTAACTTGAATTGCCATTCAATATCAAGTGAGTACGTAGGCTCATCTATCACTACGATGGCTTCGTTTCCATTTAGCAGGAACACTCTCAGCAAAATCAATAGAATTTGCTTTTCGCCAGAAGACAGTGCTTCTACAGGCAACACTCCAGTGTCTGTAAGGACAGAGAACTTGCTGCCTTCTATTTCGATGCGTTTGCCCGTCATGGCAAAGAAATCGTTTATGATCTTCTGAAAATCAGCTATCTTGGCTTTCATTTCAATTCTTTTCTCCTCTGAACTATCTAGCATAGACATGCGGAGGCTCATGAGTGAAGGTCCGGTCTTCATGTCATATATATAGTAATCCAACTCCTGCGATAGGGCATTGCTTGTCTTACGCTTATCTCTCAATGCAATGTTGTCAATGGAGGGAAGATAGATTATATGATCTTTGCTTTCTTTATCTTCAGCTAAAGATAGATATAGATTTCTCAGGAATGTGGTCTTGCCACTTCCATTGCTGCCCATAATGATATTAACATCAGAATGTGGCTGAAATTGAACGTGTAGATTATTCCAGATTTCAACATCTATATGATTCAATATTATCTGTTTCATACTTCAATATATTTTCCAGGATTGAATGATTCATGTTCCCCATGAAATACATATCCCAGCTGATTTGACACACAGTTGGTATTGCCTATCTTCACATCCACGTTGTAGTGAGAGTGACCGAATATCCAGTAATCTATGCCGCTATTCTTGATGTACTCTTCCAATTCCACCGTGAAGGCACCATTAGCTTGACTGTCTGCGAACTTGGGACATTGCATCTGGAAAGACGGAACATGATGTGTGACAACTATCTTTCTTCTGGCCTTGCTGCATGAAACAGCATCTTTCAAGAAAGACAGGCATCTTTCATGTTCACGGTTGAAGTCTGCAAACGTTAGAAGATCTCCATTGAAGATGATGCGTCGGAAGTCGCTTATGACTTGTTCTGTATAGTATGCCTCCTTCAGTGGAATTTTAGACCACAATGTTGTTATGAAGAGGTCGATGTCTCCAATGTGAACAACAGCATTGTAATAGCTGTGAACATTGGGGCGTATTTCAAGACAAAAGCCATCGTTAAGCTTGGCAATGTCATAGTATTTGTAGAACTCATGGTTGCCCATGCAGGCTATGACTTGCTGATAGTTCTCAGAAGCCCAGTCCCAGAAGGGATGCTTGGAATAGTTCTCGTCTCCCAGGTAGCCGATGTCTCCAGCCAGAACGAGAATATCTCCTGTTACTTGCAGGGGATTCTCCTTCAGGAATCTCCAGTTGTCGGCAAATTCCAGGTGGAGGTCAGATGCATATTGTATTTTCATAATTGTTCTGTTGTAAATAATTCGTCTAATTGTTCCAATAAAGCCTCAATGAATGATGAATTCTGATCAAGAGAAGTTGGCTTCAAAAGTCTCACGAAATTTCTCTAATCCTTCCATTGTCTTTCAGACGAAGGAACTATCGCTCGGCAGAATTGATGTAAACATCATTCAGCTCTCGCTTAACCCTTCCATTCTATTTCATTAATTAAACGTTCAACTTCGCCTTCCACTCGTGGGTCTTCATCCTTACTCAGTGAAATGGCCAATGATAATCTGTCCACCCATTCGGCTTTGGTACCAATGGCGGTGACAGGTGGGTATTTCCATGCCTCAATGATGAAGTTGCCATCAAATTCGTTAGGACGCACCAAGGCTCCTGATGATTTGAATTCCCGGAGTTGTTTGACTGGCATCATGATCATCCTTTCTGAATCAGGATTCAGCCATGTATAATGTGCAAGTGCATTGATTCCGCATCTTGGGAAAGAATCGTTAGAAAGCAGATCGTCACAGAAGATGCGTTCTTCTACAGGATTGAGAAGGTAAGGCTGGGCTTGTTTCCACAGTTCCTTTCCCTTCTTCTCGAAGTGAACGACCTTTCGCTTAGATCCATCAGATACTTTCTGGCAAAGTCCCAAGTCTTCAAGGCAGGTTATTCCAAGCGTAATGCTTGCATAGGAATATGGAATCTTATCCTCCATGTCACGTGCAGCCAATCCTTCAATACTCTCTATCTGCAGATGATAGAGAAGCAGGTATTGGGCTACAGGTGACAGAGCCTTAGCCTGTTTGGTCTTGCGGATGCGCTCATTAGCCAGAAGCATAGGCAAATGAACGTATTTATCCGAGACAATGAAATAAACATCTTTGTCTATGAGTCTCTGCCTTTCATAAGCCGGGCAGGTTGGCAGAAGGAATACGACAGGAAGCTGGAACAGTGAAGCGAGATTGCTTGCTGTAATGGCCAAACTTCGTGGTGGAGCTACCTTTCCTTTAGGTTCGGCGAAAAGTAAGGACATACCGTGGTATTCGCCATCGAAGAACTTGTATGCAAGTGAATCTCCAATGGTGACACCTTTCATCTGCGCCTTCTTCCGTTCTTGCAGCTGTATAGGTCTTCCTAATATGATGACATCATTTCTCATTTTAATCATTCTGCTTCATTTTAATACCCTATTAAAACGATGCAAATATATTAAAATAAACTGGTAATACCAAAGTTTTTTGCATTTTTTATGCAGAAAGGTTAAAATGTATGCAAAAACCAGATTTTCTTTGAGATAAACATGGTTTTTCCCAAATAAAATAGTATTTTTGTACTTACATAAATATACGTAAAATATAAGATAGAGCCGTGATGAGGCTTAGCAATATAGTAACAATGAAATATATTTGGTTGATTATCTTTCTGATATTGCCGATAGTCGGTGTTCTTTATACCGCTTGGCGAATGTGGCATTTACTGCCTTTTTCCATTGCCATGAAATGGGTGGCAGTGGGAGTTTTAGTTGTATGGTTCAGCACCATATTCATCGCCTTTTCGGGAGCGTTAGAGAAAATGCCACTTTTTGCGGCAACAGCAGTTTATGAAGTGGGCTTTTCCTTCATCTTCATCCTGTTGTATCTGGTAATGCTGTTCCTCGTGCTCGACGTTGGACGCCTTGTTCATATAGTGCCTAAAGCTTGGCTATTTGACAATGGTTATACTTCCATCGGCATTTTTGCCTTCATGCTGCTGATTTTCGGCTATGGCAGCATACACTATAATAATAAGGTGAGAGAACAGATTGATATCAAGACCGATAAGGCTATCAGTTTAGAAAAGAAGAGTACAAAGATTGTACTTCTTAGCGATCTTCATCTCGGTTATCACAACCGCCGTTCAGACTTCAGGAAATGGGTGGATATGATTAATGCAGAGCAGCCAGACCTCATATTGACAGCCGGAGACATTATAGACATCAGCGTCCGTCCTTTGATGGAAGAAAACGTAGCTGAAGAGTTTCATCGACTGAAAGCTCCAGTCTATGCTTGTCTTGGCAACCATGAGTATTACAGCAACCAACCAAAGGCAAGGCGATTTTATCGTGAAGCAGGCATTACTTTGCTGCAGGATAGCGTGGCAAAGATAGGCAATCTGTGCATCATCGGCAGGGACGACCGCACGAATATGCAGCGCAAATCCCTGGCGATGATTATGGAAGAGGCAAGAAAGAAGGGCTTCATTTCTGACTTGCATCATGGGAAATCTTCGGATGAGTTTTTCATTCTTCTCGACCACCAGCCTTATCATTTGGAAGAGGCAGAACAAAACGGCATTGACTTCCAGTTTAGTGGTCACACCCATCACGGACAGGTTTGGCCTGTCTCCTGGGTTACCGATGCTTTATACGAGAAAGCCTATGGCTCACTTCAAAAAGGAAACACCCAATACTACATCAGTTCGGGTTTGGGAATCTGGGGTGGAAAATTCCGCATTGGCACTCAGTCAGAATATGTAGTGCTGACAATTGAGCATAAGTAAAATATAAAATCAGTGTATTTATAAAGAGCGGCCTTCGGGTCGCTTTTTTTTTATGCTTATACTTTTCCTTGCTGAAAAGATAGTCTTGTTATAGGAGGATTTCATTCATCGACTTCTGGGAATCGGTAAGAATTCTGTTGCGAAGGTAACGGTTCTGTCTTATCTTTACAAGGTCAGGGCGTTGCTTTGCTGAAAAATCTCCACACCTTTCGGGTAGTATTTTGCAGACAAAACCTTGTATGGATAGCCATAACACCTTCTGGATGCAACATAATTTTTAACCATCCCAGAAGTAGTTGATCTACGAAAGGGAGATAAAATCAGATGGCATTATGACAACAATGAAATCAATTCTCAGCCGACTTACCCAGGCGGTGAACGGCACAGACAAGGAACTCTTCAGTGAGCAGGAGTTGAACCAGTTTGCTTCATTCTATCTTGACAAGTGGGATGAAAACACAAGCGAGGACGTGGTGGCAGAGTCTTTCGTGGACTATTGGTGGAACACCGACAGGGCTTGCAGACGATGCTCGGAATGCGGCAAGCTGATGCGTGAGGGTTATTGCGCAGACATGGGAGTAGCCTACTATTGCAGCAAGGACTGTCTGCATAGCGACTTCACAGATGAGGAATGGGCAGAGGAATGTGAATCCAACGACCAGAGTTATTATACAGAATGGTAATCAAATAAATATACAAGACAATGGCTAATCAGGCAACAACGACCTATAAGGTCACAGGAACCAAAAAGGCAGTAAGCAACCTTTGGAACACCCTTCAGCGCATGGAGGTGAATAGCAGGAACATCTGGCTGGATGACCTTGCCAAGCACTATGGAATCGACTATCAGAAGAAGCACATCAGCGTGCGTGGTCACATCTACTGGGCAGAGTATGAGGAGGATGAAGACACCAATCTTCTTTCCTTTGAGACCGAAACTGCCTGGGACGCTTGCAATAACCTCTTCTTTGAGATAAATCGACTCCTGGATGATGAACTGAGCATTTCCTACAGATGCTGCGAGTGTGGATGTGAGGTCTATTACACTCACGATGAAGGCGATTACTTTCCCGAAGAATGCTGCGTCAGCGCATCCGGCGAACCATTCGAGGATTGTTGTGATGATGTTTGCGGCACTATCGGAGAAGCCATCAGGGAATGGATTTCCAAGACCGGTATTGAGCAGGGAGAGCGAACTGATGAGCAGATGATGGACTTCATCAATGAATATGAGTATGAGGACGATGACACTTATTTCTACATCCGAACCTTCACATTTGAATAAATGACTCCTCAAATCCTGACGTTTCCCCTGACACTTTGGGTTGTTAGGGGAAGCGTGAAGGAACTCTCGCCAGATACCCGTACCTTTGTACACGTTAATACATGTAGCCACGTACACGTGGAGCCATGTACACAAGAATACGTTAATACATATATACAAAAGATTTTATATTATGTCATTGAAAATCATTACATTCGCCAATCATAAAGGTGGCGTTTCGAAGACCACCTCTACAGCCTCCATCGGGGCTTGTATGGCACGTATGGGCAAGAAAGTCCTGCTCATAGACCTTGACGGTCAGGCAAATCTTACCCTGTATTTCATCCCGAATGAAGATGAAGTGCAGGCAAGTATCTTTGACTCTCTGGTTGATGGCGCACCCCTGCCAGTGAAGCACATCAGGGAGAACCTCGACCTCGTTCCTTCCTCCCTCGAAATGGCAAGCGCAGAGATTGCTTTGACCAATCTCCTGGCAAGAGAACAGCTGCTGAGCCGACTGCTCGAACCTGTGAAGCAGAACTATGACTACATTCTCATAGACTGTCCTCCATCTTTGGGAATCGTCACCACAAACGCTTTCCTTGCAGCTGATGAAATCATCGTTCCGATGACTCCCGAACTGCTTCCTCTGAAAGGAATGAGAATGCTCGATTCCTTTGTCTCTACATTGCAGCGAGTGAAGCCGATCCTCAGACTGGGAGGAGTTTTCATCGCCAGATTCAACCATCGCAAATTAAACAAGGTGGTTGAGCAAGCTGTGAAGTCCCGTTATGAGACTGTCACCATGAAGACTCGCATCCGAGAAAACATCGCCCTGGCAGAATCGGCAGGCAGCGGTCAGAGCATCTTTGAATACGACCCTCAGTCGAACGGAGCGAAGGATTATCAGGCATTGACAGAAGAAATTATTTCACGTAATCAATAAAGACTATGGCAAAGAAGAATATGGACATTCTGCTTGGCAACATTCTCGGTAAGGCTGCCATTCATCCTCAGGACAGATTTGACAAGTCTCCTGGGGACTCGAAGGAAGAACGAAATGAAGTTAAAAGCCCTCAGACAGAGAGCGATTCGCCCAATGATGAACCATGGCGACATTTCTCCTTTATCTGCTCAAAGGAACTCGTTGACAAGGTTCAGAGCATCGCCCGAAAGGAAGGTTTCACCATCCGCTCGTTCATGGAATACGTCATGAAACAAGGCGTTGAAGCTTATGAGTCGAAATATGGTAAGGTCAAGAAAATCAGGACTAAAACCATCCGGGAAGTCATGTAGAAAGTGTGGATGTGTAGCCATGTACACATGAATACATTGATACATGTGTACGTTGATACATGTCCACATGTGGATATGAATACAATGAAATTAAATAACATCAAAAACGAAAAGTCATGAAAATGTATCTTTCAATCGCCATCCTTCTGATGATGATGGCTTCACCTGTAGTATTCACCTCTTGTGGCAATGATGACCCGATGGAGGAGGTCGAGAGTCCGGAAACAAAACTGGACGTTTGGACAGAGCCATTCCACATCATGGGTGCGAATGTGGATGAGGTCAAGAGCTATATGGCTCAATCCATGAAGCGTTACCGCCAGGTAGCTGAGACTTCCGGTGACAACATACAGTTGACCTATATGACTGGGCAGGGTAGTGAAGGCGTTCTTTACAGCTTCTCCCGTCTTGACGGTTCTCTTTATTCTGTCATTGATACGGAGCGAAGTGTGAACCGTGGGCTTGTCATTGACTATCTGAAGAAGCACTACACGTTTGTTTCTGCTGATGAAGCCAGCCTGCAGTATTGTTTCACCAACCAGGACAAATCCATGGTGATTACAACCATGAAAATTTCAGATTCCTATTTCAATGTGAACTATTCATTGGTTTATTGATTGGGAAAAATAAGATTTCCACCATCAGAACTTCGTGCTCTGGTGGTGGTAGTTTTAGATGTCTGTGCGTGCTTGAAGGAGCATCCTGCTCTTTGTTTTGCTAAATAATAATAAAAATAACGTCTGGTGGATATAAAGCAAGTTTTATTTCTTATATTTGCAATCAAATTACAAATATCGAGGTTAAAATGGTTTTAGAGATACGTTTAAGCAATATGTTCTCGTTTCGAGACGAGGTGACTTTGGACTTGCAGGCTGCCAAGATTCAGACAAAGAAGGCAAGGGAGCTTGAAGGTAATCTGTTTTCCGTGGATGGAGAACAGATGTTGAAGAGCGTTGCCTTATTTGGAGCCAACGCTTCGGGTAAAAGCAATGTGATTAAAGCCATCAGAGCTTGTGTGAACATGGTTCGTTCATCACATAATTATAATGTTGACACCAGGTTTGCCATCTCACCTTTCAAGTTTGAGGATTATGCCAACAAGCCAAGCTCTTTCTACATCCGTTTCCTGCTGAATGGAGTAGAGTATGAGTATTCCTTCTCCTTTATTCATGATGAAATCATCACCGAGACTTTGTACTATTATCCGAATGGTCGCAAGTCGCTGGTATTCAGGCGTGATGAAAGCAGAGGAACAGAGAAGAAAGACATCTATGAGTTTAAGACAGTTATCAAGCGTCCTTTCGATGTAGCTGACAATACATCGAAGAAGACACTCTATATTTCTCGTGCCAGTCAGATGGACAGGGAAATAGCCCAAAAGATTTTCCTGTTCTTCTGCAATGACATCGTGCTTGATTATCAGGTGGCTAACATTGATTCTCTGGATAATTTGTTCAAGGAACGAAAGGAGCAGATGCTGGAGGTGTTGAGAACGGCAGATAGCGACATCATTGACTTCAAGATTCAGAACAATGCCATCACGACTTTTCATCGTACCAACCCTTCCGTTGCGTTTGATTTCGAGACGGAAGAGTCGGAGGGAACCAAGACTTTGTTCCGGATGATGGTGAGGATGATTGGTATTATCCATGAAGGTAAGATGCTTCTTGTCGATGAGATAGACAACAGTCTCCATACCCAGCTGGTTGAATTTGTGATAGGTATGTTCAATCATAGCAACCATGCCCAGCTCATCTACACCATTCATAACACCCATTTGCTGAACACCGATTTTCAGCGAAGGGATCAGGTGTATTTCGTGAACAAGCGAGAGGATGGAAGCAGTGATTTGTATTCTCTGTTTGATTTCAAGGATTTCCGGGACACGCTGGATATGGAGAAGGCTTATCTGCAGGGACGCTTTGATGCTATTCCTACTATATCTAATCTCACTATTTAGCTTATTATGAAACGTTTTACTTATCTTCGTACATAAATTATAAATATATGGCACAGATGAATCTTACTCCATTGGATGATGTGCTTGACAAGCACTTTGGAAAAGTTGGTACTCCGAAACGTGACGCATTTGAGAGTGACGTGGACGAAGCTTTACACGCTTACCGCTTGGAGCAAGCCGTTAAGAATACTCGTATAGAGCAGAACAAGCCTCTCGATTAGAAAAATGTTACTATTTATAAGATACGTTTAAACGAAAGACTGCGATATAAAATAAATAAGATGAAAGAATTATTGGGTATTATATTATTGACATTATTGGTAGTGCTTGGTTCGTGCAACTCCAATACAAATGTGTCTCTTATGGAAACTTCTCCGCAACTATTTGGTGTACGCCAAGTAAGCTCAGGTAATCCTGACTATAGAAATAGAGAGTTGTTCATAAACGAATTGGAAAAAAAGTGTAAATATCCTATTGAGTTTCAAAAAAATAATTTGGAAGCATACGTTGCTGTTGAATACACGACAGACCAACGAGGATATATTGTTAAAAAAAAAGTGGTTGCTTGCGACAATAAAAAATTCAAAAAGATAACATTGGATATATTCGACGAAGTTAAAACTCTCAAAATAGCCACAACAGAGAAAATAGATACAATCTACTTCCAATACAAGATACAAGGTTCACCAACTTTAATCCATTCAAAAGTAGATGTCAAGATTATCGGCTATGGCAGCAATAATAAATCAATTTTAATGAAGTAACTCGATTTATCATAATTCACTACTGTCCAATAAAAAAGGCAATTCAAATACACGTTCTTCTTCAAGTGGGAATAGTTTTAGTTCTTTTGGAAGTGGAAGCAATAGTAGTAGTCAGGATTTTAATAGATGATTGTTTATGAAGAAACTGTTAATAATTTACTTGATTATATCATTTCTAATGGTTTTTTGTTTATGCTATCTTTGTGGTAAATGCGTATGTTAGTATTAAATACGAGGTAGAAACTATAGATAATGATGCTATCATAAATATGGTTTACCAGATATTCGATACTGGTGTTACTATAAATTTTATTTGGTTTGCCATAAATACGATAATAATTTTGGGCTTGTAATCAAGTAATATATCACGACTTATAATAAAGTAGGACATGGAAAATAATTTTAATTTTATGAATTTTTCCTTTTTTGAAATAGATTCTCTGACAGCTATGAAAGAAGCTGTCAGAGAAGTGTTTATTCAAGATTTCCAAAAAGGGAAAGCTAATTTTATCAAGACTCCTTTTATTATATCAGAATTCATAGACCCTTCTTATGGAGGAAAACATGATGATGTATTTTGTTGTTGGCAAGTTTCACATTATCCTAATAAGATATTCTTCATTTCAAATTCAGGTGATGGAAGAATAACATTGTGTAATGTACTTCGGTTGAAATTGCATTGTAGTTTCTACCAATTTGCCCTTTCCAATGATAATGCCTCTCCTTTTTTTCTGTTTCATCATTCTTCAAAACAAGGAATAACTAGAGATGTGCTGAACTACAAAGAAGACAGATGGCAATTTTATGCAAAGGGACCAATTAATAGCATTGAAGAAATCGAATTTTACAAAAACAGAAAAATTCGAGAACGTCTCAACAAAGAAATCCTTTTGCATTATTTGAAAAAAATGGGCATTTCTTTCTGGGATATAGACAAAAGTGTAACTGATTATTTTATAGTTAAGCGTAGTGTGTAAAGTTGCAATTGCGTTGACAGACCATTAAGTTATTATGATGATTAAGTTGTAAAAGTTAAAATAAAAATGAGGGTATGTTAGTTTGCATACCCTCATTTTATGATAGTTTATAGTCAACCTGAAATGGTTTGAGGAAATCTTAAGGTTTCATGTTCGATGGATAAAACAGTTCATGAATAGCATATTAGAACAATTCTATGCAATAAAATCAAATGTCTATCGTTCTTTAGATAAAACATAAAATAAAGACGTATGAAAGTATCAACAAAACAAGGCTATAAACCGCCTTAAAATTCGTCAGGGCTTATCAGAGGATATTTCCCTTGTATCTTTGAAAGTTTTTTCCATAAAATCCAAGCACTACGGGTTAAAAATGATTTATCCAGACGAGGAGAAGATTACCGATTCTTACAACCTCGGCGGTCAGCTTGAAAAGGTGCATGGCTACAAGTCATACGACTACGACTATGTGAGCAAGATTGGCTACGACAAGTTTGAGCAGCGCACATATTTGAAGTATTGCAATGGTGCGGAGACGTTCTACACCTACGCCCCTCAGTGCCGTACAACGGCGAGGACAACAACGACTATGTGGACGGAAAGGTGGTGCAGCATATCGAGTATGTTCCTTTCGGAGAAGTTTTCGTTGAGGAGCGCAACAACATTTGGAATACACCTTATCTTTTCAATGCGAAGGAATTTGATGAAGAGACGGGATTGTATTACTATGGGGGGAAGGTACTATGAGCCAAGGTTGGGCTTGTGGATTAGCTGCGATCCAGAAGAAGAAAACTACCCTGCATTCAATAGTTATTGTTACACGGCAAATAATCCCATTAGGTATATTGACACGGATGGAGAGAAAATTGTTTCTCCTAGGGGAAATATAGCAGTGACATTAGACAGAAATGGAAAATTCCATTTTACGAGTAACGCAACTGCATCTATAAAACTCGTAACAAAAGCGAAATAGATAAAGATATTTCGTATGAAATGAAGCATCGTAGAGGAACTCGAAAGGATAAGGGGGTGAAAGCGAGACAAGTGGAAAATATTATTATAGAACAATTAAAAAATAGAAATCATGATAATTAAAAAAATCCTAGTATTTTTTATCTGTAGCATTGTTCCTTACATATCTAAGGGACAATGCTTAGATTCACTTAAAAGCGTGTGTTTACCTGATAGTATAGCGGAACAAATAGAAAATAACTATGAAGATAAATATACAAATGCAAGTAAAAATGTTGTAAACCTCATCTCTCCTAATAATTATAATTTTGTGGATGGAATATATGCTTTCAAAGGCATGGGACCACATTTTCCAAGACAAATTTTTGTCTATAAGAGAGAGAAAATTTTCATCTTTAATAGCCGAGGGGACTATAATCCAGAAGGTGTTATTATGGAATTCTGCTCTTGTATTAAAAAGTTAAATTTAACACACAAGGAAATTGTAGATTATTTTAATGTAATATGCTTATATTTACAGGAAGAAGAGGTAACTGATTATGGAGATACGATAAAATAACAAAAGTACAATTCCGTGGAAACGAATTTACGTTTTCATGGAATTGTACAGTACCCTATGCTTTCTTCCTCAGTACAAAGTGTTTAGCTTCCTTTCTTTTCGACTCATTTTTGGATGAATCTATCAGAATAATGCTGCTATAATTCTTCATCTTATAAAAGATGTTGTCACCGCTTGAAGGACGAACAAGCTTCAGAACATTGCCATCAAGCACTTGGAAGGTACCTCTTAACATTTCCTGCTCGTTCTGCTTTTCTTTGAATGTCCGTATCAACAAGTAGGAACCATCAGCATTTAATGTGAGTGTTGTTTCAACATTAGGTGGTAACACACCGTTATAAGTTCCAACTATGGAATCCAAGCTGACTCTGTTTCCCAAAACTGCCGTATATTCTTCAAGCTTATCAGCACACCTGCCTCCAGCGTAATGAGGCTTGCGAACGAGTGTCGTCCCGAATGGTAGGAATAGGTAAGTCCGTTCTCTTTCCACAAGCACATCGAAAGCCTTTTGGATGGAAAGCAACAACTGCTCGATGGCCTTGTTGGTCTCCACGGCTTCCTTGCTCTTGTTCTCCTTTGGCTGCTTTAGAGCTTTATGTTAATAAAACTACAATCACCGCAATAATACTATTGATTTTACGTTCTTTTCAAAGAAAGGGGTTGTGCAATAGTGGCTTAAAGGCTAAAAGCACTACCTTTGAATGCAATAATAAGTAACAACACGTTTAAGGTCACAATTTGTGATCTCAAAAATAAAGATAGAAATATGGCAGACATAACGGAAAAGACAGGAAACGGCGAACTGGTCACAAATTGTGACCAGTTGGTTGGTGTTGACAATATAGAGCCTCTAATAAAAATCTTTAGAGGACAACAAGTTATGCTTGACCGTGACCTTGCCACACTTTATGGCGTTGAAACAAAGCGTCTTAATGAGCAAGTAAAACGTAATATTAAACGATTTCCAGAAGATTTCATGTTTCAATTGACCAAGGACGAATGTTTAAGGTCGCAAATTGCGACCTTAAACGAAGGACGCGGACAACATTTGAAATACATGCCTTACGTATTTACTGAAAACGGAGGTGATATAAATTAGTAAAAAGGTGTATCAAAACTGTGTTTTTGACACACCTAATTCCTAGAAGTCAAAAAGATGGAAAAAACATATTATATTTTACAGAAAGAGGCATACAGCATATATCCGCAAGTCGATTGCTTGTCTATATTCCAAGCACAACAAATCAGTTCTTGGAAAATATTTTCGGGCATAAAGCCAAAGTTAAGTTTTCGTTTGAAAAAGAAAGCAAAGTTTACAGATGTCTTAAGTTCTACAGCAGGTCCATTTACTGATTTTTTAATCAGTTCCAAAGTCAAAGAGATAATTGATAGTTCACATGTCATGCAACATCAGTTTTTTGAAGCATCTATAAAAACAAATGACCAAGAATATGAGTACTATTGGCTGCACTTATCACAACCAAATCTTGTAGATGCTTTAAATTACGAAGAATCAGAGTTTTACCAAACAGAATGGGAATTTCTAAATAAAGGGCCAATAAAAATAAAGTCGTATGAGCACTATATGAAGTTAAAAGCGAAAGACGAAGATGGTTCATTTGGTGTTTCATTAAATAAAATCGTATTAAAAGAAAATTTTGATAGGTCTTTAGATTTATTTTTTTTACTGCCTTTCGATTTTAATATCTATGTGTCGGAGGGTTTAAAGGATAAATTAGAAAGCAGTGGTGTAACAGGAATTTCTTTTTCTAATTCGATTACATTTTAACACTGTTATTCTTATCATTGAGCGTGTGAAATAAACTGGGTTAGGCTATAATATTATGGTTTAACACAGTTTATTTGCATTTTATCTTTCCTTCCTCAGAATGTAATTCTATCTTTCCTCTATTTGGGGTTCATTGCCAAACGAATCTATCAGAATAATATGGTTGGCATCCTTCACCTTGTAGAAGGTATGCTCACTACTTGAAGGATGCACAAGCATCAGGATGTTGTAGTCAAGCACTTGGAAAGTTCCTCTTAACCTTTCCTGTTTGTTCTACTTTTCATTGTATGACTGTATCAACAAATAGGTGCCATCAGCATTTAACGTGAGTGCTGTTTCAACATCAGACGGTAATACACCGTAATATGTTCCAGTAATAGAATCCAAGCTGGCTCTTTTTTATAAAGCATATCATTCGATTTTAATTGAAATATATGCATGTCGCCAAGTTTTCTATGATTATTAAAATATAGCGTAATACGTATAAAACCATTGATAGATCAGTATTTTGAGATAATGCTGCAATTCTATGCAATAAAATCAAATGTCAATCGTTCTTTAGATAAAACATAAAATAAAGACGTATGAAAGTATCAACAAAACAAGGCAAATACTTTAGAGGAGGAAAGGTACAAAAATCTTTCCTCCTCGGATTCTGTATATTTGCATTTGTTTTGTTTAGGGTATTTTGGTATAGAACTTTTTATATTATCAATGAAGTAGAGTTCACTGTTTGGAAAACATATAAGGGATGCTATATAACACCTTATAAATATTGGGGAGTATTACCGCCAAAAGATAATTATCTTAGAATTTCCAATATAGGCATAGCTGATATTTTTATTTGTAAAGATAAAACACTATGTGTTTTTATTGATCCACAGTCAGATGGTGCGACGGAAACTGTATGCAAATTAAAATCATGTCAATACTATTCCTATAGTACGGATGATAAAGAAGTACTAAAAAGAAGTAAAGATTGGGTAGAAGAATGGGAAAAATATCAGTCGATATATCCATATATAACTATTGATGCAAGAGTCATGAAAATTGAAATTAATGAATGAGGGGGGGGTAAATGTGCCCCCCTTCTATACTTGAAATAGATATGATTTCTAAGAAACTCAAGGGACAACATCTCCAATATGCTTTCACTTTTATTTCTATTTTCTCTTTTTTAGAACATAGAACTTAGCCGTCTCACCTTCCGGCTCATTTCCAACAGAGGCTGTCAATGCAATGCTGTTGGCATCCTTTACTTTGTAGAAGGTATGCTCACCACTTGAAGGATGCACAAGCATCAGGATGTTGTCGTCAAGCACTTGGAATGTTCCTCTTAACCTTTCCTGTTTGTTCTACTTTTCATTGTATGACTGTATCAACAAATAGGTACCATCAGCATTTAGCGTGAGTGTTGTTTCAACATTAGGTGGTAACACTCCGTTATAAGTTCCAGCTATGGAATCCAAGCTGGCTCTATTTCCCCAAACTGCCGTATATTCTTCAAGCTTATCGGCACACCTGCCTCCAGCGTAATGAGGCTGGCGAACGAGTGTCGTCTCATGTGGTAGGAATAAGTCCGTTCTTTTTCCACAAGCACTTCGAAAGCTTTTTGGATGGAAAGCAACAACTGCTCGATGGCCTTGTTGGTCTCCACGGCTTCCTTGCTCTTGTTCTCCTTTGGCTGCTTTAGAGCTTTAAGTTAATAAAACTACAATCACAGCAATAAAACTATTAATTTTACGTTCTTTTCAAAAAGGGGTTGTGCAATAGTGGCTTAAAGGCTAAAAGCACTACCTTTGAATGCTGTTAAATATGGTAATGTTCAAAGTCACAATTTGTGATTTTGGAAAAATGAATATAAATATGACAGATAAAATAGAAAAAAGGAGGCAACCTTTGCAGTGCCGTACAATGGCGAGGACAACAACGACTATGTCGATGGCAAGGGCTTCTGCTGCAATGACGGCAGCTTGGAGGCTGCGCAGGCACGAGCTTTGTCTAGAGCTGCAAAGAATAACTTCCAAGAGGGCGACGCATACGAGAAGATGCAGTTCTACTACCACCCAGACCATTTGGGTAGCAGTAGTTACATCACCAACCTTGACGGCGAGATGGTGCAGCATATCGAGTATGTTCCTTTCGGAGAAGTATTCGTTGAGGAGCGCAATAACATTTAGAATACGCCTTATCTTTTCAATGCGAAGGAATTCGATGAGGAGACGGGATTGTATTACTATGGAGCGAGATACTATGAGCCGAGGATAAGCCTTTGGATTAACGTAGATCCATTAGCTGAAAAATATCCAGCATTAAGTGGCTTTTGTTTTGTTGGTAATAATCGTCCTGATGTCCAGTTTGACAAACATGGTGTTCACACCAGTGTTGAATATGACACACAGACTCGCTCTATGAACAAACATAAGGAACAGCTTCCTAAAAATGACAATCAGGCAAGAAATAAGTTTTACAAGGTAAATGGCAAGTGATTTTAAATACATAATATTCTCTATTTTTGACATCAGTGACTTCAACGAAGTCACTGATGTCGTAAAATTAATTTTTAAAAGAGAGTTAGAAAAAGGGAAAGCATATATATATCCTATATGCCCAGTTATAGAGGAATATATAAATCCCCAAAGTGGTGGTTCACATTTCCCTAAATTTAGTTGTTGGCAAAATGAAATGTATCCAGATAAAGTCTTTTTTATATCAAATTATGAAGATGGATTGTCTAATTTGTGTAGAACTATACAAAAGCATTTGAAATGTAACACTATTATGTGTGCGTTATCCAATGAAACAGATAATCCGTTTTTTAAATTTTATTTTTCCAATTCAAATTTAGAAGAACGCTTAATTCAAGTATACAAAGAAGACAGATGGGTGTTCTATGAAGAAGGTATTCCACTTTCTATTGAAGATCAAAGTTATTATAAAAATAAAAATATAAAGAAAAGATTAAACAATTCTATAATTAAAGAGTATTTGTTGAAATTAGGCATTGACTTATGCTTAATAGACAGTAAAATTTCGAAAGGATTTGTGTTCATACGTAAAGAATGGTGATTATACTTTTAGATAATGCTGTAATTCTATGCAATAAAATCAAATGTTAATCGTTGTTTAGATAAAACATAAAATAAAGACGTATGAAAGTATCAACAAATCGAGTAGTAATGAAAGCAATGATTATACTATTAGTCTTCTCCTGTTTACTATTTTCTTGTTCAAATAATAGCAGGGAAAAATCTGTAGATAGTTCAGAACTATCTAATATAGATTATCGCCTTTTTCAAAATACACCAGCTTGGGAATTAGCCAAAGCTGTGCAAGAAGAGGATATGGATAATTTTGATAAGATTATTTCTGAAAATCCGCAAATAATCAATTATCAAGAATCCAAATATGGTAATACTCTTTTAATGTTAACGATTATAAATCAACAATTAAAACCATTTAAGGCATTATTAAAGAAAGGAGCAGCTGTTAATACACATAACACATTTGATGGCACATCACCTCTTATTGAAGCTTGTTCTTCTAAATACTACAACATTATTTTTACCAAAATACTAATTGAGTATGGTGCTAATATAAATGATATTGAAACAGGAAAAAGGAGGCAAGAGAATAGTACACGACTTACGCCTTTAATGGCGGCTTCCAAAACTGGGAATTTAGATTTGGTTAGATTTTTAGTGTCGAATGGGGCTGATGTAAATTACCAAAACGAATTTGGTCAATCAGCGTTGAGTGAATCTGTAATGACAGACAATTATAAAGTAGCTTATTATCTATTGCAAAATGGAGCGAATTATAACTTACCTATTTTTTACCGATATGATTATTCTATACCAATAGAAAATAGTGTTCCCGGAGATAAAGGGAAACCAATGTTTTTAATGGATGTATTAAAAGAAGATGAATCAGATTTTTATACAGATGAGTATAAATACAAAACACTAATTATTGATTTTTTAAAAGAACAAGGGGTTAAGTAGATGCTTTGAATTAGATTTTTGAGATACACTAAAAAACAGGTGCTATTTATATTCATATAGCAACGCCTCTCAGAACCGTATCGGTAGGTTGATGCTCCGCGAGGACGGAACAGGTGCCATTGAATACTTCTATGGCAAGATGGGCGAAGTCATCAAGACCCGCCGCACGCTGATTGTGCCTAACCAGGCGATTGCAACTTATGTGACGCAATGGACTTATGACAGCCACAACCGCCTGTTGGAGATGATTTATCCTGATGAGGAGAAGATTACTTACTCTTACAATCTCGGTGGTCAGCTTGAAAAGGTTCATGGCTACAAGTCATACGGCTACGATTATGTAAGCAAGATTGGCTATGACAAGTTCGAGCAGCGCACATACATAACTGAACAGTTGCAGATTATATCTCATAGTAGAGGTAGTGCATTTCTCTTTTCCCCAAGCACATCGAAAGCCTTTTGGATGGAAAGCTACAACTGCTCGATGTCCTTGTTGGTCTCCACGGCTTCCTTGCTCTTGTTCTCCTTTGGCTGCTTTAGAACTTTAATCAATATAAACCTACAATCATAGCAATAAAACTATTAATTTTACGTTCTTTTCAAAAATGGGGTTGTGCAATAGTGGTTTAAAGGCTAAAAGCACTACCTTTGAATGCTGTTAAATATGGTAATGTTCAAAGTCACAATTTGTGATTTTGGAAAAATGAATATAAATATGACAGATAAAATAGAAAAAAAGGAGAGCAGCGAACTGGTCACAAATCGTGACCAGTTGGTTGGTGTTGACAATATAGAGCCTCTAATAAAAATCATTAGAGGACAACAAGTTATGCTTGACCGTGACCTTGCCACACTTTATGGCGTTGAAACAAAGCGTCTTAATGAGCAAGTAAAACGTAATATTAAACGATTTCCAGAAGATTTCATGTTTCAATTGACCAAGGACGAATGTTTAAGGTCGCAAATTGCGACCTTAAACGAAGGACGCGGACAACATTTGAAATACATGCCTTACGTATTTACTGAAAACGGAGTCGCTATGCTTAGTAGTGTTTTACGTTCTGACACTGCGATTGAGGTGAATATTCGAATAATGCGAGCTTTCACTTCAATGCGTCACTTTCTACAGAACAATGCAGAAGTGTTTCAGCGTCTCTTCCTCTTGGAATACCATCAATTGGAAATGCAACATATCTATTTTTGACTTTATGTGCCTTTTAATGGCACGAAATTTATTTGTGTATAATCATTATTTGGTGGAAAATATGGTAAAAAAGATAATTTTATTATTGGTGGTCATTTTGCACCTTTGTGGTTGCAATCAAAAAGTCCAATGCACAGAAACCTCTGAGAATGACAGCATAGCGGAATTTTTCAGGAAGTTTTATGTTGGCTGTAATGACTATTATGCTCAAAGTGTTAATGTCGATGATTCTAAAGGCAAAGCCTACTGTCAAGCTTTGCAAGACGATTTTGTATCATTCCTCAAAAACTTCTGCTGTGATGATATTGTTGCTGACGTTAATAGGATGAATTTTGATATATATGGGTGCGATATAGATACCCTTAATGATAGTGTATTTGGTTCTTTGTATGTGGAAAAGATGAAATATGACAAGAATGTTTATATAGTGCATCTGCAAACAGATTCCCTACATATTCAAAGACCATATACACTTACCAAACAGGGTGGAAAAATGAAAATCTCTGCCATTGGCAAACGCAAACTTCCCATGGTATTTTGTAATGACACATTATGGATAAAGGATTGTCCTCAATGTATTGATGAATTTAATGAATGGCATGGAGTTGCTATCTCAACCAATTATGATGTAGTTGATAGCTTAAAGCTCGCTAAAGATTTTAGGGTGGCAATTTTGTCTCCTAATTTTGATAGTTGGAAAGATGCTCCTATACCTCCGATTTGCTCTGATCGTCTCTTGCTTGTTGAGTATAAAAATAAACAGGAGGTTTATGATAATGTGATAGGCAATGGAGAGCCTACTGGAGGGTGGTTACCATATGAAATGCTGGTTAAACCATGGAAAGACAAAACTACGGATTTTGTAGAACGCAGTGACTTCATTCTTTCATATGGTGATGGTAATGGGTACAAGATTTATTATACAATAGGTATCAAAATGATAGAAGGTAAGGCTTATGTGACGGGCATAAAGTGGGAAGAACATGACTCTGGACTTTTATTTCGCAAACAAATCGTACAAGAGTATGATGGCAAGCAAATGCCTTTATCTTCATATAGTAGGTGTATGCCTTGGGAGTTGTCGCAAGAATAGGAATCATTAATCGATGACATATATAGTAGAAAGAAAAAATTGGCTTTTTCTACTCATTCCATGTAAAACGTTTTATCATATGACATGCATATATATACGACAGTAAATCAATGAATCTATACGACAGTAAGTCATCATATATGCAATTCTCTGCTTACCGATAGGTTGATTCAGATACTCGACTTTGGAGAGGTATCTACCGATAGGCAAGTGCTTTCGAGAGTAACTCGAAAGGTTTTGAGTAACTCAAAACATAACTTGCTATCGTCAGATACCTCGATTTTTCAAATCATCTCAGAGTCTGAAACCACGTTGCCTTTTAGGAGTGCGGAAACGTGGTTGAGGCTCGTCAACAATTTCGAGTTTGAAGACATCTATCAACTTCCGAATGGCAGGATTCTGTTTGATGAGGGCTTGAAGTTTTGCTTCTGCAGGCTTGATTTTGAGCAAATAATCAGCAATGTCCAAGCCTTTAGCTTTATCTTCTTCGCAAGCTTGATGCTCTAAAAAGTCGAAAAGCGTTGCACGGATGCCGAGAACTTGCATCATTGGCAGCTTATCTTGCCAAACTGTTGTCGCTCCCAAATCAGGGAATAAGACCACATCTCTGTTTTTCAGAACAGATAACGACTTCGTGTTAAAGCAACCATTCTTACCACCACTTGCTATCCATATGAATTGAGGAAGATAGTAGGAGGCTATCAAGGCTGTCTTCTCACTTTCAACCAATGCTATAGGCTTGGTCTTGGCTACATTGATAAGATGCTCACCAAAGAAGCATTGACAGAGATTGAAATCCTTGTGGGGGATAAGCGAGTGTACCCATGAAATATGGTTGTATGGTTCTTTTACTCGCTTACCTGTCTCGGGATAATAGAGCATTACCTTACCAGTTCTCACCTTACCTTGATTGTCAACTTGCCAAAATACCGTGGCACCAGTCCAGTGTTTGGAAGTTCCGACATGATATTTCTCCATCAAAGAAAGAGTAGCTGTTTCACCGAATTGAGAAGATAGAAACAAGAAAAGGTTGTTCGCCTCATAACATTTCTGAGAACTTCGCATGATGTTCTCGTCTATATAAGAAGTGGGTAATGGCTTCGGCATTTCTCTCTTCTTATATGAAATAGTATCATCCTTTGTGAATGTCTCATTCTTTTCGGGATTCTTCTCAAAAAAATCCTTGGGAGTGAAGTGATAACCACAACTTTGCTCATGGTTGCAGCGCCCCACGTAAGGAGGAAACTCAATCTTCCCTTCTGTGTCAATATATCGGGCGAAGCTACGTTTCTTATGACATTCTGGACATGTATGTCGGGTAGCGATGCCTTTGTATGGCTCTAATATGAATCTATGTGTACTCATTTCATTTCTTTTTTATGTGGCGGTTCTGTCGGTTTTGTCGCTTTTGGTATTAAAACCGTCAAAAGCGACAATTCCGACAATACCGTCACGAGTTAATCTTTGAATATTCCCCATGCTTCTCTTTGCGAAATAGGACTCCGATGTTATCATTCAGAAATCTTTCCAATGTCCTTGACTTCATGTCGTTCTCTTTGGCGACATCATGAGCTTGGGCAGTAGTGAATGTTGCAGGAAGATGGTTGACGATTGCTTGTTGTTGAGCGGTGAGCATATTCTCGTTGAGGATATTTTGCACTGATATGGCAGAGTTCTTGAAATACTCTGTCAATCGGATGGCTCGCTCTACACTCAGCAGGTCGATGGCTTCCTTTTCACATTCTCCACACGTCCATCGTGCCAATTGAATGATCAGACAGAAACGGATGATGTATATCTCCAACTTGCAATAGATGCTGACAATGGTATCATTTGTTTCATTGTCGCATTGCTCGGAGAAATGATGCTGCCATTCATAGAGCCTTGCCTTAGCTTCTTCTGTGAATGATAAGACATGAGGCTCGATTTCCTGTTGCTCATTTATTGGACACTCCATATCAATAAGGTGTTGAATGATGGCTTGCCAATCTCGCTCTATATTATCGGGCAACTCTCGGTCACTCCATCTCGCTTTCTGCTGAAGGTTAGGCATGACGAATAAAATGCGATCGATGAAGCCGTTGCTGGAGCGTTCGCCTTTCGCCAACTCACTAAGTATCTTCTTTTGGATGGTTCCGATTACTGAGATATAGGGGCGTTTAATGAAAATGGAACTCTTGGAACTTCTTCTGTCTGATATAGTTGTCTTGGCGCTAAAGACAGATAGCCAGAACTGTTCCTCTGAACCATTGTTATAGCGGTTGAAGTTCTTGAACCATGCAGATAGCTCGTCTGTCCATAGGCACAAACCCCTCTTGTTCTGCGCATGAATATAGCTCAAGCCTTCTGGTGTGACATCAGAGACCAAGAAACGTTTGCGTACAGGTTCTTGCGGGAATCCATCCTCTCCATTTTCAATGCGTTCCTTGCGAGACATGCACATCTTTTCCTCAAACTTACTATATTGCTCCTCAAACAGCTTGTTTTGTTCATAGTCGTAATCGAGGAATGGCTTCATAGCGAAGCTAAGTGGGTGGCTCTTGTTGGCTCCTGGTCTTCCGATAAGAGCCATGTATAAGATAGGACTTTCAAGCCAACCTTGTTTCATCTGTGCCAAGTGCGTGTTGCCGATACCAACAGCCAATGCAGTGAGTATGGCTGCTGATATATAGTCGGTAGGAAAACTGTGGCATTCGTGTACCTCCTTGATGATTCTCTGAATCTTGGCAGGAAAGATGCTTACGGGAAACTGGCTACCTGATAGGCGAGTACTCATATCAATAGCCTTATCCATGATAATCATTGGATTGATGGAAGTTTCCTTATTGTTATTTAAAGCTGTCATTTGGCATAGAGTTAAAAATTATACATTGACTTGGGTTTGCGCTTCATTCCTCCTTGCATGGCTTTTAGCATTTCAGAATGGTTCTGCTCCTTGGTAGCTTTTCGACCATTCTCAATCCATGCAAGCAGCTCATCCTTATAGAAGTATAGCTTCTTACCTTTTTTATAGGATGGCAGAATGCCTTGGTTAACCAATCGATAAATGGTTGGCTTCGACTTCATTATAATAATAGCAGCCTCATCAATCTCAACCAATATATGGTTATTTGCTGATGATGTAGGTTGAAGTGCTGATACCATTTGCTTCAACTCGATAACTTGTTCTGTTAAATAAGATACCGCTTGTGGTAACTTATCAAAGGTGATACTTTCATTTATCATATCTGTTCATTTTTTATTATTCGGGTACAAAGTAAATGAGTTATGTAATGGGGTTAAATATCACTGAGATATAACCTCTGAATAACTGCTCAATGCTTATCAGCAACAATAATGTGTCTTGATTCCGCCTTGAACATCTAAGCTTGGTAGTAATTCTATGATGCAGGTACCTTCCATTCTTAACTTCCTCATAATAGTGGATATTTCCACATCAACCAGCGCATCAGCAAAAACTTGTTTTATAAAGGTTGCTGTATCAATGCCTTTCTTCTTGAAAAGGTTTCCTATATTCCAAGCATAATGCATTAAGTCTATAGTACGAATAGCCTTGTCAACAATCAATGAATGATGTCTCATGTGTGTAGAGGCACAACACTGGAAAATAGCGATGTTGTCACAAAGTTGGTTCAAATGCTCCTCTTTCATGTAGGCAGCAAAAGTTCTTCTGGTATAATCGATAGCTGAGTTTAACAAGACCTTTTCCTTTTTGGCTTTGTCTTCCAATGCTTCCTGTCTCAACTGTTCATAGCTTGTAATACAAGAAGAGGCTTCATCTGCATAGACGAAAGTTACATCTTCCAGGTTTAGCTCTTCCCCCTCGTCATATGTATTTGTTTCATTGATGGCAATAGAAGACAGACGCTTTCTTTCTGTATTGTTTACTGTATTACAAAAGATATGCTTAAACCATGGGGCAAGCAATCGTACGATACTATCTAATGCATGGAGATAAACAACCATCAGTATGGTGGTTGAGATAACGAACGTCAAGTTGCAGCTAAAGGTGTCTACACCATATTGCATAGCTTCGTTGCGAACAAGTGCACCAATGATAGACATTGCACACAAAACCAATAAATGCTGTGTCAAAAATTCTTTTTTAAACTGTTTCATATTGCGTATTATTAATCATTTGTGGCGCAAAAATAGGAAAAACTGCAGAAACTGACACGTGAGTCACGCATAACTCACGTAAAACTTTTAGGAGCCTTTAACTAAAAAGCCCGATATTGAACATTTTTTCAATATCGGGCACCATGAAATGAATGCAATGAATTTATTTAAGAGAAATCTTATTTGCTGTCTCTCTTTTCTTTGCGTTCACGAGGTCGGCATATATCTGTGTTGTGCTTACATTCTTATGGGTAAGCATCTTCGAAACCGTGTAAATGTCTGTGCCTAAGGCGATTTGGATTGTTGCATACGAGTGCCGGAAGCAATGGAATGAAAATGGCTTGGTGATTCCTGCCTTCTTCAACCATGCTTTAAGGGGATGGTTAATCATGCTGCGCTTCAATCCCATGAACACGATACCCGTGCTTGGTTCACCACATAGTTCGTATGCCTCGTTGCTGATAGGCAAGGTTGCCTCGGTCTGAGTCTTCTGGGTACGAATACGCAAGCAATAGCCTTGGTCGGGAGCTATCTCGAAGTCTTCCCAACGCAATTTTAAGATGTCGCTGATTCGCAATCCTGTGAGGCAAGCAAAGAGGGAGGCAGACTTCAGTACAGGTATATTGCAAGGAGTAGCTGCCAACTGCTTTACTTCATCGAGAGTAAGAAACTCCTTCTTAACATCTTGTGGCTCAATCTTGTCCAGATAGTCATTGATGTTCTCACGAAGCCACTTGTCACGATAGGCGATTTTTAAGAGACCACGGAAAGTAGAGTAGTAACCTGCTGCAGAGTTGAGAGATACCTTTTGTTTTGTTCGATTCAACTGATTTGCATTCAGAAGATACTCTCTGAACTTTTTGCAAAGTTCCACTGTCACATCCCCAAATGTACAATGACCTTGAACAAATTTGAAGAAATGCTTGTAGACACATGTCCACTTGTCATCTTTCTTATGTGTCATCTTCTCAAAGTATTCCAAAAAATCAGCTTTCTGTCGTGTTTTGTCCAAAAAACCAAATTCTTCATTGATGAGTGATTGGGTTCTGATACAACGGATGGCCTCTGCTTTGTTGAGCATATCTGTATTAAACTCACGTTCCATCTCATTCTTTGGATGAGCATAGATATAGATACCTAAATATTCCCTGCGACTCATTTGCATGGTCTCAGGGTTGCGTACTGGTGGATAGAAATCCAAATAAAGAGAAATACGGTCGTTTTTAATCGCTCTTTGGCGAAGAGAAACTCTTGTACATGTATTTACCATGATGTTTACTTTTTATAATGTGATACTTATGTTTCATATATGATCCCGTATTAAGAGATCTTTGAAATCGATTGCAAAATAATAGAGTTATGTAATGGGGTACAACTTAACCTTTTGATAACCGCTAAATAACCTTAGGCTTGCCGATAGCTTTCTCTAAATCTCGCTTGGAAATCTTGATATACTTGCCAATCTTCACCTTTTCAATAGCGTATTTCTTGATACGCTTATAAATCTGGTCCTGACTTAAACCATACAACTTCATGGCCTCCGGTATTGTATAATAAAATTGGTCTTCTACGGATTCACCTTTTGCCAATTGTACATGACGCTTGGAATACAGAACATTGTTACCTTCCATTTTTCTTGGAATAGCATTGTGACTAACGAAACTATATACGGCTGTTTTCGTCATACAATATTTCTGTTGAATGTCCATAACAGTCATCCATTCATTGATGGTTGGATCTGGAGACAGGTGTGCAAAATAATCATCCACCTCTTTCTTGTTCCAATATACTCTTCCTTGTATGGATATTCTTGAAATCTTGACTTTCTTGACTATCTCATAGATGGCGGTCTCGTAAGTGTTGTGGACTTCTGCAATTTCCTTGGCAGAGTAATACTCTGGAACTGGTAGCTCTCGGTTTGCATGAACTGCTTCTTTTGAAGCACTTTTTTTTGTGGTGTATGGCAAACTATCAACAAGATAATCTATATCTCGCTTTCTGATTAAAGATAAACGAGAAGTAATCTTGGATGCTCGCAACTTACCACTATACACCATATTATATATGGTCTGTCTGCTTAGTCCCAAAAGTATAGCGACCTCTTGAATAGTGAGGTATTCTTTCACGAGGATTTCAGACATGGATTTCTCGGAAGCTTTTCGGTGGCTCATAGTCTCAGCCATCTTTACTTTCTCCTCACGTTTTGCTGCCTTATAGGCATAACTGTTGCATTGCTTGGAGCAATAACGAGTTGTGGATTTTGATGCATAGAAGCTCTTCCCACAATACTCGCAAATTTTTAGAATTCTTTCTTTGCTTGCTGTCATTTGTACGCTTTTTATACTTTTATACTTAATTTATTGTAGAAAAAGTCGTCTGTCATTACTTCGTTTATTTTCAATAGTCTTATATCATCGTCCATCATTGTCCAAAACTCTCGGCAATCTTGCACTCATTTGCCAAAAATGGAGTCTCAAATTATTACTTTTGAAAAGTGGAGGTACAAGAGCGGTACAAAAAGGTGCTAAAAAAGCCTTACCATTGATTATAACCAATAGTAAGGCTAAAAAGAAAGGTGCTCATTTTGAGCACCTTAACTATCATTTGTTGTCGATATTAATCGTTGCTTATCACGACTTACTTCCCGATGCAAAAGTGCTTGAAGATATTGTTTAGCGTTTCCTGGCTACTGATCTGTCCGCCAGTGATTTCACCCAGTTCTTCCAACACCATTTTCAGGTCTTCGGCGACGATGTCGCCGCTCATGCCCATTTCCATCGACTCCAATACTCGGGAGAGGGAATCATGGGCACGGAGTAGGGCCTCGTAGTGGCGGGCACTCGTTATGATGACGTCGTTCTCGGTAATCTCAGGAATATCAGCGGCTTTTACTAATGCCTGCTCCAGGGATGAAACATTCTCGCCTGTGCGGGCACTGATGAAGAGTGGGGCTTCTGATTCACTGGAATCAGAACCGAAGGAATGGGTGAACTTATCGAACGCAAGTTTATCATCCTCCAGTTTATCCATCTTATTAAATACCACCAGCAGCTTCTTGCCTTGGTTCTTCAGCTTCATCTCCTCGATTTCTGAGGCTGACGGCTGCTCATCTAATAGCCAGATTACTATCTTCGCCTCTTCCATCTTCTGGAAGGTGCGCTCTATTCCGATGTTCTCTACCACATCATCCGTCTTGCGGATTCCTGCCGTATCTATAAAGCGGAAGGTGATTCCGTCGATGAGGGTGGTGTCTTCGATTACATCTCGGGTGGTTCCGTGAATGTCGCTCACGATTGCCTTCTCCTCGTGGAGCAGACGGTTGAGCAGGGTGCTCTTGCCCACATTCGTCTTGCCTACGATGGCTACGGCTACTCCCTGCTTCAGGGCATTGCCGGTTTCGAAGGAGTGGGCGAGGGTGGTAATCTTGTGATTGATTTCTTCGGCTAGTGCCTGGAGTTCGCTGCGGTCGGCAAACTCTAGTTCTTCGTGGTCGCTGAAGTCGAGCTCCAACTCCAGGAGCGAAGTCATCTTTAATAATTTTTCGCGAAGGAGGGAGAGCTCGTTGCTGAAATGCCCCTTCAGTTGGCTGAGTGCCATCTTGTGGGTTGCCTTGTTGGTAGAGGCGATGAGATCAGCTACGGCTTCTGCCTGAGAGAGGTCCATCTTGCCGTTGAGATATGCACGACGGGTGTATTCGCCCGGTTCTGCCTGGCGACATCCTACCTCTGTAAAGCGATGGAGAACCTGCTGAAGAATGTATCGGCTGCCATGACAGGAAATCTCGGTGGAGTTCTCGCCTGTATAACTGTGGGGTGCACGGAACACGCTCACCAGTACATCATCGATGGTGTTGCCATCCTTATCCTTGATTTCGCCATAATGCAGAGTGTAGGGCTTGGCTTCTTCCAGGGATTTGCCGTTGGCAGACTGGAAGATTTTGTCGGTGAGGGTAATGGCGTCGGAGCCACTGAGTCGGATAATTCCGATAGCACCGCCGGCTGGGGTTGCCAGGGCGCAGATACATTCTTCTTGATTCATTTTTTTATTGTTTAAATTCTATCTAATACAACCTTGATGAGATTGTCGATGGTGCTCTTGTAGCCGGTGTTGGCGCTGAGGGCACGGCGGTTAGCGATGACCATGCAGCAGGTTAATGCCTTATGACCGAGGAGAAGGGAAAGACCGGCGAGGGCTGAACTCTCCATCTCGAAGTTGTTGACGCGCAGACCGTTATACTCGAATGCTTCAATCTTCTGATTAAGTTCCGGGTCGGCAAGTGGGGCACGGAGCTCGCGGCCCTGAGGTCCGTAGAAACCGCCACAGGCTATGGTGATTCCACGAACCATATCATCGCCGGCTATCTGGTTGAGCAATTCCGGATTGTTGTCTACACAGTATGGGTTGCCAATCTGGTCGTTCCATTTTACCTGGCGCTTGAATTCTGCCTCTGTTTCGAGGTCGCAGATTTCGTTGCGACGAGCATAGAAGTTGATGAGTCCGTCGAAACCGATGCTCTTCTGCGAGGCTACGAAGGTTCCGGCAGGGCAGTTGAGCTGCAGGCCGCCGCAGGTTCCGATGCGCACGAGGGTGAGCGTGGTGTGCTCGGGTTTCTCGGTGCGGGTTTTGAAATCGATGTTCTTCAGCGCATCGAGCTCGTTGACTACGATATCGATATTATCGCATCCTATTCCGGTGCTCTGCACAGTGATTCGCTTGCCTTTATATGTGCCGGTGATGGCGTGGAATTCCCGACTTGAAACTTCGCATTCCTTCTCATCGAAATGGGAGGCTACGAGGGCTACGCGACCTGGGTCGCCAACGAGGATTACTTTATCAGCCACTTGTTCCGGGCGAAGATGAAGGTGGAAGCAGCTTCCGTCTTCATTGATAATCAATTCTGATTCTGCAAAATATTTGCTCATGGTTCGTTTGATTTTAAGTTATACATTATTTATATTGGGGCTTTGCGCCCCCTCTGTGTTTAAGATAAGCAAAGATACGAATAAAAAATGAAATGCGATATTTTTTTAATGATTTTAAACAGTAAAAAAACACGAAGGGCAAATCCCGAAAATGGAACTTGCCCTTCTCTTTCAAATCTCTCTTCTTTTATATCTAGTAAAGACTGCCGATGAACGGAGCCTTTTGCCGGATATTCAGATATGGTAAACTCGGATGAGGGGTTATGAATTCATAGAGAGCAGGAACTCGTCGTTGTTGCGAGTATGCTGCATATTCTTGTGGATGGTGCTCATCGCCTCGATAGAATTCATGTCGGACAGATACTTGCGCAGAATCCACATGCGGTCGAGCGTTGTCTTGTCCTGCAGCAGATCGTCGCGACGGGTAGACGAAGAAATGAGGTTGACAGCAGGGAAGATGCGCTTGTTGCTGAGTGAGCGGTCGAGCTGCAACTCCATGTTACCGGTTCCCTTGAACTCCTCGAAGATGACTTCATCCATCTTACTACCTGTATCGATGAGGGCAGTAGCGATGATGGTGAGCGAACCGCCGCCTTCGATGTTACGTGCAGCACCGAAGAAACGCTTAGGCTTCTGGAGGGCGTTTGCATCCACACCACCGGTGAGCACCTTACCAGATGCAGGAGCTGTGGTGTTGTAGGCACGGGCGAGACGGGTGATAGAATCGAGGAAGATGACAACATCGTGTCCGCATTCTACCATTCTCTTAGCCTTCTCGAGCACGATTCCGGCAATCTTGACATGGCGCTCTGCTGGCTCGTCGAAGGTAGAGGCGATAACCTCTGCATTCACGGTGCGGGCCATGTCGGTAACCTCCTCAGGACGCTCGTCGATGAGCAGCATCATGAGGTAAGCCTCAGGATGGTTGGCTGCGATGGCGTTGGCAATATCCTTCATGAGGATGGTCTTACCGGTCTTAGGCTGAGCCACGATGAGCGCACGCTGACCCTTACCGATTGGCGAGAAGAGGTCTACGATGCGGGTGCTGAGATTGGTGGTGCGGCGGTCGCCACAGAGATTGAACTTCTCATCAGGGAAGAGTGGGGTGAGGTGCTCGAAAGGAACACGGTCACGAACCTCTGACGGGTCACGGCCATTGATCTTGATGATGCTGGTGAGCGGGAAGTATTTCTCGCCCTCGTGAGGCGGACGCACCTTGCACTCGATGACATCGCCAGTCTTCAGACCGAACTTCTTGACGAAGCTGGATGCTACATAAACATCGTCCGGTGAAGAAAGGTAATTGTAATCGCTGCTGCGCAGGAATCCGTAGCCCTCTGAAATCACTTCGAGCACACCGTTGGATTTCACGAGATTGCTGAAATCGTAGGCTGGTGCTTCCTGCTTGTTCTTGGCTGCAGGGGCAGCAGCAGGTGTGTGCTGGTGAGAAGTCTGCGGAGTGGTAGGACGGTCGAAGATATCGACAGTAGGAATGGCAGCCTGGTCTTCGATAGGAATGTCGACTACCAGGATGAAATCGGTTCCATCGCCCGGATCACCCTTCCAGGTTCCGTCTGCATCGAGTTCTACCTTCATACCTTCAGTATAGTGGATAGGAGCTGACTCCTGTTTCTTATCGGTTGCAGTTTTTTCAGTAGCTTTTTCCTTTGCCTCCTCAGCTGGAGCCGGAGCTGCTGCCGGAGCTGCTGCTGCGTTCTGTGCATTCATCTTAGCCTGGAGCATCGCCTGCAAATCACCGCTGATGTTAGCGCTCTCAGCGTTTCCGGCAGAGAACTGCTCTTCCGGAACGGCAACTTGCTCAGGAGCAGTCTGCTGGTTATCGGCTGTTGGCTCTTCCTGCTGTTCTGCCTCAGTAGCAGCCTGCTGGTTAGCCGTCTCCTGTGCATCTTTCGCCATCTGCGCTTCTAGCTCGGCTTTTACCGCCTGATGCTTTCTGATGGCAGCTGCTCTGGCTTCTGCAATGGCTTCGAGTTCTGCCTTGCTTCTTCTGCCGCGGTGTTTCGGGAAGTTGGCAAGTACCTGAGCCTCGATGTCTTCGCCTGATTGGTTTAGAGTCTGCTTCTGGGCAGCTGATTGTAAACTCTGCTCTGCCGGGCTGAACTGGATTTCTTCCTCAACCGCTGGGGCTGGGGCAGTTTCGTTCATAGCCTGAGGAGCAGTCTCGCCGCCGTTAGGACCCAATACCTGGTTCTTCTGCACGTCGAAATTCTCTCCTTCATTACCGTGTACGGAATAAACACGGTCTTCTTTCTTGGTTGCAATGCGGGTGCGCTTGCGCTTAGGGGCTGCTTCAGGAGCTGGCTGTTCCGCCTGGGCGTCGAGAATGGCATAGACGATAGTTTCCTTGTTATCGCTCTTCTTTACCTTGACTCCCAGTTCCTTGGCAATGTCCTTCAACTGAACGACACTCTTTGCTTGTAATTCTTCTTTGCTATACATATATTATATATTGTATATTAATGATTTTTTTCTGAAATGTCGCGTTTCTGAATGGAAACACGGTATTGATTGATAAATTCGTGTGCAAAGATAATTAAAAAATTTGTTTCTGCCAAATATTTTGCCTATCTTTGCACAAAAAAAATAAAAATGGCTAGTCAAATACCCTATTTAGACGTTCAAAACCTCACCAAACGCTTTGGTGCACAGGTTCTTTTTGATAATATTTCCTTCTCTATCGCTGAAGGCCAGAAAGTGGGACTCGTGGCGAGAAACGGCACGGGAAAGTCTACGCTCATGTCGGTGCTGATGGATAAAGAGGGCCACGAGAGCGGAGACATCATCTACCGACGCGACTTGAAGGTGGGCTATCTGGAGCAGTCGCCGCAGTTTGATCCGGAGGAAAGTGTGCTGCAGGCGTGCTTCAATCATGAGGATGATCCGGAGAAGGTGCTGAAGGCGAAACAGATTCTCACCCAGCTGCACATTACCAACCTGGAACAGCCGATGGGACAGCTCAGCGGCGGACAGCAGAAGCGAGTGGCGCTGGCGAATGTGCTGATAACGGAACCCGACTTCCTGATGCTGGACGAGCCGACCAACCACCTGGACCTGGAGATGATAGAGTGGCTGGAGGGTTATCTGAACCGCGGCAACAAGACCATCTTCATGGTTACGCACGACCGATTCTTCCTGGACAAGGTGTGCAATACGATTCTGGAACTCGACGACCGCACCATCTACACCTACCGCGGCAATTATGCCTATTATCTGGAGAAGAGGCAGGAGAGAATGGACAATCTGAGAGCCGAAATTCAGCACTCGAAGAATCTCTACCGCAGGGAACTCGACTGGATGCGCCGCCAGCCTCAGGCTCGCGGACACAAGGCAAAATACCGCGAGGATGCTTTCTACGAGCTGGAGAAGGTGGCGAAGCAGCGCATCGAAGACAGGCAGGTAAGGCTGAAGGCTTCTACCGTTTATATAGGTTCGAAGATTTTTGAATGCCAGTATGTGAGCAAGGCTTTCGACGACAGGGGACAGAAGAAGGTGATTCTCGACAACTTCTACTACAACTTTGCCCGCTTCGAGAAGATGGGTATTGTGGGTAATAACGGAACGGGAAAATCGACCTTCATCAAGATGCTGCTGGGCGAGGTTCAGCCCGACAGCGGCAAGTTTGACATCGGCGAGACGGTTCGCTTCGGCTATTTCTCGCAGGAGGGACTGAAATTCCGTGAAGACCAGAAGGTGATTGACGTGATTACGGAGATTGCTGATTATATAGATCTGGGCGGCGGCAAGCACATGACGGCTTCGCAGTTTCTGCAGTTCTTCCTCTTTACGCCCGAGGAGCAGCACAACTACGTTTACAAGCTGAGCGGCGGCGAGAAGCGCAAGCTTTACCTCTGTACGGTGCTGATGAGGAATCCGAACTTCCTGGTGCTGGACGAGCCGACCAACGACCTCGACATCCAGACGCTGCAGGTACTGGAAGAATATCTTCAGGATTTTGCGGGTTGCGTCATCGTGGTGAGCCACGACCGCTATTTCATGGACAAGGTAGTAGACCATCTGCTGGTTTTCAAGGGCGAAGGCGAAATACAGGATTTCCCAGGCAACTATACGCAGTACAGGGAATGGAGCCGGATGCAGGCGAAGGACGAGGCGGAACAGGCGAAACCGGCAAAGAGCGGAAATGCAACGGCAGAAAACGACGGAGCTGGCACGGCCAAGCGCGACGCCAATTTTGAGAACAAGCGCAAGATGAGCTACAAGGAGAAGCGCGAATATGAGCAGCTGACCCAGGAAATAGATGCGCTGACCGAGGAACAGAAGAAGCTGGAAGAGGAACTCTGCAGCGGAAATCTATCGGTTGAGGAACTGACGGAGAAAAGCAAGCGCCTGCCTGAAATCAAGGATGAACTTGATGAGAAGGAAATGAGATGGCTGGAACTGGCTGAAATGCTCTAGACTTTGAACTTTGAGCGTTGAACATTGAACTTTATGATTAGTTGATGTGCGGCCGTTAATAATAAATATTTATAAAAGAAAAATAGAAAGAATGGAAATTAAGAAATCAGAATTTACAATATCGGCTCCACGAGTGAGCATGTGTCCGAAAGATACGAAGGCTGAATATGCTTTCATTGGCAGAAGTAATGTGGGAAAATCGAGCCTCATCAATATGCTCTGCAACCACAAGGGTTTGGCTAAGACTTCAGCCACACCGGGTAAGACGCTGCTTATCAACCACTTCATTATCAACAACGAATGGTATCTGGTTGACCTTCCTGGCTATGGTTTCGCCAAGCGTTCGAAGACCGTACAGAAGCAGCTGGAACAAATGATAAGCAGTTATATTCTGCAGCGCCAGCAGTTGGCTAATGTCTTTGTGCTCATCGACGTGCGCCACGACCAGCAGAAGATAGACCGCGAGTTTGTAGACTGGCTGGGCGAGAGCGGCGTTCCTTTCTGCATCGTCTTTACCAAGGCCGACAAGTTGGGTCCGGTCAAGGCTCGCATGAATGCGGAGAAATGGATGCATGCGCTGGAAGACCGCTGGGAAGCACTTCCACCTTATTTCATTACCAGTAGTGAAAAGAAGATGGGACGCGACGAGGTGCTCGACTATATTGACGAAATCAACAAATCGCTCGCCGGAGAATAATCTTTCGGGAGAGAATAAACCAACAGAGAATGAAACAGATTAATTGGGGATTTATCGGCTGCGGAGAAGTAACCGAAAAGAAAAGCGGACCGGCTTTCAACGAAGTGGAGGGTTCGCAGGTGGTGGCTGTGATGAGCCGAAGCGAGAACAAGGCACGCAGCTATGCTGAGCGCCATCATGTGCGCAAATGGTACACGGATGCATCGGAATTGATAGAAGACCCCGATGTGAATGCTGTTTACATCGCCACGCCACCTTCTTCTCACGCCATCTTTGCCATCATGGCGATGCGTGCGGGCAAACCCTGCTATATAGAGAAACCGCTGGCAGCGAGCTACAACGACTGCATCCGCATCAACCGCATCAGCGAGCAGACGGGTGTTCCCTGCTTCGTAGCTTACTATCGCCGTTATCTTCCTTACTTCCAGAAGGTGAAGGAGATTATCGAGAGCGGAACCATCGGTAACGTGGTGAATGTTCAGGTGCGCTTCTCGGTTCCTCCGCGCGATCTCGACTTTCAGAGCGGCAAGGAAATGCCTTGGCGACTGCAGCCGGATATTGCGGGCGGCGGCTATTTCTACGACCTGGCTCCTCATCAGATAGATTTGCTCCAGAATCTGTTTGGTGTGATTACCCGTGCGCACGGCTATCCTGCCAACAGAGCGCATCTTTATCAGGCTGAAGATACGCTCTCGGCGTGCTTCTTCTTTGAGAGTGGAATTCCGGGCAGCGGAAGCTGGTGCTTCGTGGGACATGAGAGTGCGAAGGAAGACTGCATCGAGGTGATTGGCGAGAAAGGTTCGCTCTCATTCTCGGTGTTCACTTACCAGCCGATAGAAGTGATTACGAGCGAAGGAAAAAACTTGATTACGGTTCCGAATCCGCCTTATGTGCAGCTGCCGCTCATCAAGAGTGTGATTCAGCATCTGCAGGGAATAGGAAAATGCGACTGCACCAGCGTTTCGGCTACGGCTGTCAACTGGGTGCTGGACCGAGTATTGTGGAAGAACTGATTTTTTACAAAATCATCATCAGGATTAGAGCGTAAGTTATGAAGAGATGTTTCTGTATAGTAGGATTTATCTGTTCCCTTGTCTGCACTTCGGCAAGGGCAGGGGAGTCCGTGGATTCTACCATGCTGGGAACGCTCTTCAACAAGACGATGTTCATGTCCAATTCCCAGGACAGCCTCGTGAAAGAGCGCCATCGCAAAACCTTCTTCCATCAGGTGGGAGATGTGTTCACCCGGTTCTTCAGAGAATTCAACAGTACGGATTCGGCTTATATAGAAGACCAGCATTACAATTATACGGTGATGCTGCAGAACACCAATACCTACGAGGAATATACGCTCAGAAACAGCGAAGGACAGAGCATTTCCTTCTCGCCTGATCCTTCTTACCGCCTGGGGCCTTATCTGGGCTGGCGATGGGTGTTTCTGGGTTATACGTTCGACCTGAAGCACATTAATTTCAGGAATAACCACACTAATAAAAAGGAGTTTGACCTGAGCCTCTACAGCAGTCTGCTGGGAATAGATCTGTTCTGGCGCCAGACGGGAAATGACTATCATGTTCAGCGGATGAATCTGGGTGAGCACATCAATTGTGCCCCTATCCGCAAGGCTCCTTTCGACGGTTTCAAATCGAGCATCAAGGGATTCAATCTTTATTACATCTTCAACCATCGCCGCTTCTCTTATCCTGCCGCCTATTCGCAGAGTACGGTGCAGCGGAGAAGTGCCGGTTCCATGCTTCTGGGAATCGGTTACACGGAACATGAACTGGAGGTGAACTGGGATAAACTGACCAATCTTGTAGATGAAAAGCTGAATAAAAATCTGACAAACGGGGGAACTCCGGAAGCCAAGATAGACAGTTCGCTGATGTTCAGCAAGGTGAAATACAGCGATGTGAACGTAACCTGCGGCTATGCTTACAACTGGGTTTTCGCCAAGAACTGGCTCTTCAACGCTTCGCTCTCGGTAGGTGTGGCTTACAACCGCTCGAAATCGGATAATGAAAGGGAACATCTGGACATTACCAACTTCAGTTTCAAGAATGTGAACCTGGATGGAATAGGCCGCTTCGGTATTGTGTGGAACAACACGCATTGGTACGCGGGCGCCAGCACCATCATCCATTCCTACAACTATAAGAAAAAACAGTTTTCTACCAACAATTCGTTTGGCTCACTCAATATTTATGTGGGTGTGAACTTCGGCAGGAAACGTCATCATTAACATATAAAAAGAGAAGAGATGAAAATATTTACGAAAATGGCAGCTATCGTGCTGGCTTGTGTGCTGGCTGTTCCGGGAGAAGCCAGGGTGAATGTGGTTTATCAGCGGCAGGACAGTCTGCGGATTGTAGGACTGCTGCAGCAGGCAAGGGCGATGAAGAAGAAACCAGCCAGTTGGATGCTTTGGTTCGGCAAGCAGATGGCGGGCGTTCCTTATGTGGGCGGCACGCTGGACCGAACGAAGGAAGAGGTGCTCATCGTGAACACCCGTGAGCTGGACTGCACCACATACGTAGAGATGGTAACGGCGCTCACCCTATGCGCCAAGAAGAATGAGACTTCTTTCTCGGCTTTCTGTGAATATCTCCGGAATGTGCGTTATGTGAGCGGAGAGGTTTCCTATGTGAAGCGCCAGCATTATTTCACGATTTGGATGGATGCAAACGAGCGCGAGGGAATCGTGAAGAATATTGCGCCCAATCCTCCTTTCTCGGCCGTTCAGACCGTGAACATCAACTGGATGAGTACGCATGTTTCGAGCTATAAGATGCTTAAGGCTCATCCGGAATGGAAATCGGGAATCAGAAAACTGGAACAGAGTGTGAACGGCAAGCGTTACCGTTATGTTCCGAAGGGCAAGATTGCCAACACGGCAGTTTTCCGCAACGCTATTCATGATGGTGACATTATCGCCATCATTACCAACAAAAAGGGTCTCGACACAACCCACATCGGTATTGCCTCCTGGCACAAAGACGGATTGCATCTGCTCAACGCCAGCAGCATTCACAAGAAGGTGATTGATGAACCGATGACACTTTATACTTACATGCATAAACATCCGGTGCAAATAGGAATCAGGGTTTGCAGAGTTCAGTAAAAAAATATTAGAAAAAGAAAAGATAAATGGAAGAGAAAAAGAATTTTGAAGCTGTCTTCAAGGAAGATCTTTATCAATATCTGCTGGGTATTGATAAGGTAGACGCTCATTTGCCGGAAGCTCCGGATTTGGAAGAGCTGTGGCAGAAAGTAGGCGAGAGTTATCTGCCTGATGCGATTCGCGAGTTTGCCAAATATCCTACGGTTTCATTGGGTTGGATCATGTATGTAGGAATGGCGCTTGCCAAGTATTGGGATGAGGATTGGGAACTCTACAGCAAGGTAGAGAATCATTATGAATATCTTCGTGACAGAATAGATTTCGACCACATGGATGATTACATCTGCGAAAAGGTTCTGCTGCTGAATGAGGAAGCGCATAAGGCTGTTACGAATGTAGTGGCAGAATGTGCTTCGCGCTCTTACAGCAAGCTGATTCATCTGAATCTGCAGCCTGGAAGCGAGGAAGCCTTCCGTGGTTTCGTTGCCGCCCTTCACCAGATGTTCCTCATGGGAATAGCCGTAGAGCTAAAAATGCTGGGTTACCACATGACTAAAATGTAAAAGAAAGTCCGTAGGCGTTCTGTTAAAATGCCTACGGACTTTCTTACTTATTACTAAAATAATTACTTCACTTTCTTGAGATATTCTCCAGCGCGGGAATCGCCGAGTTCCTGGGCTTTCTTCAGGTTCTTGATGGCCTCTTCCTTATTTCCTTTCTCCTTCTGGAGCAGTCCTAAGAGAAGGTAGCCGTCAGCATATTCAGGAGCCAACTCTATGCAATGGGTGGCTGCGCTGATTCCTTCATCATAACGCTTTACACGCAAGTCGAGACTTGCCCATTCTGCAAAATAAGTAGGCTCTTTAGGAGCCAGGTAACAGGTGCGGGCAATATCAAGCAGGGCTGGCTGCCACATGCGTAACTTGGTTTCGCATTGGTAACGGGTGTAGAAGAAGGCTGGCGAAACAGGACGGGCAATGGAATCGTACATATTATAATCCTGAATAGCGCGGCGGAATTCACCCTGCTCCTTCAGAAATTCTCCACGTGCCAGATAATAATTCGCAACCATTCCGATCTTGTTTCCAACGCTTACCGCACTATCGAGCAAAACCTCAATCTCCTTGGCTGGAGCCTTGAGATTCTTCTTAGCCTGGGCAGCCTCAAAATAGAGTTCGCCGCTGAGAAGTGAAGTATTGGTCAAATCCATGAAAGTATCGTAAGCTTTCTGATACTCACCCTTTACAAAATTAATCTGCGCTTCCTGATGGCGGTAAATAGGCTGAGCCTTGATTTCGTATGCCTTTTGAGCCTCAGCTATGGCCTTATCAAGCGTCCAATCCTTATAAACAGAATCGCCCTTGTAAATAATCTTCTGATAAATCAGGTCGGCATAGTTGGAATGAGCCTCATCCTTGGCAGCCGATTTCTTAATGCCTTCTTCCATCAGTTTGGCAGCTGCATCATATTCGGCCTTATCCGTCAGATAAGCGGCTTTCTCCTTGTAACCGAAGGCTGAAGTAGGAAATTTGCTGATAAACTCATCGCTATATTTCGCATACTCATCAGCTGTAGTCTGGCCTTTCTTCAGCGTCATCATCGTCATCGCTTCGTTCTCTGTATCAGGAAGAGCTGTACGGATGGTGGTTTCGCGAAGTGCTGCATCAAGACTCGAAAGACCGGTTACCTTCAGCTGCTTGGCGTAGTTGGCGTCGATGGCCGTAACCTGACCATTGCTGTGCATCAGACCGATGACCTGACCGTTCTTGTTGGCAAACGGACAACCTACTGCATTTTCGGGAGCACTATTCGAGAAGATGTAATAGTTGTACGTAGTCTTGAACTTCTCTACGCTGCTGATGTCCTCCTGCTGGTAAGCCGGCTTCTTGATAGAATATGGAACCAGCCAGACCTTGTCGCCAGCAGCCGATTCCTTGGTTGCAATAGGGGCAGCAACTGTAGAGGCGTTGATGCGGAATTTAGCCACATCGTAGAGTTCGTCGGCTCCCATGATGGCCTCAACAGGAATCGATTTTCCGGAAGCGTCAACAACGCTAGCCTTTACAGCTCCGACAAATGGCTTGAAGGTGCTGATAGCCGTTCCCTTGTTGTCGATAAAAACACCTTGGGTAGAGGCGATAATGTCGCCTTTCTGATTGAAAGTAGTCAAGGTGAAAACGCTCTTAGCCAGTTTCTGGACCGAACCCGGCTGGGCATAGAGGGACGATGCTCCGAGCATCAGTCCCATCATGATCATATTTATTTTTTTCATAATCTTATTTGTGTTGCTTGTGTTTATTGAGCAACTCCTTAGCATTTGCCAGGGCAGCAGGCGTAATGTCGCTTCCGCTGAGCATCTGGGCGATTTCTTCTATGCGCTGCTGCTCGTTGAGTTCCTTCATGTGAGAAAGAGTTCCCTCTTCGGTTTCTTCTTTCAGAACCTTGTAATGATGGGTTCCCATGGAAGCAATCTGAGGCAGGTGGGTGATGGAAATAACCTGACGGTTCAGGTTGCCCATCTCTGTCATGATTTCCGCCATCTTTTCAGCAATCTTACCGCTTACTCCCGTGTCGATTTCATCAAAGATGATGGTTGGCAGTTTTACGGCGCCGCTGATCATGGCCTTCAGAGAAAGCATGACGCGGGCGATTTCTCCACCAGAAGCAACCTGACTCACCGGCTGGAGAAGCGTGCTCTTGTTGGCGCTGAACAGGAAATTTACCTTGTCAACACCATCAGAACTGAGCGACTTGGCGGAGAATGAAATTTCGAAGCGGACGTTTGGAATTCCCAGAGGAATGAGACGTTTCTTCATTTCTTCTTCTATCTTTCTAGCCGATTTTGTTCGGATGGCAGTCAGTTCACCAGCCAGCTTTTCAGCCTTGGCAAGCAGAAGGGCAACTTGCTTTTCCAGCTCTTCTATGTCTTCATCTCCATTATCAATGTGCTGTAGCTGTTCGTTGATTCGCTCGCGAGTGGCGATGAGTTCCTCTACATTTTCCACATGGAATTTCTGCTGGAGCGAGTAGAGGTGGTCAAGCCGGGAATTGATGGTTTCAAGCCGGTTCGGGTCGAACTCTATATTGTCAACGCTTCCGCTTATTTCCTGGGCAATATCCTTGAGTTCTATATAGCTGCTCTGCATTCGCTCAGCCACCTCTTTCACATCCGGATAAACCTCCTTGATGTTGTCAATCTGCTGGGCTGCATTCTTCAGTTTGTCGAGAATACTGCCGTCTTCGCCCGAGAGTGCATTATCTGCTTCATAGAGAGCAGTCTTGATGTCTTCAGAATGGCTCAGGGTTTCTGCTTCCTGTTCCAGTTGCTCAAGTTCGCCTTCCTGCAGGTTAGCGTCATCCAGTTCCTTAAACTGGAATCGCATGAATTCCTCGTTCTCCCTGTTCTTTGCGATTTCCGCTTTCAGGTCTTCCAGCTGTTGCTTAGCCTTTTTATAGTTCTTGTATTCGGCAAGATAAGCCTTCTTCTGCTTTTCATCGTGGGCAATAATGTCGACCACGCTGAGCTGGAAGTCTTCCTTCTGCAGCAGGAGGTTCTGGTGCTGCGAATGAATATCGACGAGCTGTTCGCCCAGTTCTCTCATCTTGCTCAGGGGGACGGGCGTGTCGTTGATGAAGGCACGGCTCTTTCCGGCAGCAGTCAGTTCGCGGCGGATGATGGTGTCTTCTGCATCATAATCAATATCGTTAGCATCGAAGAAATCCTGCATTCCGTATTTTGACAGGTCGAAGTGTGCTTCAATCACGCATCGGTCTCTTCCTGCCTTGATGGCCTTGCTGTCTGCACGATTGCCCAGGAGCAGTCCGATGGCTCCGAGAATGATGCTCTTTCCGGCACCCGTCTCGCCCGTGATGACTGAGAATCCTGGATAAAGAGGAATGTCCAACTCGTCAATCAACGTGAAATTCTTGATGTATAATTGCTTGAGCATAATTTCTTATCTTATTGTTTTAAAGGAACTTAACCTACCTATGAAGAATCTTTGCTTTATCGTCCGGGAAGTTGCCTCGAATCATTCTGCATGTAGCCTTATTCCTTGATTTTGTCCCAATATGAGTTTTGAGAAGGATTAATGGAGAAGAGCAGCTCATAAATGCTTTCTTTCTCTTTCTGAGTGCCATGTTTCTGATAGATGTTAGCAAGCTCGTCCTTCTTATAGTCGGTCCAGATTTGTGGCAGCAGACTGAGCGGTCTGTCTGTACGTGCCTTCTTCAGATCCTGGAGCAGGGTGTTGGTGATTTCAGTTCTGCCTCGTTCCACATTATTCGCCATTTCATCGAGCCCTTTTCTGTAATAGTTGTATTGCAGCATTCTGAAAGGCTCCATGGCTCCGTCGAGATAATCGGAAATGATGGCGAACCGGTTTCTGTTGTCACTAAACGCTTTCCAGCCCGGAAAATCAAGATTCTGGGCGTTGTTGGTGAGGTTCATGCAACGTTGCAGAATGTCTTCACCACCTTTAGGCGCAAAACTGTCAAGATCTAAACCGATGATGAGGTAAGCATAGTAGGCGAGCAGAGCCGTTAGCTGGTTGTCAATCCGCTCTTCGGTAAACTCCAGCTGGTCGAACTCGGCAAACTTGAACGTGAAGTTTTCATCCACATTATTATATAAGGTGGACGTATAGGCTGAATTGTAGACGGGACGGTTGGCCTGGATGAGCGCCTTGCAGGTAAAGATATTCTGGTCTTTATCATACTTGCTTACCGTGATATTGAAGTTGCACACGATGCGCTCGTTCTTCCTGAATTGAAGATTCGTCCATTGCCTGTCGTTCACAAACTGCTCAAGAGTTTGCTGCAGATTATCGAATATCCGGTTTTCCGTGCCCTGAATCTGGGCATGGTTGATGGTAATCTTAGCCTGTAACTCCTGAGCGGCTGATGTGATGGGGCTACAAGAGATGAGCCAGCTCGTTGATAATGTCACGAGCCACTTCAGTTTTCGGTTTCTTCTCATATTCTTTCTTACCCTCTTCAGAAATAATCGTTATCTGGTTGTCATCCGTACGGAATGTGGTTCCCGGATTGCGAGTAGAGTTAAGCACGATGAAATCGGCATTTTTCTTTTTGCGTTTTTTCTGTGCATTAGCCTCTTCATCGTTGGTTTCCAGGGCGAAAGCCACAATTCTCTGATGTTTTTGTTTCATCTTGCCAAGGGCTGCAGCAATATCGTGAGTAGGGACGAGGCGGAGTTCCAGATCATCTTTCTCGCGCTTGATTTTCCTGTCAGCAATCTCGCTTGGCTTGAAATCAGCAACAGCAGCACAGAGAATGGCTACATCGGTTGAGGCAAAAGCTTTAGTGGCAGCCTGATACATTTCCTCGCAACTTTCTACATCGATGCGATGAATGGCTTCGGAACAGCTGAGCGAAACCGGACCTGCAACCAGCGTAACCTCAGCACCACGACGGCAGCACTCTTCAGCAAGGGCAAAGCCCATTTTGCCGGAAGAATAATTGCCGATGAAACGTACCGGGTCAATCTTTTCGTAAGTTGGTCCGGCTGTAATCATGATCTTCTTGCCTTTCAAATCGAGCTTATCGCTTTCTTTTTCCTTGCAGTTTTCTGATGCAGCTTCATCGGTCTTCGCATTCTGCTGAGCCTGTTCATCGAAGAATCTGTCAAGGCATTCTACGATAATATCAGGTTCTTCCATGCGTCCCTTTCCTTCCAGTCCGCTTGCCAGGAATCCCACTTCGGGTTCTATGATGTGATTTCCATAGCCCAGAAGTGTTTTCATGTTGGCTTGGGTAGAAGGATGCTTATACATGTCGAGGTCCATGGCTGGAGCGATGAAAACAGGCGCTTTCATCGACAGATAGGTTGTGATGAGCATGTTGTCAGCAATTCCGTGAGCCATCTTTCCCATGGTAGAGGCTGTGCAAGGAGCGATGAGCATGGCGTCGGCCCACAGACCTAAGTCTACGTGCGAATTCCAGGTTCCATCGCGCTGCGAGAAGAATTCGCTTACCACAGGCTTATGCGTAAGAGCCGAAAGGGTGATGGGAGTGATGAACTCCTTTCCTGCAGGCGTAATGACCACCTGCACTTCGGCTCCGCGCTTGATGAGACCTCGTATGATGAGGCAAGACTTGTAGGCTGCAATAGAGCCCGTAATGCCCAATACGATTTTCTTTCCTTTTAACATGAATTTTTCTAACTGTTAAGAAATAAATCCGAGTTTCGCAAGGTTTGTTTTTCAACTGCTTGCGAAAGTCCGGTAACAATTATTTTCCCATTCTCTTGTTGAATTCACGAAGGCGGATGCGGGTAAGCACCTGCTTGGTATTATTGGTGAAATCGCTTCCCAAGACCCATGTAAAATAACCCGGGTCTTTGGTCAGAATCTCAGCCACATCCCATCCTTTGTATTTACCGAAGTTGAATACTTCGTGCTTCAAAGGATTTCCGTTCTCATCGTTTACAACGTTGCCCTGGGCGTCTTTTACCTCTTCCCAAACGATGCGTCCGGCGAAATCTACATTATCCTTTTGCTTAGAGAAATCGGCAAGTTCATCCATATTGTTGTTGAGCACGCGCTCAGGTTCGTCCTGCACGCCTGGAGCATACTTGTCGAGCTCGCCCATGAGCACGCGGTAAGTAGCCTCTGTATCCTGATCTGCACGATGAGCTTCGAAATCTTCCTCCATCTTTCTGCCGCAATAGAACTTGTAGGCAGCAGCCAGGTTACGGCGTTCCATCTTCATGAAGATGGTCTGCGCATCGATGAGACGGCACTTGTTGAAATCGAAGTCGATTCCAGCACGCAGGAATTCTTCTGCGAGCATCGGTACATCGAAGTGGTTGGAATTGTAGCCTGCGAAATCGCAACCTGTAAATTCCTTCTCTAATGTAGAAGCCAGCTGCTTGAAGGTTGGTGCATCTTTTACATCTTCGCTGCTGATGCCTGTAAGGGCAACTACTTCGGCAGGAATCTCCTTGCAAGGATTTACATAGAGGTTCTTGCGGTCTTCAGTTCCATCAGGCATTACCTTGATGTAAGAAATCTGTATAATACGATCCTTGATCATGTCGAGACCGGTTGTCTCCAGGTCGAACACGATCAGAGGCTTTGTCAAATTGAGTTTCATTTTTGTAGAAATACTTTTCTTTTTGTTGTTTCAGAGAAAGCCCGTGCTCCTTTAGTCGTTAAGGAGCATAGGCATGATGAGCATCAGAATATCTTCGTTCTCAGGCTGTTCTGCTGGTACGATGATTCCGGCACGGCTTGGGTCTGCCAGCTGGATGATGATGTTGTCGCTGGTGAGATTGCTCAGGATTTCCATCAGACTGCTTCCCTTGAAGCCGATGCTGATAGGAGAGCCGTTGTATTCGCAAGACAACTGTTCCTTTGCAGATGTTGAGAAGTCAATATCCTCAGAAGAAACCTCGAAACGGCCTGACTCGATGTGGAAACGGATGAGCTGGCTGCTCTCGCTTGCAAATGGCAATACGCGGCGCAAAGCACTCTGCAAGCCTCTGCGGTCTACTGTAACCTCGTTAGGATTGTTTGGAATGACAGAGTTGTAGTTAGGGTAGCGGCCATCAATCAGTCTGCATCTCATAACGCCGTCAGTAAACTGGATTTCTGCGCTTCGGTCATCAAACTTGATGATAGCGTCGTCGCCGTCCTTGCTCAGAATGTTCTTCAGCAGAGAAGCTGGCTTCTTAGGCAAGTTGAATGCTGAAGGAGATTCGCTCTTGATAGTGAAGTTCTTGCTGCGAACCAGTTTGTGACCATCGCTTGCTACGATAGCGAGAGCATCTGCTGTCAGGTCGAAATAAATACCGTTCATGACAGGGCGCAACTCATCGTTGGCTGTAGCGAAGAGCGAGCGTGAAATGTTGTTGATCAGCATTTCTGTAGGCAAAGAAACGGTGGTGCAAGCATCGTTCATGCTCTGTGTGCGAGGATATTCCTCTGCGCTCTGACCTGTGAAGTTGTAAAGACCGTTCTGGTAAACAATCTTGATGGCAACGGCTTCTCCGGCAGTATCCACATCGAAGTGAAGAGGCTGCTCAGGCAGTTCCTTCAACGCATCGAGGATAACGCGGTTAGGCACACAAAACTCACCTTCTCCATCGTGGTCGGTAAGAGCGAGTGTACTCTTGATGACATTATCACTATCGCTAGCCGTGATGCTCATTTCACCGTTAGCAACTTGGAAAAGGAAACAATCGAGGATTGGCAACGAATTCTTGCTTCCAATCACTTTTGCGAGCATGTTGAGCTTGCTGCTCAATGCAGAACTTGATACTGTAAATCTCATGAGTATTTTATTTAAATTTTATTTTGTTTTCTGTTTCACCTTAATTTAATTAGGCAATATCACCTAATTGAGCACAAAAATACAAAAAATATCGCTGATAAGCAAAAATAATTGGAGAAAAGTTCTAGTTTTTGAACTATTTTTAGTAATTTCGCAGTCAGAAAGAAAAAAACACCCTTTAAACAAAGGAAAAACTTTAAATATTATCATATGGAATTACAAGGAAAGGTTATTGCCGTTTTGCCTGAAAGAAGCGGCGTCTCTGCAAGAGGAGAGTGGAAAGCTCAGTCGTTCGTAATTGAAACCCACGAGCAGTATCCAAAGAAATTGTGCTTTGATGTTTTCGGAGCAGACCGTCTGGCTCAGTTCAACATTCAGAGTGGTGAGGAACTCCTGGTTTCTTTCGATATTGATGCTCACGAGTATCAGGGCCGTTGGTTCAACAGCATCCGTGCCTGGAACATCCAGCGTGTTGACCCTAACGCCGTAGCTGGTGCTATGGGCGGAATGCAGCCAGGTGCGTTTCCTCCAGTAGGTGCTCCTGTAGCTCCTGCTCAGCCAGCAGCTCCTGCTAATGGCGCAACTGCAGCATTCCCTCCAGTTCAGCCTGCAGCTCCTGCAGCAGAGGGTGGTAGCGCAGATGATCTTCCTTTCTAAAAACAGAAAAGTAAGATAAAATAAGAGCACTTCGCCTGAGATTTTCTTCTGTCTCGGATGAAGTGCTCTTTTTTTATTCATAATCTTATATTTCTCTTTATTAACTGTTTTCTATTCTCTACGTCTCTTCTCAAAGAATTGTTTTGAAGCGGCGAAGAAGAGGAGAACGGAAGCTGCATTTTCTATAGCAACCATCCAGAATGTTCCGTTGTAACCGAAATGTTCTGCCACAACTCCGCCTAGCAGACAGCCGATTCCGAAGCCCAAATCCCAACCTGTAAGAATGCTGCTGTTTGCCGTTCCACGCTGGTTGTGACGAGCCACATTAATAAACATGTTGAGGAAGGCTGGGTAAAGATGACCGTTGCCCAGGCCGATGAGACAAGCCGAAAGATAATAGGCTACCGGGTGCTTGACGGCAACAAAGATGATGAAACCAACAAGCGAAAGCAGCATTCCTTCGGCCGCATTCTGGGTAAGTTTGCCCTGGCTCAAGGCTTTTCTTCCCTGCAATCTTGACAGGAACAGACCCATGGAAAGAAGGGCAAAATAAGTGCCCGTTCCGCCCGTAATTCCGAGTTCCTCCTTGCTGTAGATTGCGAGATAATTGCTCAGAACGCCCCAGCAGAAACCGAACATGGCGATGTTGATGGCAAGAAGCCAGGCACGCGTCAGGAAGAAGCGGTCGAGAGAAAGCTTCTCCTTGTTCTTAACGATTTCCTTTTCGGGGAGGCGGATGGTTCCTGCAATCACAACTGAGGCAATCGCCACGATGAAAGCTATCCAGAAGAGAATCATGTAACTGTCTACCGCATTATGGAGATAGATTCCGATGGATGGAGCAATTGCCATGGCAAAATTGTTGCTCAGTCCGTAGAGTCCGATTCCTTCATTTCTCCTACTTGCCGGAAGAACGTCGATGGCGCAGGTGCTGTTGGCAACCGTTACGGCTCCGAACGGACCTCCGTGCAGGGTTCTGCAAATGGCAAACATCAGGATCGTGCTGGCTGCAATATAGCCGGCAAAGAAGATGGCGAAGGCCGAGAGACAGACCATCAGAACCTTCTTGCGCGAAAAGCTGTCAACCACATATCCGCTGAACGGACGAATGATGAGGGCGGCAACCGTATAGCCGCTCAGCACAATTCCAATCACATCTTTCGTGGCTCCAAAATTTTCGCTCAGATAGAGAGGGAGCAAAGGTGTGAGCAGATAGAAGGCGAAATACAACAGAAAGTTGGTAGTCATCACCTTGATGTAGTTTGCATTCCAAAGTTTCTCTTTCATCATTTTTTAGAGTTTATCCTCACTTTTAGAGTTTGTCCTCATTATTAGAGTTTGTCCGCCAGCCAGGCGTCGATGAGTTTTCGGGCGATGGAAAGTTTCTCTGGGAGAATAGGGAGATTCTCTTTCGTGAACCATTTACCACGAGAGAGTTCTTCTTTCTGAAGATGAATTTCTCCATCTACATATTCTGCCGAGAAGCCAATCATCAGACCGCTCGGATAAGGCCAAGGCTGGGAACTGAAATATTTCAAGTTCTTGATAGTCAGACCGGTTTCTTCCATTACTTCACGATGAACCGCCTCTTCCAAATTCTCGCCAGTCTCAACGAAACCAGCCACGAGACTGTCGAAATTTCCCTTGAAATTGCGAGCGTGTACCAGCAAGACCTGATCATCTTTCTTAATCAGAACGATGATGGCTGTGGCAAGCGAAGGCCAGACCTGTTTGCCGCATTCTGTACATTTCTTACTGATGTCGGTTGCCATTTTCATCGGAGCTCCGCAAACGCCGCAGAATTGGGTATTCATGTCCCAATAGTTGAGCTCCTGACACTTTCCTGCTTTCTGGTAAAGGGCAGGAGAGAGTTTGTAGAAACTAGGGCGCAAACCGCACATTTCGTACTTCGGATTGCCGGTAACGGGCTCAGGAATGGTGAAGGTCTTCACCTCTGTTCCGTCTTCCATCGGGGTAATGTTGAGAATGTGAGTCCAAGGCTTTGTTGGGATTGCACTCTCTTCTGAACAAGGAATCGTATAGGTTCCGTCTTCTTTCTTTTCGAGCAAGAGATCAGTCTTGCAAAATATAAACCAATACTTCATTCTTTATTTTGAACTTATTTGCTTTTTTACTTTGATCTTTATAATATGCTTTTCCAGAAGCGTTTCGAGGAGCTATTGCTTCTTACCGAACAGCAATTCGAAATCGCGCTGGGCAGCAGGTTTGGTCCATGCTTCCGGCACAAACTTCCAGTTGTTGTTTGGTTTTGCATCAACCGTTCCCATCTTTTCAATTTCTTCCATCAGATAGTAACGCTGGTCGCGCTTGCTGCGATAGATAATTCGGCTTTCAAGACTGTCTTTCGGGATTCCGGCACCCTTGGTAAGGAGTTCACCGCCACCATTTCCACGATAGCTGTTAACGGCTACCTTGTACCATTTCTTCTCATCGAAAGGTTCGCCGTTGCTCATGCGCAGAATTTTCACCTTCTCGCCATCTGGCTTGGTTACGTCAACTTCGTAATCGATTCCCGCAGCACTATCAAAGTTGAACGAGAGATTCTTGAAGCCGAGGCGTTGCTGGTCGCCAACGGTCTTCTCATCGAGCAGCAGGAGATGGTCGTCCGGGCTCTTCATGGTGTTCACCCAGAGGTCGTAACTCATTTCCAGATGCTTTCTGATTTCTTCGCCCGTCATGCGCATTACGTAGAGCTGGTTCTCATATTTATAGAGATTGAACATGTCGCTCACACAGATTGGACCGGCTTTCAGAACCGCGTTGAACTGAAGAGGAGCGTTAAACGAAATGTCAGCTTTTGTCATCTGCAACTGGAGGTTGAGGATGAAATCGTTGAAGGCAGAACTGCCGAAGAACTGGTCGCGGCTGTAGATGGTAGTCTTGAAGTTGCCAATCTGCTTGCCCACATATTTCTTTACTTCCGCAATCTGAGGTTCGAAAGTCTTCATGAAATCCTCGTCGATAGGACAATCTGTCACATCCACAATCTTGCCTGTCACCTTTTTGTCAGTTACCACCAGCTGCTTCTTTCCGTTCACCCTTTTCTTGTTGAGGGTGAGGGTTATTTCAGCATCAGCCACGCTAATGGCGTTGTTGGCAGGATCCAGGCAAACCACCTGCTTTCCATCAGTATTGGTTACGGTTTCGTTGTCGCGCGTATGGTCGTGGCCGAAGAGAACGAGGTCGAAGCCCGGCACTTCTTTTGCCACCTTGATAGAGGCGTCTTCATCATATTCGGCAGTCTGGATGCCTCCGTCTTTTCCGCTGTGGAAGAGGCCGATGATGACATCCGGTTTCTCATTCTCCTGAAGATATTTCACCCATTTGCGGGCGTTTGTTACCATATTTTCAAATTTCAGTCCGCTCCAGAGATTCTCCGTGAGCCAGTTTGGAATGGCAGGAGTAATCATTCCCAAGACTGCCACCTTCACGCCCTCGCGGTTCAGGATGAGATAAGGCTTAACGTATGGCTGGCCTGTAGAAGTGCTGATGATGTTGGAACCAAGAACTGGGCAATTGAGTTCTTTTATCCATTTGTCGTAAACTGGATGACCCGTTTCAACATCATGATTGCCAAACACTTGCGCATCATACTTCATGTAGTTTACCACATCGGCAGCCACGTTTCTAGCCTCTGTGTTTACATAATTATAATAATAGCAGGTAGGCTGTCCCTGCAGAATATCGCCATTCTCCAAGAGGATGAGGTTATCCTTGTAGTCTTTTCGCAAATTATTGACGTAGGAAGAAACGCGCGCCAAGGTTCCTGCTTTTGGCTTACGGTTGATGAAATCGTAAGGGAAGAAAGAGCCGTGCACATCGCTTGTCTCTATCACTCTCAGTTTTACGGTACGTTGTTGTGCCATCGCTTGTGAATTGAAAGTTAGCGCCAGAAGAAGCGCAGCAAATAATTGTTTCATATAAATTAATGTATTACTTTTGAGTAATGAAAGCCCATCAGTTGAGCTCTGTTTCTTATTTTCTCTGCAAAAGTACAAAAAAGAACTTAAATAGGCATACTTTTTGTTGGATATTTTTTAAAAACTAAAAAATAGGAGGTTTTATAATATGGCATTTGTTGATTATTACAAGATTCTCGGCGTAGACAAGAACATTCCGCAGAAGGATGTGAGAGCTGCGTATCGTAAACGTGCAAAACAGTTTCACCCAGATTTGCACCCTAACGACCCGAAGGCGAAGGCTAAGTTCCAGGCGCTGAACGAGGCGTATGAGGTGATTTCTGACCCAGATAAGCGTGCTAAATACGACCAGTATGGCGAACAATGGAAGAATGCTGATGCATTCGGCGGTTTCGGCGGAGCTGGTGGAGCTGGTGGTACAGGCGGTTCCGGAAGCTATGGTGGAGCAGGTGGAAATCCATTCGAGGGTTTCGACTTCAGCCAGTTTGGCGGAGGCGGAGGTTTCTCCAGCTTCTTCGAAAATCTCTTCGGAGGTCGTGGCAGAAGCCAGCAGTCTGCTGAAGGATTCGGTTCCGGCAATTTTAAGGGTTCTGCCGGTTATGGTAGCGGCTTTAATGGTGCTGGCTACGGAGCTGGTGCTGATTTCGGTACTGGTGGTTGTGGCGGCGGTTGCGGACAGAATGGTCGTGCCAATAACGGCGAAATGAACATGAATGTGAATATCGACCTTTATACGGCTCTGCTGGGCGGCGAAGGAATCATTAAATTGAGTAATGGTTCTAAAATCAAACTGAAGATTAAGCCGGAAACGCAGAATGGCACGAAGGTTCGTGTTCGCGGAAAAGGATACGACCGAGGTGACGGAACCTTTGGCGACCTGATGATTACTTACAACGTGAAGTTGCCAACCGGGTTGAATGATAAGCAGAAAGATTTGCTCCGTCAGATGAAGGATGCAAAGTAATTTCTAAAAGAAGGGAACGGGTTCTCGGACATGAGAACCTTCCTGAAACATGAAGGTAAAAAGAAAACGCCCTGCAAGAAGGGAACATTCAGAAATGAAGTTCCTGATCTTGCAGGGCGTTTTTTATTCTATTCTGCGGCATTAATCTTCGACATGTTGAACGCAGAAACCTTGCCGTCTGGCGAAACGGTTGCGTTGATTTTGAAATGGTTGGTTTTCTTAGTACCGTCGGTAAGCTGAACTTCCTCACGTGCTGAGAACTGAACCTGATATTCATAATCTTCGTCACCCACCTCGCGCTTCTTGATCTTATAATCGTTGGTGAGGAACCAGTTCAGGTTGGTCACATCTTCCTTATAAAGCTTATTCATAAAGGTAACAACATCTGCCTTGGTAGCAGAATTCTTACCCAGAAGCGAAGAGAGAATGTCTTCGCATGAAGCCTGCAAACCATCAGCATCGCGGGTATTGATGCTTTGGAAGAAATGGCGGAACAGACTGCTTACCATATCTTTCTCTTCTGGCTGCAAATCTCTGCTCTTGGCTTTCTTCATCGCATTCTCAGCCTCTTCGATATGCGAACCGTCAGCATGAGCGGCGAGATAAGCCTGATAAGCTTCTACATTATCAGCATTCTTTGCCACATTCCAGTCGATGGAATCTATCTTGTTCAAAACCTCCTGCTTGTGTGGACTGTTTGGGTATTTGTCGAGATAAGCCTGCAGGGCCTCTTTCGAACCGCTTACTACGGCGTTGGTCCAGTCCTGATCGGTCTGTTTCAGAAGTTCGAGGTGAGCCATGATGGAATCACGATGCGCCTCGTCAGCATCTTTGTAAGTATCTAGGTAACTCTGCAGAACCATCGGGTCGCTACTCTGCATCGCATACTCGTAAGCTTCCAGTTCCTTATTCTTATTGGCACTATCATAGAAATAGTAGAAAATGCCACAAACGAGGAAGGCGAAAATCAGAGAGATGATGATGACGCCACGGTTGCTTTTTTTCTTTTCCTGGGTTCCCTCGCCGTTACCGCCGTTCTGAGAATTAGATTGCTGTGGGCGAACCGGAGGAACGGGTGGAGTAGGAGGTGTTGCTGTTCTGACAGGTGTCTGAGGACGAGCCTCCTGCCTGAGAGCCTCCTGGCGGCGAATTTCTTCTTGTCTGATTGCATTCTGTCTGGCTGCGTTTTCAGCTTCATGCTGCTGAGTCATAGAAGCCTGGCTGGCAGGAGTCTGCTGGCTCATTCCTGTCGGAGGCGTCATTCTTGTGAGCGAAGGATTCAGCTCATGGCAGTTAGGACACATTTCCAGGTTGCTGAAATAAATCTCGCCACAATTTGGGCATTTGGTAATTTTGCCTGCTATTTCTACTCCGCAACTAGGGCAGGTAGGTGCTTTATCGCTAATTTGGCGTCCGCATTCCGGACATTTTATAATTGCCATAATTCTATTTTGTGTTTATTAATTTACTTATATAATTCATGCTTCTCTACTTCCAGACCTTATCCACTCTTTACCTTGAAGCTAATCATAAAGTTCCAAGTTCAGGGTTCCAAGTACTATCGATGTCTGAATCTGATTTCTCTGAGCTTGTGGCGCCCCATGAAACGGCTTTTGTCAACATAGCCGTTTATTCCGTTGAGTTTGCCCTTACCCGTATATTGCCACATTTCGAAATCTCTACCATCGCGCAATACAGGGATGCGCTTCGTATATTGGGCAATCATCAGCTTGTAGCTGTCTAGCTTGCCTAGAAGATAGTTGTCATAGAAATTGGCTCCCGTATAGATGAGGGGTTTCTGCTTATATGCTTTCTCTACGAGATGCAGAAACTTAAAGAGCGAATCGCAGAATTCTTCTGTATTCATGCCGCTTTTCGTCTCCACATCAATCATAGGCAAGAGGTCCTGATCTCCCGGACGGCATTGGGCCTTGAAATTTTCCAACTGCGTCTGCTGTGGGATGCGGGGTCTGTAGAAATGATAAGAACCTACTTTCATTCCGTAGCGATGAGCCAGGTCGATATTCTTCTTGTATTTGCTGTCGATGTTGGTTCCGCCCTCGGTAGCTTTCAGATAAACGTAAGCCATCTTAGAGTTGTCGCCCACGGTTTCCCAGAACACGTTGCCCTGATAATGACTCAAGTCGATGCCGTGAACGTGCCGACAAGTGTCTTCGCATTGCACCTGGGCATGGGCTCCCAAGGCAATAATGGATGCTATAATAGAGATAAATAACTTTTTCATAGATGCAAAGATACGAAAATCAGATGAAAATCGTACTACTAAGAGATTAATTTTATAGATATTTTACTCTTCGTCCTGATGAATCCCAGGTTAACCCCTTCAATCCTTACTGAAATTTATTCTTCAATCTCAGATAATGAACGGAAGAAATTGTTCATGAAATTGCTCATGGTTTCTATCGGAGCGTATTGCAGATAGCGCATGCTGCGGCGCAGATTCTTGCGCATGGTTCCCCCCGTGGTGCGTACAAAGCCGCTGCTGGTCTGCTCAAACTGAATGGCCTGCTGATCCATGATATTATAGTAGAGCGAACGGAGCGTCAGCTTGTAGGCGCCTCTTTCTATGTGATGAACGAATGGGATTTCGTCCTGTTCAAAATCGAAGAAGGTGATGAGCACGCTTCCTTCCAGCTGGGCGATGCGCTGGATGCGGAGCTTGGCAAGCCACTTCTCCAGTTTCACGAAATCTACCTTGTCGCCTCGGGTTCTCAGGTAGTCTCCCAACTGGATGATTCCTCTGAGATTGATTCCGTTAGCCAGCATTCCATTTACGTTTGCCACGATGATGCGCAGCAGATAAATAGTCTCGATAGAGGTATCGATGGCGTGGCGTTCATCTTCCTGAATCTTGCTGAGCCGTCGGTTCAGAAAACCGTTGTTCATCTTCACCTTTCCGGCAGGAACATCATTCACGTTCTTGAGCATCTGAGCTATCTTTTTCTTCTTAAAGGTAGTCATCGGTTCCATTTCTTCCTTGATGCCGAAGTTGTCGGCACGGAGCTTAGTAAAAAGGTTGCGCTGAAGAAAATTCATATGCCTTGTTCTTATTAATAGTCAATAATAAAGTTTTGTTCTTCCTGTCAAGAAATCTCTAATGCAGAAGGAGACCCTCCTCTGATTTTTAGAAGTCTTCCTAACTGTATCTCTTAGGATAGCGCAAGAGGATGGCCAGCAGGGCTGCCACACCTATCGCCAGCGGATAGTAGAGATAAGGAAGAATGTCCATCGGACTGAGATTGGCCAGGCCGGCTGCCAGGAGCATCTGTACGCCATAAGGAATCAATCCCTGAACCATGCATGAGAAGGTGTCGAGAATGCTGGCTGCCTTGCGGTTGTCTACGCCAAACCGGTCGCCTATCTTTTTCGAAATATTTCCTACTGTCAGAATCGCTACCGTATTATTTGCCGTACAGATGTTTACCATCGAAACGAGGGCGGCGATAGAAAGTTCGGCTCCACGCTTGCTGTTTACGTGGGCTGTAATCTTGTTGATGATGAAATCGATTCCGCCGTTTTCGCGGATGATTTCGAGCATACCACCTGCCATCATGGCGATGATAATGAGTTCGCCCATGCCGATAATGCCGTTGCCCATGGCTGAGAACCAGCCAAAGAGGTCGTAGCTTCCGGAGGCACCCAGAAGATGACTGCCTATGCCGATGGCGCCACAGAGTAGGGTGCCCAGAGTGAGAACAGCCATTACATTCATGCCGGCAATAGCGGTAATGAGGACGATGAGGTAAGGCAATACTTTCATGTATTCTACCTCGTTGATGTGGGTTGGGGCCTGAAGACCGACTCCCATGACAGAATAGGCGATGAGCACGAGTACGGCGGCCGGAACCACAATCATGGAGTTGACCTTGAACTTATCGCTCATCTTGCAGTTCTGCGTCTGCGTAGCAACAACCGTCGTATCGGAGATGAACGAGAGGTTGTCGCCGAAATAAGCGCCACCTACGATGATGGCGGTCATCATGCCTACGTTAGCATCCATCGAGTGGGCCAGTCCGGCGGCTATCGGAACCAGAGCCACTACGGTTCCCACACTTGTTCCGATAGATACGGAGATAAAGCAGGCAGCCAGGAAGAGTCCTGGCAGAATCATGCTGGCTGGCAGGATGCTGAGCGCCAGGTTGACGGTTGCATCAACGGCTCCCATCGCCTTGGCTGATGCGGCAAACGAGCCAGCCAGCACGTAAATCCAGAGCATGAGCATCAGGTTGTTGGCGCCGGCACCCTTGCTGTATGTGTCCACTCGTTTCCTGACAGGCATTCCGCCGGAAATAGCCACGGCATAAATGCTCGAAATCATGAACGCTACTGTGAGCGAGAGGCTGGTGTCCTGATGACTGCTGTCTACCGAATATACGGTAAAAGCCACGATGAGGACAATCAGCAAAAATAATGGCGACAACGCCAGCAAACCTTTTTTATTACTCATACTTCTTTTTTCTTCTTAATTAAAGAGTTACTCCATTCTTGAAGATGGAGATTTCACGATAGCCATTATACTCGTTGCGAGCCTCCTCGCCACTTGCTACGGCTATAATCTTATCAATAAACTTGCTTACCAAGTCTTTCATTTCTACACCTTCTACCAGAGCGCCGGCGTTGAAGTCAATCCAGTTTGGCTTGTTCTTTGCCAGATTGCTGTTGGTAGAAATCTTCATCGTTGGCACAAAGGTTCCGAATGGGGTTCCGCGACCTGTGGTGAAGAGAACGAGCTGGCAACCTGCTGAAGCCAGAGCTGTGGCTGCTACAAGGTCGTTACCCGGAGCTGAAAGCAGGTTCAAACCGGTTGTCTCCAGACGGTCGCCATATTGGAGCACGCCGCTTACCGGAGCACGGCCGCACTTCTGGGTGCAACCCAAAGCCTTATCTTCGAGGGTTGAGATACCACCTGCCTTGTTACCTGGAGAAGGGTTCTCGCCAACTGGTTCACCATGGCTCAGGAAGTACTCCTTGAAGTCGTTAATCAGGTGAACGGTCTTGTCGAAGAGTTCCTTATTTTCGCAACGGTTCATCAGAATGGTTTCTGCGCCAAACATTTCCGGTACCTCTGTCAGGATGCTTGTACCGCCCTGAGCTACGAGCCAGTCGCTAAATTCACCTACCAATGGGTTGGCTGTAATTCCGCTGAAGCCGTCAGAACCGCCACACTTCAAACCTACGCGCAGTTTGCTTACCGGAACTTCCTCGCGCTTGTCTTCCTTAGCCAGGGCATAGAGGTTGCGCAGAATCTTCATGCCTTCCTCGAGTTCATCGCCTTCAACCTTCTGTGTTACAAGAAGTTTGATGCGGTCGTGATCATAGTTGCCGAGCATCTTCATGAAATCATCTGGCTGGTTGTTCTCGCAGCCGAGCGAGAGAACGAGCACGGCACCTGCGTTTGGATGCAGACAGATATCGCGAAGCACCTTGCGGGTATTCTCATGGTCGCCCGAGAGTTGTGAGCAACCGAAGTTGTGGTGCCATGCGTGGATGGCGTCGATGCCTTCGCTGCCTGTTTCTTTCTTGAGGAGTTCTACCAGCTTCTCAGCCACGCCGTTAACGCAGCCCACGGTAGGAACTACCCATATTTCGTTTCTTACGCCTACTTCGCCATTCTTGCGAACGTAGCCCTTGAAGGTGCGGTTTTCCTTAGCGATGTTCAGCTGCTCGTTAACCGGGTTGTAGGTATATTCGAGCGTACCGGCAAGATTAGTCTTGAGGTTGTTCTCGTTTACCCATTCGCCCGCCTTGAGACCGGTCTTTGCATGACCGATAGGGTAGCCATACTTCAGAATATCTGTACCCTCGGCAGCATCGTTGATGAGCACCTTGTGTCCTGCAGGAGTATCCTGCAATAATGTGATGGTCTTGCCATCTACTTCAATCGTTTCACCCTTCTTCATAGGGCGCAAGCAAACCACTACCGAGTCGGCAGGGTTAATCTTGATAAAACTTGATTGTTCCATACGTAGTCTGTTTTTTATTTATTGTTTATAATTTATAATGTTCCTGTAAGAATATTCTTCCATGCGGAAACCCTGTTCTGCCCGATAGCCTTAGAGCTGGGTTCTGCGATAGAAATCTACATTTTCCTTCATCAGTAGCTCGATAGGCATATAGTTTACCGGTGTAACTTTCTTCTTCAGCACGATGGCCTGGAAGAGCGTGTCTACGCAGGAGTAACCCTGCATGTAGGCGTGCTGGGCGATGAGGAAGGAAATACTTCCTTCGCGCAGACAGCGGGCGTTTTTCTCCACCATATCATAGCCCATGATCTGAACGTCGCGGCGGTTGGTCTTCAGCAGGAAGTCGCCCACGATGTGCGCCTTCGAAGTCATGGTGATGCAATGGTGGATGTTCGGATGCACGGCAAAGAACTTCTCCAGCATTTTGACGAATTCAGCACGTGTGCCGCTCAACGGCAGGTCGAGCAAGGTAATCTTCACGTTAGGGAAGTGGTCGTGCATGTAATGGCGGAATCCTACCTCTCGGTTGTCCTGCTGCTTGCTGACCACTCTTCCGTCTTTGGTCTGCCTCATGAGCAGGATTTCATCTTCCTTTGCTGCAAGCATCATCAGCATCTTGGCTGCGAAGAAACCGGAACAGAACGAATCCTGACCGAAGAAAGAGAGCGGACGGAGATCGGGCATGTAGGAGTCGAGCAGGATGAACGGGATGCTTTTGTGATGCAACGCCTCGGTAAACTCGCGGGTTACGTCTAGCGATGAAGGCACCACGATGACTCCTTCCGGACTGGCCTCAAGAATCTTGTTGCCTTCTTCGCGGAACGATTCCTCGTTGGAACGCTCATAGAAACGAATCTCTACATCAATATGGAAGTCACGTCGGGTATCTTCACATTTTTTTGCGCCTTCCTCTATTTCCTCCCAGTAAGCCTCCGATTCATGTTTCGGAATCAGCAGGTAGAAGGTATAGGATTTGTTGTAAGCCAGAGCGCTGGCGTACACATTAGGCTGATAATTCATTTCCTTGAGGGCTTTCTCGACCTTGTCGCGTGCAGGTTTCGACACGTTTGGACGGTCGTGCAGAACTCGGTCTACGGTTCCAACGGATACGCCAGCTCTCTCGGCAATATCCTTGATTCTGATTTTTTCGGCCATTGTTTTTTAGCATTACGGGTCTGGTTGCTTCGCGTGTACTTATTATATAAGGAGCCTCTCCTGGGGGCTACGATAGATAAAACGTCGCAGGTACTTCCTAGCTGTGCACAGACCACAATTAGTATTAAGCAATTCTGTTGTGTGCGACCACAAGTACGAATTTTGCCGCAAATATACAACAATTTTTTGAATTGTGCGAAGACACAGCAACTTTTTTGCACGGAAAACAAAAAAAAATGCGATTTTATTTCGTTATTCGAGAAATTATGGTTATTTTTGCCCTCGAAATTGAACGACAACTGATAATTGTACTTCATTTCTCTACTGAAAAGTGGAATTTAATTTGTTACTCATAACAAACAAAATAAAAACAAAAAAATTAAAACTATCAAACATGGCAAAAATTGTAACATTAGGTGAGATCATGCTTCGTTTATCACCAGAAGGCAATGATCGTTTCATTCAGAGTGAATCACTTCGCATCATCCCTGGTGGTGGTGAGGCTAACGTAGCTGTAAGCTTGGCTAACTATGGTCATGATGCTTACTTCGTATCTAAGCTCCCTAAGCACGAGATCGGTCAGATTGCTGTCAACGGTCTCCGTCGTTACGGCGTTAACACAGAGTTCATCGCTCGTGGTGGCGACCGCGTAGGTCTCTACTATGCCGAGACTGGTGCTTCTATGCGCCCATCCAAGGTAATCTACGACCGTGCACACAGCGCAATTGCTGAGGCTGACCCATCTGATTTCGATTTCGACAAGATTATGGAGGGTGCCCAGTGGTTCCATTGGAGCGGTATTACTCCAGCTATTAGCGACAAGGCTGCTGAACTTACCAAGTTGGCTTGTGAGGCTGCTAAGCGTCACGGCGTAACAGTTTCTGTTGACCTCAACTTCCGCAAGAAGCTCTGGACTTCTGAGAAGGCTATCTCTGTTATGCGTCCTCTGATGAAGTATGTTGATGTTTGCATCGGTAATGAGGAAGATGCTCAGCTCTGCCTGGGCTTCAAGCCAGATGCTGACGTAGAGGGCGGTAAGACTGATGCTGAGGGTTATTACGGAATCTTCAAGGGCATGATGAAGGAGTTCGGATTCAAGTATGTTGTTTCTACTCTCCGCGAATCTCTCTCTGCTACACACAACGGCTGGAAGGCTCTTATCTATGATGGTAAGGAGTTCTATCAGAGCAAGCACTATGACATCAACCCTATCATCGACCGCGTTGGTGGTGGCGACTCTTTCTCTGGTGGTCTGATCCACGGTCTTCTTACTAAGGAGACTCAGGGCGAGGCTCTTGAGTTTGCGGTAGCTGCTTCTGCTTTGAAGCATACTATCCCTGGCGACTTCAACCTGGTATCTGCTGACGAGGTAGAGAGCCTGGCTGGCGGTAACGCTAATGGTCGCGTTCAGAGATAATTATAGTTTAAAGTTTATAGTTGATAGTTTATAGGCAGTCTTGCTTACGGCGAAGCTCCTATTAACTATAAACTATTAATTATTAATTAAAATAAGTAATGGCAAAGTTTAGCAAAATGCAGGTTATGGCAGCCATGAAAGAGACTGGTATGGTACCTGTTTTCTTCAATAAGGATGTTGAAATCTGCAAGAACGTCATCAAGGCTTGTTACGAGGGTGGCGTACGTGTTTTCGAGTTTACTAACCGTGGTGACTTCGCTCACGAGATTTTCGGAGAGTTGGTAAAGTGGGCCGACAAGGCTTGTCCTGAGATGATTCTGGGTGCAGGTACAGTTGTTGATGCCGGTACAGCTTCTCTGTATCTCCAGCTCGGCGCTAACTTCATCGTAGGTCCTAACTTCAACCCAGAGATTGCTCCAGTCTGCAACCGTCGTCTGGTTCCTTATTCACCAGGTTGCGGTTCTGTAACTGAAATCAATAATGCTCAGGCTGCCGGTTGCGACGTAACCAAGGTATTCCCAGCAGGTAACGTAGGCGGTCCTTCATTCGTTAAGAACGTAATGGCACCTTTGCGTTGGAGCAACATCATGGTAACAGGTGCCGTAGAGCCAACAGAGGAGAATCTTACTCCTTGGATCAAGGCTGGCGTTCTCTGCGTAGGTATGGGCTCTAAGCTCTTCCCTAAGGAGACAGTTGCTGCTGGCGACTGGGCTGCCATCACAGCCAAGTGTCAGGAGGCTCTCGGTTACATCGCGAAGGCTCGCGCTTAATTTAGACTATTTTTCATTCGAGATGCAAATTTCAGCATCCTTCTTTTCCATGTCGCCATCATCAATTCTGGTGGTGGCGGCTCTTTTTCTTTCAGCTTGTTCTCCTGCGAATAAGGCAAGGGTAGACGAGCTGAACGAGCAATCCTATGCTTATCATTATCGCAATCTCGATTCTACTAAAGTGCTGGCTGAGAGGGCTTTGAAGCTTTCAGAAGATTATCCCTCAGGCCGTGCCGAAGCCTATAACAACCTTGCCTTCGTATGTATAGCCAAGATGGATTACAAGGGTGCCAAGGGATGGCTGAAGAAGATTGAAGAGGAGAGCGATAATCAGATAGAACTCGCTATTGCCGATGTTCAGAACATGCGACTCTGCCAGAGAGAATCGCACAACAAAGATTTTTATGCTTATCGCGAAAAGGCGATGAGGCGTTTGCGCAGAATTCGCGAAGAGGTGAATTCCATGCCCCCGAGGGAAAGCAAACGCGTGATTTATGCAAAATCTGAATTCTATATTGTGGCCGCCACCTATTTTTATTATGTGGGCTTAGACGAGCCGATGCTTCAGGAGCTTAACCGTCTGGACCCAGATGAGCTGGAACAGGATTCGGCACAATATCTCAACTATCTTTATAATATAGGTTCGGGCGGAGCTATCGTCAAGGGAACCGAAAACGAAATCAATCAGGCGGAATTCGACCGGCTGATCAGCTGCTACATGCTGGCTAGCGACCCAGCCCATCCTTATCCTTACTGGCAGGCTAACGCCCTGCAGTCTATAAGCGAGCACCTCAGAAAAGGAGAGGTGAGCGATTTCCTCATACGCAACAACCTGCCTGCCTTCCAGTATCTCAACATCGAGCAGATGCCAAACAATCTGCTGGCAGGCAACTTTGCCCAGCGTGCCCTCAACCTCTTTTCGAGCTACGGAGATGTTTATCAGACTGCCGGAGCCAACCGTACGCTGGCTGAATGTTTCTGGGATATCCATGATTATTCTTCTGCGCTCGACTGCCTGAATCATGCCCTGAACGACAACAAGGCCATCGAGCAGGCACCCGACCTCGTAGCGTCGATACGTGAAAGACTCTGTCTGGTTTATTCGGCTATAGATGATAAGCAGCAGAGCGATTACAACCGCAATATCTATCTGGATTTGCAGGACCGTTCGCGACAGGACCGCCAGCTGGAGGCACGTGCCGCGGCACTCGACGAGAACGCCCAGCAGCTCAACCTGATGATTGCTGCCGTGGTGGCGATGATTGTGCTCGTGGTGGTTCTACTCTACGTTTTCGACCACATGAAGCGCAAGAAGATGAAGAACCAGTCGATGGATAAACTGCTTGCACCTTTGCGTGAGTGGAGCGAGAATAACACTAAGAAAATCAACGAATTAAAAGATAAGCAGGAGGAGGTTCAGGATGACCTGAACGTAACCCGACTGCATATCGAAGAAAACAAGAAACGCAATCTGGAACAAAGGGCTAAGATTTCGCTCGTAAACAGTATTACGCCTTTCATCGACCGCATGATTCACGAGGTAAACCGACTCTCCGAAGGGGGCGAAAGCGATGAGGTGCGGCAAGAACGCTACCAGTATATCGCCGAACTCACGGATAAGATAAACCAATATAACAACGTGCTTACAGAGTGGATTCAGATGCGCCAGGGCTCACTCAGCCTGCGTATCGAAAGTTTCCCGCTCCAGCAGCTTTTCGATATTGTAAGCAAGGGCAAGATGAGCTTCCAGATGCAGGGCGTGAAACTCGATGTAGAACCTACAGATGCCGTGGTCAAGGCCGACCGCATCCTTACGCTCTTCATGATCAATACCATAGCCGATAATGCCCGCAAGTTTACACCCGAAGGCGGAAAGGTAACCATTAGCGCCAAGGTTTCTGACTTCGTGGAAATCAGCATCTCAGATACCGGAAAGGGTATGGACGAGGAGCAGCTGGCGCATGTCTTCGACCGGACCTATACAGGCGGTCACGGCTTCGGACTGCTCAACTGCAAGGGCATCATAGAGAAATATAAGAAGGTGAGTTCGCTCTTTGCCGGCTGCCAAATCAAGGCAGAAAGCAAGTTGGGCGAGGGGAGCCGCTTCAGTTTCCGTCTGCCTAAAGGTATCGTCCGCCGAACCCATCAGTTGTTGGGCATCATCATCATGCTCTTCGTGCTGCTGTCGGCTTCGGTCCAGCCTTGCGAGGCTAAGAAGGCCAACGACATCCGCCAGCGCCACAATCATCACAAGACGAACGTAGATGCCAATCTCCAGCGTGCCGACGATTTTGCAGATAGCGCCTACTTCAGCAATATCAGCGGCACCTACCAGCGCACCCTGGCCTTTGCCGATTCTTCGCGCCATTATCTCAATGCGTTCTATCTGTCGAAATATCCTGACGGCAAGTATCTCATGGTGGCTCATCCGGAGGTGGGAATGGCGGCAGAACTCTATTGGATGCGCGAAGGGCTTAGAACCAATTATCACGTCATTCTCGACCTGAGAAACGAGTGTGCCGTGGCTGCCCTGGCGTTGCACCAATGGTCGCTCTACCAGAGTAACAACAAGGTTTATACCCAGCTGTTCCGCGAGATAAGTGCCGATAATACGCTCGATATTTACGTGCACACGATGCAGCAGAGCGAGAACTCGAAGACCGTGGCCGTGGTGCTGCTCATCCTGTTGCTGCTGCAGTTGCCGCTGGCTTATTATCTGCTCTATTACCGCCACGTGCTGAGTTACCGGTTTGCCATGATTGAACAGACCAAGGCTAAGCGGACCGACGAGGCTGAGCAGGAATCCCTGAAACTGGAGCTGATGACCGATGAGCTGCATAAGGCTGAATATGAGAACGATAAACTTCATATCTCCAATTCCGTGCTCGACAACTGTCTGTCTACGCTCAAGCACGAAACGATGTATTATCCGTCGCGCATCCGCCAGCTTATCGATTCGCAGCCCGATGATGTAGATTCGCTCAAGGAACTGGTAGATTATTATAAATCGCTCTATTCTCTGCTCAGCGCCCAAGCGATGGAGCAGGTAGAAGGCAACATCAAGGCAGATGATTTCCTGAACCGCTATCTTGTTTCTCTGATGCGTGGCAATTCCAAGGATTACCATACCGGAGTGGCTGAGATTCCGGGTTCTGCCTACGTGAGATATTGGATTGACCAGCAGGATGTGGCCTATGATGCTGCGCTCCATGCCCAGCTCTTCACCCCTCTGACGGGCGATTTGCGCTATCTCCTGTGCCGGCAGATTGTGAGGGAACTGGGAGAGATTACCAATCTGCGCGGCTGCGGCATCAAGGCTTGCCAGGGCGATAAGGGTTGCCTCAGGATAGAGGCCGTGCTGCCGGCACGCATCAAATGGAAAAGTTTAAAATCATAAGAAAATAAAAATATCAGAAAATGGAAAATTTTAAAGTCATCATTGTAGAAGACGTGCCCCTGGAACTGAAGGGTACAGAGGGTATCTTCAAGAATGATATTCCAGAGGCTGAAATCATCGGTACTGCCGAGAGCGAAATAGCCTACTGGAAACTCATCAAGCAGCAGTTGCCCGATCTGGTTCTGCTCGACCTCGGACTGGGCGGTTCCACCACGGTAGGCGTAGAAATCTGCCGCCAGACCAAGGAGCAGTATCCTGACGTGAAGGTGCTCATCTTTACAGGAGAAATTCTGAACGAAAAACTCTGGGTAGATGTGCTCGATGCGGGCTGCGACGGCATCATTCTGAAGAGTGGCGAACTCCTTACGCGTGGCGATGTGGCGAGCTGCATGGGAGGTAAGAAACTGGTGTTCAACCAGCCTATCCTTCAGAAGATAGTAGACCGTTTCAAGCAGAGCGTAAACAGCCAGCTGATGCGTCAGGAGGCTCTGGTAAATTATGAGATTGATGAGTATGACGAGCGTTTCCTGCGCCATCTTGCGCTGGGTTATACCAAGGAGCAGATTACCAACCTGCGCGGAATGCCTTTCGGCGTAAAGAGTCTGGAGAAGCGACAGGCAGAACTGGTTCAGAAACTCTTCCCTGACGGCAATCACGGCATGGGCATCAACGCCACCCGCCTGGTGGTAAAAGCCTGCGAGCTCCGCATCCTCGATATCGACCATCTGCAGGCAGATGAAGAATAACTCGTTTCAATAAGCGCTTTTTAAAGAATGTATAAGAAAGTATTGGCCTATCTGGCATTATTGTTGGGAATAGCCGAAGTAGTGGTGATTCTGGTTTCGTGGCTGCTTACAGCTGCGATGCCCGAGTCGTTCACCCATTCGCTTACCAGCCCCGAGGGCATCCGCTGGTTTACGGGCCATTTTGTAGACCATCTCACCTCTGTATGGCTCGTATGGCTGGTGCTCATCAGCATCACCATCGGGGTGGTAAGGCAGAGTAGGGTGCTCCATTTCGACCATACCCAGTATCGCCAGCGCACGGCCTTGCGACTGATGCTCATCGAGTTGTGCATCTCTGCAGGTATCATGCTGGCGCTCACCCTCTTGCCCCATGCCATTCTGCTGAATGCCGTAGGAACCCTCTTTCCGGGTCCGTTCACGCATAGTCTCATTCCGTACATCTGTTTCTCGGTCATGGTGATGAGCATGAGTTACGGCATCATGAGCGAGAGCATCAAGGGCATCAGTCAGGTTTATGATGCGATGAATCAAGGCATCCGCCTCCTGTCGCCCTGCTTTCTTTTCTACATTCTCGTGATGCAGCTCTATACATCCATCCTCTATGTAATGGAGTAAGATAAAAGCCCCTGATGCTCGTTTCCTTGCATCAGGGGCTCTTTTCTTACTCCAAACCGTCGCCCTCATTACCGCCGGTGGTTCCGCCGCCCGGGGTGTTATCCGAACCGCCACCACCTGGGGTGTTGTCTGGGTCTTCCACATCGCCCTTATCGTCGGAAGTAACGTTTTTCACCACTTTGCCGTTGCGGTCGTAACAGGTAATCTGGATGGAGGTTTCCTGCAGCTCGCGCTTGATGTCAACGCTTGGGGTGAAGATAACACGGCGGTTGGTAATCAGACTGGTAGCCACTTCGCCTACGGTAGGCACACTCTTGGCTCTTACGCCGAATCGCATGGTTCCCAATCCCGGAACGGCTACGGAATGGCCTTCGGTACACCACGCCTTGATAACCTCGCCTGCTGCATCCCAGCAAACCTGCATCACGCCCACGCTAACGCCGCTTCTGATAGCCGCCTCCTTGATAACCTTGCTCTCTGAGAGCTTGTTGTAAAGTTCGGTACCGAGGATGAATCTGTACTGACCCTTCATTTCGCCTACTTGGATAAGGGTCTCCTTTGCTTTCAAATTAATTGCCATAATCTTTTGAATTTTAAATTGTTATAAACTATTAACTCTAAACTACCGGATGGTAATGGTTGGCACATAGTAGGTAGAATCTACTTTGGTGGAGATGTTGTTCTCCTGATGTTGCCGCTGGTTCTTTCCGATTACGAGTCCTGCCGTGCAGGAGCTGGATAGGAAGGTGACGATGGCTGAGCAAATCGCCACGATGAGATACCGGATGAATGCCTTCATGTTCTGGTTCATGATTTTTTCTGCCCCCTGCTAAGTTTCGCTAGCGAAACGACTCGTTTCGAGGCTTGGAGTCTTGGTTTCATTTTTTTTTTATTTCCCCAATTAGGGAGATATTTTTCTCCAACTGGGCAAGTGATTTTGCGCGCTTTCTGAATCACGATGCAAAGATACGAAATCCCGATTTATCAGGTGTGCGATAGCGTGCGATACCATGCGATATCGGAACATTTAATCACTAATAACTATCCCGGTTCCCCGAGGTTATCGATAATAGCCTTCACCTGTTTGGGCGTGAACGACTTGCAAGTCTTTTCATATCCCATCTGCTGCAATTCATCCCAGAGCGGTTGGCAACGGCGAATCCAACTCATGAGATGATTCACGGCCGTGCGTGGCATACTCTCGGGAAAGTACATCAGTCCCAGTTCCTTCTTCGTATACGAACGGTTTATAAAATCTTCCATAATCTTAATTTTTTAATCATTTGTTTATCGGCTCCTTGCTCCCGGAAGTTGCAGCAGCCCCTAAAAGATAGTATTCGCTGAAATCCTTGCAGCCCGGTGGCAACTGGTGGTGAACCAGCTGGGGGAGCATCTCCCTGAGTTGCATGAAGAGGCTTTCGCCCGGCACATCCTGATCGGGAAACATGTGGAATTCCACCTGATACAGTTTTCCGATATCCGTCAGCAACTGCTTATCCTCGGGTTTGAGGAGCGTGGCAGAAGGGATGGCTATCGCCTTATGACCGGCAGAAAGCATCGCCCAGCAGTCGCTACATCCCTCCGTAATAAACAGCCTCTCGCCCGGTTTCAGTCTCTTCACAACCGGCAGGTTATAGATGCTGCATCTTGCGCCGTAAGGGAACCGGAAGCGGGGAGCATCCTGCTCCTTCTTGTAATCCAGGTTCCGGTTCTGGATTCCTATAAGCCGCCCATCGATATCGAAGTAAGGAATCTGCAACCAGTTGATGCCCTTCTTGTCCGTCCAGGAAGTCAGTCGGCACCAGTTCACCACTCTCCAGTCAATCTTCCTCTCCTCGAAGAGAAATCTTCGAGCTGCCTGGTTGAGCCAGGGATGCTCGAAGAATCTCGCATACCTGCTTGCATCGAAGGAAGATTTCCCCGAATTATCACCCGAAGCAGAACCATCGGATGAAGAGCCCGAAGAAGCCCCTCTGCCCGAAGACCCCCCAAAGGAAGAGCTTTTCCCCGAAGAAGAATCCTCCTCCAGCTGAATCTGATGTTCTTCTGCGAGCCATCGGCAAGCCGACGGGAAATCCTTCCCCAGGTATCTCATCGCCAGGTCGATGGTGCCGATGGAGTTTCTCATGCATACATAGCATCTGCAGCTATTCTTGGTCTTGTTGAACGTAAGGCTGGCGTGGTGGTCGTCATGGAAGGGGCAGAGCGCCTTATGGTGCTCCACCTTCATCCCCATCTCTTTCGCGACCTTCTCTATCGGAAGTTCGCGCAGTTTCTGAATCTCATATTTCTCCATCATATCCCTTTCCCTTTCTTTTTCTTGGCCGGTATACCCGTCAGATATTCTGCAGTCTTGGTATAGAGTTTCGTCTGGCTGTTATAAGTAATAAACTGGCGGTTCTTCCATACGTTGAGCTGATGCTTGGTACCTTCCTGATTCTTGCCCAGACTCAGGCGCAGGGTTTCCAACTGCAGTTCGTTGAAGGAATTCTCCAGCTGGTCGAGCATGTTTTTCGGACCGCTTCTCTGAGCCTCTTCCTGCCCATCGCCCGCTTTAAACATGTCGCCGAACACCTTAACCTTCGACCACAAATCGTAGTAGCAGAACCATTCAACGAAGTCGCCGATGGATTTCGACCAGCTCTGGTCGTTCAGAATCCACAGCACGGCTCCCTTCTTCCATGCCGAGAAGATGCTGCGGTGGGAGAGTTCCCAGAGCGTATCATCATCAGCAAGGTCGGCCAGGCGTGCCATTTCCTCTGCCAGCTTATCGGCTATCTTGTTGAGTGGCTTCACCACAAAACTGCCCTTGCAGTTGTCCAGCCTCAGCAGGTAGCCATCGAGCTTTTCGAGGAAATCTTTGTTGTACGTTCCCTGTCGCGGAATCTTTCCGCTTCGCTCGCCACGGGCTTTGTAGGCGAAAGGTATGCGCCCGAAGAAACCATTGGTCAGGTCTTTCTTGTAAAAGAGTCGGGCCGCCTCGGGAGTAGAAGTAAAGGTGAGGTTCACACGGAGCAGAGGGTTGCCCGTTACGCCATCAGCCGTGGCGCGCAAGGCTCCAGCCCTCTGACAGTCGAAGATGTTTCTTACCATCTGGCTCACCTGCTTATGCCCACCACACATTCTGTCGGCCATCTCCACCTCAGGCAGATTGATGTACTGGGTTCTTCCGCCCAGCTGTTCGCATGCCATAGCGTTCTGGATGAATGCAGGATTGGTGACATCAGAAGGTGGAAACCAGAAACTCACGTCCGGGCGCTCCGGTTTTTCCTTGTTGGCGCCCTTGGTTTTCATCTGTCGCTGCCAGTCAACCAGTTTCTTGAACTCAGTCTCATCATGCTTTCTGAAAGGTCTCATGATGGCCTCTACAAGATGACCCAACTGTGCCTTTCCGATACCCGATGGACCTATCAGATGGCCCATTTGCCCGCACATTTCGTAATATTTGTTGTCAGAATACATGAATCTTACGTCTGTGAGATGAGCTGCTAATGCCGGAATTGCCATCGGAATGAGCACTTCCTGCATGTCTTTAGATGCCTGAGAGATGGCAAATTTTACAAATTCAGTACCCTTGCTGGGTTTTGGCATCGCCGGAGCGATGTTGCTAAAAATATTATAATCCATTGCTTTTTAGAGAGTTAAATCAAATTTCATGTTCATTTTTTCTTGCTTGCAGTCTCAGTCTCAGAGTCTCAGTTGTTTTTTTTATGGTCTCGCTTCCTATATATATTATATATAACTAATTAATAATCAATAAGTTATAAAGACTTAAGAAGCGGGTTTGGAGTTGGATTGTGACATTTATCCTAACTGAGACTGAGATTTGAGACTGCTTTGAAGAGGAAATGAGGGTAGGGATAATCCTGTTACCGGCACCCCCGAAGTCCCCATTTCCTCTAGAAAGCCTCAACTCCGTTTATCTGTCATCACTCTTGCCGCTAATGATACGCAGCTCGTTGGCGGCACCCTGGCAGAAGTCCTGAAAGGTGAAGCGTTCTGAGAACTGCGGGCGGTTGAAGGTAGGGTAGAGCGTACCGTCTTTTTTTCGGTTCACGTTGATGTACTTTCCTTCATACACGTGCGGATTTCTCTGCACCACCTTCTGCAGCTTCTTCTCCTGGTCATTCTGCACAAAGGTGAAGTGGTCTTCGCCGTCGTGCGTAATGGCTCCATCCAGATACTCGCCAACGGCCATGCGCCCTGGCTCCTTAGTCATCAACTTGAGGTCGATACCCAATTCTGTGTTTGGGTAGAAATTATTGAATTTTAAATTCTGTGCCATAAGCTTATCAGAATTTGGGCGGTTAGGCCATCTGCTTAGCCCATAGCGTAAGATGGTCAAAAACTGAATTGTTCAGCTTCTGACAATGGGGTAAATAATGCTGATTTTGTTACCAAAAAACCATAAAATGGTAACAAAAAAGTGGTAACATAAAAAACAAACCCGGAACTCCGTATGACGCACACAGAATTCCGGGATAAAAAAAATAAAAATAATATCGATATGGTAACACAAATTGAAACCTTATTCATTTTTATGTTCGATGAAGAGTTTTTTTACATGCAACTCTTTTTTATACGCATCTCTTTTTTATACACATCTTGAAGGACTGCCTCTCTAATGTCAATATCTTCATCATTTTCTTGGGGCGAAAGTGGTAGCTCTTTTTTGTAATCTAAAATATATAAAATAGTGTTGATTTGCTTCTCTGCATTCTCATCCAATCTGTCGGTATTGCTACTACGGTTTTTCCCAAATTGTTTTTGAACGATAGATGAGGCCGAAACGCCTTTCTGCTCATCCATATAAGATTGCTTGAGAAGACGCTTAGTTAATTCGGTTAGAATGACCAAAGGTTTCCCTATCCATCTAATGTTACAATTTCTGTTTTCTCCATCAAACAAATGTTCGAAGTCTTCAGCATATCTTGGCTCTTCTATCCATTCCCACTCTTGCATTTTTCTCATAACAAGATTTATCCGTTTCACTCTTGTTTCTTGATTCTTACAATTATAAAGGAACGTAGGATACTCTTCTGAACTTTTACAATTCTTCTTTGGGTGATTATTTTTCTTAGGCGATAGAGTTTCATTAATTTCTTCTGTTAGATTTGATTGCGAAACGAAATACTCTTTCATCCATCCCATCATCTCCTCTGTATATTGATTTACCGACTCCTTCAACTTGATTTCTATTGCAATACAGGCTGGCTGGTTATTACATTTCCACATTTTATGAATACTTTCATGCAGAGTCCTTTGTAGTTTTCCTCTATAATGAGAATGGTTGACAGCATTAATACCAAACATAATGGTATATAATAACATAGCAACCTCCGCTTGACTTGTTGCGACTTCGGCAAGAGTATTATCTTGTTCTCGATAAATAGTTAAAGAATTGGTCCACATATCTTTACAATAATCTGCGTCGATATCGCCATCACTTAGTATTATGTCTAGTTCTTTTGCTGCATCAACAAACAAATTCTCGGTAGAGATTATGATTGCAGGGTATTGCTGAAGAAACACATCACGAACTTCACGACATAGCCTGTAAAAGATATGATTTTTGAAATGTTCTTTCAGTTTATCTCTTTGGTTTTGTTGGAATCTCTTTGTCATCTTTTCTTTCTTTTACTTTGTAAAACACCTCATCCAGCCATTTGGTCAAATCAAAATCGCTAGTTTCAATTTCTGGAGTCCTATATTCCTTATAATTGCTGATAACTATATCATTCATCGGATATTTGGCTATGATATTTTCGTTGCATGTATACTCGCCATAATTGCGAAATTTCACAACCAAATCAAACGCATTATCGCTGCTATAACCTACTACGGCAGAAAGTTGTTTCAGCTTATCAGTTTTAGTGCCTGTACCTAATTTCATAGTTGTGGTGGCACTTAGAGCTCCATATGTTTCTAATATCTTTGAGCGCATTTCCATCTCCTCCGTCAACTCTTTTGGAATTCTTGTCGTAGGACAATGTTTAGTATTTACATATTTGAATGTAAACTCTTCAATTATATCTCCGTAATCAATAGTTCTACAATCAATAAAATCTTCAAATTGAGTTCTTATAGTTTTTTCTTTTATCGTAGTATGTATGCCCATGCTGCTATATAATTTATCATTAAAAAAAATCTCTAGACCATTCCTAATGGTTTTTGTGTTTCTGTCCCATGCCGATGATTTTTCAATGGCAATTTGGCATCTCTCATTGCGATAATCTACGATTACATAAGCATATGGATAACTATACTGAGAAGTACCAATACAATCCTGTACTTCTTTCTCAGTACTATCAGGCAAATCATAGATTGTAAGATTTTCCTTATTATGGATTCTTATTAAGGCAATACCATTTTCGTTTCTTAGAACACAATTGGGAATATGTTCTTCTCCTTCTCCACGTCTGGTTCTATTTATACTCAATTCGCTTCCCTTTTTCCCAATGATTTTGCCCAGGTAAAAGTTAGGAAACAAGGATACTGGCTTATCTTTCTCTTCGTTTTCATCAAAATCAAACTGTGGGACGACAGTTAAACCAATGTTGTGAATAATGTATTCGCTCATTCTTTTTAAGATTTTATCAATATATTAATATCTCTCCTTGAAGAAGGATAGGGGATAGAATTATTCTATTTCCCCCATCACTCTTCCTAGAACTGTGTTTCTATAGGTGTTGAAGATATTAGGCTTCAGCATCATGTAGTTTGGCAAGCTCTCTAAATATTCCAGTTCGAACACAAGGCGTGGGTCTTTATCATTTGACTCTGGATGAATCTCTGCCTTGCAGCCTATGCGAGCTATGCGAATGAGATACAAATCCTTGACTCCCTTGCCCTTGATATAGGGCATGAAATAGTAAAGCTTGTTGAGCGCAACAGTCGATGGGAAAGACTTGGTCTTACCGGTATAGTAAATCTTTGTCTGACCACCATCTAGGAAATAATCTGTATTATCTTCCTTGACAAAGCCTACCAAGAGACTTTTGTTCATATCCAAGGTGTAGCTCTTCTTCGGCTTATTTATTTTCAACTCAGGATTCAATTCTGAGAATAAGCCAAAATTCAGCTTTGGTTGAGAGTCACGCTTAATATCTATCGGATGGGTAGAAACCGGTTCCTTCTCATAGATGAAGCGGTAAAGACTCTTGCCAATCTGCTGAACGATTCCGCACACCAAAGCATTTCCCATCAGGAAGGCCCGACGAGCATCCGTAACATCGGGATGCAAGGTGTGGTTGTCTGGGAACATATTCAGACGCTCCAATTCTATAGGTATCAGTCGGCGATAGCGACCTGATGCAGTCTTGATGACATGTTTGAAGCGTGATGCACCAGCACCTCCTTCACCTGTAATGATTGTACGTGAAGGCTTATCCAGGGAATCAGGGAAGGCCATTCCGCCCTCAGAGAAAAGATACTTGAAACCTTCCTTGGTAGTGCGTTCTATTTTCTTTGCACCCTTTTCGTATTCCCATCTTGCAACTTCATCTTGCGGAATAAAGAACTCCTCTGGTACCAGGGACTCATCAACGATATTGCCGCCAAGTGTCATAACAGGGCCATCATAAACCGCCTCTGCATCTACCGAATATACACAACGGTTGCGCATGATACCGGCATTTCCAAATGGACTGTCTTTTCCTTCCTTGTTGAAATTATCCGAAACCTCCTTAATAGTTCCTTTAATCTCAAATTCAGAGAGGGTTTTGTCCTTCGGTTTAAAAGGAAAAGCCTTTGCCAGCACGCCTTCATAAAGCACCCAATCCTTCAACTCTTGTACTTGCCTTGAAACATTTGAATTCTCACGGTAACCGACAATATAAGTACGGCGTCTGCGCTGAGGCATTCCGTATTCTGCTGCGTTGATTACTCGCCATTCTACCGTATAGCCCAAATCTGCGAGTGAAGCAAGAATGATTGCAAAATCACGTCCACGTTGCTTGGCAGGCGAACCGAGCAAACGGTCAACATTCTCAAAGAATATATAGCTTGGACGATTATCTCCCTTCTCGTTTAAGATGCGATAGATTTGCCACCAAAGCACACCCTTCTTACCCTCAATTCCACCAGAACGGCTAAGAGTTGAAGCTACAGAATAATCTTGACATGGGAAGCCGCCTACCAACAAGTCATGATCAGGAATATCAGCTGTTGGTACTGTATTAATATCTTGGTTGCTATGACCCTTTGAACCAAAGCGTGCTCTATATACGAGTGAAGCATCTTGGTGTTTGGTTGATGGTTCCCATTGGTTGTTCCAGATGGTTTCATAGGCATCTGAAGCTCCCTCCAAACCTATGCGGAAGCCTCCTACGCCTGCGAATAGTTCTACTACCTTTATTGTATTTTTAGACATATTTATATGTATGGAATTTCTTGTAATTTTTTAGCAATATATGAACCCTTAAGCCAGAAAAACTGCGGAAGCATTCTTATGCCATTCACACTTTCTGTTCTTGTTTTCTCTGTCGAAATATCAGCTCCTCCTCGGAAGAAAACTTTATATTCAGAACTCTTAGGGAAGTTTGGAGCTCCCATATAGGAACCGCTATTGTTCATACGTTTATTACCCTTTTTGTCATAAACGTATTCCCATTCCAACTCATTCCTATGAATCAGATTTCTGGAATCCTCCCAGGTACGCCGAACTTCATTCTCGATGAATTCTTCATCAAAAGCAAAGCGTTTAAAACCTTCAAAAACGGTCTTGCTCGGGTCTTTACTATCATGCTCACAGAAGATAGGGCAGAGGAAACTGTGCTCACAGAAGTAATCGTATACATCGGAATCTTCAAAGTCTGCATCTCTATCTGCCCATTCTTCAAAGTCGATGTGCTTGAGCTTCATATCCTCTGTTCTTCCACCTTGGGGCGTAATCGTAATGGTCTTCGCTATGATACCAGCTTTGTTAAAGTCTGAAATCTGATTTAACCTGTTGCAATCGGTTCCGAACATACGGATAACGCATTTAGCTGAAATATCCTTGACCTTTGCATCTATTCCGAGCATTTCTCTTAACTCAGGCAGAGTCTTACCCTTATACATTAATGTAAGTGCATGGCAACGAGCATCCAGCTGGGCGAAACTTGAAAAAGATTCTTTCAGTACGATTTCGTTCTTTGCTCTGCTTTTGTCAAAATGTCCTCGTACGATGTAATCAACAAAGGTTTGTTTCAATCTATATCGGGGCTTTTGGTAAGAGCCTGTTGCTGTGCGCTTGAATCCTGGTACTAATTCTATCAGCAAGAGATTTGGACGAAGAAGGTGAGTGAAACCAACCAGCTGTTCGTTACGCTTTTCTGCATCCTGATAATCATGATAAACCTGTTGCAGGTGGCTACTGACAATCTCCCAGTCGTTTTGTAATTTGTCTTTTTCTTCTTGTGAGAAAGAATTGTAGCAGTAGTCAACAATAGGGAACTTAGCATAGCCTGAAGCAGGTACAACCTCGTAAGATTTATATTCATAGAAGATGATTAAAAGCCGTTCTGTTTTTTCCCAAAAATGAGATGTGTCGAAGTCTGTCTGAATCGGCGGTTCAAAGGTAACATGTGTAATACTGATACCTTCCTTTGCACCTAGATAAACATTATAAGCTTCACCAGTCTTTCCATTAGCATTCTTTTGGTCTCTCTTGGGTACCCGTACTCCGGTGGTTTTAACTTCCGTAAGAACGCCATCAATCTCAATATCACATTCCTGTTTACTGTCTTTTTTGTAACCGAAAACAGATTGTTCTATCACGTCTCCAGCGATACCTGTAATCTTTTTACTTTCTAAGGTACGAGCAAACTGGTGGGATTTATCAACCTCACCAAGCGTCTTGCCCTTTGCTCCTTCAAGTAGGGTATAGACTTGTTCTTTTGTAAATTTTCTATCTTCTGATACAGCCATCAGCTAAGTTTTTTAATTGTTTTCATCGGTTTATGCATATGTTGACCGAAGTCAATTTGCAAAGGTACTAAAACTTTTCATAAACTTGCGTCTGATCACGATCTTTAACTCTAATCCTCAGAAAAATCCTGATCTTTTGATTGATGTTTTTCTGTTTTCTACTAATCTTTATCTTGATGTTGGCTTCCTAGAGATGGTAAATTTATCTGATCTCTTTTTAGTTTTCTTTTATGAAGAAGGTTTTGAAATGAAGAAAATGAAAGATATCGGAATGAAATCCTGTGATGCAACAACGGAAAAATTCCTCTTTTTTTTACTTTCCTCTTTTTAATTCTAACCGGTATTATGGTAAATAGACATTATGAGAAAAAGAAAGAGGTGAAATTTGGAAATGGAACCGGTTCACCCCTTTCTGATCATTACTTCCTTTCTGCCTGTTCTGAGATTAATTCTCATTTCAATCAAAAAGAAGAAAGCACGGAAACAAGTATAGTTTCTTCTTTGCCATTTTATTCTGTTTCAAAATTTTAGGATTGCTTTATTCTGTCGGCAAAGTTTACATTAAAAGTACGAAATAGCCAAGTAAAACTAAGAAAATTGCATTTTTTCTTAAAAAAATTAAAACCGAGTACCCTTAAAGCCCTTTGAATACGTATTATGATTAGTTTTTAGTAACTTTGCAACATAAAATTAAAAAATAGAAATGAAAAAAGTATTTTTAATCTTTCAATTACTCCTTGTAGTAATGCTGGCTCAGGCGCAGATGATGAACCCTGTGAAGTTCACCAGCTCGCTGAAAACAGACGGAAGTGCTGTGGCCGAAATCGTGTTTAGCGGAAAAATCCAACCGGGATGGCACGTCTACTCTACCGGTTTGGGAGGCGACGGACCTATTTCAGCTTCGTTCAACGTAAATAAGCTTGAAGGAGCTGAGCTCGTAGGCAAACTTCAGCCACGCGGCAGAGAGATTGCAAAGTTCGACCCTCTCTTCGAAATGAAACTCCGTTATTTTGAAGGTAGCGTTACCTTTGTACAGAAGGTGAAGTTTACCCAACCTATTTATCATATTGATGCCTATCTGGAGTATGGCGCCTGCAACGACCAGAACTGTCTGCCACCAAGCGAGGCAGCATTTAAGCAGAGTGGTAAATCGCCAGCCGTTGATACTCCTGCAGCTGGGGCAAAAGATGCTCTGAATGCAAAGGATGCGAAGGCGATTGATCCTGCCCTTGCTGCCAAGATGAAGGCCGATTCGCTTGCCAAGGCCGCTGCCCTGACTCAGACCGATAGCGCTACTCAGCCCGTAGATTCCGCAGCTTTGGAATCTGCTATGGAAAATCTGAACGTCAAGGACTTATGGAAACCGGTTGTTAAAGAACTTCAGGCTTTTGGCGGAGCTAACGACATCGCCAACCATTCGCTCTTCTACATCTTCTTCATCGGTTTTGTGGGCGGTCTGCTTGCGCTCGTCATGCCTTGCATCTGGCCTATTATCCCGATGACCGTAAGTTTCTTCCTGAAGCGTGCTAAGAACGATAAGAAGAAAGGTATCCGCGATGCGATTACTTATGGTTTGAGCATCGTAGTCATCTATCTGTTTTTGGGTCTTGCCGTAACAGCCATCGCAGGTCCTAGCACCCTGAATGCGCTCAGCACAAGTGCCGTTTTCAACATCATCCTCTTCCTCCTGCTTGCCGTTTTCGCCTTCTCGTTCTTCGGTTGGTTCGAAATCAAATTGCCTGACAGTTGGGGAAATGCTGTAGACAACAAGGCTTCCAGCACCACGGGTATGATTTCTATCTTCCTGATGGCTTTCACCCTGGTATTGGTCAGCTTCTCATGTACAGCTCCTATCATCGGTTTGCTGCTGGTTCAGACTGTTACATCCGGCGACTGGCTCGCTCCTACCGTGGGAATGTTCGGTTTCGCGCTTGCTCTGGCGCTCCCATTCACCCTCTTCGCCCTCTTCCCATCATGGTTGAAGTCGGCTCCTAAGTCGGGTTCGTGGATGGAGACTATCAAGATTGTGCTCGGCTTCATCGAGCTTGCCTTCTCTCTGAAGTTCCTCTCTGTAGCCGATCTGGCTTACGGCTGGCACATCATGGACCGCGAGGTATTCCTCTCTCTCTGGATTGTCATTTTCGGTCTGTTGGGTCTCTATCTCATCGGCAAGCTGAAGTTCCAGGTTGATGCTATCGGGGGCGACATCAACAAGCCTATGCCTGTAGCCTGCATCATGTTGGGTCTCTGTTCTTTGGCATTCTCGATTTACATGATTCCAGGTCTCTGGGGCGCTCCTTGCAAGGCTGTGAGCGCATTTGCTCCACCTATTAACACACAGGACTTCAACCTCAACACCAAGACCGTAGAGCCTGCTTACAAGGATTATGAGTTGGGAATGGCTGCTGCCAAGGCTTCCGGCAAACCGGTATTGCTTGATTTCACGGGTTATGGTTGTGTAAACTGCCGCAAGATGGAGGCTTCTGTCTGGACAGATCCATCGGTTGCCGATAAGCTGGCAAAGGATTATGTTCTCATCTCACTTTATGTAGATGACAAGACTCCTCTTCCTGAGCCTATGGAGGTAACGTTTAATGGTGAGAAGCGCACCCTGCGTACCGTTGGCGACAAGTGGAGTTATCTGCAGGCAAGCAAGTTTGGAGCTAATGCCCAGCCATTCTATGTGGCTATTGACAACGACGGCAATCCTCTTGCAGCAGCCTTCAGTTTCAAAGAAGATGTTAGTGCTTATCTCGACTTCCTGAACAAGGGTCTGGATAATTACAGAAACAAATAATGTTTTTGATTTAATAGTTCAAATAAGGCCGGTATTGGTTCATTTAAGTAGATTTATGAAGGATAAATTTCAATAGATTAGTTTATTCAAGGTAGATTATTTAGGATTGTTACTTCCCCCGACAGGTATGGTTTCCAAGCCATCCTGTTGGGGGATTTTTTTTGTATAGGCACCAAAAAATAAAGGCACAAAAAAATAGGGTCTGTTTCACAACAGACCCTAAACATACTTACTAAAACTAAATTAACCACTAAAAAAACTAATATTTTTTAATCCTAGAAAATAAGGTGATTAACACCTTTAATCTAAAAACCTAATCTATGACACGAAATCATCCCGATTTCTTGATTGCAAAGATAGGGCTTTTATATGAAACCGCCAAACTTTTTCCCAACTTTTTTTTCTATGAGTGGGCTTTTTTATCGGGATTTCACATTATTTAATCAATAAGCCCCCTACTTCACATTTTAGAACCTATAGCCAACGGTCATCAGCAACTGATGGCGCTTGTTGTCAACCTTTGTTGCAGGAGCTGCATTCGCACCAAGCTCCTCCCAGGCTGCAAATGGATAGAAGTCACCATTCTGACAGCTGTACTGGTAAGCCACATCAATAGACAGCTTCTCGTAGTTGAAACCTACGCCGGCTGTAAATCGGTTAGTCGCCTTCCAGTTGGTATAATCTGTAGAGGTGGCGTAGATTGTTCCCTGAGAAGGGATTGTCTGGTCACGGTCTGCGCCCTCCTTGAACATTGGAGAAACGTAATTATAACCCAGACGGAGCGCCAACATACTGACAGGCTTGTATTCCAAACCCAGCTTCAGCGTGCTCACTCCCTGCAACGACTGCTTGATATGATCATTCATGAGGTCATCGCTTGAACTGGTTTCATAATATTCGTCCCAATAACCATCATAATAACCGCCATCCTTCACACGATTATCCATGTGATTGTACCATGCATACTCGTAAGTAGCACCCAGGGCAAGATTGCTGCCAATGGTGTGACCCAAGCTGATACCCGTCTTCCAAGCCGTATTCAGACGATAATCGAGGCTGGAACTGTTCGTATTGCTAGCCTCAGCATGATTGCCCTTATCGTCCGTTATATTCTTGTCAACGAGTTCCAGGTCAGCTGTTCCATCCATCGACAAATCATAAAATACTGGCGAATTGACATAAGCACCAATACGGAAAGGAGAATCTTCTACCGGACGGAAGATAATACCCAGTTTTGCATCATAACCCGTACCCGTGATACGCTGGCTTTCCCAAGCTGTTCCGTAAGCCTCCTTATCAGCCACATAATTCTCTGTATAAACAGAATTGCTGCGGTAATGAACATCATGAATGCCCAAGGTGAAGCCCAACCATACGCGGTCGTTGAAACCCACGCTAATGTTGAAATCATATTCGCCTATGTAGCCCTTCTGATACTGGCCAAAGAGGAACGAACGGCCATCGTAGGTCATCTGGTTTCCTTCCTCGTCTTTACCCATCAACGCATTATAGTTAGCATCTACAGCATTCCAAATCTGATCGCCTGCATCTTTACCATGTTTCTCATCCAATTCTTTAGCATAAGCCGTCTTGGCAGAAGCCCATTTGGTTTGAGATGCTCCGTTGAGATAATTGGCAGCAGAAAGAATCTGAGAGAAATTCGTGCTCTTGTGGTAGTTGAAACCGAAGTTGAGCTTTACATTCGAATCGCCATTTGTAGCAGCCCAAACGAAACCAATCTGGTCGAAACTAGGAACCGATTTCTTTCCGTCGAAGCCAAATGGAGTTTTATCGAAATTGAGTTCCGTATCAGCTCCAGGCTGAGCCACAACGCCAGCCGAGAAACTTGCCATGCTCTTTCTGAACAGACCCAAACCGGCAGGGTTGCTGGAAATGGTAGAAATATCTGCGCCCAAGGCTTCCATAGCTCCACCCATACCTACATAGCGTGCAGTACCCGTGAGGGAATTTTCTGCAAACTTAGTATCCTGATAAGTTTCCTGAGCCAACATTGGGGCTGACATGAGTCCCAATGAAGCCAGGAATAAATATTTTAAATTCTTCATAATCTCTTAATTCTTAAGGTCTTCATTCCCAGATGAAAGTTTTCATTTTCGAAAATTGTCTTCATCCTCAGAACAAAGCCCAAGCTATTAACTATAAACTATTAACTATAAGCTGAAAAGCGACTATCTTCTTCCACCAAAGCCGCCGCCACCTGAGCGACTGCCGCCTCCGAAGCTACCGCCTCCTCCGCCAAAGCTTCCACCACCGGAATGCGATCCGCCTCCGAAACTGGCTCCACTACGGTTTCCGAATCCGCCAAAGTTGCTGCGGTCGAAGTTGTTGGTATTATTATTGTTGCGAACGCTATTGTAACGGCCATTACCGTTGATGCGACCGCCGAAATTGCGGTTTCTGTTGCTTCGGTAAGTACTGTTGCCAGCATAGCCTTTATCGCCATTATAACGATAAGTTCTGCTTCCTGCATAACCGCCCGAATTGCGTCCACCATAGCTAACATGTCCGATTACCGGACCGCCCCAATACCAAGGATTGTAGTAGCCGCCCCAGCCATAATACCAAGGGTCGTACCAGCCACCATACCAGCCGCAGTAACCATAATACCATGGATCGTACCAAGGGTCGAACCAAGGATCATACCAGCCGGCATAATAGCCGTAGCGCCAAGGATTGTGCCAGCCCCACATGCGGCTGCGCCAGTAGTAAGGACCGTAACCATAATAATCGTAGAACCACGGATCATAGAATCCGTCCCATCGGCTCATCTCGCGTGTGCGTACGAAATCTTCATCCCTGTCAGCATACTTCTGGGCGAAGTAAGCATCATCATAAATGCTGTCTGGCGCCACACCCTTGCCCACATGGAACTGAATAATGTCGTTGCCCAGGGAATCTTTCCCTACATTCTCATAATGGCTGAAGATTCTGCCGCCCCGATTGTATTCATCTACCGAACGGTCGCTTCCGCTCCAAAACAGCCGATAAACACTATCTCTACGTGCCCGCTGTTCAGCATACTGGCGCTGGAGCAGAGCCCGTCTTTCAGCCTTTTCTTTGGCCTCCTTCTTCGGATTGAAGTAGAGGTCATCGTCCTGTGCCATCGAAGTGAGTGGCATCGCAGCTGCGATAAGGACTGCAAGAAGATACTTTCTTTTCATATTCTGTTCTCCTATTATTTTTTTTCTCCATTTTTCTCTTTCCAGATCCATCATAAACCATCAGGAAAAATACTCCCGAAAGAGCCCTTTTCTGATTATATAATAATCTGAATGCAAAAATATTGCTTATCTTTATGCAAAAATACAGAATTTCCCTAAATAATTGTAGGTTTTCCCCTATTTTTTTATAATTTTGCAGAAGATTTAAAACAAATCTAGCTTTTTTGAACATTCGAAGGCGTTTTTAGACAAGAAATTAATACAAATTAAATATGAAATATTTAGTAGCAACATTCACAATTGAAACGACTGCCGACTTGATGCAGGACTGTCAGGATCTGCTTGCCGATGGTGCAGCCGAAGTCGGATTTGAATCTTTTGAAGAAACAGAAACCGGACTGAAAGCGTATGTGCAGAAAGAACTCTTCGACAAAGAGCTGCTGGATGACCGTCTTTCTGATTTCCCTATTGGGGATGCGGAAATTACCTACGAGGTGAAAGATGCAGAATACAAGGATTGGAACCAGGAATGGGAAGAACAGGGATTCGAACCAATTTATGTGGACAACCAGGTGGTGATTTACGATGCGAAACATCCCGAACTCTATCCCGATACGAGCAACAGACCCGACATGATAGAAATAGGTATTGAGGCGAAACTGGCGTTCGGAACAGGAAACCACGAAACCACACGCATGATTATTTCACAGCTGCTCCACATGCCTATCAGAACCAAGCGCATCCTGGATTGCGGAACGGGTACGGGAATACTTGCCCTCACCTGCTCAAAACTCGGAGCGAAAGACGTGGTAGGCTACGATATTGACGAGTGGAGCGTGGAAAATGCCAAGCATAATGCCGTGCTCAACGGCGTAACTAACATGGAAGTACTCTTTGGCAACAGTCAGGTAATCAACCACATCAGCGGCGTTTTCGACCTGGTTCTAGCCAACATCAACCGCAACATTCTGCTCGACGACATGCGCGCTTTCCGTAGCGTGATGAACATCGGCGGAACCCTGGTTCTGAGCGGCTTCTACGAAGAAGATATTCCTGTACTCCTGGAGAAAGCAGAAGAACTGGGAATGCATGAAATAAACAGACAGATTGACAACAATTGGGCCTGCCTTGTTTTAGGTTCATAAAGATTCTTTTCTGATTCTAAACATTCAGAACGAAAAATCTGAAATCAGAAATATCAGATTAAAACATACGAATAAAGGTTGGATTTTCGCATATTGCCAAAAGTCCAACCTTTATTCCATGAATTTCTTCTCATTATTATTGCTTCCTATGCAGAGCTGCTTGAGCTCATAATAACTGCCGTTGTAAATATTGAAATCTACGTAGCCTTTAATGCCCGGCAACTTGCCCACATCCGTATGCTGCCAGAACTTCCATTTGCCCTTATACTGAACCTTGTCAACATAATAGTGGGCTATCCAGTAAGGATAATCATCGAAGACAGGCGCACTCAGATATTGCTCCTTGAATTTATAATAGGTGTAGATGATAGGTTTAACATGATACTTATCCTCTACAATATGCAGCCAGGTAAGCACATCACGCTGGAAATCCTCCACACTCTTATCTGCCGGCTTATGTTCAATATCCAGTACCGGAGGCAAATCGCCATCCGTAAGATGAACCTGGTCTAGGAAATAATAGGCCTGTTTTCGGGCTGTCGACTTATTGCTCCAGAAATGATAAACACCCCGGATGAAACCGAAATCGCGAGCCTGATTAAAGTTCTCGCGAAAATTCTCATCGAGCCGTGAAGAACCTTCCGTACTCTTGATGATGACGAAGCGCACAGGACACCCCTTAATCATCGCATTCTTGAGCTGTTCCCAGTCTATCTTGCCCTGATAATGCGAAATGTCGATTCCATGAATCTCGTAACCTTCAGGATATTCAGCATCGCCATAAAGCGCACGCCATCGGAAACCAGTTGGCCCTACAAAGAAATGATAGAACAGAAAGACATAGAGCACGATAACCGCCGTTCCGCCTATCCACCACGCCCAACGGGGATAGCGTTGCAAAAAAGAAGACGAACGCCTTCTACCACGGGAGCCGCCACGCCGAGGAGTTTTCTTTCTCGCCATGGCACTCTTTTTCTGTGAAGAAGCCGTTCGTCTTGTTGACATATAAAAAAATATTTATTCTATTTTTTACTTAGCCTGCTCCAACTGGAGAGTCTTTGTGGTCTGGTCGCAAACCTCAGAAGGACCCCAGTACTGGATAGGACCTGGATAAACGTAAGCTGTTTCCTTAGCCCACTCATCGCGCTTAGAAGCGAAGAACTTGAATGGAGCGCCATCCAGCTCAACGAGAGCCTTGCGGATAACTGGCTTGTTAGCACCATTACGACGCTCGATGTTCATCATCATAGTGATTGGCACACCACCTGCAATCCACTCTGCTGCAGGAGCTGTTGTGTTCTTGATGATTGACATGTAACCGGTCTTGCCGTTAGCGATGAGGCGTGAAGCGTTGAAACCGAGTGAGTAGCAGTAGTCTGCATCGTAGTTAGAAGGAGCTGCGCAACGTCCCTCGTAACCGAAGAAGTGGTGCTGTGCAGAGAACTTACCAACAAACTTGCCTTCCTTCTTCCATGCAGCCAACTTCTCAGCTACCATGCGAGAAAGCAACTTCTCTGTCTCGATGAGAGAAACCTGTACGTTTCCGTGAGGGTCGCGGTCGAGGCAAAGCTGGCGAGCTACGTCAGCTGGCAAAGACTCCAATACTGCGAGGTTGTCCTTAGCGATGGCACCCTTAACGAATGCAATCTGCTCCTCAGCACTTGCAAACTCACGGCTCTCGCCTGTTGCAGGGTCTGTAAGAACCTCGTTCAATTCTGCGATGAGCTTCTTGATAGCTGGGATGAACTCGATCAGGCCCTCTGGGATGAGAACAGTACCGAAGTTGTTGCCCTCAGCAGCACGGTTAGCTACTGCAGTTGCAATATAAGTAACCACATCATCGAGTGACATTTCCTTAGCCTCTACCTCCTCTGAAATCAAGCAGATGTTTGGCTGAGTCTGGAGAGCGCACTCAAGAGCGATGTGAGATGCTGAACGACCCATCAGCTTGATGAAGTGCCAGTACTTACGTGCTGAGTTACAGTCGCGCTCGATGTTACCGATGAGCTCAGAATATGTCTTGCAGGCTGTATCGAAACCGAAAGAAGTCTCAATCTGCTCGTTCTTCAAGTCGCCGTCGATTGTCTTAGGGCAACCGATTACCTGTACGCCATACTTCTTAGCAGCATAGTATTCTGCGAGAACGCAAGCGTTGGTATTTGAGTCGTCACCACCGATGATGACAAGTGCCTTGATGCCGAGTTCACGAAGAATCTCAATACCCTTCTCAAACTGGTCTTCCTTCTCAAGCTTGGTACGTCCGGAACCGATGATGTCGAAACCACCAGTATTGCGGTATTCGTCCATGATTTCAGAAGTAATCTCCATGTACTTATGGTCAACGAGACCACCAGGACCGAGGATGAAACCATAGAGCTTGTTAGCTGGGTTGAGAGACTTCACACCGTCGAAGAGACCAGAAATCACGTTGTGACCGCCAGGAGCCTGACCACCAGAGAGGATAACACCTACGTTGAAAGCAGGAAGTTCCTTAGCCTCACCTGCCTCGAATGTAATAACAGGCATTCCATAAGTGTTAGGGAACAACGCCTTGATTTCATCCTGATTACCTACTGACTGTGTTGCTGCACCTTCAACTGCCTTTACTGGGCCCTGGAGAGCCTTAGGCAATTTTGGCTGATAAGCAGCTCTTGCAATCTGCAATGCACTTTTTTCCATAATTCGTTTTTTATTTTAATTAGTTGAAACTTCAAAAACATCTGCAAAAATAACTCTTTTCTGCGAGATACGGAAAGAAAAATGCTAAAAATGCGTTAATAGATACATTTTTTCCCAAAAAATGATGTTATTTCAAAGAAAATGATTATCTTTGAGCGATATTTTTAATTATTCATTAATTAGGAGAAAAGAATTATGGCTAATAAAAGAGATTTAAAGCGCACGATCAACTACATTACAAGCGAACTTTTCGCCGAAACAGTAGCTGCATCTTTGTATAATGGTAAGCCTACACAGGAAGATGTGGATGGCATTCTTTCAGCTATCGTCATGATCAACGGCGATTACATCAGCCGCGTATCTCACCCGGAACCGGGAATCACGAAGGGTGAATATTATAAGAAACTCACAGTCGACTTCAACAAGCAGGTGAGCGAAATCATCGACCAGATTTCAAACCTGGCATAATCCTTTCATCATCAGAATCAGGAAATACACCTATTTAAATATATGGTAAAAGGAATTTGTCAATGGATATTGTATAAGCGCTTGGGCTATAAGAAAATCATCACCCAGGAGCTTCCTGAAAAGTATATTATCTGCATGGCTCCGCACACCAGCAACTGGGATCTGATCTTAGGCCAGCTCTTTGCCCATGCTGAGGGAATCAAATGTAATTTCCTCATGAAAAAGGAATGGTTCTTCTGGCCGCTAGGTCCTATCTTCAGAAAGATGGGAGGTATTCCTGTGTGGAGAAGCAAACATACCAGCATGACGGATAATCTGGCTGCAGAAGCGGATAAGCGCAAGGCTTTCGGACTGTGCATTACGCCCGAAGGTACCCGCTCGCTCAACCCGGAATGGAAAAAGGGATTCTATTTCATAGCCCTCAAGGCGCATCTGCCTATCCATCTCTATGGGCTTGACTATGAGAAGAAGGTCATCCAATGCACCAGGCAGATTATCCCGTCAGGAGATGTTGACAAAGACATGCGTGAAATCAAGTTGTACTTCAAGGATTTCAAAGGAAAGAAACCGGAGAAGTTCACAATCGGAAATATTGATTAAACCTTAGAAGATAACAGTTTAGTCAGCTATTAAAGAAGGAGTATTCGTAAAGTGAAACACCAAAACATAACATATTGTTTGATAAGCAGTTTGCTGTTAGCCGCTGGAGCTTCGCTTCAGGCTAACGGCAAATCGTTTTTTCCTATCTACGACGAGGCTAACAGCGGCGCATGGCAAGGCATAGATTATGATGGCGACCCATGGGTGTTTAATGTTTCCCGCCCTTATTTCGTTACGGCAGGACTACAGAACAGGCACCTTTCGCTATGGGCTTCGCACGGACGGTATTATTATGCCGACAGAGATGTATGGAAATGGCAACGCCCTAACCTGTTTTGCACAAACGAAGATCTTTTTACCCAAACCATCGTCGTGCCCTACCTCATCCCGATGCTCCAGAATGCGGGAGCCATCGTCTTCACACCCCGTGAAAGAGACTGGCAGAGGAACGAAATCGTCATCGATAATGATGATGCTGTCAAGTCGGTTTATTATTTCGAAAAGGAGGCGAGCAAGCGATGGAAAAAATGCGATTCGCTCGGTTTTGCCAACCGCTACCGACTGAAAGATGGGGAAAATCCGTTCCGCATGGGAACCGTGAGACAGGCGAAGGCTACCAAGCGCAAGAAAACTAGCCAGGTAAGCTACCAGCCCCGTTTCAAGGAAGCCGGCAAATACGCAGTCTACGTAAGCTACCAGTCGCTCCCCAAGAGCGTGAGCGATGCAAGATACATCGTTTATCACAAGGGCGAAGCCACGGAGTTTTCCGTTAACCAGCGCATGGGCGGAGGTACCTGGGTTTACCTGGGCACCTTCGATTTCGATAAGGGCTGCAACGAGTTCAACCGGGTGGTCTGCACCAACAAGGCTTCACGCCGTGGAGTAGTAACTACAGATGCTGTCCGCTTTGGCGGCGGCATGGGAAACATAGAGCGTGGCGGTTACACCAGCGGATTGCCCCGTTGCCTGGAAGGAGCCAGATACTACGCCCAATGGGCTGGTGCTCCCTATAAGGTTTATGGAGGCCGAAAGGGAGAAAATGATTATGCCGACGACATCAACACCCGTTCGCTGATGACCAATTGGCTGGGCGGCGGTTCGGTTTACATGCCTGCCAAAAATGGCAAGCACGTGCCTATAGAACTCTCGCTGGCACTTCATAGTGATGCGGGTTACAATAAGGACGGAAAATCTACCGTTGGAGCCCTTGCTATCTGCACCACAGATTATAACGACGGAATACTGAACAGCGGAATCTCCAGATTCACATCCAAGGATTTCGCCAGGGCTTTGCGCGATAATCTCGTTACGGATCTGACGGCTCAGTTCGGAGAATTCGGCAAACGCTACCTATGGGACAGAAACTATTCTGAAACCCGTCTGCCGGAAGTTCCGTCGGCTATTCTCGAAATGCTTTCGCATCAGAATTTCCCTGATATGAGAATTGCTCAGGATCCGCTCGGAAAATTCTATATCGCACGCTCCATCTACAAAACTATCCTGCGCTTCGTAAACAGCAATCATGGAACCCGATACGTGGTCCAGCCGCTGGCTCCGCAGAACTTCTGCATTACGCAGAACCAAGGTGTTGCCCTACTCTCATGGACTGCCCAGCTGGACAAGACGGAACCATCTGCCCGCCCTACTTCTTACATTATTTATAAGGCTGAGGGACAAGGCGGTTTTGACAACGGAACCATCGTGAACACCACCCGCTGCCAGATGCAGCTGGAACCGGGCAAACTTTACCATTTTAAGGTGGCTGCGGTTAATGCAGGAGGAGAAAGTTTCACCACCGAAACCCTCTCTGTGCTCTATAATCCTGCTGCCAGCAAGTCTGTGCTCATCGTAAACAATTTCCATCGCCTTGCCTCTCCGCAGGTCGTGGATGACGAGGAAAAGCAGGGATTTGACCTCAATCAGGATCCGGGCGTAAGCTACGGACTGACGGCGGGATGGAGCGGCAAGCAACAGGTGTTCGACAGAAGCAGAATGGGCAACGAAACCAGTTTCGGACTCGGTTTCAGCGGCAACGAAATGATTGGTAAGTTTGTGGCAGGCAATGACTTCAACTACGTTCAGGCGCATGCTACAAGTATTGCAGCTTCGGGCAAATATAATATTTCCAGCTGTTCGAGCGAAGTCATCACCAGCGGCAGGGTTCAGATGAAGAACTATCAGGCAGTTGACCTCATCAACGGATTGGAGCGCCATGACGGCTATACTCACACCTTCTTCAAGTCGTTCACGCCTGCCCTGCAGAACAGCATCAGGCAATACGCCAGCCAAGGCGGCAGAATCCTGATAAGCGGTTCTTACACCGGAAGCGACATGCAGACTGAAGAGGAACAGGCGTTCCTGAGCGATATTCTGAAACTCAGCTATGAGCCTACAGGTTCTACGGCCATCACCAGGGACATCAATCCCGAAGATTCAACCGTAACAGAACGAGACAGTATTGTCTACACTTCGCCTAACGTCAAGGGATTAGGTCTGCAGTTCAGCTATTATAACGAGCTGAATGCCCAGCATTATGCGGCAACCCATCCCGAGATATTGAAACCGGTTGGCAATTACGCCTTCACGGCGATGCAATACGATACGGGAACGAGTGCGGCGGTTGCCTACAAGAGCACTACTTACCGCAGCTTCGTCATGGGATTCCCGCTGGAATGCATCATCGACGAAAGAACCCGCACCAGCGTGTTGCTCGGCATTCTCAAATTTCTGACAGATTAAATTAAAAGTAAAACAGATAAAAAATTTTAAGCTTATGTATAAGATTCAAGCCAACCAGTCTGGCACTCGCTCTATCGAAGTGAGCGACCAGCATTTAGAGACCATCGAAAAGTATCAGTTACTCCGCAACCTCGTAGACAGCAACGGCATTATCGACGAGGAAGTGCTCGATAAACTGAAACTTAATGTGCGTTCACTCCTCGAGAGCAGCGACATCAAGGATAAGGAGTTGCTCGATCTCTGTCTCGACGTCATCTACAATCAGAACATGAAGGCGCTCGGTCTTCACAACCTCGTTCTGCTCTACGTAGACTGGAAAGACAAGAAGCAGGCTGAGGCTGCAGCAGATGCAGAACCAGACGCAGTAAATGATTAAAAAATATTGAATGGATTATAAGTTAACAGATTTCTTACCTACCACCAAGAAAGAATGCGAGTTGCGCGGATGGGACGAACTCGACGTCATCCTCTTTTCAGGAGATGCTTACGTTGACCACCCATCCTTCGGCCCTGCCATCCTCGGACGAATACTGGAAGCCAACGGCTATCGGGTAGCCATCGTTCCCCAGCCCGACTGGCACGGCGATTTCCGAGACTTCAAGAAACTCGGTCGCCCTCGCCTCTTCTTTGGTGTTTCTCCGGGTGCCATGGACTCGATGGTGAACCGCTACACGGCCAACCGCCGCATGCGTAGCGAGGACGCTTTCAGTCCCGACTCCCGCCACGACATGCGCCCCGACTATCCATCTATCGTCTATACGCAGATACTGAAGAAACTCTTTCCCGACGTACCTGTAGCACTAGGCGGTATTGAGGCTTCGTTGCGCCGCATCAGCCACTACGACTATTGGAAAGACGAGCTCCGCAAGTGCATTCTCTGCGATTCGGGCGCCGACCTCATTCTCTACGGAATGGGCGAACGTTCTATCGTAGAACTAGCCAATGCCTTTGCAGAAGGCAAGACGCTTAGCCAAATCCACGAAATGCCGCAGGTGGTTTTCTACTGCAAGGAAAGTGAGATTCCGGGCGGTTTCAAGGACGATGACATCATCCTCCACAGCCACGAAGAATGTCTCCACAACAAGAAGGGACAGGCTGAGAACGTGCGCCATCTGGAGGAAGAAGCCAACAAGATGCATGCTCAGCGCATGATTCAGGAAGTTGACGGCAAATATGTAGTGGTGAATCCGCCTTTCCCGCTGATGACTACCGCGGAACTGGATGCGGCTTTCGACCTGCCTTATACGCGTTTGCCTCATCCTAAATACAAGGGCAAGACCATTCCTGCCTACGAGATGATCAAGTTCTCCGTGAACCTTCATCGTGGCTGTTTCGGCGGCTGTTCTTTCTGCACCATTTCTGCCCATCAGGGTAAATTCGTGGTTTGCCGCAGCAAGGAGAGCATTCTGAAGGAGGTGAAGAAAATCATCCAGATGCCTGATTTCAAGGGCTATCTGAGCGATTTGGGCGGTCCTTCTGCCAACATGTACGGAATGCGCGGCAAGAATCAGAAAGCCTGCGAAGTGTGCAAGCGCCCGTCGTGTGTAAACCCTCAGATTTGTCCGAACCTCAATACCGACCACAGCAAGCTTCTGGAGATTTATCATGCTGTAGATGCTTTGCCGGGAATCAAGAAGAGTTTCATTGGTAGTGGTGTGCGTTACGACCTTCTGCTGCATAAGAGCAAGGACGAAAAGGTGAATCAGGCGGCTAGAGAATACACGCGCGAACTGATTACCAAGCACGTAAGCGGCCGACTGAAGGTGGCTCCTGAACATACGAGCCCGGAGGTCTTGAAGTTCATGCGCAAGCCATCGTTCGACCTCTTCTACGAGTTCAAGCGCATCTTCGACAAGATCAACAAGGAAGAAGGTCTGAACCAGCAGATCATTCCTTACTTCATCAGTTCGCATCCAGGCTGTCATGAAGAAGACATGGCCGAACTTGCCGTCATTACGAAGGGACTGGACTTCCATCTGGAGCAGGTGCAGGATTTCACCCCTACTCCTATGACCATTTCTACCGAGACCTGGTATACGGGGTACGATCCTTACACCCTGGAGCCGGTCTTCAGCGCCAAGACTCAGAAAGAGAAGCTTGCCCAGCGCATGTTCTTCTTCTGGTACAAGCCTGAAGAGCGCCGCGCCATCGAGAGTGAACTTCGCCGGATAGGCAGAGCCGACCTCATCGACAAACTCTACGACAGGAAGAGCATGGGTGGCAGTTTCAAGGGTAAGAAGACGCATTATGACGATAAGGCGATAGGTTCTACATACGATAATCCTGGTGTAGGAAAAGGTGCTAAAGGCAAGCGTGGAACTGGCAGAAATGCGTCTGACCGCTATGCACCAAAGGGTTTCGGAAATGTAGGCTGCTATGATGAAGATAAATATCTGAACGAAGGCCGCCCATTAAGCGGAGGTGCCGGCTTCTTCAAGAACAAGAAGAAAAAGAGCTTCAACCCTAATTTCGACAACGACAACCACAGTCGCAAGAACCGCTACAACAGCGGGGATAAGAACGAACGCGGCGGCCGTGGAAATCAAGGTCGTGGAAATCAAGGAAGAAATGAAGGTAGAGGCAGAAGAAGATAAATGCTAAAAAGAGGGTGAATCATATATTTATGACTCACCCTCTTTCATATTATATACTGAACTTTTCCAAAATAATTTAGTACTGTCTCAAAGCACCGAGTAATTCAGCATTCTCGCTCTTGTTTCCTATCGTAATTCTCAGACAGTTGCCACACAACTGAACCTTGTTGCGGTTTCTTACGATAATGCCTTGTGCCACCAGATAATTATAGATGGCATTGGCGTCGGTCATTTTAGCCAGGAAGAAGTTTGCATCAGTAGGATAAACCTTCTCGCAGATAGGCAGATCCAGGAATGCAGCCATTACCTTAGAACGCTCCTGCAGGATGTTCTTCACCCATTCGTCAACCTTCAGCGGATTCTTCATCACTTCCAGCGCATGCTCCTGAGTAAGCAGATTGACGTTATAAGGATATTTCACCTTATTGAATATGTCAACAATCTCCTTGCTCGCAAAAGCCATTCCCAAACGGAGGGCTGCACAGCCCCATGCCTTACTCATGGTGTTGAGCACAATCATGTTGGGAAATCTGTCGAGTACGCTGCGGAATGTGCGCTCCGAAGAGAAATCGCTGTAGGCTTCGTCGATGATGACAATACCCTGGAATTTCTGCAACACCTCTACGATAGCCTCGCGGTTAATGTGATTACCCGTAGGATTGTTCGGACTGCAGAACCAGATAACCTTTGTCTGTTCATCGCAGGCTGCCAGCAGTTTTCCGGCAGAAATCTGATAATTTTCATCAAGCAATACAGAACGATACTCCACATCGTTGATGTCTGCACAAACTTCATACATTCCGTAAGTAGGTGCAATCGCTACTACATTATCCTTGCCCGGGCGGCAGAATACACGGTAAACCAAATCGATGGCCTCGTCAGAACCGTTGCCCAGGAAGATTTTCTCTTCAGCCACACCCTTAATCTTGCTGATCTGCTTCTTCAGTTCAACCTGCAGCGGATCAGGATAGCGATTGTAAGGGTCATTATATGGATTTTCGTTGGCATCGAGGAAGACGCGGGCATTTCTGCCTGCAAACTCCGTACGGGCGCAACTGTAAGGTGCCAGATTCCAGATGTTCTCTCGGCACAAATCTTTCAATTCTTTCATTTTTCTTTCAAAAGCTATTAAGAAGTATTTTTACAACTTCCCTTTTTACCCTATTGTTTCAAACTGTTCACTCTCAGTCTCATCGCATTGGCATGAGCTTCCAATTGCTCATTTTCCGCCATGGTCACTACAGCATTTCCAATGTTACGAATACCTTCTTCTGTAAGATGCTGGAAGGTGATTTTGCGATTATAACTGTCCAGGTTCACTCCGTTGTAAGCCAAAGCATAACCATGGGTTGGCAAGGTATGGTTCGTACCGCTTGCATAGTCGCCTGCACTTTCGCACGCATAGTTTCCGAGGAATACACTACCTGCATTCACAACTTTTTCTGCCAGCTGCTCGTAATCGGCTGTGGCGATAATCAGATGCTCCGGTGCATAAGTATTGCAGAGGTCGATTGCCTCCTCTTCGGTCTTCACGAGGATAAACTTAGAGTTATCTAACGAGGTTTGTGCCATCTCCTTACGTGGCAAACGTTCAAGTTGTACTTCAACTTCATTCTTTACATCATCCAACACCTTTTCAGATGTAGTAATGAAGAAAACCTGAGAATCGAAACCATGTTCAGCCTGCGACAACAGGTCGGCAGCAGCAAACACAGGGTTGGCAGTTTCGTCGGCAATAAGACAAACTTCAGACGGACCGGCAGGCATGTCTATAGCCACATCGTGCAGGGAAACCTGCTGCTTGGCAGCCATGACAAACTGGTTGCCCGGACCGAAAATCTTATAAACCTTAGGCACGCTCTCCGTACCGTAAGCCATGGCTCCGATAGCCTGAACGCCACCCGCCTTAAAGATCTTGCTTACGCCCGCAATCTTTGCCGCCATGAGGATAGCCGGGTTCACCTTGCCCCCTTTGTCAGGAGGAGTACACAGTACTATTTCTTTACATCCCGCAATCTTGGCAGGAGTAGCCAGCATCAGAACGGTGCTAAAGAGAGGAGCAGTACCTCCCGGGATATACAATCCCACCTTCTCTATAGCCACACTCTTCTGCCAGCAGGTTACACCAGGGCAAGTTTCAACCTTTACACCATCAAACTTCTGGCTATGATGGAATGCGGCAATGTTATGATGGGCGAGGTGCAAAGCGTCTTTCAGTTCTTGAGAAACCATTTTCTCTGCCTCTTCGATTTCAGCTTCAGTCACAGCCAAAGAATCGAGACGGGCATGATCAAACTTCTCCTCGTAACGCTTCACGGCTTCGTCGCCATGGTTTTTCACATCGTCGAGTACACCTTGTACGGTCGCATTCAGCTGCGAAACATCCAGGTGTGGGCGTTTTACAATCTCGCTCCATTCCTCCTTTGCAGGATACTTTATTACCTTCATTCCTATTATTAATATTTAATTATTAATGTTTAATGTTTGGTTTTTAACGCATAATGTCTCTAAATAAACATTACACATTAAACACTACACATTATTATAATATCATCTTTTCGATTGGTGTTACCAGGATGCCCTGTGCACCGAGTTCCTTCAACTTGCCTATGATTTCCCAGAAACGCTTCTCGTCGAGCACAGTGTGGATAGAGCACCATTCCTCATCAGCCAATGGGATAATCGTAGGACTCTTGATGCCTGGCAATACTTCTGTAATCTCCTGAACCTTTGCCTTAGGAGCATTCATCATCACGTACTTCTTGTCCTGTGCAGAACGCACAGCCTCGAAGCGGAACAGCATCTCGTTCAGAATCTGATGCTTCTCCTCGTCCATGTTCCAGTTGCCGATGAGCAGAGCCTCGCTCTTCATCACCACCTCAACCTCAGCAAGATTGTTGCTGACCAGAGTAGAACCTGAACTTACAATATCGAAAATACCGTCAGCCAAACCGATGCCCGGACTGATTTCTACAGAACCCGTAATGACATGGATGTCGGCATTGATGTTGTTCTTCTTCATAAACTTGCGCAGGATGTTAGGGTAAGAAGTAGCAATCTTCTTGCCGTTGAACCATTGCAATCCCGGATAATCAATCTTCTTAGGAATGGCGAGGCTCAGGCGGCACTTACTGAAACCCAGACGGTCAATAATCTGCGCATTCTCTCCACGCTCAACAAACTCGTTCTCGCCCACGATTCCGATATCTGCCACACCAGAGGCTACGCTCTGAGGAATATCATCATCACGAAGGTAGAGAACCTCGAGAGGAAAGTTGCTTGACTGCACCAGAAGGGTGCGTTTAGAGGCGCTTACTTTGATGTCAGCCTCTGCTAAAAGATTCATGGTGTCGTCGAAAAGACGACCCTTGCTTTGTACTGCTATTCGTAACATATTTCTATATTTTGTTTGAAAAACATTGCAAAAGTACATATTTTTATTAGAATAAACAAATAATTTCTCACTTATGTGCAAAATATTTCGTACTTTTGCAGCTGAAATGAAGAATAAAGGATATTTATACGCATTATATGCACTATTTTTGCTCGCTGCCTGTGCCGACAAGAAACCGCAGCAGGAGCTTACGCCATGGGGAACTCCTGTAGGCGAAATGGAGCATGCTGACAACTCTGATGGGGCTGATGGTGATGAAAAGAAACCTGCTTCAACCAGCAAGGGGCTTTCGCTCGAAGATATTCAGGCCAATGGTGAGCTCATCATGCTTACCGTTAACGGCCCTACTACCTATTATGATTACCGCAGCCACGGAATGGGACTGCAATATCTGCTCTGCGAGAAGTTTGCCCAGCAGATCGGCGTGTCGTTACGCGTAGAAGAATGTAAGGATACGGCTGAAATGGTGCGCAAACTGGAGAAGGGAGAAGGTGATGTGATTGCCGTGCCCCTACCCCGAAAACAGACCAGAGGCAACCTGCTGTTCTGTGGTGTTACGCCCGACAGTACCCGAACCCAATGGGCTGTGCAGAACGGTAACAAGAGTCTTGCCGACACCCTGAACGGCTGGTTTAAGCCTAAGCTGATTGCTCAGGTCAAGCAGGAAGAATCGTGGCTGCTTTCTTCTGCCAGCGTGCGTCGCCACGTTTATTCACCATTTCTGAACCGTTCTAAGGGTGTTATTTCCCGCTACGACCACCTCTTCCAGCGCTATAGCGGAACGGCTCGCATGGACTGGCGTCTGATGGCTGCCCAATGTTATCAGGAGAGCTGTTTTGACCCGAATGCGAAGTCATGGGCTGGAGCTTGCGGACTGATGCAGATTATGCCAGGCACGGCTGCCCATCTGGGTTTGCCGATGAGCATGATTCATGAACCTGAGGCGAATGTGGCTGCGGCAGCCAGATATATGGCGGAACTGCAGGGGCATTTTTCTGACGTGGGCGACCCGTCCCAGCGCATGCTTTTTGCCCTTGCTTCTTATAATGGTGGCTATTTCCACATCAGAGATGCGATGTCGCTGGCTCGCAAACATGGTCAGAATCCGCACAATTGGGGCGTAATTCGCAATTATATTCTGCGCCTTTCTCAACCGGCTTATTACACAGACCCGGTGGTGAAATACGGTTACATGCGAGGCACGGAGACGGTAGATTATGTGGATAGAATCAGAGCCCGCTGGGGTGAATACAGCGGTGGTTCAGGCTTCCATGAGAGTCTTCGTGGCAGCGGTATGGGCAGCGGTTCCTTCCATGGAGCCCCTGTTAAATCCAAGCGCCACTACCAGAATAAGTACCATATATAATATAAATAGGGAACGCAGTGCGTTCCCTATCTGTTAGCCCCACTCCTTCTTCACATCAAAGCAGGGGCAAGCCTTATTGGCAAACTCATTATGCCCATGAATCGTGGCTAATGGATATTCCTCCTTCAGCT
>OHDI01000046.1_pt1 | contig 122772 bp, 208 predicted proteins | sample 1566981 | NCBI WGS metagenome assembly OHDI01 (sample SAMEA3879509, study PRJEB24766) | human gut metagenome | biome: human-associated habitat; feature: feces | place: USA | collected 1985/1987 | reverse complement strand
AGTACTACCCATATAGGTAGTCTTTGCCTTAACGGCAAGTTCTCTACGAGAACAATATAAGAGCATTTCTTCCTCTCCAAGTTAAGAAATGTTAAAAATTCTAAACAGAGATTAAGAAATGCCCTTCACCTAAATAATCACACTATTTTGCAGATGGGTAACTATTTGTAGGTGTTGTCTCACTAAAATAATTATCTGTTTTCATAATTTAATCTTGTTTATAAATTCATTATATTTATCAATGAATTCTTGCTCTGTAATTATATCGCCCCTATTAGCCAAAGTTAAAGATTCTTCGCAATATGAAATAGAACCAAATTTGTTAGATTCTCTTAAGTGCAATTCTAGAACAGTACAGTTACATTCATTAACAGAAATGATTTTATACCAATACATATCTTCACCATAATCGCAATATCTATATCTATTTTTAGATAATTCAGCTTTCAATATTGTATCTTGTATCTCACTTTGTTTAACTAATAGGTCAGCTATCTGTTTACTTATGTCTTTTAAAGTTTCAGAATCAGTCATTAAATAACTTTTCAATAGATTTCTTATAATCTGAATTCTTATGCATAAAATATATTGCAAAAATAGTATTAACTATAGGACAGAATGAAATTACTAGAGTTAATAAATTTACTTTAACGCGTTTTCCTTTCCTACGATCTTCCATATAGGATATGCTAAAGATGTAAAGAATAGGTAAAACAAATGCTCCTACAACTATTACAGGCATATTACAATTCTTTAATATTGGAATCTTCAGACTTTCCAAGATATATCTCATTTATAGTACAATTACTTGTACGAAATTGTTCTATAAAACGTATTTTGCCAATAATTCTTGGAGACTTATCTTGATGATCACATATAGTAGGAACGTATGCAGTCTTTAAACAATCCCAATGAGTTATGACAATGTTAAATTTACAATGATAAGTTTCATGGTAATTATCTAAACAATGTCTTTCAATAGCTCTTTCAAATAAAGGATAGTCAAAAGGACCTGTTTTAAATTCTCCTTGTGGTCCATCATTAGTATTTGATGGTTCTTCTAGAGTAAAGTACGTTCCTAAGTCCATAAAATAAGGATTGTATCCATTTCCATGTCTAGTTAAATATGGACGCATAACTAAATATACTTCTGCATTTTCTAGACACTTTTCTGGGATTCCATTTAATCCTACTTTGCTAGGAGTACAATGAGGCATAAATCCTCTTTCCATATCCAAAAGAAGTCCCTGTGAACCTTCCCAAATGACAGTATCTACTTCATCAGGATAATAAGTTCCAATTATAAAAGTCTGAGTATGTTCTTTAATAAAGGTACAAGCTTCTTTAAAAAGATTTTCTAGCTCAATATCTTTCTCTAGATTATGGTAATCCCTTACAGTTTGTAGAACTACATCTGCATATTCACTTACATAAGGACACATATGAGCACTGTAAGTTACATTATCCTTGTTTCTCTTAAAACAAGCATGTATGCCTTTACCACAAGTTCCATTATACTTTACTCGTCCATCCATAGAGTCAGCTAATACATCATAAGGTGTAATAACTCTACAGTTAGGATTTATATATAACTTAGGAACTTCAATACCTTCACTAACTAAGACTTTATACTCATTATAGATACATATTGGATCTATAAATACTTCTTTATATAGACAAGTTGGCACTCCTAGTAAAACACCACTTCCCCAAGAAGAGCATACGTGTGATTTACCTTTATAAACTACACGATGTCCAGCTTGTGGACCTCCACTAAATCTAGTGACAAGAGGTTTATAGCTATTCATACATAACCATTGTACTACATTACCTTTACCCTCCCAATTGTTAGCTTATAGGCTTTTTATCCTATAATTCTGGAGATTACTCTCATACTCTTTCGAGATACGTCTGTCAATTCAGACCAGTGCGGCGTACATTTTCACCATATTACTAAAAGTAACTTAGGGCAGGACACTCTTGGGTCTATTATATTTATTCAAGACCTACGCTCTACAATACCAATTAGCCTTACGCAATCTAATTAGTTATCACGGTATTATCTAGGAATTATAGACTTCACCGTTTTTGCCCTGTAATAATAGTTACAGTTTCCCATAACTACGACGAAATTCTAAATATCTATTATATTTTCTATCTAAGTACATTGTTGAATTTTTATATAAATAATCTATGCATTGATATGCTACATTGTTAGTTAAAAGAATCTAATAGGTTTTACCATTATTATGTTTAGCATATAAAGTTTTTCACCACAAGGTAGATATCTCATCATCCCTTGCAAGAAATCTTTAGTTCCAATTACATTAAACTCAGCATATTTATGTTCTTTATCTGAATAAGTAATACATCCATCACCATCAAAGTATCCTCTAAGAAAATGACGAATTAATTCTTCTTTACTATATCGATCTGAACTTATAAATATGTCTTCGTTAGGAAATTGTAGTATTAAAGACTTTTGAGGAACACATCCCTTTGAAATTAGATTTTGATAAATATTTCTATTATCAAACTTCATTCTACAAGTTATATAATTATCTTTTTCTTGAGTTCTAATTTCACTAGAATAATGTAATAAATCACAGAATTTTTGCATATGGCTAATATCTGCATATTGCAAATTCATTGCAAATGTTGGTCTATCTTTAGCTACATACCCATCAGCAAATATGAAACCTAACCAATAAGCCTTTTCTTCAGTATCTATTACATCAAAGAAATGTTCATTAAGATCCCACATTCCTCTTTTATCTACTACAGATGCACCCATTAATGATAAATTCTTTTTAATGGTTTTTTCTGTAACATTATATTTAATTGCTAACTCTTCTATGGTTTTACCAGAATTATATAAGGATAAAGCTTCATCTTTATTATAAGTCTATCTAATTTCTTTAAGAGTTACTCCTTTATATACTAAATATTTTTTTACACTATCTTTACTAACTTTATTATCTTTACATATCTGGGAAATTGATAATCCCTAATCTACATACATAGACACTATATTTAAAGTGTCAAACTTTTCAATAGTACTTTTTCTTATCATATAATATTATTTAAAAATTAATTCATCACCAAATAGAGATCCAAGTACTATCTGATTACGAATTTGTTTGCTGTCCATAGCTGTTAGAAACAATACGAGCAATAGATTCACCTACATGCTCTTTATCTGAAATAATGAGGTTATCCCCTACATAAGGCTTCCAACTGTTAGAAACTCTTTCTATACCATAGTAACCACCATGCTCAACATGAATGTGATAAATATCCCATTTCTCAGCACATTCTCTATATATGAAAGAAGTAGCTAAATCTTCACTACACTCATCACCTATATAATGAGTTATTGCTTCTTTAGGAAGAGTTTTATGAATTGGCTCATCACTAATTGTGATTAAACAGCCTTTAATACCTCTTTTCTCCAGAGCATCAGTCTTAATGTGATTAGCAGCAAAGTACCAACACATATGAGGATCCTCTCCGTTATTACCACCTCCTTTACCTTCAAGATCAACCTTACGGAGCCATTTCTCCATAAGTTCATCACTCGATTCAAACTGTCCTACTTGTAAAGGAGCTTCTTCATAACAGCCTTCTACATCACCAAATGCCATAAAACAGATTTGAGGATTATCAATACCTGCATTCATAATACTAGCTACACAATCTGGTAGAGTATTATCAATAAGATATTTAGGTACCTCACCCATAGAACCAGTCTCGTCTAAAGCAATAATAATAGGGAATGATTCTGGATGTTCCTCAGAATCACGAGACTCTCTGAAATTAATATTAATAGGATTCATTTCAGGGTCTAAATTCTTCTTACTAAAGGTTTTTTCAATAGACTGGCTTCTATAACTACGACTTCTAGTTACAGCATCATTATATGAATAACTACCACCTCCCATTATGCTTCCTCCTTTGTTTGTGATTTAATATTACTAGCCAAAGCACTAACTAAAGCATTTACGTTATCTGTAAGTGTGTCTACCTTAGCATTAATCTTATCTAATTCTGATGGTTCTGAAGTCTCAGTAGCAGGTCTGTTTGCTGCACCGAACATATTACCAAACATATTACCACCTCCCATAAGCTGACTCATCATCATCATAGTCATAAAGTCAGAACTATTATTATCGGCGAGAGCCATAAGCATCATAGGATTGAATCCCTTACCTGCATTATTAAACAACCCACCACCATTCATAGCAGACATCATAAGCAGATTCTTGACATCAAATTTGTTTCCACTCATATAAGCAAGAGCAAGTGGGTTAAATCCATTAGAGGAATCAAAGTTAAATGGATTGACAATAACTCTAAATGTTGCAGAACCCATCAACTCATCCTCAATAGCAATCTTGTTGTTGATATTGCCATTAAAGTTCATAATCTTAATAGAACCATCTTCTGCTTTAGTCTTAACTACGCCATAAGATTTACCTGATTTTACAATATCTCCGATTACAATTTGATCAGAGTTCTTGCTAATATTGTAAATACAAGGCATAGGGAAAGTCATCTTATACTTCTTGAGTTTACCTGCTGGAGAAACACCTACATATGCACCATCACTATTCTTAAAACAAAGAACACCATCAGTAATACTGATTCTAGCACTCTCTTCAGCTTGTGGCATAAACTCATTATACATATCTTTAGTTAAATCTCCAAAGACATTATCAACCTTTATGTTTCCGAATTGTTCCATATTATTTTTACCTATAGTATTAATTTGTTTACCATTAATCTCAGAAATTGTTACTGTCTCATAACTTTCTTGCTCTCTAGAACTTGCATAAGTCCAGACAACTTGAAACTTACTGTCATAACCTACAAGTTGTACTAAATCGCCTCTTTTAAGTCCAGGACATTCATTAGCTACTATATAAGGTACAGTAGTTTCTGAATTCATCCTAGTAGGACTTAATTTAGTGTTTGTAAATATACCCCTAATTATCATAATTATAAACTATTAAGTATACTTTTATATCTATCTAAATATTTAGAACCTAATGCAGACATTATCTTATAAAATCCTGACCTAAATCCATCATCAAAACTAACTAATTGTTTTATGCTCTTTATATAATAATCAGGTATATCAGATCTACATTCATGTTGCGTTAAGTTCTTAGCTAGTTCTATTTTATTTAATATTTCACTAGCTGCCTTAGCTTTATCTTCAGTCAAGTTTAAATATAACTAAATATATTAATAAAAAGAACAAAGCTGTTTCTAACATATCTACAAACACTTAAATAGCTCTAATAGACTTAAATGGATAACGTTTCTGATCATAACTACTAATGAAGTTTTCCTTTACTTTAGCTTCATTAATACCTGTAAGTCTAATGGTTTGTTCTCTATTTTTTAAAGAATCAAAATAAGTTACTTCAAATTTCATATAAAAGATTCTCTATTATTAAATTTATTTTGAGCATCAAGTACTCCTTCTTTATCTGTAATATCTACAATAAGTCCTATTTGTCGTAACCAAACATCAAATGGACCACTGTACCCTAGGTCGCCAACCCAACCTCCTTTACAAAATACTATCTTCTTCCAAACAAAAATAGCACATAATATTCCGTCAACTTCACATAAATGTTTGCCTTCTGGAATATCTAAGAATGTTGGAGCTAAACCTACTCCTTCTCGATAATATCTAGATATTCGAGTATTAAATATATCATCCTGCATAACTACCGCATCGGTTTCATAATTAGCAGACAGTTTACCGTGCAAATAAAAATCAGGCTGATAAATCCAATTCTCGTTTCGACTACTTAATGGCTTAAATTTAATCATTTATGTTTCTTTTTCCATCGAAACCATAAACCTAATACAATACCAATTATAAACCAAACTAGTATTGTAATAATAAAGGTTCCAATATTAAGTACAATCATAATCTAATATTTATAGAGAGGGCTAGCTATTAACCAGTCTCCTCTCGTTAATTACTTGAATAACTTCTTAGCCCAATATAGGAGTTCTCTACAAACTGGAACAATTGCAGTAAAACCTACAATCTCTAACCATGTTTCAATACTTAATGGTTCTGTTCTGAACACATCGCCACCAAATTGAACTATCAAAATTTGACCAATAAATATAACCAAACATATTCCAATAAATGCAGGATTACTTAACAAACCATTAAAGATACTTCTGTCTTGTCCAAATACTCTTGCATTAAACAAGTTCCAGAATTGTAACATAACAAAGATAGTGAAGAACTCTGTAAGGCTATATGTATTACTAATCAGCAAATATAATAATATGCCAAAATACAAAATACCTACACCAAAGATTTCATACCACATTCTCTTTGTGATAATAAATGCCTTAGGATCACGAGGCTGTTCAGACATTACGGCTTCATTAGCTGGTTCTGTGGCTAATGCTAAAGCAGCAAAAGTATCCATAATTAAGTTAACCCACAGCATTTGGATAACAGTAAATGGTAAGTCTACTCCAATAAATGGACCTACACAAGCAATACCAATAGCTACAACATTTACAGTAAGCTGGAAGAGAATAAAGTGCTGAATATTCTTATACAAGCTTCTTCCCCACTTAACTCCTAAGATAACAGAAGGGAACGAATTATCAAGAAGAATAACATCAGCTGCATTCTTAGCAATATCAGTACCATTATTCATAGCTACACCTACCTCGGCTTGGTTAAGAGCAGCTGAATCATTTGTCAAATATTTCTTATAACTCGTTGATATTATCTCTCTGTTATAAGTTTAAATTAATTCTAGGGCACGTCGTTCACTCCATCCTCTAGATAATCTCGAAGATACCAAGTTTCTATTTAAGTTAAGCTCTCTACACCAATCTGATAGTATTTGAGATTTACCATTAATAGTAATAATCCTATTGGTTGTCTTATTTTTATTTTGTTCCTTTAAAGGAATCCAATGACAATTTTCAGGACAGTATCCTTTAGAATTATCTATTCTATCAATAGACATGCCTTCAGAATAACCATTATTTAAAGCCCACTCTTTAAATGTTTCATAGTTATTCCAATCTTCATATAAAGTAATACCTTTACTTGCATAATGTTTTGCATCTCGTCTATTATAATTAGTTGCTCGATCTTTCATAGCACCCCATAGTATATACAAATGTTCTTGTTTGCCACGTTGAGCACTTCCGTGCTTAAAGTTTCTTTCTTTCATTTGTTTACTATGAAGTTCTCTTTGATAACATCCGCAACTCATAGAATCCCCATTCAATAATGATGCCAATCTAATGGGTCCAACATAATTACCACATTCACACTTACATATACAAGCTTTTTGCTTTTTGGGTGTTTTTATTCCGCACATTATGTGTCCCATCTTCACAATAGTTAATCTATTATATTTATCATCTATTTTAAAATGGTGAGGTTCCCCTTTATATTTCATATCAAATTCAGAAACCTCAGATACAAATTTATGTTTTTCAAGACATTCCTCTAATGTCATTAATAATTAATTTAATAAATATTCTGACTATATCTTCAACTTATAACTAATCTAATAAGTTGCTCCTCCACTTCGGAACTACTTAGTCCCTACATAATAGTCGATGAACGTTTTCCTATTCGGAACTTCGCTGCTGATTATGAATTATTACGTGGTTTAGCACTATATAATCTGATTCACTATTATATAGCTTTTATTTCAGCTTGCCACATCTCCGTATTTCTTTTTAAATTTCTTTAACATTCACACTTAGGTTTATTTCATCCTTATGTTGTAGTATACGAAGCATTATCAACTTCCAGCAATTCAAAGGAGTTTCTACACTATATCGCTATAGTATAGGGCATCAATCTACCATCACCAGTTACAGCTACTACTTCTCCCATATTTTGGAATCTCTTAACAAGTGTCTGCTTGTCTTCAGGTTTAGTTCTAGCAAATACATCTACTTTACGTAAATTAGTATCTGTTTGAGTTGCAACTTCCTTACCAAGCATTGTATTAGGAATTTGAGAGATATTAGCTTGAGCAGCAATAGAAGCAGCTGTTTCAGGATTATCACCTGTCACAATCTTAACTTTAATTCCAGCGTTTCTAGCAGCCTGAATTGCATCAGGTACATTACTTCTCACTGGGTCTTCGATAGCTACGTAGCCATCCCATATGAAGTCCGAGAGGGTATTTATATCAGAACCAATCTTGTGTGCAAAAGCAATACATCTTCTACCTTTAGATTGTTGTTCTGCAAAATTAGGTATCTTCTCATTAGAGCAGAAATTCATTACTATTTCTGGAGCTCCCTTAATATAGGTAACTACCCCATCACTAGTAATCATATATTTATTCTTAGAATTAAATTCTACTCTACCTGTTATATTAGTTTTATTTCTTTTATCAGTAATATCAACTGATTTTTGTATATATTGCAGACATGCACCTTCTGTAGGATTTCCTACTACTTCTCCTGTAGGACTAAGATTAGCAGTAGAATTAAGTACAATATTATTTATAACAGCATTTCTATCTGTAAAGTCCTGGAATACCACTTTCATTTTATTCTCTGTAAGAGTTCCTGTCTTATCAGTAAGAATAAGAGTTGTAGCACCGAGAGTTTCACAAGCATGCATCTTTCTAATAAGATTGTTAGCTTTAGCCATTCTCTTCATAGAGTAGGCAAGGGCAAGAGTTACAGCCATAGGTAAACCCTCTGGTACTGCTACTACAATAAGTGCTACTGCAATCATTAAGAATTGTAAGCAATCATTTACAATATCAATAGTATCTTTGCCTACATATCCCTGCTCTATAAATATATAACGTATAGCAAGGGATACAATAAGAATACCTGCAGCTGTGAATGCTATCTTATTAATTAAGTTAGCTAATCCATTAAGCTGTTTATTAAGAGGAGTTTCTACATCAGTAATAGAGGATGCCTCTCTAGCAGTCTTACCTACTTCTGTTTCATCTCCCACTGCAAATACCTCACCAACACAAGTACCTTCAGCTACAATAGTACTTTTATAGATTCTATTTGTAGGATAGGTAGCAGTCTCTGATTCAAAATTAGTTTTAGTTACAGGATTTGTTTCTCCAGTTAAAGAAGCTTCACTTACTTTCAAATTGCTATATTCCTTAACAATAATATCAGCAGGAACTTCTTCACCAGCTTCAAGTATTACAATATCTCCTACAACTAAGTCTTTACGAGCTACTTGAATTACTCCATTATCTCGTCTTACCTTAACTAGAGTGTCATCACTACTAGTTAAAAGAAGATCAAACTTCTTAGCTGCTGACCAGGTATTCCAAAAACCAATACCTACAGCTAAAGCAATAGCTACAATAATACCAATAGGCTCTGTAAATTCACCCTTTACAAAACCCAAGGCTATAGATACTGCAGCTGCAATAAGTAATATTACAATAAGTGGATCTTTAAATCCATCAAGTAACATTACATACCAAGCATCTCTCTTTGGAGGTGTCAATACATTAATGCCATGTCTAGCACGTGAATCTTCTACTTCTGTTAAGCTAAGACCGTAATTTATATCTGTCATTTTTTCTGTTATTATAATTAATTAAAGAAATGCAATTGTTGGACGCTTCATAGCATCAATTGAAGTCCAACCTCCAAACTCACCAACTGCCTTAAAGCGCCATTCACCATCCTTCTTATAGGCAACACCAAGGATAACTGCCTGCTTATCAGAAATCTTAGTACCTTCCTTACCGTCTTCAAGGTTAAACTTAGCTAAGACATTTACAGGAGTATTAGTATTTCTCTGTACTTGGTCACCTGTGTAAATACGGAGACCCATATAAGGAATCTCACCAAATGTCTGATGTGTAAAGTTATTGAGAGTAAATGCAATATACTCAACACGTGGATCAAGTTCATTCAAGCGTACTTCAATAGTCTCATTATCAAGACCATCATTACCATTAGTATCACCTGAGCGATCATCACCACTGTGACGAATACCTGGAGCACTTAAATTGTAATAGGCTACTTCGCCAATACAATTCTTATTAGCATCATACAGAAGAACAGTAGAATCCAAATCTACCTTCTCAATAGAACCACCAATGCCAAATAAACCACGACGTCTAATAGCTCCCCAGTTTGAACCAAAGAACAATTTACTTAAACCATTGTTAGACTCTTTAGACAGATTGATTCTGCCACCTTTACTTAAATTAATCATAAAACTTTATTAAATAATTGTGAATTAACTAAAAATGGGAGTACCTAATTAAAGATACTCCCTTATAGAATCAAGAATTAAAACCGAATTAATTTATTATTAATTAAATAGCTGGAGCATCTGGCAAGATGAGTCCATAGTTACGAAGAATATCACGATAGATAACATTCTGATAACTACCCTTGTCTTCTCCAAGAGCCTTGAACTTCCAATCACCATTGTGGCGATAGAGTTGGCAGAATACAATACAGCGAGACATACTTGCATCCTCAGTAAGATCAAACTTAGCTAGAGGAGTAGTATTACCTTTAGCATACAAGTTACAATAAGCATTATTAACCATACCAAAGTTCTGCTGACGATTCTTAGCATCGTGAATATTGACTAAGATAATAATTTTCTGGACATCTGCAGGAACCTTAGTGGTATCTACTACAATTGTCTCATCATCTCCAGCACCAGCACCTGTACGGTTATCACCTGAATGCTTAATAGCATCTTTCCAATTTGGATTATTGTAGAAAATAAAGCCATTGTCAGGATCTGCTGCTTTATCCTGAGCATTCAATGGAATAGTAGCTACATCCAAATCAAATTCTACACCTGCCTGAGCTGCTACATCCCAACCCAAACCAATTGAAAACTCTGTTACACCATTTGCTTCTTTAGCGAGGTTGATGTTACCTCCTTTACTTAATTGAATCATAATTGTGAATTGAATTAATATAATAATTAGATGATTACTCATCTATTTGTAAATCAGCCTGAGTACTTTCTAAGTAATCCCTATTATCCAAGTCTTTAATAAGATTAACTAAGTCTCCTACAGTCTTTAGATTCTGAACTTTATCATCTGTAATAGGATAACTAAACTCCTTTTCACATTCAATGGTAATTTCTACTAAATCAAGACTGTCTGCGTACAAATCATCGAAAGTATCTGCACTAGTTATTTTTTCGCTCCCTATGCCAAGGACTTCACTAACAATGCTTATTACTTTTTCTTCTATACTCATTATATATCTTCCCTTTTAGTTTTAAATACATGTTCTGTATGAGTGGAAGTAAATCCTGGATTATATTGTAATTTCTGAATACCAAGTATCTTATTATACATTACATTAGGAAAAGAATCCAACATAGAGTTCTGTTGTCTTACTGTTTCCATGCATGCTTCTTCTAACTTGTAGTACTCTTCTCGTTGTCCATTTACAAACCCAGATAAATCACTATAAAATTTAGTAAACTCAGAATAAGGAATATTTTGATTCTCTTGAAGCCATTTCCAAGTAACTTGTGCTCCATCATGTCTTCCCTCCATAATCATACTAGTGACTTCCAAGAAAGTATTCTTATTTAATTCACAAATTTCATACTTCTGAAGATACACTTTCCATAATTTATCGAAGAACATTTTACGGGCATACTGTTGCTTGTCTAGCTGATTAGTATATTCAATATTCTTATTATACAATTTTATTATAGCACCAATAGGACTTATAAACCAACACAATATAATAATTCCAGGAATTACAATCCACTTTTTCTTAATATTTATATTTGAATAGTCTCCTTTTTCATCATTAAATGTCCAAATAGCATTAATAGCGGTGACAAAAGTCGCAATAAATAAAACCCATTGAATAACACAATGACAGAAACCCATCCTTAAGGCATTAGGGGATCCATCTAAGGTTAATGGACCTTTGTCACTAATTATATCGTCGAACATCTGAGTATTCCATAAAATCGAGAACAGAATAGCACATATAATAGATATACCTAAAGATAATAAACCGTGCTTAATATTATTTTTCATATTATTTAATTAAAAACTTATTAAATCTATCGTGAAGAGGTTGAAATTCCTTTCTAAGCTCTACTAATTCTTCCATTTCTTCTATAGAACTAACATCACTTAGCTTAATGTTATTAATTATATTCAAAGCATCTCTAAGACGATATTGAATACCTCTTATTGGAGTGTCATTTACCATAATTTAAAATAAATCAGAAAATGTGACATAACATATAAGACCTAAGAGAAAAAAGACAAAATATGTCTTTAATTCAGCATCCATTAGAGCACATATACTTTCTATTATACCTATTACTAATAGAAAACATGTAAGTACTATAAGCTTATGTTTAATCATAATTAGTTTATTTAAGAATCCTAACTTTTACATTCTTAATACTAATTCTCTTAGAGTCTTTTGGATGAATGAGTATATCAATACGATGCTTATGTCTTTTATTAGTAACATCTTTGACCTCATATACTCCAAATCCCTCTATATGTACTCTTTTTGGTTTATTCTTTGGAAATAAATAAAGTAAATCACGAGAAATTGCGCACCACTTAATGTGACCTCTTTTTAAATGATGTAAATTAATTTTAGAACCATCAGCTGTAACTAATGGTTGATTATTACATTGACTTTTAACTGGCTGATAACAAGTAAGAGTTACATGAGTAGTTGTTTGGCAGAAAGCTCTACTCATAAAGCCTAATAATAAAAATATTAATATATGTTTTCTCATTTAATATATCTGATTAAACTTACCTGAAGCATTCGTAGAATACCCAGATTTAATTACATAAATAATAAAAGTATTGTAACAGGTTACAATATATCCTTTCTTAACATTTATATAGAATATAGGACGGTCATCAAATTCATCACCTATTTTAAGATACTTTATTTCTTTATGTACACTCACAGAATCTGTACGAACATAAGTGCCCGCCATAGTTCTTTGAGCATCCTGTTCCTCTTTAGTTAATTTAGAAAGAGGCTTTGTTCCTATTTTACGAGTTATTTCACGACTTCTAATTATTTTCTCAAATAACTGCTCATTAATATTCTGAACACCATCAAGAGAACCAGACTCTAATTCTATAGACTCTACTAAATAGGTAAAATCAGAGAACTCAAGATTAAAGTTCTTACGGATTAAATCTATTTTGTTAACACCGTGAATATTAACTTCCTGAGCAAGAGCCTTAACTAAATCAACAGTAACTATTTGCATCTGTCTAATTAAATCCAGTACTGGTTCTATTGCATCCTTGTCAATTAGAATATCATTAAGTAACTCAAGTGTAGTTTCTTCAGGTAAATTACCAAAAGAACGTACATATCTAATACGTGATGGACGACCTAATAAATTGTCATTAATTTCTAACTCATTAGTGGTAAGTAGGAATATTTTACGATATTGTGAGTTGTGTACACCGTCCATAAAAGAAAGAACTGATGAGGATTCTTTAAATTCTTTCTCATATTCATCAAAGAAGAAGATACAATCAAAGTTAATTTGAGTAGCTAAAAATTTAAGCATATCATCTTCTCCTTTACAGGATTTAACAATAATAACTGGAAGTTTAAGACGATTACAAAGCTCTTCTGCAGTTACTGTCTTACCTGTTCCCTTGATTCCATTAAATAATACTCCTAAATTACCTGTAGTATTGTTATAAGTTTTTATAAAATGATCAATAAACTCGTTATTAATACCATATAACTTGTAATTAAATACAAAAGAATCTCCAAGTCTGTTTAAATAATAACCTGTCATTGATTCTCTAACTTCATAAATTCCTTTAGGCAATCCTTCAGGATGTGCTTTTGTTGTAGCACTACCTTTCATAAAAGTATTACCGTCTTGAATCCAAATGTTTTGTTCCATAATTAACTAAATTATTTAAAATTATTTAATTGTTTCACCTACTCTGTAATCGTCTCCATCACACACACGAATAGTTTTAATCTCATATCGATTAATTTTCTTGTTATACATTCGTATCTTGAAAGTATAATGATCTATACATATTGTTTTCGATATTACTACACTTCCCTTATAATTCAATATAGAATCCTTATATTGAACTGGAGGACCACACGATACCAATAAAGATAAAATTACTAATACTATTATTTTCATAATAATTAAACACAAAAATCCCTGAACTAAATAGCCCAGGGATTAAAAATAACGTTAAATAATAAAAACAGTTCTATGAACTAGTGGAGCATTGGAGAGTCGCCTATTAACATTTCTTAACTTTGCAATTCCACAATACTAAACTATAATTGTATAGTTAAAATTTAAATCTATGGAAGAATTAAAAAAGTATTGTGTTGGTAGAAAGTTAGTTACAATCACTTGTGATTGTTGTGGTAAGGAATTTCAGAAACCTGAATCCGAGTACAAAAGAAATGTTAGATTAGGAAGACATAATTTTTGTTCTAGATCATGTGCAGCTAAAGTTAATAATAAAAATAGAGCTGGTAAACCAATTTCAGATAAACAAAGAGAACATTTATTAAATATATGTAATAATCAAGAAGATGAATACACACCTTTTAGATATTCCCTTAGAAATGCTAAAAAAAGATTTAAAGAAATAGATATAGATTTAGAATATTTAAAAGAAGTATGGGAAAAACAAAATGGTAAATGTCCTTATACAGGACTAAACCTTATTCTTCCTACTTATAAAAATCTAAAAGAAATTCCTTTTATTTACAGAGCCTCTCTTGATAGAATAGATTCTTCAAAAGGTTATATAAAAGGAAATGTACAATTTGTATCTACTCCAATAAATTTTATGAAATCTGAAATGTCTGATTTAGATACTAAAAAGTTTTTAAAACTAATATCTTCCTATACCTCATCTTTCGATGAGGAGTGGACTATATCATCACCTTCTAATGAAGGGTCGGACGCTCAAGCTGGTAATTAAGAGAACTAAATCTCTCCAGTAGTCTCTGCACTTTCATATAGTGTACTATATGCTTAGCTCAGGATTGGCATGAATAATGTTAGTTCTAGCTAAGCATTATTTTTAGCGTTCCCTGAATTCATCCGATTAATTATTGTATAAATCACTCTATACCGAGTCCGAAATTAAACTCCAGTCTTGCATATTTGCATCAAAACGTTCTTACAGCATAGGTTTTAAAGACTGTCCTTGTCTGTCAGGGTTGACAAGATTTATATACTGTCAACTTCCACCACTCTGTTCCTAAAGTATACAGAGAACTTATAAGAAATGAAAGAATAGTGCACCTTTCCGTTCCCAAGCAAGTGCTGCTCGGTTTCTTAGGCTGCAATAGCGTAAGAAACAGAAGTGTTATTTACTTCGCCAATTAATTTTTTACTTGTCTATCCAAGTTGTCTTGCTGTGTTCCTTATCTCCTATACAATCAAAACCACGAATGCCCCATTTAAAAGAGTCCTAATAGAACTCTTTAATATCTTCTGATTCTTTAGTTATATAGAAAACCAATCATCTGGGTCTATTCTATCTTTACTTCCCATAATCTACAAATTAATTAATGTTAAAAAACTATATGTATTTCTTTTCGTATCATTTGCCTAAATAATGTCTTATTAATCATCATTAGGCAAACTATCCAAATACTGAGGAATAGTTACTTCAGTATTATTCTTTTCTCTTTCAAGTTGCTGAATAGCATTTGCCTGTCTATCTACAGTTGTTTGTAACTCTTCAATTTTATTCGAAAGTTTATTACTACCAATAACCATACTAATACTAAATACTAGTAATGCACATGTTGCTAATTGCCATTTATTCATATTTTTACCACATTATGTAAAGTCCGGGATCTCCATTATCTAAATAAGACATTTTAAATCCTAAACTATTAAAATAATCAAAATAAGCCTTTTCAGGCTTCATTTCTTTATGTATAAGAGTAATATTTGCACAATAATTACCTTGACTTGCTTCTTTAATTATAGCAAAGTTTATTTGATCTAATATATGTGGGTCTAATACAGCAGACCTAGATATAGCCTTTGCGTCTTTTGCTTTAATCATAATTCTTTAATTTTTAAACTAGCATCTTTAAACCATATATTAAGTCTATCTATAGCACTATCCCAATCAGATTTAGAGCATATCTCATAATACGTTAAGAAATCAATAGTATTTGAAAGAAACTGATATATACCTAAACACTTACCACTAGGAGTAACTTTAGTTACAATATATCCACCTCCATCACTAATAACTACTTTTAAATAAGAAGATTTATCTTTATAATAAGGATTTAATCTAAGAGTTTTATTACCAGCTTGTGTCTTTTTAAATCTTATATTATTTATTACCTCTTCTATAGTATTATTTAAATTACTTTTTTGATTTAAAAGATTCTCTTTAAGCTCTTCTAAATCTTTTATAGACATATTTGAATAATCACTCATATTTCTATTTTATATATTATAATTTCCTTAATATTTTTACATTCTTAATTAATGGCTCACCATTAGTACCAGTTTCATCTAACAAATCACCTGTTACTAAATATTTGTTACCATTGAAGTATGCTATATGTTTTATAAAATCATTAAATGCCATCTCATTTGTTGGAAATGGAAGAACTGGAGAATATGTTCCATTTATATTTTTATGAGCTTCATAAACAGATACACCTTTTTCTTTACCTATCACTTCATTATTATTATTCCATATAGATGAACATTCATCTTCTAGAATTTCATCAAATCTATAGAATATCATATTATTCTTTAAGTTCAACTGGTTCATCCTTCCAAGATAGTTTTTTTCCTAGGAGTTTTTCTACTGAACCTTTAGGAAGTTCCACAAAATAGTTATCACACATATACCAATAATTTTGCAATCTATAAGGTTCACTTCCATAAATAAATTCGTCTCCATTCTCATCTACTGCTACCCATGCCATAATTATTCCTCAAATTTAATACCAAATGGTTGTTTATCAATAAAGGTGTATTCTTCAAAGGCTTGCTGAAAAAGAAAATTACGACCATTATTGCTTGTAGATATAACGGCTGTTCGCATCACGGCGGCTATATTTATACGATAACCATTATAATTCACCCACCCAAATGGTTGATGCAAAAGCATCTCATTCCAGCACTCTTCTGAATCCTTAAATGGGCGATACTTTGGCTCTTGTTTTATGCGATACTCTATATTATTCCAGTACTCTATTTCCTTCATTTCAGTCCAGTCATTAGGAACATCAGAACCTTCTATGAGATTTGGTTTGGTTCTACACTCAATCACTCTTCCCTCAGCATAAGCTTGCAAGATAGGATAAAATTCTTTTGCTTGATTTCTGTCCATACTCTAACCTATATAGTTTTTTATTCTTCCGCACTTTCGACACTCTTCAAAATTGATTCTGCCAAATTCTTTATGGATATACTTATGATGACAAGTGATATTTTGCTTCCACCATGTCTTTAAGAATAAGATTATATCTCCTATCATAATTAATCCTCTAACTCTTTAAGTGCTTTTTCAAGTTTCTCAAATGCTTTTGACTTTTCTCGGTATCTCTCATCAGGAGGTATCATCACACCATCAATAGCATTACGAAACCTGTTTCTAGCACTGATTAATAATGACTTTATTTCATTTAATGCCTTTCGTTTATAAAAGTCTGGAACTCTATTGACTTCCCACCAAGAACCTCCTTCATCACCACAAGACTCTATCCATACTGGTTCTTTAGTATCTTTATCTCGGCAATAAACCATACCACGAACTTTATCATACATAAAGATTGATTCTACCTCAAAATCTAAGTCTTCTAGAGTAGCATAAAATTTACAATATTCATCAAATTTAACAAAAGATTCTTCATCATTGTATAAGTCTATTTTAAGAATTTCTAGATTGTTTTCTTCGACAATCTCTAGAATTGACTTTTTGACATTTATCTTACACATATTATTCTCTTCTTTTTACCCTCTCCCTTTTTACAGGAGAGGATAGTTAGTTACTCCTTTACTTCGACGTACTTAACGGGATTGTTTTCGTCAGCACAACATGCCATTTTAAGGCACTCAAACTTACCATCAAATACACATCCCTCACACATCAAAGTAGGGTCTGGAACTGTTTTAATGAGCATAATCTATTTATTTATATCCTTTACAGGATGATTAACTAATCTTTTTGATGGTATCTTTCTTAGAAGTTGCCATAATTTTAATTCCTTTTATAGTAAACTCATGCTTCTCCTTTGGCTGACACTTCTGCTTATTAGAAGGAATGCTGCCTTTAGGAATAGCTAATGGTGTATCTCCAAAACATGCAGCAATATCACCAATTAGATAGTCCAATTCAGTTTGCATACCAATCATTGATAATAATCCATTCATACGCCTAGTCTTTTATATATTCATTTACTTCACACAAAACCTTTGTTAGTAGGTTCTTTAGAATCTTTAATTCATCATTCGAATATGTAGCTATTGGATAACCATCAAGTGTAATATTACCACAACTACGACTTATCTTTAACGAGTGTCTATCCTTTTTCATTTCAAATCTCCTTTCTTTTTAGGAACATACTCATCAAGTTCATCGTCAAACTCATAGCAGTCTGGGCAGTAATGTTTATCACCTATCTCAACCCATTCGCTTTCCATTGCTTGCTCTTTGGCTGTGACTTCGTCCAACCAAGCAATAATTCCATTAAACTTATCGATGAATGATTTTCCACATCTGTCACATACAACAGAGTACATAGTAACTGGCTTAATCATTGTTGCCTCCTTCATTTTGGAATAAATCGAGTACATAAGCCCAGCATTTCCAGCCCATACCATCTTTACCATAATTGGAAAGCATTTCATAAACAAAAGATATTTTAAATATATCAATTTTGCCACTATTGTATAATACTAAGCATTTTCCATTTCGTAGTATAGGATTTTCACTAGCAGGATGCCACAAGTCTTTAATAAACTCATTGATAGCCCACTTAGCACCTAGTCCAATGGCTTCTTTGATGTCCTCTTTGTAGAACATTTCTTCCTTTTCATCATTGTTGAAGACTATTTCTTCACCATTAAGCAAGAATCTATCCTCATAGATTTCTTCCTTAGCATCTTCTATTTTCTTATCGTCTATCATGTCTAACCCTCCACATTATTTGTTGTACCTACTAGCTTTGCAGTTTCTTCATTATAAGGAAGACAATATCCAAACCAAGCGTCTCCTGTACATATATACCCGTTAGATACTTTATAACTAAAGAAATCTATAGACCATTTATCGGCTTTACTACATCTTACTACAACTTTATCAAATGGTTTTAGCTCGACCTTTGGCTTCAAATCAACAATCTGTTTCTTTTCCGCATTCCAAGCCTTGTTTTCTCTTGCTAGAGCATCAAAGAAAATTATTTGTTGAGTCTCTGTAATAGGCTGTATCTGCTTGTCTTCAAATGATAACCAATCTTCAAATTTCAAGGTGCTCATATCATTTAATACATAGTATTCTAGCTTCTTAGATGAATTGTCTATGCTTTTGACTATACTATAAGCAAGATACCCCATACCTGAGATACAAACAATATCTCCATCCTTAAACTCTGGATAAGTCTTCTCTATTTCCAATGTTTCATAATTAAGCTTACCGCCCAATCTTTCCTCTATAATGCCGATGTAAATTTGAGCCTTATCCTTGTTTTCTATGGCATATCTTTCAGTCGTGCATAGAAATTCTTCGTAATATACGATTTTATTCTTATCTTCACTGTTAAGGTAATGCTTACAATAGAAACTTGTATAAGTATCATCGTACCATTTGTCAAAGATAACCTCTATGTAACCATCATTACTTATCAGTACGTCACCCTTCTTCCAAGAAAATTTCTTCCAATCACGCATTTCCTTTGATGGAAAGATAATACATTCTCCTCCATCATACATATTACCAAATTTAATTAATGTACATTCTCCAGATTGTGTTAAACCAAATTTTGAAGTACAGAAGTTTATTTTAAAAATTTCATCTGTTACTGCTTCAAAACTACATTTACCATGAATCATAGAATACAATTTAGTACCCCTTGGTTTATTCTTTAAGATTTCTGCTATGTTAAGTTTCTGTTCCATAATCTATTTAATTTTAACGAAATATATTGGATATTACATCTTCATATTTAAGTTTATCTATTACTTTATTTAAATAATCGATAGCTACTTTACAATCAGGTCTAAATTTTTTTATTTCAGAAACTAATTGTTCTAAATCGGATAATCTAGTATCCATAATTAGCTATTAACACTATTTATAATAGATTTATAAACTGTAAACCAATTAGATTCTTGATAATCTAAATCTGGGTCTCGAATATCTTTCATTACAGCAAGATAAATATCTTTAAATTGATGAGAAGTAATCTTTTTCCAATTTTTAACATCTTCTACGGTAAACCAATCTCTTTCAATACAGCATTCACTGATTATTATAGAGCAAAACTCATCATTATCTATTGCAATAATCTTTACAAAACGATCATTCCAAATATCTAGATAACAATTACCAACAGTAACATTTTTAAGTGTTTCTTGATTCTCTAATTTACGAATTTTCTTAAAAAGAATACTTCTTTCTTTATCAAGCTTATTAAATTCCTCTTTTAACTCCTCTAATGTCTCCATAATTAATTTTTATAAATGGCATCAAGAATATCTCTAAAATTAGGATTATCTATTACTGCTTGAGCATCTTTTTTGTTTTTAAAATAGATGTTACTAAAAATAGTCATCCAACCATAATCTACTTTATATGTATCCCTATTACATACAATAGAATATTTATATTCATCTTGATTATTCCAGTCAGGCTTCCAATCTCCATTATAGTATTTAGCAATATTAATTAATTGTGAAATAGCTATAATCTTATTTAGACAGTGATTACGTACTCTAAGCCCACTAAAATTGGTAGGACTCTCTTGAAGTATATCATCATAAGTAATATCTTTCTTTTTGAATTTAACTATACCTTTAGCTAAATCACTATTCTCTAAATCTATCTCCATTCCTTCAGGAATATCAATAGTTAATTGATTATTCTTTATTTCCATATTATTTATTAATTTAAATGAAACACTAGTATGATCAGTTCTTTCTCCTGGAATACAAGTACCAGTAATTGATTCAAGAGCTTCACATAATCGAACCTTAAATGCGCAATCCCTACACGCATTGGTTTCTATTACTTGATAAGTTTTACCATTATAAGTAAATATTTCACCTATTTTTCTTTCCATAACTCTTTCAAATTAGTGTCTAAAGCTTCCCACACACTAGAATATTGTCCTGTGTAAATCATCTTATTAGATACAATCTCATTTAATTCATTAACACAGTAAATTGCTCCTTTAGGTACTATAAATTTACCTAAATATAGAGGTTTATAATTTGATGGGTAAATACTGATTACAGGTTTATCTTTAGTATTTTTTTGTATAGCAACAGATACTGGAATAGCAGAACTAGTTATTATTATATTTATATATCCATGATATCCCTCTATCATAATATTACTTTTAAAATCTGGAAATGTTTGATATTTAATACCAGTCAGATATTTAAAACTACCTATAAAATAGGGTACAAAAGTATTTTTATTTGCTTTATCACCTATCTTATAAACTACTATATCTCTTTTAGCTCTTAATACTTTACTTTGTTTTGATTTCCAAAAACACATAAGCTTAATCTTTAATTGTTAAACGTAAAAAAAGGAGCATACTAACTAAATAGTTAATATACTCCTATGAAACCTGGCATTTCAGTCTATCAAAGACTTTGGAGAAGTAGTACGAATCGAACGTACTTCGACTACTTAGATAATAATCATGTTTCGCCTTATCACCTGTCCTACATACTCCGGATTATGTAGGTAACTTCTCTTTTCTCTAATTAGGTACACAAATCCCTAATTAGATACAACGATTGAAACTTCGCAGTGGAGGACTTACGAATCTAACGTACTTTGAAACTTTCGTTCGCAATTCCTAGAGATTTACTAGATTACCCATTTGTTGTTTCCATTTCTTATCAATCTGTCCTGTAATATTCGCGACTATATAGGTATCCCCCTTGAGAGCTATTAAACTCTACCGCATAGATAAATATTGTTATTACTTAGGATAGAATTTAAACTTATCTAGTTATTCTTCTAATAATCCTAAATATTTAATATCAGTACTAACTACTTCTCTAAGTTTATAGTTGACATATATAGTGGCACCAACTGGAATTTCAAATATTCCTATGTCATCATATTCATCCCTACTGAGTTTAGCCATCTCTTCAGTTAAGTATGAATGATAACCTTCATATATATAAAAATTATCGTAACTCCAAAGTTCATCTCGAGGCCCAAGAATAGGAGGACACCTTATAAATTCAGGATTTATCTTTACTGTAAGCATAGTCTGAGATTCACGGTACATAAAATTTCGGTATAAACTTTTAAAGTCACCGAAAATCGATGATGTACCTACTTTATAAACTTTCAAAGGCTTCTTCAATACCAGTGGAATTGCCATATAATTTGTCCAGCACATAAATTTAATTTAAAATTATTAAACATAGAAGAGACTATCTATCTAAATAGTCAGTCTCTTAAATAATTAATATTTTACTACTCAGAATAAAATTTAGACTTATCTACTACATGAGCATTTGCGCCATCAATAGATTCAACCTCAATTAAGTCACCTGGAGTAACTCCCCAGCGATTTTTAATTGCAACTACTGATGCTGTTAGCTTGTCAGAACATCCTGTAATATAATAAGGAATACCCTTACATTTAAATATTTTTGCCATTTTATTTACTATTTAAATAACTCTATAATTGGATAATAAATAATTGTATTATACTCAGCTATATTTAGTGTCCAAACTGTAACCCAAATCATAGCAAAGACTCCTAATCCTACAGCGAAATATCCTGCTTTATATATAGTTCGAGTTTCATTTAATAGTTTAACTCTAAGTATTATGTATAATACAATTGTAACTATTCCTAACAATACTTTAAGTATAATCATTTGTATGTATTTGCATCTAAATCAATAGCTGACATACCTGCTTCATACTCACTATAGATAACTATTTTATGAGGTCTCTTTTTAGAATCATACATAATTTCTAGAGTTTTACGATAGTAAGCCTGGTCTTTACGACCTGTATAAGTATTAGGATAATTATAACTATTAATTAAAGTAACAGTTAATAATAATCCTATAATTGATAATGCTTTTTTCATAATTTTATATATTTACCTGTATAGCGAATTTTATTAGATACTATCACACCTTCTTCATTTGTAAAATATACAGAACCTACAGGAATTATAAATGTAGCTAAATATAAAGAATTGTCTACTCTAAATATTTCCTTACGATTTCCACACTGTATAGTTTTTACATAACCTCCAAAGATTCCTTCCACTACTGAATCAAATACGAAATTTACAGAAGAGTAACTATGATAACCTTCTATAATTTTTGCAAAAATTGAGCGAGGTTCAATCATCACTCCTAGAGTTAAAGAAGGCTGTATATCCTTTGAATAATAAGTATAATCCATAAATGGAGATACACAAGACTTTTTAGTAGCTTTTTTAACTACTTTATATACATTAATATCTTCTTTAGCTGTTTGAGCTTTTAATTTATTAATATTACAAGTCCAACACATAGTCTTATAGTTTTAAATGTTTACCAGTATACATTATTTGGTTTGAAACAATTTCACCTTTCCAATTTATAGCATATTGAGAACCCTTAGGAATTACAAATGTAGCTACATAATAAGGATTATCAATCCTTATAGGCATAAGTAAATTACCTGCAATGATTCCCTTGTATTCAGGTGTTGAACATGGGTCATAAGGTTTCTTGAGTGTAAAGCGTATCTTAGTATAACTATGATAAGCCTTTGTAATATAAATTAAATCAGTAGGGCAAAAAACACTATTAAAACTTGATTCTTCAAGTTCCATAGCATCCATTTCATATCTTATATTAGCCTTATATGCAAACCCTTGAATAATGGATTTACAAAATTGCTTACTAGCATCTGATACTATTTTATATACTTCAATGTCTCTATTAGCAATTTGTAAATCAAAACTTTTTGTATCTTCAATCCAACACATAATTATTCTCCAGAATTACCTATTTTTACATACTTACCTGTATAAATGATGCTAGAAGAAACTATTTCTCCAGCCTTATTTTCGTAATATTCAGAACCTTTAGGTATAATAAATGTTGCAATAGAATAAATATTATTCAATCTAATATCTTCTGCAAACTTACCTAAATAAATTGTTCTATAATATGGGCGTAAATCAGAGTAAGGCATAGCTATATCTTTATAAGAATGATACCCTTCATATATCGTTCCATATTGTTCCTTCATTAATTCATATATTTTACATGGTTCTAGTTTAATCTTTTTATTTATTTCTTTTGGTTCATAAATAAAGTTTTGATATAAACTCTTAAAACCTTTATCAGATACACGACCTAATTTATAAACGTAAAAATCTCGTTTAGCTATTTTTATGTCACATTTACCTACCCAACACATAATTATTTAACTAATTTATAATCACCAATCTCAAATGCCACTTCTGTAGTATCTAAAGACCAAACTTCAGGAAATACATTAAGACCATCAAATGAATGACACTCTACTTCTATGCTATTAGTAGTTCTATCTATATTAAGAACTTTAAACCACATAGGTTTTTGACATCCCTTCCACGCTTGAGAAAAGATGTCATTTACTTTTAGATTTACTTTTTCCATATGTTAATGTGTTATTTAATTAAACAAAAAGAGCCTAACTAGATTAACTAATTAGACTCTCTCGTTAAAAACAATAAAAGAAGTCCGTGTTGAGGGACTTGAACCCCCGACCACTTAGGTATAAGCTGAGCGCTCTGACCAACTGAGCTAAACACGGATGTAAAAAGTGTCTGAGGGTCGTTACCCCCTCTCCTCCCTACTTGCTAGCAGGGTATGCAACTTGCCACTAAGACACTTAGCGCTTTAGGCTTTTTAAGGAGCCTTAACTTGTTAAAGTTCTCACATATATTCATAACCAAAAACAGATAAATAATTCCATTTTCACAAACAGAACCCTTTACCGAAAACTTAGAAAATTTTCAAACTTATGAGTATAAAACATCGAATATGAATAATAATGGGGTAAATACGGACAGACTCGAACTGCCAACCTCCGGATTAGTGTCCGGTGCTCTATCCAATTGAGCTACGCATTCCACTACGAATCACACGTAGAAGTATTTACGCTTACTAAATACATAAACCTAGTTAGTTGATTATGTGCCACCACATACTGCCATACTATTCATTCAGACAGCCTATTCCAGCGATTAAGCATCTGGACATGCTATTATACTAGTATTGCTATATAGCCTTATTTATGCTTTTTTGGTTTAAATAGGAATAACTGAACTATATGAAAGAAAACAATAGAGAAAAATAACACACAATATACTTGTAAATTGCACTCTTCGTATGAAATATGTAATGAACGGGCAATATCAATCAAATCATTCATACATCGAGCAAATGGGTCTTTAACTTCTCCATAGTGTTTCCAAAACATATTAGTTATACCTATATAAAAAATAAGCAAACTAATGTTTAATGACACTCTACATCTTCCTAAAAATGTTTTAATAGTACTATATCGTAAAGATAATAAAGCACTTATAATACATATTATAGGACATGCATAGATACATATATAAATACTAGTCTCTTTATAAGACAAACCAAATGGGAGTCCTATTAAATAAAGACATCCACATAAGAACATAAAAATTAATTTAAGCATTTTCTAAATAGATTTAATAATGAAGTAAATACTAGCATAACTATAAATAGAAATGCAATAATAAAAATCCATGAATAATGGATGTACTCAGGAGCACCTATATAGGTATTCCCTTTCTCTAAGATTAAATCAATTAATTGAATCATATGTTAATGTGTTAAAATTTAATTCCTGTAGAAATTTTTCTTGTTCCAAATAAATTATTTGAAGAAAATGGTCCTAGTCCAAAATCCCATACATCATAGGTTCTACCATTTTTGCCATCTAAATCAGTAACAATAGAAAAGTTACCATGTTGAGCATAAGGGTCTCCTCCAGGTACAGAAAATATAATGTGTTTACCATCATTTGAGTATACAACATCATTAGAACCATTTGATCCATCTTCTTTTACAAAACTTTTTGAGTTTCTATCATCATTTTTATGATGTACTCTATGAATATTATTCTTGACATAGTTTCTAGCCCAAGCCTATTCAATGGCTCTTGCTTTAGAATCAGTGAATGTGTAAGTAGAATCACCTCCGTTAGTTAAATATCCATAGTCGGTAGAATATGTGTTATATTTCTGAGGTTGCCCACCATGAAGTAAGTTCTAATCTAAGCGACCCCTAACTACAAACTATTTTCTTTTCATATCTCCTCCAAGATGTCCCCAACGAGGCTCTTCTTGCCTAGCTATATTCCATAGACTATCTGCTTTTGACTAATTTTTAGGATTATTTAAATCTAAATCAGCAAACTCCTACATAGCTTTACCAGATTTAGAAGTTCCAGTCATTCCTCCAAATAATTTTGTGGTAGCTCCATATAATCCTCCTGCATTATAATTAATTCCATATTTATGAAGAAAATTATTAGCCATCTATGTATCCTTAGAGTTATCATAACCAAAAGGAAACATATTATTTAAAGCATGTGAAACCATACCTCCAACTCCTTTAGAAATTTCTCTAGGGTCAGATTTTAAATTTTTGTTCTTTCCTAAATTATATAATATATTATTTTTAATAGCATCCTATTCTGCTTTCTTTTTCTTAACCTAATAATCCTACCAAGCGGCTTCACTCTATTTACCCCAATCACCATCAATAGCTAATTTATAACCTTTGTTAACTAGTTCTCTCTGTTTAGCTAAAGCTCCAGCTATATCATAACCAGCGCCATGTTTAGCCATTAATCGAGCATTATACTAAGCCCGATTACTCCTATACTATTTAACATTTTCCGTTGCTTTTTGACTTATCTTTTTTACATTTTTCATCTTCTAATTAGTCCACTACTGATTTCTCTAATTCTAACCAGTAATAGCTAATCCTAAGGTACTTGCTGCAAAGTTATTTTTAATAGATTCCTATTTAGGATGTCTCATATTATCTAAGACAATCTGAGTTCCCATATCAACAGCGTCCTTATTAAAATTTCTTCTTGCACTAACCTATTTTACTAATTCACTTGCCATAAATATTAATATTTAAGTTATTATTTTTAATTGATTAATCACTTATTTATTATAAGTCTATGGCATAGAAATTACCAATAAATTAAAACTCATACTACTTTCACAAGCAATATGAGTTGATTCAAACGATATATTAATAGAGAAAATTGATAATTTCACTAATTTACTAATTTTTTAGCAAATTAATGAATTAATATGAGTTTAGAAATACTCATAGATACTCAAATAACCATTTTTTTGTCATAATTTAGTACCCCTTCTGGGACTCGAACCCAGACTGGCTTATGCCAAATGGTGTTTAAGACCATCTCCTATACCATTCGGATAAAGGGGCAGGTGAGGCGACTCTGTTAAAGTCTCTTATTAAGCTATATTAAGCACCTCATTTGTCTAATTATTACTAATTAGTTCTGTCTATAATTTTACGTAGGATTCTAGGACGTTTCTTATGTAGCATCATCCTATTAAATAGGATTAAAGGTATACAGCCTACAAGCAACTAATTATCTGCTAGTTGCCAACAATATTTGGGAAAAAACCAACATGTAATTTATGGGGTTGGTATTCTTATTTTTCAAACAAATTAAATACGTTCAACATCATATCCAATACCAATGTTTTCTAATAACCAAGATGGATCATCCAGTACATAATCATCTGGAACTTTCACTGTTACTTTTAATACTATTTTCTTCATATTATAATTGTTCTAAAATATTTTTTGCAATATATGAGGATACTTCTCTAGTAGTATGCTCAGAATCATTAAGTACTAGAAGATATTTGTCTTTATCATTAGTTTTCTTAATTAATTCGAGTAAATACTTTTTATTAATTAATAAACCTTTATTTACTACTATATATTCTATACATAATTTCTTAAGAATAGCAGTTAAAGAGCAACCAATAATAAATTTTCTGCAATCTTTAGTTACTATTAGGACATATTTATTCAGTGCCTCTAAACTAACTATATCTTCTACATTTATTTGTCTGTATTCAATTCCTTTAAATACAAGAAATGTATCAGAATCAATTTGTATTGTTTTTATTTCCATATTACTTAATTTAATTAACCCATAATAAAATGAGTACTTACAATATTTTCAGGATGAAGAATAGTTTTAGCTAATTCATCCTTTGCCCATTTCTCAATAGCAGAATGTTTAACACCTGGAGCAATTTCGTGATAATACATTAAGTCGTATGCTTCACCACTCTTAAAGGTTACACGTATTTTAAAAGTAGGATCTACTCCATCTTCTATGAGTTTATCCATCTCTTCTCTAGTTACCATATAACTAAATAATGGATTAGAAAAATGTTCCTCCCAAAATTTCTTCTCCAATTTAGCTAATTCTACTCGTGCATATTTAAGTACATTCTTACAACCTAACTTCTCAGCACTATCTATTTGTGCCAATAGTTGGGTCTTCTTAATAAAATGTTCTTCTCTTGTCATAATCTTATCTGTTAATGTGTTAATAATCTATTTAGATAATAGCGATTTTCACTGGTTATATTTAAACTATTCCATTGTCCTCAGCTATCTAACGTTCTTTCTCTTTTTAACCCAAATGATTAATTTTAAGGTAATTACGCTATTTAATAGAGTTACTGAGAGTTGTTTAGTACCTATTTATTAATTAGTAGAGGATGGCAGAGTTGAACTGCCTATTAGGGAGTCAAAGTCCCTCGTGTGAAACCGTTACACTAATCCTCCGAATAAAATACTATTCTCACGAACCATATTTTCCAACTACAAGTTCACAATTTGTCATAAATGTTGCGGAGAAAGAAGGATTCGAGCCATGTAATATGACTAACACCTTAGTAGGCTACTCAGCCATTTCTCCAATAGGGTCACGCTAGGGATTCGAACCCTGTACTGTAGTCTCACAAACTACCGTGTTACCAGTTACACTAGACGGACCATAAAAGCTCCCTATCTTCACAGACCAGAAGCCTAACAACTCTTTAACGTTATAAAGTCCACTAACTTTATATTTCAAACATTAATCGTATTAGTTTTATAAAAAAATGAAATAGTAGCACTAGCGATGCTCGAAATCGCCTTTGGATCTTGAAAGAATCCCGTCCTGACCAGCTAGACGATAGTGCCAAGTAGACTCTCTATCTTCACAGACTGAGAGTCTTGTGTATTACAAATGAATACTTTTAACAACTTGTTAATATGAATGGTGTTCCCTACGAGATTTGGACTCGTGACCCACAGATTAAAAATCTGTTGCTCTACCAACTGAGCTAAGGGAACTAATTATAATTAATTTGTGCAAGAGGTTGGATTCGAACCAACATTATTTCCCATCTTTATAAATCGGGGATTTTCTTTTAACCACTCAAGCACTCTTGCATAGCCCACATTTCTATAAGTAGAATAGTGGTAAGAACTTTGCCCAAATAGGCATAACACACTAACAAAATATGATTAAATACAATAAATTCAAATTAAAGTGATAGCGTCCTCTCACATCATGGCTGGTGATTGTAGAAACTCTACATACGTGAGGCACTAAGAGAATCATTTTTCTCCCGTTACTTCCCAAATTTGGACGAAATCTCCATAATTAGATAGCTAACTAATTACAAAAATTAGAGGATTCGAACCCCTGTTTCTATCACTATATTTAAAATAGTTAATTGATTACAGCTTACTAATTAATTAGCTATCTTAACTAGTAATTGTTTCATATTAATCCCATTTAATGGGAGTTGCGCAATATTTTGAAACTAAACTTCTCTTCTAATCAATCTCTCACAGCTGATAGATTAGTTAGATAATGTCCTATACTTCCCTCATCATAGGGAGAGTGTCAATATAACTAACATAAATATCAATTTAAGTAAGAAAGTTTAGTGGAGTGCTAGATATATTAAATAGTACATCCTAAATAATACTCTAGTTATCCACTAAACTTATCTTTGAAGAAACCTACAACTATTTATCACAAACCATTGTAGAATTATATTTTGTCGACCTATTTTAATTCACAATTATTACAACTTGAAAATATTTTAAATATCCTTGTTGTAACTTGTAGTTGTGCTCCCATCCAGATTCAAACTGGAAACCCACAGCTTAGAACTAGATAAAGGAGTCGAACCTCAATCTAGTTAGATGATTTACAGCTCATTACACTGTATGAAGGCTGTTGCTCTATTCAGTTGAGCTATGGAAGCTGCTAATAATTAGCCTTTTTTCATTAACCTTGCCAAGTGAACTAACTATATAAGCAGTTATTTAGAATTGGTAGTTAATAAATGTTAATTTTGTAATCAACACTTAAAAACTTACCAATTCTTTTATAGGTATGGAATGATTATAGAGAACTAATTTTCTTCTTTAATTCTTCTATCTCAGCTTTGATGCCGCTGAGAACTTGTTGATAATATTGATTGGTTATTTTAGAAACTGCATCTTCATCTTGACAAGATAACCAAAATGTAAGAGTATGAGTCCATAAACCATAAATATCACCAAGAAATACTTCATCCATAGACATAGTTGCAATGTTAGAAGTTCTGAACATACCATACTTATCAGGGCATATTGCAATACTCCATGCCAAATGCATTTCTCCTAACTGTTTATGAATTTTAAAAGTGTCTTCAAGAGTGTGATGAGACATCAATTCATCTTTAAACTTATTTAATTGACGAATTTGATGTTCTAATTTATTAATCTCATTCTTTTTCTCTTGATTTTTCTTCGCAGTAACTCCAACTATAATAAATATAATTAGTGCTACTAATACTATTACTGTTGTTACCATAATCTAATTAATTACTACAATAGAGGTGTTTCTCTATTTTGTTTATACTTATTTCCTATTAACCAATAGTAAAGATACTTATAATTATTAACTAATTCAATAATTGGATAGTTTCTAATATAAATATATTTATAATGGTCTATTACTAACTCACACAAAGCCTTAGTTGGGTTAGTTTTGTATCTCTTCTTCCACTCCTTAGTACAGCATAAATAGTTAGTCGTCCAAGTATTTGCTTTTCTAACACTTATTCTATTCTTAGGAATTACTGGAAGGACACTATCCTTAACCCAGAAATCTAAAGCTTCAATTAGTAATTCGAAATTATCTTTATCGATAATCATTGTTACTTAGTCATTTCGGAACCTACAATGGCTATAAATATCAATCCAAATACTATAGCCCAAACAATTCTAAGAAATTCCATTATTCTTCACTTTTTAATGCTAGTATAATAATAATGGGAATTGCTCCACAAATTATACTTAATAAGGTTATAGCTTATTTATCATTAGTTAACTTGTAGATATAATCCCAAATCTCTTGAGGGATATTGTTACCGGTCTCATGCACATAGTCCTTCATATGACACATATTGCCATCTTCAGCAGTCTTAATTACTGCTTCAGTAAAGAGCTTAATGTCCTTGAGATTTGGAGTAACGAGAACGGCACTAGTTGAATCAGCAGCTTCCATACTAACAAGCAGACCCTCAACAACAGTGAGTTTTCCATCCTTGATTTTATCTTTAATAGCTTTATTAGTAATATTAGCAGCTATTACAAGGACTTCTTTCTCATCTTCAGTATTAGTAACACCAACACTCTCCATAACGTCATTGTTAACTACCAATACGTTACTGAACAAACCAAATTCGTTTACTTTCTTTGTAAAATCCATAATCTTATCTATTTAATTAATTATCTAAAAAATACATAAGTCTTGTCTTATGATTAACCAATTTACTTTCCAAGATGTCAACTATTTATTATACTCTATAGTACTAGAGTCCTATTTTATCTTTATTCGTATTTCTGTTATTTAGAGCATTTCAGGGAACGTCCATTTACTGCATATGTACCTTGTAAATCAGATATTATGTATCGATTTACTCCCTTTTTATCATACTGAATAGAAACTGTAATGCTAGGTTCAATAGTCATTGTATCTGGCTTAATCTCTACACCCATTAACATAGTTTCTACTTGCTCTGCAATCTTTTCTGCTTCTTCCGTTGTCATAATTGTTCCATAATTAGAGTTCCACAACCTTACTAAATAGTAAAGACCTAACTAAACTATATAAATAATTAAAGTCTAATTAGGTCTTTTGATTATGGAACTTAACAGAAAAAATTACTTCTTTTTCTCATTATAAAGGAGATGCATGGCATATTGTGCCTTCTCCATTACAAAGCCAAACAACGTGCCAAATGTATACGGCTTACGATGCCACTTTTTAGGAACATAAGCCAGTGCTTTCTCCAACTGACACCACATATGAGCTGTAAACTCATCAAATTTTTCTTCTTCTGCCAACTTAATAGCATCAAGCATAGCCTGATGAGATTTCAACTCAAAGGTATCATCACAATCTCCCTTGGTTCGATAGTCCCAAGAGTCTACTTTACGCTCGCCACGCTCTTTAGCGTTAACGAGTTCGTGTTCACACTTATCTATACGTTCTTTAAGCGCATAGATAATGTCGTCTTTGAATAAGTGTAACAACTCGACATCATCAAACTCATGTGGCTTGTAATCACCATTTGAGTTCAAGATGATTTCAGTTCTTTGCACTCCGTTAGCTACCTCTGTTTCGGTAGTCACTTTGACACCCTCAGATGTCCAAGAAAAAATTCCATTTTTCATTTTGTTGTAATCTAAAAAATTGTGAATCTATAAACAGACACTATGTCTGTCTCATTATAATTGTGAATTGATACCTAAATACAATCTAACTACTCTTAATTAGACTAAATCATATTGAATGCTTTTAACTTATTTATGGCAAATTCCTTACGCCAGTTTTAAAACTAGTAGGCTCACGACTTTTCTTAAATTGTTTCATTTTATTACTATTTATATTGTTAATAACTAGGAATTAGCCCATTTATTGAGCCAATTCCAACCTGTATACTCTTTAAATAGCTCTTCGTTCATAAAGGTAGAACAAAGAACACAGAGAGCGAATGCCCCGAAGCCCATGAAAAGTACTACAAAGAGTGACATATGGGCAATGTAATCTATATTACTTACATAGAAGATAATGTAGAATGCTGTAAAGTAAAAATAAAATCTTTTCATGTTAATGTGTTTAATTATTTTGTTACTAACTGTTAAATCAATGCATTATTAGCTAATTTAAATAGAGCAATGTCTACTTTAACAATAGACATCTTTCTAATTGAAAACTTCTCATTAATTACGAGAGACATTAACTTAAATATTTCCGGAGTATATTCTAATCCAGATTCTTTAATAAGTTGATTCACTGCATAATTATGAGCCTTTCTATTAGCTATTGCTATGTCATGGTATTTAGCAGCATTGAATCTCCAGTTTCTATGTTCCTTTTCCTTTATCTTATTCTGATATAACTGGAATACCTGAATAAGGGTTGAATTACCTGTAATCATTTTGTTAAGTGTGTAATTAATTAAAGTGAGCAGCCCTCCAGCTATTAAGCTGAAGGGAAACTCATGCTCAGAAGCTTGTCTTAATAAAAATGTGCAAATATATTATGATAACCAATGTTCTCTGATAAGAACTTTTCTAAAAGGGTTGTCTTTATTTCCACATTGTGCATTAAATAATAGCATACATGAACGAAATTTGATTACATCATTTCCAAATACCTCATACGCAGAATTTGGCTGATTTAAAAATGCTTCTGTACACTCTATTAAACGATTACCTGTAATTGGATGACACAAATAGGCACCTGCGTCAATAATACGATTAAAACCATAATATTTACTCTTAAAGCTTTTGCCAAGTGATGCCATTTGTGGAAATATAAACCACATCCAATGAGTTTCTTTTTTCCCATTTTTAATTTCTTGAAGAGCGATATTATAAGTATTCCAAGAATTTTGAGCTTGTATGTGTCGACTAGGTTGACCACTCTCTTGTTCCCAAAACTTTTCCCACTCTTCTTCAGTATCAAATGGAATAATTTCACGTCCAAAAACTACTTTTGTCATTGTTATTATTTATATATGCGAAAATATCTGGATCATCCATGTTGAAATCACCATTATTTCCTTTTAATGATTTAACTTTTTTATTTCTTGGGATAACCTTAGTCTTATTTATTTGCTGTTGACTAAAATTGTCCCAATAGTTTTCAAATACAGTTGTACCTTTATCAGGCTATACGAAATCTCCCATATGTCCTCCACCATACCAATCATTAGCAGATGGATGAGCACTTCTTACTAAAGGTTTAACCTCTCCTGGTGTTGTAACTAAATCAGGTTGTAAATTACCATATCTACCTGTAGATAATGGATTATTATTGGTCCAATTTTCTGCTCCCATTCCTCCGTTACGTCTTAATTTATACATTTGTGAATTAGACATACCGGATCTAAAAGTTTCTCCATCCCAATACAATCCTGCTTTCTTAAAAGCACTAGATTTAGATACAATATAATCTCTTGGGTTGACTGGTTTTAACTAATCTCCAAATTTTCCATACCAACGTTTCTCTTTCTAGACTAAATCTCCTGATTTTTGTAAAGACTTAGCTAAATCTATATATTCTGGAATATGAGATCGATATCTTGCTATATCATAATCAGATGCTTTAATAGCTTTATTTGCCATTCGACCATTATCTGCCAACCATTCCATAGAGCTTAGTTTAATTCCCTAATTCTGTAATTCATCTAAAGGTTTCGCATATTTATTTTCAAAAGCCTATGAATATGTTTCAGTTTCCTTCTTAGCAGCAGCTAACTTTGCATTATGTAATTTTCTATAACCTTCATCATATTTTAATTGTTTCCTTTCTAACCAAGGCTATATTTCATCATAACGAAGAACTCTACTCATTCCAGGAGCAAAATAAGCTTCAACGGGAGGATTTAATTTATTATCTCCGGGTCTAAATGTTCCATATATAGGTTCCTTAGTTTTTTCAACATCTTTAACTGCCTACATAAAATCTTTTGTTTTCATTTTTCCTAGGTTTTTATATTTATTATCCATTAATAATTCTGCTGCATATTCCTAAACATTTCTATCTTTAGAATTTATAAGATAATCATCTAAAGGATACTTTAGCTTAAATGTTGTTCTTCCCATTGGAGTGACATTCGCCAACATTTCATTAGAATCTATTCCCTCAGTGAACCAACGCTTTAAAGTACTAGGAATAGCATAACCGGAAGCAGCTGCTATAGCTATAGGATTACCTGACATGTAAGCAGCACCAGTTCCTAAGTTAGCTATATTATGAATAGTGTTAGCCGCTTTACCATAAATAGTGGGCTATGTAGAGTCTCTCATAGATTTATCAAAATAAGTTTTAGCCTATTCTGTATCATCCTAAGCAGCCCCAACCTACTACCTATGTTGTCTCCTTTCTGCATTTAATCTAGCTGCAACTTCACCTCTATTTAATGATTGTATTATAGGTGGCTTAGATACAGTAGTAGCATCATTCATTATCTACATTTTAGGCAGTCCAAAGACTTCTACATCCTAACCATTAGTTGCAGATTGTATATATCTCTGTCCTGTCTAATTATCTATCATATTTCCATTAGAATCATAATGGAACTGATTTTTACTAAATTTTTTGTACCAGTTATTGCTCATAATTATTAAATATTAGTTAATATGTTATTATATTAACATAACTAAAGTAAGCCTAATTAATTTTTCGATTAACTAAGATTACTTTAATAACTATTACTTAACTAATCCTACATACATAGTAGTGTAATTAGAAGATACCGAATCCATCTCGCTAATCTGATTAGCCTGCATAAGTACAGTCTTTCTCAGCTGCTTATTGGCTGTATGACAATTAACTAAATTAATTGACAATACAACTACTGCACTTACTAATACTAACATAATAAGTGCTGTTATTTTATTTACTTTGTTCATAATTTTGTTGTTAATGCGTTAATAATGAAATTCAAAGTAGTATTTTTTACGAATACTCTCTGATAAGAAAAACTTAATGAGTGTTTTCACCTGTTCAAGTTCATAGTTAAGTGTCTCAAAATCATCAGTAGGTAATACTAACTTACCCTCATAAATAATGAGACACTTTACTACCTGATCACAAGTCATCATACGATTACTATGACCATGTACTACTTGTTCATATATTATGGAATCTTTAGCTTTGTCAGCAATATCCGCATAAGTGTTAAATACACCTTCTAACCAGTGAAACCACAACCCAAACTCATTAGAAAGTTCAGGAGTACCAGTAAATGTACAATACTTACTGTCAAACTCTGCCAAATTAATTGGCTGTTTTGTTGTTGTGTTAATAATTTGAAATGTCATAATTACTTTGTTAATGTGTTATTTACTAAAGATAGTAATGTACAAAACAATAAACATCTTTCTTTTCAGATAGAGACATTTTAGACCAATCACGTGAACCACAATTAAATCTTATTGTCTTTCTAACTAAACTAGAGTGTTTACCTTTTGCATTATACCAATCTTCAATTATTCTATTAGAGATACGTATTCTAGTTAGATGCTCTATTTTCACTAGAACTTCTAATATAGAATACATTTTTCTTTTTCTTAAATTAAGTACTAAAAATCTGTACATTTTAATTACTTATTAAAATATTCAGGATCAGTATCCTCATATACTTCTAATAACTCAATACCAGTATGTTCTCTGATACCTGCAGAGGTATCAAACCAACACGAAGCCCAATAAGCATCATACTCAATATCAAGAACTAATTGTCCTTTGTAATAATGAGTAGATTTCACTTGGACTTTATCAAGTTTAGCTAATTTATCTAATACTTCTTTCTCAGACTCTTTAGATAAGAGCACAAAGGTAGACACTAATGTGTCATACCCTTGTAACTTATTTCTCTTCTTAGACATACTCAAATTCTCCTGTTTTGTTATTGTACTTACCAGTAGTTTTCAGAGTGTAACCTCTAAACTCTTTTACTGGTTTAGCAAAAGTTGTGATTTCACCTTCAGTATAAGCTACTGACTCAATTTCTTTTGCATCAAATTCCTCAAGAGCATCAACGATGTTGTTACTCTCTTTTACAACTGCTTTGTTGCCTTTTAAGTTAATTTCTATCTTCATAATCTATTTTGTTAAAGAGTTATTATTTTAGTTAATTAAGCAGTTTATACACTTGCTTAGGTGTTTTTAATTACTCACATTTCACTACATACTTAGCAGGAAGTGATACATCTACTGCTACATCACCAATAGTTGTATAACCATCTTGCAACAAGGTTTCTATTGATGTTATAACTATACCTGCCTTAATAGCTTTTTCAGCTATTTCAAAAGCTTCTTTTTGTGAATTTACTATGACAGACTTATCTGTCTTGAGTGCACGAAGAGCAGGCTCTTTATCCTTCAAAATTACTACAGCAGCAGCTACTACTTCGTCCAATGATACTACTGGAAACAAAGTGTCAATAATATTCTTTTTCATATTGTTAATGTGTTAAATTTATATTCATAGATACCTAATAACGTACAACTGTTACTAGGTATTTCGTCCAGTCTCATCAGTATGAATTTTATAGTCTCCTGGCTGACTTTTCATAATTTTGTTAAATGTGTAGTCCTTCAACACTTACTATCCCCTACACTTATTTTCATTCAGCTTTCTTTTTGTATATCTGCAGAATATACTCAAATACTTTCAATGTGTTACGACTGCTTATCTACTTCTCATACAACTTAGTTTTATAATAATGTTAATTAATTATATACTAAGAAGCAACTCCACTCTAGATAAGTAAGTGAGCTGTGTTTTTTAACTAAAGATAATTTTCAGTTTAACCGTCTAACTAAATAAAGGACTTAGTGTTGTTTTAATTTTGCATTTTTTGTTTTTTCAAATAATACAAAGTAACAGCTCCTCATACACCAAATCGGCAAAACTGGGCAATATGTGAAAATAGGCAAAAACCCCTTCCCCACACTACTGCCGTTGCGCGCTTACCTCTCCAGTGTATCAGAGAGCTGAGTTACTGTGTTTTATTTTTAATTTTGTTGTTAAATTTAGCTGTCTTTCCAGCTTGCCAGAATAAAAAATAGAAACATTGTTAACTAACTCTTGCTTTTTATTGTTTTTAATTTTATTGTGATTTTGTTGTTTACGACAGTTACAGTACCACTCGTCGACTAATTCGGTACCAACCGTCGTCTAAATCATGTAATTCAAAGTAGCCATATTGAGGATGAGGTGTAAATTGTCCACATAATGTAAACTCTCTACCATCATCACTTACAAATGTACTACCTGAATAGGTTCCTTTAAGACAAATAACCTTTTTTGTTCTTATTTTTTTCATACATTAAAATAATTACATTATCGGCACTTGCTTACAAATTTTAAAATATACACTAATACAAAATGACTATTGTATCACCGGCACTAGTGTACAAATGTAATAATTAATAAGTAGGGATTTCTCCCTACCTATTAATTTAGAGTGACCACACGTTTACTCTCATAACTCTGTGTGCTCCCTTTGTATAATTCAAGTTACCTTGAGCTATAGCACGAGATGCTACGATTGGACGACAACCCTGTGCCACCAATGTGAGTTCACTTGGTAAACTCTTCTTACCGGCTTTCACCGCCATAAAGAGTTCCAATACATTACGAGTCTCTGCATCGAAGAAATCGACGTTTGCGGGATCAAAACCCTCTACCGCTTTAGCGGTATGAGTAGTTTCAATGCGGTCTTTTCCGTCTTTGCCGTTATCCTCGATGAACTCTCCTTCCCACTTGTAACCCGCCAAAGACGGCTTAATCAAGTTACGTAATGAAATATTTCGCCCATCGGACAATTTAGCAGCAAAGAACGTATTCTGAGCCACCTGTTTGCCGTTCACATTTGCGTAAACGACAACGATTTCGACCTCACCTGTCAAATGGATAGTTTCACCAATAGTAAAACCATTGCCACCTTCTTGGCGAGATTGCATCTGTTTCCAGGCATCCTCTGTGAGTTCATTAAGACCTGCAGATTTGCGAATTTTGTTCAACTCATCAAACTGCTTTTTTAACTCTGTTGTACTTGCTTTAAAATCTTTCATAATTCTCAATTTTTAAAATTAATAATATGTTTCTTTTTTTATTCAAGTATGAGGGAGGGACTAAAGTGGGTGTCTACCGTTGATTAAATAACTCTCGAAATTTTTAGCATTGGATTAAATCGGGGGGGGGGATTAAAACGATGATTTTTGACAATAATTTAGGTATAAGACTCTTATTGTCACATTTTAAATTATTTTAACTTTTATATTTTCAACAATTAATCTATTGTAGAATGTAATTAAAAAAGAACTAAATTAAAACAAATTTAAAATATTAATTAATATGGTTGAAAACTTATTAGAAGGAATAATGACAAATGAAGAATTTCAAGAGCTTATGAAAGCTTCTGAAAATAATAAAGATTATAAATTTAATAAAAATGGTTTAGATATTTCAATGAATAGTTCAGATAATGGTTTTGAACTTAGTGTTAAATACACTAATCCAGTACAATCTGAAGTAGAGAAGTTTACAGATTTTCTAAATGGTTTGGATGATGAATTATTTGTAGACATTTGTGAGAAGATTGGTAATGATGGTTTACAAAGAATTCAGAATTGTTTAGATTCAGAAAATATTGAATCTGTTCGTTCTGCAGTTTCTTATTTTAAAGCACATGCACGAGAGTACATAGAAGATAAAACTAAATACTTAAATGAGCAATTAGTTAAATTTAACTAATAACTTAAATACACATTTAGCTAGTTTTGATAACTAGCTAATATTCTCTTATGGTGTAATGGTTAGCACAGAAGACTCTAAATCTTTTAGTCAGGGTTCGAATCCTTGTGAGAGAACAATTTAATTATAAAAGATATGTATTATGATTATTGCAATTTATAAACTAAATGACAAGCTTTTAAAAACAACTAATTTAGAAAAGAAACTTAAAAAGTTGAAAAAGTCTAAATTAGATAGTAAAATACAAATTCTTTTCCAAGAGGATTATGAGGGGGATTTAAAAGAGGCTGAGAATTATTTAGATTACATAATTAAAAAGAACTATGTAATAGATGATAATGTAGATGATACTAGTAATGTAGTTTTACATCATTATGTCAATAGACAAACTGGTTATACACACACTAGTATATATGATAATGATATAAGAATAATAAATGAAGGTTATGAACAAGTTGACTAAAAATTATAATATTTACGAAGACTATTTAAATAGAAATGCTATGCTATCTTTAAATAAAGTAGAAGACATAGTAGATAAAGTACTGGCAAAACCATTTAGAGATAAGCAATGGTTTCTTAATTATCTAGATGAATTAAATAAACAATCGGTACGGTACTAATTTAATTATAAATAATGATTGATTATAAAGCAACTATTAAAAATATACACTCAGCATTATCTGATTTAAATATAGATGAATTACTAATTATACTTGATTGTATTAAAGAGATTCCTAATTATAATAACTCAGTACACATTAATAGTGGGGGTTACACATATCCTAGTGTAGATAATGTTTTGTTAACTTCAAAATTGAAATCTCCTTCTGTTTCAGATACACTATATTCTTTGCAATTAGATACAAACCACACTACATGTAATTCAGTAAATTGTACTGATGTAGTTAAAAAACGTAAAGACAATGAAACCAATTCTTCAATTTAATTATAAAATATAAATATTAAAATTAAGGCGACCTAGCAATTAAGCTAAGCCGCCTTTTATTATATCTATTAATTACCATAATTAGTTATTTCCTCCATATACTAGTTATACTATCTATACCTAGTAATCCCATACAACAATATAAAACTGTATCTATCATATCAGGGGCTTGTTTAGTTATGATACTACAGTATATAAGTATTATTAAACTAACTATCCATCCTAATATTCCACATACTCTTTTACTACTTATTCCAGTATGTGCTGTTACTAATTTAATTAAAAACTCTTTCATTAATTAACTTAGATAACCAACTATAATGTTTTCTATTACTTAGATAATCTAAATCACCCTAATTCTAATAAGCTTCTCTTTCAAAAGAGATATTTTTATAAGCTAATTTAGTATCTCTGTATATAATTAATTTAATTAAATATTCTATTATATACCATAAATAAAAACCTATCCACAATAGTTCCTATCCCTATTTAGTATGTATAGTTTCATGGTTTATATCTATTTTATTTAGTATTCTTCTACAGAATAGTATACCAAATAAATTTATACATTTAAAACCTTTTGGAGGTAAGATATTATTTATGATTACTTTCATAATTCTATATCGTCATTTAATTGGGTGCATTTAATTAAATATCTTTCCCATAGTTGCTTATCTCTCTCATTTACAAAATCTAAAAATTCTTGTAATTCATTCAATTGTATATTTATATCTTTCATACCTAGTTAATATTCTAATTATATATTTGAGCAATTGGATTTAAACCCTATTGTTTATTCCACTAATTAATAATCTATTTATCTCTATTTCTTCCTCTATTCATTTCTACATTATAGAAAGCTGGTCTTGTATTATAGTTCTTCTATTTTAATCCCTATTTAAACTATCCAAAATTCTAGACATTCTATAAATTTTTATATCTACCATTAGTTAGACTATCAGTTGCATTTTTAGTCCATCCACCTAAGTTAGAAGCTCTTTTTCCAAATGAATAATATTTTCCAGGTCTACCATCTTCTATCATAGATAAGTGCGAAGTGTCAAAAGCAGCCTGCTATGGAATGCCCTAATTAACTAAGGAGATATATCTTTGTAACACTTGAGGCTAAGAGTTACTAATCTAAAAAGGTCCACCCTACTAATAAGTAATAGGATGATTCTTCTTTAAATCCTTTGTTTTAAACCATCCATTATCTAATATTGATCTATGACCATTTGGCTTATGTACTTCGCCACCATCTTCATGTTTCCATTTCTTTGCATTCTAAGCAAATATGGCTCTTTTTCTAGTTAGAGGATTTTTACTATGTGTTAATTCTTCAGTAGTTTTACCTGTTCTCTTTTTAGTCTCAGTAAATTTTCCTCTATTTTCCTTTTTAATATGTATTCCTGAACCTTTAGCTAGATAAGGGATACCAAATATTTCTAAATCTTCCATTTTAATTAAATTTAAGAGTTTATATTACTAATTAATTTGTTATACACCTAATTATATATTATTATTGAAAAGTTAAAAATTAGTTTAGATAAATATAAAATAAATGTAAAATGTTAATGTTATATGGAAAATTTAAGTATTGATAAACAAAACGGAACAGTAGTAAATACTGAATATTGTGGTATTTATTGCATCTCGAACTCTAAGTACTTTTATATAGGTCTTTCTAACAATATTAAACAAAGATGGAATACACATAGATCAAGATTAAGACGTGGAGTACATGATAATTATATTATGCAACAGGTATATAATAAATATAATTTAGAGGACCCATTTAAGTATGAAATAGTATGTCATTGTGAACCTGAAGATTTAGCTACTTTAGAAGTACAAATTCATAGAGAGTATTGTGAAAAATATCCTGATAAGATTTCAATGAATATTGCTAACTGCGGTAGTACTTGTACTTGGACAGATGAAATGAAGCGTAAAGCTAGTAAGTCTCATACTGGTATAAAATTTAGTGCTGAGCATAGAAAAGCTATATCAGAGGGACAGCAAGGATGTATAAGATTAAAACAGAGAATACCTATAGTTCAACTTGATTTAAATGGAAAATTAATTAAAGTTTGGGATTCTAAAAAAACAGCTGCTAAAGAATTAAGTATTAGGATTAATTTAAATAGAAAATCTTCTGGAGGATTTCAGTGGCAAAAATATGAGGAGTGGAAAATAAATCCAAAAGGACCCGTGGAGTATGTTAATACTACTCCGGTATGTCAATATTCAAAAAATGGAGATTTTATAAAAAAATACAATTCTATTCAAGAAGCATCTGATCTAACAGGTATTAAAGGATGTAATATAAGTAATGCATTATCTGGTATTCAAAAAACAGCAGGAGGATTTATATGGAAACATTAAAAATAAACGGTGATATAGCTTTTCAGGAAGAAGGTCATAAATATTTTAATTTAAAAGATGCAAGTATTAAATATGTGTCTGTAACTACTATGATTGAGCAATTTGGTCAACCATTTGATAAAGAATTTTGGTCAGCGTATAAAGCCTTAGAGAAATTATTACCTGCTGATGAATTTAAGATTGAGAAGAAATCTCTTTTAAATACTAAGAAATTTGATCCTGTTCTGTTAGAGTTACATAATATTACAGAGTTAGATTTTAATAAAGCACAGCAAGAAATATTAGACTCTTGGGATGAAGAGAATAGAAGGTCTTGTGAAAGAGGTACTAAAATACATGCAGGATTAGAGAATTCCTTTTACACCAAGAAAAAGAATATTACTCTAGATAAATATCAAATAGGAGGTAAATTTGAATGTCAAAAAGATAGAACAACTTTAGATTTGGAGAATGCAGTATATCCTGAGTATTTAATTCATTGGGATTCTCCATCTGGTAAATTACATATTGCAGGTCAGATTGATTTATTAGTTAAAAAAGGAAATTCTATCATAATCGGAGACTGGAAAACAAATAAGAAGATTGATACTAAGAGCTATTTTGATTCTAAAGTAAGAAGTTCTGTTAAGATGAAGTTTCCTCTAAATAATTTAGATGATTGTAATTATTATCATTATTGTCTTCAGCTTAGTACTTATGCTTATATAATTGAATCATATAATCCTGATTTTAGTATAGAAGACTTAGTATTAGTACATTTTGATCATAATGACAATATGACTGTTTATCATCTACCTTATCTTAGAAAAGAAGTAGAACGTATGTTATCTTACTATGAAAAGGAACATCTTCTACAAGAACGTAGATTAAAGAATAAACGAATTGAATATTAATATGATACTATGTATAGCATTATTACTAATAGCTTATTTAATTTATAGCACTATAATAGAATTAACTAAGAATTAATATACAAACTAATATATGGAAGAATATATAACTAAACGTACTAAAATATGTAGAGCTTGTCCTATTTGTGACCAAGAAAATGAGATTTGTAATGCACATTTGTATTTAAATCCGGAAAATAATGATGTAAGTACAACACCTAAGAAGGGATATTTAAAGGGGTGCGGATGTCACCTAAAATGGAAGATTAAAAATAAAAATTCACATTGTCCTTGCAACAAATGGGAAGCAGAATAAAATTGAACATATTAATTAAATGGTTACATGGTATTTTAACTAAGCCATTAACTATATTAAAAAGTATATATTATAATATTAAGAATAAACATCAAGATTTAGCTATTACAAGATTAGGTATATGTCATAGATGTGACCATAAATTAAATACTAACTTCGGTGATTTATGTGATTTATGTGGATGTGTATTAGATAATAAAACTAGAATTAAAGATGAATTTTGTGAACAAGGTAAATGGTAATTATTGCCATAAATTAAATGTAAATGACTATGGATTTTAGAAGTGAATTAAATGGAAAAGAGAAAGTAGCTCAATCACTTATCGGTATGGAAAGTACAGGAACTCCTATTGTAGTTAATGGACAAAGAGCAGACGTTATTTTAGCTAATGAGAAGAAGTCTAAATTTAATACTAAAGTAGATGAATATGTAGATAAATTTGAAAAACACAATAAAGCACTTGAGGACTATGCTAAAGAAATTTCAAAGGACATCAATGGTTTAGAGATATTACCAATGGGTTCTTATGCATTAATTAAACCTTTTGATGAGAATCCTTTCCAAAAAATAACAGTAGAGAGTGGAATTATTACAGACTTAGGTGGATTTACTCCTCAATATAAGAGTGAAGAGGATGGTCAAATTCACGAATTAGAACAGTTTATTCGTGTTGGTACTGTAATTGAGACTGGATTCAAATGTGAGTTCTTAAAAGAAGGAGATGTAGTATTCTTTACTAAAGCTAGTGAAGCTACTGTTCCATTCTTCAAGCAAGGATTTGTAGTAGTTAATGAATCACGAATTATGGCAATAGTTAATGAGAAATTAACAGAAAGAAAGAATCAAATTAAAAGTAATGGAAACAAGTAATAAAGTTTATCTATAGCCGGGAGATGTTGTAAGTCTGCGTTAGCGTGACAAAATGCATTGTCCGGCTATGCTTGTTATTAGAAAAGAGCAAGCATTATTTAAAGATGAAATGAAAGGATTGAGATGCAGATGGTTTACTGATTCAGGTTTAATGTAGGAAGCAGTATTCAACACTAAGGATTTAATACTTGTATAATTATGTTTGACTTTTTTGATATTTTTAAAGCTGATCCTACAGCAAGTGATCCAGCAGTTGCAGCTGCATCAGGAATTACTAGGGATGCCAATGGAACACTTCATTAGAAACATACAGCAGTATCTAATAAATTGGCAGATAATCTAGCAGCCATAGCTACTACAGCATGGAGTCCTGTATTAGAGGGTACTTTAATCCCTTCAGTAGAATATGCCCCAATTGCTTCAAAGATGCTACCAAAAGTAACAAATACTGCAGTAAATATAGGAGGAAAGACACAACCTCTATTAGGAATATCAAAATCTCTACCAGCAACTAGGGGTACTACTGCTTTAGCTTAGACAGCAAATACAGTTAATAAAGGAAACAACTGGACAAAAGGATTAACAGGAACATTGGCTTTAGGAACAGCAGTTGGCTAGGGTATATCAGAACCTTCTTAGAAAAAAGCTACACCAGTTGCTTCTAGATAGCGTCCTAAATATGCTATTGGTAAGTATAATTAGAGATCCTATAATAGATTATCTCAATTATAGAAAGTTTATGGAGGAGATTTAATTAGATAGAAGGATGGCTCATATTTTCTCAGAAATAAAAATGGTTCTTTCTATGGTAACGGTCGAGCATTAAATGCTAAAACCGGTAAAATGTAGAATTATGATTTATATGGTTCTGGAAGATTTTTAAATGGTAATTCTAAATAGTCTAATTCTTCTAATATTGTATCTACAGTGTTAGATAGTAATTATTTATATGGTTATAGAGGAAAACCTAGAACTAGAATGAATAATTCTAAGAGTTTCAAAACTGCTTGGACTAATGCTAGAAATTCTGGTTTAGGAACATTTACTTGGAATGGTAAATCTTATAATACTATGAAAAAAGGAGAAACATAGTAGGATTATAATTCTTGGTTATCTAAGCAAAATAAAGCACCACAAAAAGCATCTCCTACTTAGGGAACTCCAGGATATGGTATTCATGTTGGAAGTGGAAATGTAACTTTATCTACTCCAAACAACTCAACTACTGATATAACTAATTCTCATAATGTATCTACCTTAATTAATAATGGTAATTATAAAGCTCCTAATTTAGGAAACGCTGCCACTAATTATTTAGAAAATAGATCATTAGATAGTTATTCAGAACTTACTAAACACAATTTTGATAGAGGTGATATTAGATAGGGTATGAGAGCAAATGGGATAAATCCTTATAATTATTCGGGGTCAGATAGAAAATAGTTAAGAACATATTTAAATAATCCTACAACTGATAACTATACTCAATCTGTAAGTAAAATTATAGGAGATGGTAAAATCTAGTAGAATATGTTAAATAATGCTGTTCAGAACTAGACTAGTTAGTATCAATTAACTAAACCTAATTTAGGATATACAAGTTAGAATAGTTAGTTAGTTAATTTAAAATTTAAACAAGGAGGACAAATGTATAAATACGCAGCAGGAGCACAAATGGTATAGCCACAATAGACAAGTGGACAATAGGGAATAGAATAGTAGGCAATGGCTTTGGTTTAGGCAGCACAACAAGGTGATTAGCAAGCAGCTCAAGTAGCCCAATTGTTAAAAAATATTGTTCAACAAATGAAAGGATCTCGTAAAGCAAGACTCGGTGCTAAGTTAGATTATATTAAATAGTCTATTGGAGAATGTCCAGAAGGTCAAGAAGTAGTATATTTTAAAAAGGGTGGAGAAATCTGTAAAGTATGTGCAGGTAAAAAGATGCAAGATGGAGGAAAATCTGACCCTATTAAAAACTTTAAGAAAAAGAAGGATATTACAAAACAAACTTATTAGAGAAATCCTTATACTAGAGGTAAATCAGCTAAGGAAATTGCCGAAATGCAAAGAAGAAATAGACAAGAAGCTGGTGCAGGTAAAGGTGAGAATGATGCTAATGTTGCTCCATGGAACTATAAAAAGAAGAGATAATTAAAACATATGCTTAATGTTAATGATTTATGAATGTATTTAATTATGATAGTGATCATCTTATTCTAGAATTAAATGAGCCTGAGATTCTTTTAATTAGAGAATTTAAGGCTCTTCTAGATAGAGATAAAACGAAAACTAAGACTAGAGTAATGAAAGAACTCACGTATATTTATTTAGCTTTAGATTGGAAGTCTCCTTATTCTAATTATTTGGAATAGGAAAGACATGAAGAAGCTTTAGCTGATAGTGGTTTGACAGAAGCTTAGTTTAATGATCCTATATTTAGAGAAGCTTGTCGAAAATATAGGAAATTACAAGAATCAAATAAATCTGTGAAATTATTAGAAGCAGCTCGAAGGGCAGCAGATTAGTTTATAGATTATTTTGAGACTATTGTAGATTTAAATGAACGAGATATTAATGGTAAACCTATTTTCTCTGCAGAAAAAGTAATGAAGGAGATGGCTTAGTTAAGTAATGTCCATGAGCAATTAATTACTTTAGAGAAAGAAGTTAAAGAGTCTGTATCACAAGAGTCTACAACTAGAGGTGGAGTTAATACCGGATATGACCCAGGTGATTTTTAATTGATATGCCTAGAAAGAAGAAAATATTACCTGATGAAATCTAGTTAATTGTAGATGAAGTAAAAAAGAAATAGTAGGAAGAAGATACTAAAGAGGCTAAGAAATTAGTTGATGAATATAGAATTGAACGTTCTAATGATAAAACATATTGGGATATTACTAAGGATATGAAAATAGAATGTTTTGATCCTACTTTATCTTATGAATTAACTGGTTATAGACCTATAGATGAAACTCATGGTTTAGATTTTGATTCTTCATGGTTTACTGAAGTTAGAGAAACATTTCTAAAAACTGGAAAGTATTGTTCTTATTTACCTAGAAGTAAAAGATGGGATGCATTTTGGAAAGAACAATATACTAGGTGTAAATATGGTATGACCTCACACGGGTATACTATTACTGGAGATAACTATTTCTTCTTAAATTTTTATTAGTTACCAGTAGTAGATATGGATAAGGCATCAGGTGAAGGTACAAATGAAAGTTTTCCAGTATTCTTTGCTTCTCAATATATGTTCTTTCATTACTTATAGATGTGTAGAGTATTACATAAAAATGCTGCCCTAATGAAGGCGCGTTCAATTGGCTTTAGTGAGATAAATGCTTCTCTTGCAGCCAGACTATACACTACTATAAAGAGAAGTAGAACTATGATTACTTGTTTTAAAGATACCTATTTAAATGGTACATTTAGTAAGTTAGACCATGCTCTCACATTTATTAATACAAATGCTGATGGATTTTTTAAACCTAGATTAACTGATAAGGCACTAGAAAAGAAATCAGGATATTAGGTTAAAATAGATGGTCAGTTTACAGACTTTGGATGGCGTTCTGTTGTAATAGGTATTAATGGAAGCAAGCCTTCTAATATTCGTGGTGATCGTGTTGATCTTCTTATTTATGACGAGGCTGGTTCGTGGCCTGATTTAACTACAGCTGTAGTATAGGGACAAGAATTATGTGAAGTACAAGGTGTTCCTAGAGGTATTATGTTATTTGGTGGAACTGGAGGTGACTTTGGTCCTCCTCTTGAAGGATTAAAAAAGATTTATTATAATCCTAGGGCTTTTAAGATTTTACCATTTAGACATAAATGGACACAAGATGGAACTACTATAGAGAGTGGATTCTTTCTTCCTTATTTTTTGCAATCTTTGAACCCTGAATATATGGATTCTAGAGGAGTTTGTAATTAGACTGAATATAAGAAAGTATTACAAGAAGAAAGAAATAATCTGCTAGCTGTTCCTGAAGACTACCTTAAAAAATGTGCTGAGCGTTGTTGGAATGCAGAAGAAGCATTTACTCTTGAAGGTTAGAATAAGTTTAATAAAATGAAGATAGCAGATTAGTTAGCTAAAATACGTCTTCATAAAATTGGACCTAGACCACAAGTAGGAACTATTGATTATACTTATAAGTCTAATAAACACTCTTTAGAAAATATAAATGGATTTAGATGGCTTCTTAATTCTGGTAAAGTTTAGATATTAGAGCATCCAGTATGGTCTGATTTATATAAGGAGTAGATTGAGAAGTAGAAGAGAGAAGCTGAAGAATAGGGAATTGATTTTGAAGTTCCTGTATATACTGAAATGAATGATTTATATGTAGCAGGTATTGATGGTATTGATATTGGTGCTGCTCAAACTTCTAAAGAAACTAGAGATCCTTCTGATTTTTGTATTGTAATTAAACGTAGAGCCTTTGGTCTTAATGAACCTCAATATGTAGCTATGTATAAAGATAGACCTCAAAATATTAGAGAAGCCTATAAGATAGCTATGTGTATGTGTAGATATTATAATTGTAGAATTAATATAGAAGCTACTCGTGTAGGTATGATTACTTGGGCTAGAGAAAATAAATGTCTACAATACTTTATGAAAAGACCTAGAGCTACTTTAACTGATATTAAATATGGTACTACTAAATAGTATGGTACTCCTGCAACTAAAACTATTATAGAATAGCAAACAGACCTTATAGCTGATTATGTAGAAGACTATGGACATAATATCTGGTTTGAAGATATGCTAGTATAGTTAAATGGTTATAATGATGAAAATAAAACAAAATTTGATATTATAGCTGCTCTTGGAATGGTTGAACTTGCAGACTAGGAATTATCAGGAAGACAACCTACAAAAGTTGACAAAGAAGTTGAAGAATTTTAGGACTACGGATATTATATAAATGACAAAGGTTATAGAGAATTTGGGGTTATTCCAAAGGAACAATCAAATCAAATAGTAATTAAATAGGAGGAAAACAATGACCCATACCGAATTGAAACAAGTGATCCTAGATTATATGAAAACACAGTTTTAGATAAATTTTATAGGAGATATTCGTATTGAAGATTTAGACCCTATAGGATATAAAGTTTCTTTTAATCTAGACCATGCTGAGAATCCTTTTGTACTAATGGCAGATTTACCTGATGATAAATTTGTAGATTTTATAAAAGAGGAATTAAGAAGAAGTAAATTACATAGAGTAAAGTATTTTAAAGCAATTAAAATACAACCTCCAGAACCTAAACTATGTTATGACAGACAAAGAGCTTATAGATAAGACTAATGAAACTATTTCTGAACTTGTATATGATAAAACTAAGCTATAGAAAGCTTATAATTATTATAATGGAAAAAGGGACAAGGAATAGTTTCGTTATCTAGAAGAAAATTTTGGTATAGGAAGTCCTACTTCTGTTGAATTTACACCTTTACTAAGAAAACATGTAGATGCCTTAGTTGGTGAATTTCTAGGAACTCCTATATTGCCAAAAATATCCTGTAAAGATGCAGGGACTATCAGTAATATGGATAGAGAAAAATAGCTATTGATATAGACACAAATAATAGGATTTTTAAAGACACACTTAAATAATTCTTTACTTAAATTCGCTAATAACTAGGATATTACTGATAAATCTATTAAATAGTAGTTAGATAAAATAATTGAAGAGCAAGACTAGCAATTTGTTTCTCAATATGAGATTGCTGCTTAGAATATTCTTCAATACATTATGTAGTCTGAAGAAATTGATTTTGTAACTAAACTTAGACAATTATTTATAGACTTATTAGTTACAGGTTATTGTTTTTACAGAGTAAAACCATCATTTAGTAAAACTAATATTGAAATAGAGGTATTAAATCCTTTAAATACCTTTGTAGATAGAAATCCTGAATCTCCTTATGTTAAGAAATCTTATAGGTCAGTTGTGAGACAATGGCTTTCTAAAAGTTAGATATTAGCTAAATATGGAAATGAATTAAGTAAAGAGGACTTACGTAATTTTAAATAGAACTGGACAGATGATGATACCGCTAGATACAGAAGAGCATATGGTCCAGTAGTAGATATAGATGAAGATAGTGATGATGACGACGAAGAACAAGATTTACTTCCTGGTTATCCTGAAGACGATTCTCATAGATATAATCTAATTCCAGTATATGAAGTAGAATGGATAGAAACTGATGATAAATTTATTATGTAGAGATATAATACAATTAGAATCGGTGATGAATATTATATTCTTAGAGGAATTGATAAATAGGTAATTAGAAGCCATGATAATCCTAATTATTGTGGATTGTCAGTAAATGGTGTTTATTTTTTAAATAGAGCTCGCTAGCCTTATAGTTTAATCTTAAAATGTGCTCATTTGTAGGATCGTTATGATCTTTTACACTACTATAGAGATGCGATTGTAGCAAATAGTGGTGTTAAGGGTAGTATTATTGATATTTCTATGATTCCTAAAGTATTAGGACCTGATTTTGGAGCTAGAGTAAAGAAATGGAGAGCTTATAAGAAACAAGGAGAAATGTTAATTGATACTTCTCAAGAAGGAAGAATGGAAGATGGATAGGCTCCTTTGAATACTATATTTAATGGCTATGATGAATCTTTACCAGCGTAGGTAATACAAGCAATTGATTTAGCTATACAATCTATTGAATCTACTGTGTCTTCTATTACGGGTGTATTTAGAGAACGACTTAATGGTATTGAATAGAGAGATGCTGTAACTAATGTTAAATAGGGAGTAACTAATTCTTATACTGTAACTAAACCTATTTATTAGCAAATGGATTTGGTTGTGAGAGAAGTCTTACTTGATAGTCTTAACTAGGCTAAAATAGTTTATAAGAAAGGACTAACTGGTACTATTACCTTAGGGGATAAATATTAGAAAATATTTACAGCCCTTCCTGAATATTTTACAGTTACAGATTATGATATACATATAATATCTAGTACTGAGATTATGTAGGATATGTAGACAATTAAATCTACATTGCCTGATTTAATTAAGTCTGGATTAGTTAGTGCTGATATTATATTTGAAGCTCTAACAGCTAAAAGTTTAACTGAACTTAAATATACTGTTAAGAAAGCTATGGAGAAATAGAAGGCTGAAAATAATCAGTTATAGTAGTTGTAGCAGAAGTTAGAGGAAACTAGTTAGTAGTTACAATAGGCTTAGCAAGAGTTACAGAAGGCTCAATAGAAAGCAGAATCTCTTAATGAACAAAGAATGTAGCTTGATTAGTAGAAGATTCAATTAGAATATCAAGTTAATTGGTATAAAGCTCAAACAGATAGAACTTATAAAGATAGACAATTAGATATAGAGGATTAGAGAACTAAAGTTGAATTAGCTTAGTTAAATGATGGTAATCCTTATAATGATAAAATTAGACAATCATAATGGCAATCAGTTGTGAAAAAGTATACTCTGGAACAGGTGATTAGATTTATCCAGAGACAGCAGATAAAGCGGTTACAGTTCTAGCTAAAGATACTACACTTGACCTATATTTAGCAGATCTTGCTAGATAGATTTCAGAAAAATAGGGAGCTGATGAAGTAGCTAAATCTTTAAAGTTTAAAATAGATTATTTAGCTACAAATACAGCAGATGTTACTAGAGTGAAAGAGTTAGAAAATTAGCCTGAAACTAATTAGTGGGGTGAAAACTTTGTATTACCTTCTGTGAGAACTCCTTATACCTGGAAAAGAACTATTGTGTATTTTGAAGGATAGAATCTTAAAGATGGTTAGAAATTTTATGAAATTGTAACTGCAGATATTGCGGAGATTAGTTAGACTCTATATATGGTTAAAGATAATTCTTAGTAGCCTAAGGTGATATATCCATAGAAAGCTATAGAAGTGGAAGGAGAATTATAGAATGTAGATGATACAGATGCTTCTATAGATGAAATAATCAAAGCTAGTGAAGAAGGTAAAAATAATTGGAGTAAATACCCATCAGAAATAACTGCATCTAATCCATATGGATTTATGGCAGTACGATAGAGAGTAAGTGGTGCTTGGAGTTTATTTAAAATTGCCCTATATTCTAAATGGTCTTATGATAGTAGACTTGTTACTAAATTTACAGTAACTAGTACTTTTGAAAGACCTCAATTAACTAGAACTGCAGCAAATCCTGGCAACTAGTGGGTAGATACTAATGAATAGGAATTTACTGGTTATCTATGGATGATTTCAGCTTCACAGAATAATAATAATTACATTTTAGACAGTAATAAGAATATATGGAGTGAACCTCAATTAATTTCAATAGTTAAGTAATGGAATTTAAAATAGATATATGTAATTCAGCACAAGGAGATTTAACTGTATTAGATTTATCTAAAGAGTACGGTCAATATTTACCTGAAGAGGAAGAAGTAGCTAGTACTTATGAAGATACATTATTATTCAAATATAGTAAGTCAGTGACTGTAAATGTATTAATGAAAATAGGAACTACAGAAATAACATTCTTAGATGCATTAATACATGAACACAATTAGTTAGAAAATGGTGTATATAAAGATGATGCATGTACTTTCAACCTTAAGGAAGATGGTTTTTATACTATTGACCATTATATATTTCCGAATATAGATTGGTATAATTGGTATAAAACTGAAGCTCCACAAGAATATAAAGATAAAATAAATAGAATATATATAATAGATGAAGGAGTTATTAAGAAAGAAGTAGATGGAGTATTAAAAGAAACTACTCTTAGAGAAGTACTAGAAATGAATTTAGAAGAAACTCCTATTTAGTAGGAACATATAAATACTTTCTTTACAGGAAATATGTAGCAATGCTATATTAACTATTGTAAAAAATTATTTGATGCTTTATTAAATAAGTGCCGAACTTCTGCTTATAATGAAGATTTATATGCTAGAGACTTTATTTGGATGACTCTTAATATAATAGATTATTTAATCTAGTTTGAACAATTTATGGAAGCTGAAAAAATAGTAGAGGAATTTAATACTTGTGGAGGCTTCTGTTAGAATAATAAATATGGATAGCATACAGCTCATGGATGTGGATGTTCTAAAGCGTAAAGCAATAGAACTTTATAGAGATTTATTAAATAGAGCAAAGAAAGGTTATCAAGATGACTATTCATTATTGTTAAATATTATTTGTTTTATTAGTTTACCTATAGATATAGATAATAAAGAATTTATTAAAGAGAACTTACTAAATTAGAATGATACACTCTATTTACAATTAGGTAGGGAAGGTAGGTTTAACACCATGTTCTAAAGAAAGACCTAAACAACTTATACCTCTTTTAAAGAGTAATTTTTTAGGAGAATTTCAAACAGAACTAGAAAAGAAATTAGCTAGAGAAAGTATAGGTGTAACAGTTACAGGTAAATATATGTATAAACCTGATAGTGACCATATAACAAATATAGAATAGATTACATCTATATATGAAGCACTTGACTATGCTTTAACTCTAGCTAAATCTTATCAAGATAAAAAGATAGAAGAATAGATAGAAACTATTAAAGCTAATATAAATTAGTTAACCAGCACTATTACTAATTAGGGAGGGGAATTATCTACTTTAAAGGAATTAGTTAATACTATTAATACATAGGTAGGAACCTTAAATGGTCAATTAACTAATTTAAATGTAGATGATAAAATAGAAGCATGGATTAGAGCACATTCAGGTTCAGTGGCTTTAAATGGAGAATCTAAGTTAGATTTTGCTATATCTCAAGCTGAGGGTAATGCTATTAAATCTAATGAAGACGGTCTCTATGTTGAAAGTTCCTCTGCTGCAGTATATAAGTCAGAATTATCTGATAATATTAAAATGAATACTTCCGTAGGAGGACTTAAATAGGGAACTAAAGTATCTGACTTAAAAGGTAAGGCATTCTCTACTATATTAGATAAACTATTATTCCCAGTATTAGTTAGAGAATTAGTTCAACCTTATGTAGTATCTAATGTATCTAGTTAGTTAGTAGAAGTGAATAGTCCTATTATTCCTGCAAGTACAACTTTTATCAAAGGAGATGCAGGAGATGTAACTTCTAAAACAGATTCTATAACTCACAATGATTAGACTTACACAGAATCTACATATACAGAGTTAGGAGATTATACTTATAAAGTAGTAATTGATTATTCTGCTGGAGAATATTTAATTGATGATAGAGGATAGACTACTGATAAAAGAATCGAAGCAGGCTCTATGAATAAAACAGTAGCTACTATCTCTGCAACATATCCTTGGTATTATAACACTCATAAAGGTACTTTAGTTAAATATGGTACTCAATCTGATATAATAGAAATTAATTTATCAGGTAAGGCTGTTATTAAAATACCTGGTATTAATTCAACTTTAAATAGCTTAAAAGTAAATGGTGGTTTAGGATTCTTAGATGTTGATATGTCTGGATGGACTAAAACTACTGAATAGATAAATGATTATACATATTAGGTATGGACTAAGAATGATTCTTATGCTTCTGAACTACCTCATCAAATTCAATTCACATTAGCATGAAATATACAGGTGATTCATTGTTAGGAGTTTCATTTTCAGTAAAGACTCCTAAACCGTTAGATTGTAGAACTGTAGTAGATACTACTTAGGAATTATATACTATTCCTGCTGAAATAGCATATGAAGGTATGTCAGTTTCCAATCTTGAAGATGGTTATATTTATATGTTAGTAGACAAAACTAATATAACTAATTCTGATGGATGGGTAGCTTCTTATAAATCTCTTTAGTTAGTAAGTTGCACAGAAGCTGAATATACAGAATGGAAGAAAAATACTACAGAACAAGGAACTGCAATAGATTCTGAAAAACCTTATTTACATAATGATACTTATTACTATATTTATGAGGATAGTATTGAGAATAAAGGTACATATTATGTAAATCAAGAATAGTACTAGCGTGTTTGGAATTTAGCATCTTCTAAAGCCGATAATACTAGTTTCTTAGCTTTACAAAAGAAAGTAGAGAGTAATAATACTAATATTACTACTAATTACTTAACTAAAGAAGATGCCACAAATACCTATATAAATAAATCATTTTTAGAGGGCACTACAGAGACTACTTTAAAAGAGGTAACAGATAAGTATCAAACAGCAGAAACATCTGATTCTAAATATTTAAAGCCTTCAAATTTTGGAGTAGAAGATATAAATACTTAGTTCTCATTTTTAAATACTGTAGCTTTCGAGGAATATAAGGCTACAGTTACTGAGTAGTTAGGTACTAAAATAACTACAAACTCTAGAGCCACTTTAGACAGTTTAATAGTAAATACTATCTAGAATACTTCAGGTAACACCATGAGTATTAAAACTGATGGCATATTCTATGGAACAGAGAGGTTAGCTAAAGTTTCAGAAGTACCTAAATGGATGTGTTTATCTCAAGAAGAGTATAAGTAGTTAGAGACAGATGGCACTTTACAAGATGATACTTACTATTTAACATATGGCAAAAATACAGATGATTCAGGATTTGTAACTGCAGATTTATTAGAGAGATAGGTAAAGTCTATTATGCAAGGTGTAACTAAACTACAAGATTCAGCAACTTTAGCAGATTGTATTTCTAAAGTAAATGAAATAATAGATAAATTCAAAGTTTAATAATATTCTTATATTGTTGTCTTTTCCTATTATTTATTAAACTAAAACTTATTTATTATGTCAACAATTTGGAAAAATGGAAAATATTAGCCTTTAATTAGGTATGTCACTAATAAAGATTTTAAACTATTATCTAACCTTGTAAATATTATAAATGGGGATTCTAATACTAAAGGTTCTTTTAGAAAAACTATAAAAGACTTAATTGGGGGAGCCCCCGAAGCTTATGATACATTGAAGGAAATTGCAGATAAACTCAAGAATAATGATGATTTACATACAGCTATTAGTAATACTATTGCTACTAAAGCTACTACAGTTGCCCTTAATGAAGAGATTACAAGAGCTAAAACAGCAGAAGCGTCTATTACATCAGATGTTACAGAAAAGCTTGCACAGAAGGCAGACACTACTGTACTTAATAATTATGTTCTTACAACAGCACTTAATTAGCAGGTTGATATGCTAAAGGCTTCTATTGATGCAAAACAACCTAAAGGTAATTATCTTACAGAGCACCAATCTCTTAAAGAATATGCTAAGAAAAGTGAGATTGCTGAATAGATTGCTGCTAAGGCTGACGTTACAGCTCTTACAGCACTTGAAGCACGTATTGCAGCACTCGAAGCCAAGCATACTGAAACTAATACTTAGATAGAAGCTTAATAAATTATATTAGATTTTAAATGATATATAGAAATGGTAAGTTAGTTTCTGAAATTAATAAAAATCTTTCAGAATTAATCGACACAATTGAGTAGGTGACACAGAGAAGTATAGGAGCTGTATATAAAGGTTCCTAGTTAGTATTTTTAACTGTGCTAAATGCTATAAAGAGCTGTTATGGTAGTGGTTCTTGGCTTTCAGATAAAAATTGGTTAGATAACGATTATTGGAAAAATAAATAAATAAAATGGCAATCTTTAAAGATTTAGAAAATAAAATTGAATCACTTGAGACACCTTGGAATGAAAAGACCGGTCAATAGGTAGAAGATTTAATCTCTCGCCATCTTGTTAATTCTATGGATTTTGCTAATAGTACACTTACATTAAGAGATTATAATGGAGATGCCATTACATCTACTAGAGTTACAATAGAAACTCCATCTTATGATTAGGATGTGTTAGTTGTTGCTGTTAGAATTAATGGTACTATTTATAAAACTGGTGAAGTAGTTATGTAGTGTAATTCTAAGAGTAAAGTAGAATTAGCAGTAGCAACAAGTCACACTTCTACTACCTAGTCTTTTGGTGTCCAAGACGCAGCGGGTGCCGTAAAGGTTAAGATACAATATGGAGTTAATAGTATGGAAACTACTGTTGCTCCTTATGCATTAAATGATTTTACATTAGATTCTTCAGGTACAAAAATTGAACATCTTAATAAAGCAGACAGTGAATTAAGATGGATTAATATCACAGAATTATTTACAGATTCATAGGAAAGTACTATTATAGCAACACTTATAGATTATCCTCAAAAGTCTAGTGTTCTTAATGTAACTATTAAAAGTCAAAAGATAAGTTTATCTTATACAGGTAATGTTATTTCTAATAATGCAGAATTTACTCTTAAAGGAGGTTCTCCTGCAGATTATCATCTTGAGGGTTATTTAAATACTAATCGTATTAATACTACTGATGGTAATTTATCCTATAATGAATTACAATCCGGTTTAAACACATTAACAGTTAGGGCAGTACATAAATCTTAGAATATTGCTACAGATTATGTAAATGCATGTGTAATTAAATCAGAAGGATTTACAGGAGTTGCAGTAGCAGTAAATGGTATTACTGGTTCTATTAATAACCATGATACAGTAAAATTATATACTATTACAGTTTATAGTCCTACTAAGGATTCTGTTACTATTAATACATATTTAAATTCTGATTCATCTTAGGATAGACAAAACTTACTTGATACTATTGTAGTTAATGCTTAGAATTATGAGTCAGATAATAAATATGAAACTACTTATAAGAAATATATAGAAGTAAATAGTGATAATGCTAAATAGTATTTACAAGTAGAAGTAAATGGTTAGCTTTACTAGTTCTAGTCCGCTAGTTCAGATAAAGCCTTTATGTCTAATAACTAGACTCTCTCTATCTCTAAAGCGAATATTAATTACTTATATACTTCTAGCCCTAGACCTACTATTAACTTTGATTAGATAAGTGGTAGAACTACTACATTATTTAATGATAGTCCAGACTATTGGAAAGCTTCAGATGGTAAAATAATTTATAGAGTTGAGGCTAATGCTAATAAAGTATTTGAAACCCCAGTTAATTTACAATTAAGTAATAACTTTACTCTTGAATTTGGATTTAAATCATATAATGTAAGTAATGAAGAGTCTCCAGTAATTACATTTGGTCAAATGTTAATTAAACCAACCGTAGTATGTTGGAATACATCAGCAGAATAGCTTTATAATGCTAGATTTGCACAATTCAAAGAAGATGCAGATACACATATTACTATTACTGTACAAAAAGGATTTACTCTCAATCCAAATGACCCATATTATCCTAATTATTTCTTAGCGTAGGATTCTTATAATACATTAAAAGCTAATTTGGATAGTGCTAAGTTTAACTTAGTAAGAATCTATGTTAATGGGGTAATTAATAGAGAAATATCTATTGACGATGCTACTTTACTAGCCTTATAGCAAGAAGCTTAGTTACAAATAAATCCTAAAGGCTCTGACCTAGACTTATACTTGTTAAGAGTTTATAATTCTACCGCTCTTACGTTTGATTAGATTTAGCATAATTACATTTCCTTCTTAGCTACTAGAGAATAGAAAGATGAGTTCTACTATAGAAATAATATCTTAGGAGCTAATGGTACTATCTCATTTGCTAAGAGTTTTGGTAAATATAATACATTAGTATATGTATTCCCTAAAGGAGGTAAGTTACCAAATAGAACTTGGCAAGGTGAAAACAATAAACCTGGAGATCAAGATAAAGCAGCTAAGAATATTAGATGTACTTTATTTATTAACTATGCTGATTAGGCAATTAATAAAATATATGGTGGTAGAATAAATAATGGTCTTGTTAAGGGTTAGGGTTCTTCTGCTATGCGTTATTTAATTTGGAATACAGCATTCTAGTTAAATAAGTTTAAAGACGGAGAAACTAAAGTAAAGAGTGTGTTTACTCCTTATGAAGACTTAGATACTACTACTAATAAGTTTATTACTAAACCTGCTCACGAGAAGAAAGGTTATTATAATATGCCACCTTATGATGGTTAGACTGATTCTACTGAAAAGGATTTAAAAATAACTAAACTTGTAGGTAAAGTTAATTTTGCTTCTTCTATGTAGTCTCATAAAGAGGGCGCTTGTAAACTTTATAATGATGCATATAAAGCAGACACTGATTAGAAAGGTTTACTTAATGGAGGACGTAAAGCAGTACATGAAGAAGCTTTCTTATACTTCTATTTAATTACAGATTTAGAGTCTGTAGCTAACTATGAATTAGCAGATTTACTTAAGAATCCTAATGTGTAGTTTATAGGATTCTAGACATTTGGTTCAGCTAAAGGTGATAATGCTACTTTTGGTTATGATGATGATAAAACTCCTGAATATATTTTAATAGAAGGTGGCGAGAACTCTGACCCTCATGTTAACTTTAGAAGACCTTGGGTTGCTTTACAGCGTGCCGGATTAAATTCAGCTGGGTCTAGAACATTAACTAATTTCCCTACGGTAACAGTAGAAGAACAGCAATCATCTAATAGAGACTATTCAAAGAATCTTTGGATTTCTGATGAATCTATTGTTTACTAGAATCGTGGTTCTTGGGATGTAGACTTCGGATTAAATGATGAAGCTACTGATTTTACAGAACCTGCTCGTAAATCATTAAATAAGTTTGGAGAGTTTGTAGACTTTGTTTATAAATATAATTTTAATCTAGTTAAGACTGGTGAAACAGATATTACTAAATGGAATACATTAAATAGATATATAGCTACTAAGCCTATTCCAGCATTTACAGGTTCTAGAGAAGGTGATATTTATCGTTATGATGAGTTTGCAGGAAGTACAAGTGCTACCGGAGAAGCTGTTGGTGGCTGGGTAAGAGGAGGTACTATATATGATCCTTCTACTGGATGGTCAAGACTTAATATCTATGAAGACTTTGATATGGATTCTAGTATTAATCAGCTTGATATAGCTATTGATGAACTTAAATCTTTATTTAAGCAAGGCATAACTAAATACATTGATGTAAATGATATAGCTATGCATTAGGCTGTAATTAGATTCTTATCAGGTACTGACAATAGAGCTAAAAACACTTACTTCTAGATATTTGGTAAAATCTATGAAAATAAAGCATAGACTGACGAAGCTGATAATTGGTAGCCTTCAGATAAAGGTGACTATTTAATCAGATTATATGGTGATGATTTGGATACTGTTATTGCAACTGATAATAATGGTTTATAGTCTAAACCTTATAATTTACTTGAACCATCTTATGTTCCTGAGACTGCTTCTCAATGGGGTGATAGTGGATTAAATGCTTTCTTCTATATGTTTGATTTGCAGTTTGAGGATATTATTAAGAATAAGCTTTATAAAGTAATTAATCAAGCATTTGGAACAGCATCTGGAGAAAATACTAATTTCTATAAATACTTCTATAGTATTTAGACAGATAAGTACCCAGCTATTGCATATAATCATACTGCTCAAATCTACTACGAGAATGCTCAGATAATTAAGAATGCAGGAGCTATTGAACATTACGATAATAACCAAATTGAACCTATTGAATAGAGCCATGGTTCTTGTTTAGAAGGTGAATAGCAGTTTATGGAAAAGAGAAGAAATTTCTTAGCTTCATATACTAAATATAGTACTACTCCTGATTATAAAACTGGCTCTTCTGCGGGTGGTAATGATAAGAGACCTTTGTAGTTAAGATTAGAGTTTACTCCTTTCTAGGATTTCTATCCTACTTATTTCTATGATGGAACTAAATATTTAATGCCTAATAGTAGTACGGATTATAGACCTGACATAATTAAATATTTAGCTAAAGCTGATTAGGATTATGTAGTTAATTTAAAGGAAACTGGCACAGCTATTAATGAAGGTTTAATTTCTACAGTATTATACAAGAAACTTAATATTACTGGTTTAGTTAACTATAGTATAGCTCCAGAAAAAGAATATACTAGATTAACTAACTTTACTATTGATAATAATAACTTAAAGACTTATAAAGATTTCTTTGGTACAGATTATCCGGAGTATAGATTAGATGTATTTAGTATGAGAGGTCCTGTATTGGAAAGTCTAACTCTTAATAACATGACTACTCTTGAAACTCTTAATCTTACAGACTTTAATAAGTTAAAAGAGATTAATTTAAGTGGAACTACATTTAAGAGAGTTATATTACCAAGTAAAGCTGAAACTGTAATTCTTCCTGAGACTATTGAGACATTAGAATTATATAATCCAGTTAAAGAGCTTAGATTAGAAGGAATTAGTAATTTAAAGACAGTAGATTTATCTAATGTTGGATAGTTTGATGTAGATTCTTTCTTAGAATAGTTAGTTGATTGTAATAGTCTTGAATCTGTTTCTTTACGTAATTTGACTATTAATGTAACTGAGCAAACTCTTTCTAAGTTACTCTCTGTTAAAAACAATATTACTGGAACAATTAATATTGTAGATAGTACAGGTGATTTAGTAGAAATTAGTTATGACACTAAGAAGAGCTTAGTAGAATAGTTTGGAGATATTGATAGTACAACTAATAATCCAAAAGTTAATTATAAAGCATCAAGTTCTGCTTTCTCAGCTACTTGTGATTCTGAAATAACTATATTTGGATTAGGCGATAAGGGAACTGGTAAATTTAATCTTTAGATTAATAGTAATTAGGTAGAAATAGTAAATGATCCAACTCCTAGATTACATATTGATTATTAGTTAGCTAGTTCTACTTATGATTAGTACTTAAGAGTAGACTCAAAGACAGGTAATATTACCTTAATTAAAGAAAGTACTACTGTATAGCCAGTAATTAATATCTTAGTATATAAAATTGGAAGTTCTACTCCTACTAGACTTACATGTAAAGTTAAAATTTAGTGGACAGCTCCTAAAATTGGAGATTTTGTTTATTATGATGGTTCATATTCTAATAACTATAACACTAATAAGACTTGTATTGGTATGGTATATGCTGTAGAAAATACTAATGATACTAGTGGAACAGCTTATGTAATAGGTAAGGAAAATATGACTGAGAATACTTCATTCTATCTTGGATTTAGTCCAGAAGGTATTAATGGTGGTGATGATTTAACTCTTAAAGAACTATATTATATAGGTGATTGGCTTAAAAATTAGAGATTAATAACAAGTGCTAATAGTTCTGATTCTAATGATTATATAGCTATGTCAGGAGTATCTACCGATAAACCAGTAGATGAAATTACCTATACATCATATACTGATTTTACCACAAATGGATTTACTGGAAAAGAAGATACTGCTATTTATGTAAATACAGTAAATACTTCTGTTCTTAGTAAATTATATTCTAGTTTCTAGAATTAGGTTAAGAGTTATATCACTTACGATAGTACTACTTAGACTTATAGTATAAAAAGTATGGATAAGTTAGTAGCTTTATGTAAGGGATTAAAAATCACTAATGTAACCTCTGATGAGTTATCTAGTTGTGTAATTTATCCTTATTATTATGCTGCTACTTTATATCAACCTACATTAAAGTCTACTGAAAGTGCTATTTATAATTAGTTTGCTTAGGGTAATTGGTATATTCCATCTGCTAAATAGTTAGCAAGAATTATGTATTATAGAGGTTATAGCGCTAAGGGCACTAACTTTATTGATAGTACTTCTGTTTCTGAAACTATTGCTAAAATAAGTTCTGGTACTGAGCCTAAGAATAAAGCAATATTCTCTAATGCTAAATAGGTTATGGGAACTAACTTCCCTTCTGTATGGGCTAATATAGCTAATAATTAGAATACAACTACTACTATAAATACTTCTTCTAATTATAATAGTTATTCATACTAGAGTATGTGTACAGATTATAGTTGTACTGCACATAGATATGAGTGGATTCCAGGTAGAACCTTTAGTAATAATTCGTATGATGTTAATATGTCTTAGTATGAAGCTGCTTGGAGAGTAACTAAGCATTAGGGAGTTCCATTTACACAATTTACTTATAATAAAGACACTTAGAATGATTGATAAGAATTTATCTTTAAATAATATGTTAGAGAGGGAGGACTTATTAGCTCTTCCTCTCTCTAAATGGAAAGAATTATTGATAGAAAAAGATGGAGCTTGTTTTAACTTTTAGTTAAGAGATATTTTACAAGCTAAACTAACATCTTATGATAAATCTATTAATATAAATTCTTTCTATTATAAAGAAGATAAGAAGTGGTTGGATAAAGATACTAGAATTGGATTACAGAATTTAATTAATTGTGGAGCTTAGACTATAACCGTTTAGTTAGGTTCTGAATTATTAGATATTTCTGCTGATGAATTAAAAGAATTCTTAAATAAGTTAGAAGTTTATGCAGGAGAATGTTTCTCTGTAACAGCTAAACATAGAGTAGCTATTAACTAGTTAAAGTCTACAGAAGAATTACTTAATTATGATTTTACAGCAAATTATCCTAAGAAAGTAAGATTACAATGAATGACATAAAGATTGGACTGGGAGATAATTCCTCCTGGTCCATTTTTGTTCCACCATAGCCTGAAAAACCTCCTTCTATTCCTATTGAAATTCCTGATAAAGTAGAATTCAAAAAGACAACTATAGATAGTGGATTTAGTTGTGACGATAAATTAACTACAAATTGTCCTAAGCCTGAGTTACATACTCATCTTTGTAAAGAAAATTATTTAGGAGAATTTAAAGAGGAATCTGAGAAAGCATTAGCTAGGGATAATTTAGGAGTTTATAGTAAAGATGAAGTAAGTAAAGTTTTAGCAGATGCAGTTGCAAATCTAGACACATCTATTTTTATTACTAAAAAAGAAGTATATAATTTAGTTGAGAATTTAGATTTTGTTAACTCCTCTATTAAAGCAAACATAGATTATGAAATTCCTGAACAATTATTTAGTTTATGACAGAAATTAGAAGATTATTTCAACAAGGTAAGGAATTTGTTCCTATTTCTTTAGCAGAAGCAGTTGTAGTTAATACTAATAATCTCCCAGGATTTAATTCCTTAAAGATAACTACCCTTGATAAGATATTATATAATCTAGTAGGAGTAGTTGGTACTAATACTATAAATATTAAAAATTTATAGGATACTAAATAGGATAAATTAACAGCTGGTAACGGTATAGTTATTAAAGATGGAGTAATTAGTACAACTGCTAATATTGGAGATATTTATAAAATTGTTTCTGTATTACCACAAGCATCTGCTGAAGTAACTAATACTCTATATTTAGTTCCAAGTACTTCAGATAATACTGAAGATGGAATGAATATATTTGTAGAATGGTTATGTGTTAAAGTAGGTGAAACTTATAAGTGGGAAAAATTAGGAGAGTCTAAGGCTACTATTGATTTATCTGATTACATAACTAGTATTCCAGTAACTAATAGTAGTGGCACTATAATTAAGGTTAACTATGAAATTCCTAGAGATTTATATGATAACTTAATGGATGGAAGTAATGTTACAACAGATTGAACAACTTAAACATGGTACTACACTTATATTTCCAAGAACTTCACAAGAAGCGGTATTAGTTATTTATAAAAATAGGGTATAGACTTTAGAAGACTATATAAATAGAATTGTAATAACTTCAAATGAAAGTCCTTAGAATCTGAAGGTTCAATATAATAAATAGGGAGAAATAATTAATACAGAGCCTGTTGAAAAATTAAATATATTTGTAAATGGAGTACAATAGATTAAATATGATGGCAATACAGAAGCTAATCTAAATTTTGGAGATGATTTCATTAATGAAAATAATAACATTAAATTAACTTGGGGAAATGGCACTACTTAATTTTATATCAAAATATCAAGATGTAGCTAAATATAAAGATTTAACAGCAAGTTCTCCTAGCCTTAGTGGTTCTTAGGAAAATGATTATGTTAAATTAATTTTTACTAAGGATGGACATATTATTACCCATGGAACTGATTATATTCCTTGGGGAAATGGAACTATTCCTATTGATAAACTACCTATAACAGACGGCAACAATCCAGATAATAAGCATTTGTGGGATTCTGCAACTATTAATTAGAAAATTAATGATAGTTATGTAATTAATTCAGCAATGCGATTTAAAGGTACTATTGGGTTAAATCCTACCTATAATGGTACTTCAGATACAAAGAAATACTTAATTAATGATGTAAAATCAGATATACCATCAGCATAGGTAGGTGATACTTACCGAGTTACTAAATCTGGTAATTATGAAGGATTCCAATGTGAAGCAGGTGACTTATTAATGTGCATTACTGCTAGTGGCACTAATAAGGCTGCAACATGGACAGTAGCTTAGACTAATATTAATGGTACTGTTGACTTTGTAATTAACGGTAAGGTACATAAAATATATTCTAATGATACCTCTGGTTTAACTATGTTTGCTCCAGTAAGTGCAGGTACTTCAGGAAATATTTTAATTTCAGGAGGTACTGATGGTGCTCCTACTTGGGCAAATCCTGCGAATTTAACTGTAGGAACAGCTAATAAAGTAGTCAATTCTTTATCCAATGGAGCTGGTATTGTAACATTCTCTTACGATGGTTCGAGCGCTAAAAAAGTTGCTCTTGCTCCAGCGACTGCTACCACTATTGGTGGCGTTATTGTAGATGCAGCAGGAGATAAACCTACTATTTCTGTTGATGCAAATGGTAAAATATCTTTAACTGCAACTAATGTTAGAAATGCCTTAGGATATGACCCAGTAGGAGTAAGTAATTGGCGTCCAGTATATGTGGATGGAGAAGAATTTCAAGGAAGTGCTACTAATACAGGAAATCTTAGTATTAAACATGGTTTAGGTATCACAATTACTAAAGACACTAGTACTCATGTTATTACCTTTAAGGCTAATACCAATTATACAACTAGTGGTAAGAATTATAAAGTAGAAGCAGATTCTTCTACTGGAGGTTTATATGTAAATGTGCCTTGGACTAATAATACTTATGGAATAGTAAGTAATACCTCAGATGGTCTGGCACCTAAGGTAATTAATACTAATACAACATTAATTAATAATGCTTTTTATGTATTAGCTTCTTCAAATGGAACTGCAACTCCTAGTTGGTATAAATTACCTGCTAGTGCCTTTGCTGATACATGGAGAGATATTAAAATAAAAGGAACTAGTATTGGTAATAATACTTTAAATTTACTTGAAGGCAGTCACATAACTATATCTAATTCTAATGGTGCTGTTACAATTAGTTCTACTTGGAGAGATATTAAGATAGGTAATAGTTCTATAGGTAATAAAGCTCTAAATATAGATGCTTCAGGAGATATATATGTTGCCAAAACTGAGACAAATGATACAGTTACAATAGATTTTGGAATTTCATGGTATAATTTAGATACAAATGAATATGAACATGTTTAATAAATAATGAAAATAGCATTTAATCCCTCTACGGTGGCAGCTTTAATAACTCCACCAAATAACAAAGATATTACGTTTGACCTCAGAGGGCGAAATATATTTGCACGAGGGGTTAAATTTTGTGGTACAGATACAAACACTTGGAGAGATATAAAGATAAATAATGTAAGTATAGGTTCTAATACCCTAGACTTACGAAATGGTAGTAATACTACATTAACTAATACTAATGGTGTAGTAACTATCAATTCTACTTGGAGACCAGTAGTGGATAACTTAACTAGTGATTCCACTACTAGTTCTCTTTCTGCTAAACAAGGTAAAGTTTTAAAATCTTTAATTGACGGTAAGTCTAATTCAGGGCACACTCACGATGATAGATACGTAAGAGCTTTTGGGACATCTAATGATAATATAGATTCTGATTGGGGACAGTCATTTAAAACATTTGATCCAATTCCTTCAGGAACTCCTCCAGAATAGAATCCAAACATATCATTATTAAGTATAGGTAATAACTTTAACCGTAGAAAATAGTTAGCTTTTATTTATAGCAATGATAATATTTATTATAGAAGGCATGTTGATAATAGTTTTACTAATTGGAGAAGATTAGCTTTTACTACAGACATTCCATCATCTTTAAAGAATCCATATGCTTTAACTATTAGTTTAAATGGAACAAGTCAAGGTCCTTATGATGGAAGTGCTGCTAAAAGTATAAATATTACACCTGGTTCTATAGGAGCTGCTCCTTCTAGTCATACTCATGCATATCTTCCATTATCAGGAGGTACTATGACAGGTAATATAACTTATAACAGAAAAGGTACGTCATATATTGGTAATGGAGAAAATGATGCAGCAAACGGAGTTGGTGGTGCATTAAATAATTTAGTTATATCTTCTTGGTATGGTGTTTCATTTACTACATCTTGTAGTGGTTAGACTTATACAAATAAAAATGCAGTAAGTATTAACTGCCGTAATGGATACGTATATGCAAATACTTTTGTAGGAACTTTTAGTGGTAATGCTTCTACAGCTACAAAATTAACTTCTTCAGCCGGAAATGCTGCTTTACCAATCTATTTTTCAGATGGAAAGCCTGTCGCTTGTACTGCATCATAGATATTTTCTAATCTATCTAATAGTGGAAATAATCTCTCTATTACTGTAGCTGGTCAAAATAGAACACTTACTGTAGCATATGCAAATAATACAGCTATTGCTACTCGTTTAAAAATATATACAGAAGTATCAAATAATACTAATGTATATAGAGTAATCGGACAACAAACCTTAAATACTGGATGGGCTAATAAAGGATTAGTATTAGCAGTTGCTTCAAGACATTCTGGAGTAGGTATTTATACAATTCATTATGGAGCAGAAGTAAGTAATGGTTATTATGCAGATCGTAATCTATCAGGTACAGACACTTATTATACTTTTTCAAATGTATATTGTAAAATAAGATATTTTGGAGATACTCATAATACGAATAGTTCGAAAATTATTTGTCATGTAAAACCTGCTTCAGGAAATAATCCAAAAAGCGCCGTATTTACTTTCTTTTTACATAGTAATGATAGTAGTTCTCCAAGAATTAGTATTTTACAAGATTGGGGATCTCCATTCGAATTAATCGAGAATGGTGCTACAATGAGCACTATTGATACTTCAATTTATGGAGAATTAAAAGAAAATACTGTAATGAATGAATCTAATTCATGTACAGGAAATTCTACCACTTCTACAAAACTTCAAACTCCTAGAAGTATTTGGGGTCAAAGTTTTGATGGTACTGCTGATGTTAACGGTTCTTTGTCTAATACTGGTACAATTACAGCAAGTGCTGCTGCAACCTATGATATAGGTTCTAACACTTTGGATTATAGATATGGTTATTTCCAGTGGATAGGAGCAAAGTCAAATACTAACTTAAGATTAGCAGCAAATAATTCTGATAATTAGATTGTTCTTCATACTAATGGAAATGTAGGTATTGGTACTGCTTCTCCCGCTTATAAATTGCATGTTGCTGGAGATATATACACTACAACAGGTTTTAAGAAAAATGGCTCATCTGATAGTTACGTTCTCTTAGGTGGTGGCGGTCACAAAGCATTAAGTGATTTTGCTATATCAAATCATACCCATACAGTATTTAAGAATAACTTAATGATTAAAGGTACTAATGGAGTATCTGATAGTGCCTCTATTCATTTAGGTATAGGTGATTCTGATACTGGATTTAAATGGATTTCTGACGGGAAATGTTAGATATATGCCGATAACTCAGCTGTGGGAGAATGGACTTCAGGTGGAATGAATTGGTTTAAAAATCCTACAGTTAATGGTAATAAGGTATGGAATGCTGGAAATGATGGTTCTGGTTCAGGTCTAGATGCAGACACAGTTGATGGTTATCATGCTAGCAATTTTAGTTACACACATCAAACATCATTTGATTTTAGTAAGGGCAAATCAGGCAGAATTGTGACATTTGATCAGTCAGATACTGATTATGGATGGATAAATGGATTTGCTAGCACTCACAATAATTATTTAACTAGTGTTATCTTTAATGCGCATAGAACATCAAATTGGTATGTTGGTTATATAGAAGCAAATACCTCTACAGGTGTAACAAAAGGATTGACTGCTGTTAAGCAGTTAGCTTTCCTTGATAGTAAGGTTGCAGATTCTGATAAATTAGATGGAATTCATGCAAATGGACTTCTTACTGCTTTATCTAATTCTAACAATGGAGTTAGTATAACAGTTGGTGGAACTACTAAAAGTATTAGTAATATTAGTGTTAATTATGCTAATTCTTCTGGAAGTGCTTCTTCTGCTACTAAAGTAATTGTAAATTAGCATACTACTAATGATACTAATTATCCATTAGTATGGTCTAATTAGGCTAATACTAATAATGTTACTGAAAACCAATTACATAAATCTTGGTCAGACCTATACTATAATCCTAAAAATAAGAGATTAACTGTAGGGGGTTCAGTAGTAACATCTTCTTTTATAAAGAGTGGTGGAACTAGTTAGCAATTATTAAGAGCTGATGGTGGAATTGCTACCTTTAATTGGTCAGGTCAATCAGGATAGCCCACTTGGTTATGGGGTGGAAATAATGAGCATTCTTATTATGTATATAATCCTAGTAACTTCAGAGTAGCCTATGCTTCATCAGCTGGAAATGCTGATACGGTAGATGGTTATCACGCTACTACTGCTAGAACTTTTGACAATGTTATATCATTTGGCTCATGGTCAGATGTGTGGAATGATGGTACTAATAATCATCCTTGGTATGGATTTGACCATAGGTATCCAAATACTGGAGCATATAGTACTACTATTACTGATTACTATGGTATGACTATTAAAACAGCCAATACTTTAAGATTGGATTTTGGCACATTGCTTCTTAATGGTACTAGTGTATATAATATAAATGTAGCTTCTGCATCTAAGCTTGCAACAGCAAGAAGTATTTGGGGTCAAAGTTTTGATGGTACTGGTAATGTTAATGGAACAATATACATAAATAATAGTAACTCTAGTAATGGAGCTATACGATTAAATAATAATATAAATTCTAATGCTCGTATATCAGCTATAGACGACCAAGTAATATTCAATACTGGTAATGCTATTCGTTTTGGTGAAACTGCTTGGGATTGGAATCAATGGGCTGGACTTAAATATACTCATTCTAATAAAACTATTTATCTTGGTATAGCCGATAGTTCAGTGTTTAATTCTAATAGTACTTAGGGTAGCGGTATTTTAAATCTTAGAGCAGGTATTAGTAATATTCATCTAAATAGTGGTACTTCAATTATAGGACTTCCTACTGATGGCTCTCCTTATAGTAGTAGGGTCACTCTTAATGATACTTCTATATCTTTATCAGCTTATGGAGATATATCTATGTCTACAGGACCTGGTGCTATTAAATTGACTTCAGGATATGGTGGTATTAAATTATCCTGTTAGGGTAATAATGCTAGTATTAGTCCAGAAGGATTTAAAGTAGAAGCTTCTCAAGGTGTATATTTAAATTCTGGAAATTCTGGTGATGTTAGTTTATGTGTAGGAGGAGGTAAGGTGGGGATTGGTTACAGCTCTCCTTCTTATAAACTTGATGTTAATGGTTAGATGAGATCAGATGGATTTCACCATTATTATGCTGATAATAATAATTATGTGCTATTAGCTGGAGGCGGATATGGATCTTTATTTACAAATACATCATATACTTATACAGATAACTCGAAATATAATTTAAAATTTCATAAATTAGGTAGTATCTTTAATAATCTAGTATGGGTAGATGGGTATGTTTACGGCTCTGTCGACACACACTTTACGATAGATATTAATGTTCGTCCCTATTATTATAATAATGATTATGGTATGGACTCTATATATGTTATGAGTCCAGATAATTTCATTAGTGTAGACGCTAATGGATATGTAGTCGTTAGGAGTAAAAATAGCTATAGAATAGGATTTTTCTATACAGGAAGAGCTTAACATTTATTAACTTTTACTCTAACCCAAATAATATACAATTATATATGTTTAATAAAAAATAAATGATTTATGACTTTAAATGATGTTTTGACAAAGCAGAACCTTATTACAAAGGTTCTTTTAGCCAGTAATGGCAAAGAGCTCCCTAAGGAGTTGAAAGTAAAGATTATGAGAACTAGAATGTCTTATAATAAGATTAAGAAACAGTTTGATGAAGATACACAAGAATTTAGTAAGCAAATTGTTTCAGATGAGTTAAGAGATTTAGCTAATAAGACAGAGCGTACTCCTGAAGAGGAAACTAAGTTTAATGAGCTGAATAATAAAGCTAATGCAGAATATCAGGAATACCTTGTACAAAAAGGTGCTGAAGATATTAAGGATGTACCTGAAGACACATTTACAGAAGATGAGTATGGTGATATTCTTGATATAAATTCTGATGGCGAGTATGAGATTAATGGTCAGAAAGTAAAAGCTGCTGACCTTATGGAGGCTTTTTATGAATTATTTGTTAAGTAATGGAAATAACAAAACAGAACCAAACATTTAATATTAATGACACAACTTCTGAAGGTTGGACTATTACTGGTTCGGCAACTCAGGATGTTGAGGGTTATACAACAATTAGTTTTAATATCAATAAAGATGGAGAGTTGAACAATCAAGTAGGTTACTATAATTATAGTATTCCTAAAAATGGAATGGCTAATGTTAATATTACATCTAATCCAGAAAGTTTAGATGCTTTTATTGACTATGCTCAGACCGCAACTCAAAAAATTAAAGATTATCTCGCCAACCAAACAATTTCTAAGTAATATGGGAAGAAAGAAATGTAATTCACCAAGAGCAGGACTCGCAAAAGGTGGTAAGTGCGGTGGAGGAAAGAAGACTAAGTAAATATCTGTATAAGGTATTACTTATAATTCTTAAGTATACTCCTATAACAATAGCCATTATAGATATATTACATACAATTTTATCTTATTTAGATATTCCTGCTGAATTACTAAGTTTTTTCGGAGGAATATCTATTTTAAGTCTAATCTTTTTATATTCTGCATCTTATGTATTTCAATGTTGCGAATTACATAGGATTCCTTTACATTATGTTTTATGTAGTAATTTAATAGGGTTATATGATACTTATGTAGGTATTCCTTGTTCAGATAAACAATTACTTTGTTTATATCTAATTATTACAGGAATATTTATTATAATATATACTAAGTATGCTATAGCTAATAAAGAAACTATTAAAACAAATAATAGATGATATTGATACGGGTAATTCTAATATATCATATGAAGAGTAGTGTAAAATTCTTCACTTTATCTAGAATATGACAGATAAAGATTAGAGAATGAGTAAAATACAAGCATGTGATTATTTAGGTATTAGTCGTGCTACTTTTGACAATTATGTTAAGAATGGATGGATTCCAAAAGGATATAAATAGGATGGGTTTAAGGAATTGTCTTGGATGAAATCTGATCTTGACTTTTATTTAGATACTTATTCTAATAATAAGTAACGTTCTGATGTTTGAGGAGACGTAGTTAGTGGTTATTATCAATTGATAATGCTATTAACTATGTTTCCTCTTTTTATTTTTAGTAATATCCAAAATTTCAGAATTTGAAGTATATAATTGTTTAGTTCTAGAACATAAACAGATAATTATTAAATACTTTAAATTTTTAAGCAATGAGTGAAACAAAAACTTTTGTTGTTCCTGATAACTTAACAGGAAACAACGATAATCTTGCTACTATGGCAATGATGAACGGAGGTTTTGGAGGAGGTATGTGGAATAATCCATTAACAAAATGTTAAAAATTTATAAAATCAGATATATCTCTTTGGAATATTCTATAAATAAAACGTACAAAGGGTATATTTGGAAACGAGAATAACATAAGTGGATTTAAAACTCAGTGAACTCAGGGAAACTCCTTAGAGCTTTAACTACCAAATATAAATAGTAATATTTATATGGATGAATTAACTACTCATGTATGGTAATAAGGTTAAAGATTGGACAATCCTGAGCCAAGCTCCCTTTTAGGGAGAAGGTGCAACGACTATCGAAAACACATCAAATGATGGAAGCGAGTAGAGTAGGGTTCAAGTGAATCTGAAGTGCTGAGTACTTTTAAAAGAGTAATGATATAGTCTAAACTTTATAGAAATATAAAGATAATATGTGGAAACGACATATTAGTAAATAATAATGTTATGTATCTCGTGTGGATGTACATTATGCGCTGGATGAATAATGGTTATGGAGACCAATGTGGAGATCCTGCAGTACAAAGACAACTTCAAACTCTCTAGGATTAGATGCAAGATAATCACAATTCAGATTTAGTTATGCAGGCTATTAAAGGTAATAATTAGGCACTACAAGATTTATCTACTAGATTAAGTTGTGATGCTAATGCTATTTAGAGTGCAATTCAGAGTGTACAATCTAGTATAGCTAATGTAGGTAGTTAGGTAGGATTTTCTTCTGAAAGAATAATTAATGCAGTAAATAATGGAGATAGTGGTATTATCCAGGCTCTTAACAATTGTTGCTGCTCTACTTAGAAAGAAATTCTTAAAATGGGTTATGAGAATCAGATTAACAACTAGAATTAGACTTATTAGTTAACTAGTTAGTTAAATAGTGTAAATAATGTAATTCAGAATGGATTTCGAGATACTAATTATGCTACTCAGCAATAGACTTGCTCTTTATAGAATACAATTAAAGACACAACTACTATTAATACTAACGCTATTTTAGCTAAGTTAGATGCTATTAATACTACAGCTTTATAGGATAAGATTGAAGCTTTACGTGAAAAGAATAATGAGTAGGCTGTAGCTATTAATAATTCTCAACAAAGCGCATTATTTGCTTAGATGTTAAATGCTGCAACAACTCCTATTAATGCTGCTGTAAATAATTTAACTCAAGAAATAGCTAGTATTTAGTGTAAACTTCCAAATACAGTAACTTTACCATATTCTTGTGCTACTGCAGTTCCTACTTCTTTAGCATATAATTTATATGGAGCTAATACAGGTCTTTGGGCATAAGAAAGGAGGTATCTATGATATTACTTAATCCTTATGTTTACGCAAATAGAAATGGTATTCCTAGATTAGAAGCTAATTCAGTAAATGTTGGAACCACTAATGTAACATTTACCTTTATTCCACATAATTTCTTAAATAAAGCTTATTCAGGATTAGTTTTATTTAAATTACCTGGATTTACAGCTCCTACTCCGGCAGTTCCTATTGTATTTAATACAAATGGAAAGGATTAGGATTTAACTACATTAGGTGGAGAAGCTGTTACTTCTGCAACTTTAAATAAGGCTGGTATATATTTAGCTTACTACGAAAATAATACATTACAATTATTATATTAATATATGGCATTTTCTAATTTACGTAACGGTAATCAACTATTTATATTACATAAAGATAATGTACCATCATTGGAATTAGGTAAGGTGTCTAACATAACACCTCCTATTCCTAAGTATGGTAATACTGGGATGTATAATCCAGAGATGATTTTAGATATTACTGCTGACGTAAATGGAACTATGACTAATTTCTAGAAATTGCCAGCAAATAGTGAGATAGCAGATTTTGGTAATAATATAGTTATATCTTGTAATAAAGAAGCTATGAGTAGTGAAATTAATTCTATGAAATAGCGAAGTACAGATATAGTTAATAGTATTTAGTTACATAAAGACATTATTAAAGGATGTGATGAAATACTTATGCAATTAAATCCTGAAATCTAGGAAAGACAAAGATAGGAAGCAGAGAATAAAGCCTTAAGAGAGGAAGTTAATTCTCTAAAAGAAATGTTTAAAGAATTTATGAAATCATGGCAACAATAATCGAAGTACAAGATACAAAGTTGGATAATCTTTCTGAGTATGTAGAGAAAATGATCAATTATGGTGGAAAAGTAATGCACTGTATTGAAGAAATGTAGTCTAAGGATTACAATGAGAAGTATGGAAGACGTAGATACCCTAGAGAAGAGTATCGTGACCCTGACTATAGTAGATATTTCTAATTATGAGACAAGCTTTAGATACTTATGATGATATGCCTAAATATATGAAGTAGTATTTACGTAATTATGGTTGGCATTTCAATAAAGCTTTATGTAATTATGCAGTATCTCTGATGAAAAAAGGAGGTCAAAAACTTGAACCAGTATCTAAAGAATATGTAGATAAGACTTTAGAACAATACAATGTCCAATTAGAAAAGAATGTAGGTTGTGACTATATATTCGTAGCTAATATGTGTAAAGCAGATTACTATGGTAGTAGTATAACCGATGAAAAACACTTTGCTCTTTATATCAAAGATACAATAGATGATGAAGATGCAGGTGATGGTACTACTATGAGAAGATGGTATGCAACTATGGTAGCTAATGGGACAATGGTAGATTGGGAAGAGTTTATATGATACATTACAAAGCTTGTTTAGAAAAATATAATTGGTCAGTTGATATTTATGTAATACAGTATGAACACGATTTAAAATATCTAGACTGTATAGCTAATAAATATAATTTGCCTAACAAAATTTATGATAAATTAACAAATAGACTAACTAATTATATTAATTCTGGATTTATTTATAATTGTGACAAAACTAATCATAGTATTATATTTGTTGGAGAATCAGATTCTATTTATGAAGCTGCAAACACATTAGCACATGAAAAGAATCACCTAGAGATATATCTGTGTAAGTTATTAAATATAAATCCAGTATCAGAAGATGCTGCTATTCTAAGTGGTGATATTACAGAATAGTTAATAAATCCATATATAGTATAGCTAATTAAATAATTAAAAAGTAGTAATAGAGGAATTTCTTAATTTTAAGGAGTTCCTCTATTTTTGTTTTGCGGCAATATTTCTATTAAATATATATAGACCATAAAGTAATAAATATATAAATACTATGGGAAAATATTTTAGTATTGCAGAATTAACTAAGAGTGAAACTGCAAATAAAAGAAAAATTAACAATAAACCTACTAAAGAAGTAGAAAATTGTCTTAATTAGTTAATAGATCATATTTTAGATCCACTAAGAGAAGCTTATGGATAGCCAATTATTGTGTCAAGTGGATATAGATGTCCTGAATTAAATAAGGCAGTTGGAGGCGCTAAAACTAGTTAGCATACACTTGGTTAGGCTGTAGATATTCATACTAAATCTAATTCTAAAGAAAGTAATAAACAATTATTTGAACTTATTAAATAGTTAAAGCTTCCTTTTGATTAGTTAATTAATGAGTATAATTATTCTTGGGTACATGTTAGTTATTCTAATAGAAATAGAAGACAAATTCTTAATATTAAATAATGGCACAACTTTTTGGTAAAAATTATTAGGAAGCGGGTTCCTCTTCCTCCCCACTATTACTAAGAAGTAATGGAGAAATTAAATTATAGTGGGGAAATAAATTTATAGATTTAGTTAAAAACGGAAAAATAAATTCAGAAGCTAAAGATTGTATATTCACTGTAGATACTTCTGATGAAATTAAAGCAAATGGAATATATTTAGTTACGGAAGATAGTTCTATTTGGATAAATGTAGAAGGTACTAAGACCAAATTAAGTAATAATGATACTACTTATGTATCATTTTTAACAGAATAGGAAACAACCCCTGAATAGAAATAGCAAGCTTTAACTAATTTAGGTTTAATATATGAAAATATGGATGCCTTAAATAAAGCGAATCTCGTAACTGGTTTAGCTTATGTAGTTGAAACCAATAAACTGTATTTAATTCAAAACAAAGTAGTTTCAGAGTATTAGGTAACATCAGCTTTACCTACTTCCGGTAAATTTGATGATTTAACTATTAGTAATTTAACTATTAAAAATGACACTATAAATTCTAATTAGCTAAGTTTTACTATAGGAAACATATAGTATTTATAGTTAAAAAATAGTTAGATTATATGTAGTATGCCTTTATTATCCGATACTATCCAATCCTCTAATTATATATATAATTCATCCGGCTTTTCTTTATCCTATAAGCAAGGTAAATCTAGCTTAGATATAGATAGTATTAATTGGAGAAATATAGAATCAGAGTTACCTAAAAATCAAAAAGAGTATATAGAATACACTATTATAGGTGAATACAATATTGTTACAAGTACCTAGCAAGTAAGTTCTGACAATTCAACTTACAATTACCAATTCAATTTAAAATATCCAAATACTTTAGGTGTAAATGACTTTATTGAGGCTGAAATAAATACAACATATAATGTTTATTTAATTAAAGAGGAGATTAAGGAAGTTGAAACCGAAACAGACGTTATAAATCAAAATTGGTTCTACTTAAATAAGAATTTACCAGTAGGTTTTACTTTAAAAGTAGTATTAGATGACGATAGTGTTGTATATTATGGTTCAGAAGCTGTTGGTGAAGTATTAAAATTAGAAAATTCTAATAATATTGAAAGTAAACATGTAGTTTCTGCCCAATTAGTAGTTAAAAAAGAAGAAGCAGGTATAGTAGCATATATACCTAGTACTAAATATTTTGTAGATGTAACTACTAGGTAGAAACATTCTAATAAACCTTTAGAATGTGAAATTATTGAAGTTAATGATAAGTACATAATTGTATCTCCACTTGATTAGGAAGCAGGTGGTGATATTATAGCTAGTAGTCAATTTAAAATATATAAGGCAAGAGTTCCTCAATTTATTTAGGGCGAGGGATTTTTAGCATTACGTAAATGGGATTCTGAAAACAATAAATATGTTTATCACACTATTATGGGCACTTATAAAGAATCTAATTTTGGAATATCTGATGATACTAATGATAAATTTGGATTTTATAGTGATGATGTTAAAGTTACAGGAATTTCATTAAGTGGAGCTAAATTTTCTGGACAATTACCTAGTTTTACTGAAACTAAACCTGATACAATAGCAAATAATTAGTTTCCAACTATGGAAATAGTTAATGAAAAAATAAAAAAAGCTGTTGATGATGCAAATGATATTAATTTAGCTCTAGTTAATAAGAACGCTTTACCTAAAGGTTCTATTGTAATGTTTAATAATGCTGATAAAATACCCGATAAATGGTAGATTTGTGATGGAACTAATGGAACTCCTAATTTAATTGATAAATTTATTAAAGCAGGAATGACTCTTAAAGAAGAATCTATAGAATTAACTAAATATACTAATTCTACAACAGAAACAACTCCTCCAGAGGAAACTGCTTCTGAAGAGGATACTACTAAACCTGGAGAAACAACTCCAGAACAACCTAAAGAAGATAATAAATATAAGCTTGATGCTTATTCTTTAATATTTATAATGAAAATGAAATAATGAATATGGAAAGTAATTTTGATGACACAATGTTTGAAGTAGATGAGTTTGATGAAACTCCTACTCAAGAAAAACAAGAACCAGATCCAAAACCAGAAAAAACAGGTAATTAGGATACTACTCCTCCAAGTGAAGGAGATTAGGAAGATGATTTAACTACTGAAGTATTAAAACTTAGAGGTATTAATAATCCTGACAAGATTAAATTTGAAGATGAGAGTGGAGCTATTACAGAACGCTCTTGGGATTCTTTAACTAAAGAGGAGTAGATAAATATCTTAGCAGATTAGAGAGAGCATTAGGAAACTAATAATGACTTAGCAGAAGACGAAATTGACCTTATTAATGCTATTAGAAATAGTGGAATGAGTGTTCAGGATTATATGCAAACTATTACTCCATAGATTAATCAGCCATAGGATACAAATTAGTTTGATACTATGTCAGATGAGGATTTATATGCTTTCGACATATTAAATAAAGTTGGTAATGACAATATTACAGATGAAGAACTCGATGCTGCTCTAGAAGCTGCTAAAGCTAATGAAACTTTATTTAAGAAAACAGTAGACGGATTAAGACAACAATATAACAGATTACAAGAAGAACAAAAACAGAACATTGCAAATCAACAATAGGTTGCGGCTTAGCAGAGATATTAGGCATTTGCTAATGTAGTTAACAATTAGATTGACAACTTTAATAGTTTTGCAGGGCAACCTATTCAATTATCTAATCAAGATAAGGACAATTTGTCTGAATTTATGTTAGCTTTAGATGAAGATGGTTCAAGTGCTTTAGGTAAGGCATTGCAAGATCCATGTCTTTTAACTAAAGCCGCATTTTGGTTACTTAATGAATAGGAATTAATTGCAGAATTATAGAAGCAACAACAAGATGCGTATACTCGTGGTTATAATGCAGGTAAAGGGGATATTCTTAACAAATCTAAGTTCGTATTTAAACCTGCAAAGCAAACTACGAGTAAAAAGGATGAATCTATTTGGGATTCAGACGATTGGGATTAATTCTTAAATTTAATTTTATTTATGTTAGTAGCAAATTTTGTAACAAACCATGCAACCATGGGAGATACAAGAACTTACGAAGATTTCAGTAAGTTTTTGGGTAAGCTATTGCTCCGATAATTGGTAACAATTATTAGCTACTGTGTGAAAACGGGGAAGCCCTCCATGCTACAGGGGTAATCCCGTAGGAAGTCTCAGGCATGAGAAACCTCTAACGAATAGAAATAAATATTTAATAACCCAAATTATTTGGTATTATGGAATTAAGGAAAAAATCAATTTTAATTGCTTTATGTATTGGTGATGGTTATATTTCAAATCAAAAACAAATTAAAAAAGGTAAAACATACCAATACAATTATTTAGAAATAAGTCATGGATAGCATCAAGGAGAATATATATAGTGGAAAGCTAACTTATGTACTTCAGTAACTGGTAGAAAAAGTAATGTTAGAAGAAAAAAGTATAAAGCTAAGAAAATAAACGGAATAGATGTTCCAGAATCATTAGGTTATACTTTTGTAAATACTTCTCCATATTTTAGAATACTTAGAAAATGGTTATATCCTAATAATAAAAAGAAACTAAGTAAGAAAATGATTTCTTATTTAGACGAATTAGGATTAGCTATATGGTATATGGATGATGGCTGTACCTATATAAGTAAAACAGATAGAACATTTACTGCTGAAATATCTACTCATATTCCAGAAAATGATGCTTAGGAATTAATTGATCTTTTTAAAGAAAAATGGAATATTACATTTCATTTACATAAAAGAAGTAAAAATCAATTTAATATACGAGCTTATTCAAGTAATGCTTTAAAATTTATAAAATTAATTGAACCGTTTGTGCCAGACTGCATGGCTTACAAATTAATAGTTCCAAAATTTTATTTCCAAGAGTGCACAGCATCCCATCTTAAACGAATTGAAGGGATGAAGATATATTCTGAACAATAGTGATGGTAAAACTATTGATTTATGGGATAAAAAGCCCATAAGGTAACAAATTGGAAAGACCTCACCGACTTGGAGTAGTGTCAAGACTCTATCCAGAATTGACAGCTACATTCTTAACAGAGGCATTGCGAAACGTTTATTATGGTGATTCTAAACCAAATAAGTATCAAAGTATTGATTCTACTTACTTTGAGTGGGAGGTTGAAACTAATTATATTAAACGTGTTCCATTTGCAGCTGAACCAGTTGGTGATGGAGCAAACGGCTCTGAGATTGAAATGATTTTCCCAGAGAATTATTATCGTTTGCATGAAATCTTCAAGATTGAAAGTACTGGTCAATAGTGTTTTGTTGTTTCTGATAGTGTTAGAAAGGCAGATAATATGTGGTCAGTAATGGTTCGCCTGCTTGATGATGATTATTCTTCTGTACTTGATACTGATGGTACTCATATTGGTGATTATACCTATTTTATTGGTAACGCTAAACCAGAATTGCATGAGACTGGTTGGGTTAAGTATCAGAGTAATGTAGAAAAGATGCGTAATTATATGAGTACTATTCGTGTATAGGATACATATAGTGCTAAATATGCATTGATGGAAGATACATTTATCAAGATTGGTAAGGGAGAGAATCAAGGATGCCTTACTGAAAAGATCTATAAGTTGGATCCTATGAAGAAGAATCTTATTGAGAACTTCTTGTATGCAAGAGAAAATATGATTCTGCTTGCTAAAGGTACTGTAGGTGTTGATGGTAAGACTACATTAGCTGATAAAGCTACAGGAAGACCTATCTTCATTGGTGATGGTGCTATCCCTCAAATTGAGAGATTTGCAAGTAAGTATTCTGCAAACAGAATTACAATAGGTACATTCCATACAATAATTTCTGATATGGTATCAAAAGCAGATAAGCCAACAGGTAATCATTTCTGCTTCATGGTAAATGAAAAAGCTTGGGCTATTGTACAAAGAGTACTTGGTGATTATCTTTCTACTAGAAAGACTGATGGAGCTTATCTCTGGTCTAAGCAAGGTGAAGGAAAGTATATTAAAGTAGGCGCTACATTCGATGCATATGAGTGGGGTAAACGTATTACTGCCCCTGCAGCTTGAAAGAGTTGTATAAAAATTTATTTAATTGCTGGAAGTTCCTTAGAGTCCTATAAACTATAATAGAGTCAGAAATGTTCTATGAATGTTTAATAATTATAGGAATTGGATAATCAGCAGCTAATCTCCTAAAGCCATATAGGTATGGAGAAAGTTCAACGACTAGTAAGTCCTATTGATAGTAGGCATAAATTAAGTAATTAATTGAAATGGTAAACGTCTTATGAAATACATTGTATACATAACAATTAATCTATGTAATGGAAAATTCTACATAGGTGTACACAGAACAAATCCTAATACTTTTGATGGTTATATTGGATGCGGAATTTATAGAGCATCTCAAGCAACTAAAGATTATGTTTTACATAAAGCAGTTAGAAAGTATGGGTACGAAAATTTTAAAAGAACAATAATTAAAATATTTCCAGATAATGAAGAAGGTAGGAAACAAGCATTTGAACTTGAAGCTATTTTAGTAAATGAAACTTTACTTAAAAGTAAATCAACATATAATACTGCTTTAGGTGGTAGAGAAAGTACAACTGAAAATTTAATGAAAACAGTTTATATGTTTGATTTAAACGGAAATTATTTAAGAAGTTTTAAAAGTGCTAGAGAAGCTGCTGCTTATATTCAACCTGATAATCAAGATAATGCTAGAGCAGCTATTAAAAATAATTGTTTAGGAACTACTTCAAGTAGTTATGGTTATTTTTGGAGTTATACAAAAGAATTTACTTATAAAAATGAGCGTGTGAAAGAAGTTGCACAATATACAATAAATGGTAAATTTTTAAGAACATTTAAAAGTATAACAGAAGCGGAAGTAGAATTATCGTTAAATAATATTGCTCAAGCAATTTATAAAAAAGGAAGTGCTGGAGGTTATTAGTGGAGATATTTTGAAGGAGATACTTCAGATATTCCTACATTAGTAAATGTTAAAACTAAAAATCTACTTCTTCCTATTATAATGTTTGATAAATCTGGAAAAGTTATTAAAAAATTTGACTGTGTTAAACAATGTGTTAATGAATATCCTGAATTAAGTGCATCTCAAATAAATAGAGTACTTAATAAAACTATCAAATCTCATAAAGGATATACATTTAAATATCAAGACGATGATATAGTCTAATCTTATTAGAAATAATAAGAGCAGTATTGGGTAATACTATTTCCTTCAAGGTCGATAGAACATTGTCTAGAGAATACCAAGACCCATATTTCTTGTGTATTGATTTGACAACAGGTAAGACATCTACACAACCTCCTATTCAAATGTTCTCATTGAAGGGTAAAGACTACATTTTCAATGAAGTTCTTGGCGTAGGTGGTCGCTCAGGAGGTGAAAGCGGTGTTGTAAGTTCACCTGTAGCTGGTGGTCTTATGACAATTTGGGGATATGCAGGTATTGCTGTATTTAACCCTTATAAATCATTTATCCTTAAAGCTAAGGAATATTGATTTAATTAATAGATTTAAAAAGATTATCTAATAATATTAAGATATGGTAGGAGACGAGGTGCTCTCCTACCTATTCATAGAAATTTATAATGAATTATGGCAAAGAAAGTTAATGACGTAAAGGACGGCGACTTAAAAAGTAATATTGTTGTTCTTAGAAGTGTTTATGGTAAAGTTGGATAGAAATATTTTATTCAACCACAAAGAGATCCTAAAACTGGACGTTTTCCAGAGTGTGTAAAGTAGGTAAATTCATATGGAGATATTATTCTCACAGAAGATGAAAGAAATAGAGAAGCGCAGGGTTTAGTACACTTTATTCCAGTAACTGAAGTGTTTACTATTACTGATGGTAAGTCTTTTAACTTGGATGATATTTATCAAGCTGCTGAATGGGAAGCAATTAAAAATTGTGACCTTATTGCTGTAGATAGATATGCTAAAAATGATAAGGGTGACTATTTAATTGATGGTACTGTAGATAAACACTCTACAAGACCTCGTTATGGTGCTGCTGAGTTATATGTTGATAGACCTGGTCTTGATGCATCTCGTAGAGTTACTAGAAAGAAACTTATTCACCAAGCTATTAACTTCATTCTTGATGATGAAAGAGGCTATGACGGTAGACTGCTTGTAGCTAGAGTATTGGGTAGAAATATGAGAAATCAGCCTAATGCAGATGTTGAGGATTATTTAATTTCTATTGCAGAAAAAACTCCAGAGAAGATTATTAATTGTTACACTGGAGGAGATATGCAATTCCGTATGTTATTTATTGAAGCTCGTGAACATGGAGTAATTAGAAAGAAACAAGGTCTCTATGTTTTTGGTGACGATGGAAAATGTATCTTGGGAGCAACAGATGATGCTGCTATTGAATGGATGAAAAGTCCTAAAAATAGTAAAGTTATGGCTATGATTCGTAAAGATACTTATCCTGAAATGTTCGTAGATGAAGAACTCTCAGATAAGAAACAATAAACAAAATTAATCGTTTTAAATGACAGCTAGGTAGATATTTGAAGCAACTTTAATAGAATTGAGTAAGATTCAAGCTCCAGCTCTTAAACTATATGAATTTAATTACCTTTTTAATAAGGCAATTAATTAGTATATTAATAAAGTATACAATGTATATGATATTAATTAGTAGACTACTGATGATTTAAGAGTATTAAAATCTACGGCTTATTTAAAACCTCATAAGTATAGAGCAGATAATGCTCCTTACAATAATTTTAAGAGCGGGGGTACTAAAACCGCATATAATGGATAGAGTCCTAGCGATGCTACTACATATGCTACAGCTAGTTCTTATTTAAGTGCTGATCATTCTTAGATTCAATCTTTGAATGGTGCTACTTATGAGGTATTTATGCCTATTGATTATTTACATATGCTTAACTGTGTATGTATCTATTATGTTGCAAAACAAAAAGACTGTTGGGATGAAGGTTCATATATTTAGATTCCTGCAACTCGACTTACAGCGGATTCTTGGAGTTAGATTGTAACTGATATTTACAATAGACCTTCTCCAATGCGTCCATATTATTATATACATAATCAAGCTTCTAGTATCACCATTCCAACTTCTCCAGTAACTGCAGTAGAAGGTGGAGTATCAGATACTAATCCTGCAGGATATACCGGTACCGATATGCCTATAGGTGGTTATGAAGTAACTAGTGATAATGGAGCAATTGCAACATCAGATGAGGCTGGTTCTAACTTTTAGAGAACCTTTAAACTTAAAAATGGAGAAGTTTCTAAGGATATTTCTTTAGTAGAGAAACCAACTGCAGTAAGAGTTGCAAACCCAAGCAATGTTCGTTGCGAAATTCGCTATGGTAAAGACGATTCACTTTTCTAGTTAGTAGAAGTACAAATTGATTATGTAAAGAGTCCTCAATTTATTCGTTTGACACAAGAATAGATTGATTTAACTGAAGATACTTCTCAAATTATGGAGTTTCCAGATTATGTAAACCAAGAGATTATAAATGAGTTGGTACACTTAGTTATGGAGCATTCAAATGATCCAAGACTGGCAAATAATATTTAGATGACTAATACTATTGCCCGACCAACTGGACAGTAGTAGGCTGTACCTCAATAGTAGGCAGCTCAACAGTAGTAATTTTAATTAAATTATAACTAATTATGGCAGGTTTAAATTTTTAGACACAAACTATTATTAATAGTAATCTGGATCCAGATTCAGGTAAAGGAGTAGTTCTCTTTGAAGGTAAGAAAGAGAAAGTTGATGGAGTTGAGAAAGATGTTCTCAAGATTAAGAGAGATTTTCTCTTTGTAAAGGATAATGTTGATTGTATTCGTAGACGTAAAGGTTATGCAGCAGAGTTATGTGAAGCAACAATTGACTTTACTAAGTTAACTTCTGTTGTACCTACAGACCATGCAGTTAATTATTTAAGACTTGATATTTATTTAGGAGTAGATGGTGCTGAACCTTATATCTATTCAACTCCTTGGTATCATAAAGGTAAACCTTTCTGGGTAGAATTTCTTGCTAAGAAAGGTGATAACGCTAAGGCTCTTGCAGACAGACTTGAGAAGACAATTAAGTCTAATCATATGTTCCAAGTAGATAAAGACCTTATCAAAGTAACTAATGATGGTTCAGGTAAGATTACTCTTACTGGTGCTACAGAGTATCAGAGATTTAGAAAGGTAACTCTCAATATCTTTGAGGAAACAGCTGATTATGATGATGAAGTAGCAACAATGAATCCTAATAAAGTATAGGCTGCTGACCCTATCGCATTAGTTAAGTTTGGTAAGAATGCATTTGGTACTTATTCTCAGATTATTAAGGATTTGAGACTTCCTACTGCTGCAAATTATCAATGGTCTGCTATTCGTCAAGTAGAAACTCCTATTGTAGGTGCTATATACAATCAGTATATTATTGAATATCATGCTCCTGCTAACAGTCATCCATTAAGCGTTGTTGGTGGACGTCTTAACTCCTATACAACTCATGTATTCTGGGTTAAGAATGATGCTGACTTAGTTAGTGCTTGGGAAACTGCTTTGAATAAAGTTGGCACTATTGTAGATTCAGATACTAATACAGAAGTTTCTACAGATCCTGCTACAGTATCTCAAGCAGAATCAGAATTAACTAAAGGAGTAAAAACTGTTAAGGGTTAATGGAACAAGTGTTGCTTGAATGGATTTTACCAATAATAGGTAGTGGCGGTCTTGGCGCCGCCATTACTTATATTTTTACTTTTAATAGTAAAAAGAAACAAGCAGATGCCGAAGCCGAACAAAGTTTAGTAGAAGTAGAACATAAGAAAGAAGATTTAAAATAGGATTAGTATGATTTCCTGTAGAAGACTTGTGACAAGTATATCAAAGACTACCATGAATTAGAGAGTGATTTTAGAAAACAGCTACAAGAATTAAGAAGAGAAATTGATAAAGTTTCTTTTGAAAAATCTAAAGCTATTGCAGATAAATGTGCAGAAATTGCAGAACTAAAATCGAAAGTTACCTATTTAAAGGGTATACGTTGTTATAATTTTACATGTTAGCATAGAATTAAACAGAATCCTGAAGAAAATAAATCTAAATAATAAGTATAAATGTACATAGAGAAATTAGCTAGTTAGATACGAAATGATGTAGTATCAGGTTTAAGAGGTTATCACTAGAATTTATCTATGAATATAGACTAGCTCTAGGATGAAATAGTAGCTTGTCGATTATCAATAATAAATGAATTACATTCTAAAGGAATTGCTCCTATAGACGATTTATTAATGGCTATTAATTGTGTAGATGTTGATTGTGAATCTTTAGAGAGATGCTCTTGTGGTAAAAAGAGTGATGGCGACACCATTACAGCACATTTTCAAATACCACAACTTGTCACAACATACGGAACTTAGGCTATTAAATATTTAGGAGCTACTGATAGATAGAATAAATTTACTATTGTTACATCATTGTCTGAATTACAAACTATAAAATATAGAAGAAGAGGATTAACTAAACCTTATGTATGGATTGACCTTGCTCCTAATGCAGATGGAATGTTAGATTGTTTTTTATTTAATGCTCCTTTTGTAAGACAAGTATCTATAGTTGCAGTATTTAAAGATCCAAGACAATTAAATAAATATAAGTGTTGTAATTTAGATGATTTAAATGGTCCTGATGTAAATAATAGTTTTATTGATTAGTTAATTAAAGATAAATTAACTAAAGAGAAACTTTATTATTATAGACAAGCAGCTGCTCCTAAATTACCTAATGACTAGCAATATACTTCTGGTAACTAATTAAATACAATATGAATTTTAACTATGCAATAAGTCAAGCTAAAACAGAATATGATGTAACAGGCGATTTAGAAGATTTACAAGAAATTGGTTTAATTGCTTATGATAAAATAGGAAATAAAAATACTATGCTTAAATAGGTATAGTTAAAAGTAGATTGCTCTAATGGGTCTATTTAGTTACCATGTGATGTTTCTATAATAGAAGCAGTTACTTATTGTGGTGAAGATTATAATTATACTAGTAATGTAAAGTATGATGGAGATCCTTACTCTGCAAATGTAGAGAATTATATAGAATCCAGAAAAGCATTTACCAATCCTTATTATATAAGTGGTAAGTTTGTTAAATATAAAAGAGTTGGTAATACATTATATGTAAATAAAGGTTTAGATACAGTAAATTTACTATATCATGCCAATATTTTAGATAAAGATGGATTACCTGATATAAATGATAAAGAAGCAAGTGCTATAGCAGCTTATATAGCTTTTACTATTAAATAGAAAGAAGCGTTTAGAACTCATAATCAAGTAATTATGTAGGAAGCTCAATACTTACGTAAAAGATGGTTGGGTTTATTGGATGCTGCTAGAGTACCTGATTATATTTCACAAAATGAAATGAATGATATACTAGATGCCAAATATTCTTGGGACAGAAAGGTATATAATAAATCATATAAACCAATGTAATGAATAGGGAGGCAATTTTGCTTCCCTATTTTTGTTTCCAATAACTAAATAAATATAAATGAGTAACTTCGCAATGGGGCATTCTTTTACATGCCATGACATATTTATGAATTTTCCAGTTAGAAAGCTTAAAATGACTCCTGAATAGTGTAAAGAAGTCTATTCTGATGGGAGTAAAAGAGATTTAGCAGCTTCTATTTGGATGAGTAGTGTAAGATTAATTCTTGATGATATTATTGAGAATAATACTCAATTTAAATTACCTGGAATGGGTAGAACACAATCTTACATATAGATGAAAAGAACAGAAGGAGATGATTTTAAAAAAGCTTTTAGACGAGGTAAATGGCGTGATGTTGATTTCATTACATCTAATTTCTGTGGTTATTAGTTATAGTTTGTAATGGAAAGTAAAAAAAGAACAAGAAGAGAAAAACCCATTTATTTAGCTACTAGAGACAAAGATAAAATAACTGAATACACTAATTAGGGTAAATAGTATTGAAATAGAAAACAATTTAGGACTATTATGAATAGATATTTGAAATGTATCCAACTATAGCACAATCCGATATAAAAAGAATACTCTAGTATGGTTGGAAAGCCTTTTATTTACATAATAGTTATGGTGGTGATGTGCTTGTTAATTAGGGTAAATTATGGTTTTATTCAGGATATTTGATGAAAGATTCATTACGTTGGTTTGAATATTATTAGCACAAAATGAGAACTAAGTTAAGAGTAATGTATAAGCGTAAGAAAATCAAATGGGATGGATATTACTATTTTGCTCTAACTAGACCACAATATGAAGCTTATTTAGCTTAGAAACATACTGGTAGAGGAAGACCTAAAAAGAATTTTATATTTGAAAAGATTATGTTTTTCAAAATATATGATGAGTGTAACATTATGTAGAATGGACATATAGCTATATTTAGATTTCCATATTCTTGGGATAGAGGTTTTTCTTTTTATCAAGCAAAATTAAAAACAGATAAAGCTGAATTAATATTACTCAGAGAACCTTTAAAGTTCAAAGATATATTATTATCAGAATATAATTATGAATTTATAATAGATGAACAACGTAAATATAAAAAGAAATAATTTATGGCAGGTAATACTATAATGACTGCAAAATCAACTTTTGGAGATGGGCTTATCATGGATTTTGCACCTGATAATACTTAGGCTACTTGTCTCACTCATGCTCTTAATGCTACCTTATTAACTATGAATGGCAATGAGTTATCATTATAGAATGATATGGGTAATGGTAGAGTAGAAACAGCTTATTTACCAGAAGGTTATATTCCAGTAGGTACTTGTGAATTCGGTGATATTATTTATATTGCTTCGTATAATCCATTAACTAATAAGTCTTAGATAGGTTGTTTTCCATCTCCTGAAAGAAATATTAGTAGTAAGGAGCTATCTTCTGCATAGCATAATATTGATAATAGTGCATTCTAGGATTCTAATGGTAAAATTACTAATACCTCTATTAAATAGGTACTTATCGATAATAATCTGAATCCTGGTGATAAGTATATTATATATGTATCATAGACTGATATGTTAGAAAAAAACTATACATATTTATCAGATTTAGGTAATACAGATCATATTCATGGTGGATTTCCTAAAATAGTTAAATTACATATAGTTAGTATAGAGGATTCAGGTAAAATTACTTACCTAGACAGTTCTGTTAGATGGTATGATAAAGTAAAACATACATCAAGTGAGATAAATAATTCGCAATCTGTTACTAAAGACAATATAGGAGAAAAATCGAACCTTGATTTCTATATTAATATAGCATAGGATACCTAGGGAAGTAATTAGCCTGATATTGATAGTTATAGAAACTTATTAAGTTCAGGATATTCTATATTTTAGTCTAAAGTATCAGGTAAATTAGCTATCTTAGCAGAGTTAGAAACTATAACTGGTTTTGAATGTACTTATAATGTATATAAAACAGGTACAAGTACTGAAACAGTAAATGGTGAAATAAAAAAGGATAAAGGAGAAATAGATATTTCACCATGTAATATTAATTATAATCTCTATGATGTATATTTAAATTTTCATTGGAGTACTGATAATTATAATATAAATCCTAAAGGGATAAAGGTAAGTACATCTGAATGGGTTCCTAAAGAGGCGAATAATTCTAGAAAAGCTGGAAGTTGTTCTTATAAAGCATGGACTTATGATAAAACATCTAATGAATTACTAAATAATGTTACTATTACTCAGGCAATAGATAAGTTAGAAACAGAATTTGGTATAACTAATGAGTATAAATATACTGTTGAAAAGAATGGTGAAAATGTACCGGAAGAAATAAAAGGATATGTTATAGGAGATGCTATTAATTATGAATAGTTTAAACAAGATTATAATTTTGATTCTTTTAAAGAGAATGTTTTAAATAAAATAAAAGAAGACCAATCTTACTCTTTCAATAAGATAACTTAGTATGTAGAAAATAATAAACCGATAGTAGGACAATACTTAATTGATCTTGACTAGATTATTTATGAAAAGTCAGAAGAAGAGTCCGAAAAGGGACAGATAAAATATTATACAACTAATTCTGATGGAGGATTATCAGAAATTAAACCTTATGCAATTCCAGATACTATTGTAAATAACTACTTTAAGAATTCATTTTGTAAAAAGTTAGGTTCTTTTAAGGTGCCTGTTAGCCAAACTGTAACTATAAATGATAACTCACTTGAAACAAGAGAAGTACCTATTGATAATTCTAACTTTATATATCATTACAAAGTTACTCCAGTTATGACTTATGGAGATTTAGATGTATATGAATAGGAAGGATATATTGATTTTAGCAAAATAAATAGTGGTAATATTGAATTAACTAATTGGAGATATTTTAATGGAGAAAATTTAAGTACTATACAATTAGGACTAGATTGCTATGTAGAAAAGGGTAAAGGTATAGAAGAGGTAGTTTTAGAGTTTTGTGATAACTAGGGAATAGCTGCTGCATATCATATTAATAACAGAGTTTCTTATTCCGGAGTAATGCCTTTAAATATACAATTAAATCAAGCTGGAACTTTAACTAATATTGATTCAAAAGGTAATACTATTTACCATGCTGGAACAGTTTTAGATAAGGAAACTAATAGTTCGGTATATTTAATAACTAAAAGTGGTAAAACAGTGAAGGATAAACCTTCTACAGGAGAGTTAAATAAGCATTATTATGCTTGTAGCAATGATGCAGGTATTATCTATAGCAATATGCTTTATTTAGTTAAAATCACAGTAAAGTATACAACTAAAGATATTTTAGGTAATTATAATTCATTATATACAAGTGATTATAGAGTTTTCTATCGTTGGTTATGGACTAACACTTCTTTTAATTAGTATTATACCTCATTAAAAGATTATAATGACTAGAAATTAACATTAAATCTAGATATAGCTCCTACATATGATTCTAAATTAGATACTAAAGTAGTTGATTATAAAGCATCTACTACAGTATCAAATAATTTATCTGATACACTATCTGCTAATGTGCAACAAATAAAGGGAGAAATAGATGTATCTTTAGATGCAGGTTTATAGGAAACTTATGATACATTTAGTTTAAGTGAAGGTGCTAACAGTGAAACTATTAAAGAGGTATTATAGATAATTAGTTATATTGGAAACACTTATGTAACTTCTCCTAATAATAATGGTTATATGAATATGTAGGGTACATTACAAGAAGCTCCTATATTATAGCCTTTAGTATCTTCTACTTATTCTACTACAGATTTAAGTACTTCATTACTGCATTAGTTAGGATATACTACAGATAGTTCAGCTAAAGAATTATGGGAAGATTACACCAATTATAAAAATTAGTGGAAAGTAGAATATAAAGATAATAAAGATTCAGAAACTGCAAAGATAAATTACTATAACTATAATTATCAGGAAACAGAAGTACCTAATGCTCCTTGTAAAACATAGTAGTTAAATGAATTATAGAATAATAAACTAAAATTGAATATAGAATTATTAGATTTTAGTAAATATGTTCCTATGTATAATAATTCCAGTATGTCAGGTACTCTAATTAAACCTTTAATTAGTTGTCAAGCTGATTTGGTTAAATTTGGACTTGATGATGATTTTGATGTATATTATACTTCAGGCGTATATGATACTTATATACTTTGGTCTTGGGAGTTAACTCATGCAGTTACAATGAATGGTTATGATGCTAAAGTATCACCCTACTCTGGTACTGGAATTCCCTATTGGTTATCAAGTACTAGTTATGGAAAAAGACCTCAAATAGACGGTCATACTGCGGGAGAAATGGATAGAGATTCTATTTTAAAAAACAGATATAATTTTTTAACGTTTAGTTAGAACTGGTCAGATGGTAAACAGTAGTTTCGTAATTATATAATGGCTAAAAATGGAATTAATTCTTTTACTCAAAATGCTAAGAATGAACTTCCTTTATGTACTCTGTTATCTTATCCCTCTAATGTAGAAGATCGTTCTGGATGCACTGTAGATGATAATATAAATGAAAATACGTGGTATGAAATAAGTACCTATGTAATGACTGATTCAGCAGGTAACAAAAGAATGGTAAATATGGCTTCTAATAATAGAGGTAGGATCAGAAATAGTTTAATTGCTTTATTTGGAAATTTATATAAAGTATCTAATGAAGTTTCTACTTAGAGTGTAACTGTAACAAAAGACATAATTTATCTATAGCCATATACTTCTACATATACAGTAGATATGGTTTATAAGGCAGAGTTTAAAAAAGGAGATTCAGGAGTAACTGACTTTAAGCCTTATTTAAATATTAACGGGTATAACTATAACAGTTATGTATAGAAGTTATTAAATAATAAGCCTAAAGATAATGTTAATAACCCTATAAATGAATCTAATATAAATATAGAAATAGGCAGTGTATTAAAAACATTACCTATATAGTTATAGGTAAATTATAAAACTCCAGATACTAGTATAGAATCTTTTGATACTAAATATTTATTACAACCATGTAGTATAGGTTCAAAAGCTCCAATAATGAGTGTGTCAGGTAATTATAATAGTAATACTCTTTATATATATAAAGATGGGTAGTTACAGCCTTGGGATGTTTATACTCCTAGTATTTATACATCACTCTATCATATATATAATGGAGATTTAATTTTTGATTACATATATAATATTAATCCAGAAAATCCTGGAAAACTGGTGGATCTTTCAAATATTAATGAAATAAGATTCGAGAAAACAAATTCTGGATTTTTATTTAAATATGAGAATGGAGATTTATATTTAGCATCAAGTACTAATTACAAAGATGAAGCTAGAATTTGTACTAGAAGCATATCACATGATGGTAATGACCCAGATTAGATTATATATGCATTTAACAGTCAAGAGAAACTAGTTCCTTGGTTAGCAGTTCTTAAATAATTATGGCAACAACAGAAAGTAAAGTACTAGCTACAGAACTTTCACTTAATACAATGATGAAAGTTCTACCTACTAAGGGTAACTTAGTTTATGAGTATAATCCTTTAAGAAATTATAGACTAACTTAGAACAAATATGAATACTAGGAATAGTTCTATACAGAGTAGGAATTAGAAGATACTTTTGATATAATCATAGATAAAACATATAAAGTAGTACCAAATGCTAAATTAAGAGAAGATGGTACAAAAGGACCTGTAGACAATACTAACAATCCTGAAATAAACCTACCTATTGTAGCCTTTAAAGATGGTTCTTATGCACAACACTTTTAGATTATTGGAATAGGATCTGATAGTAATAATGTAACAGACGAATATGGTAGGTATTTACCTAATAAAACAACTGCCGTTGCTTGGAAAGTACGATATAATAACCAATCATATTTGGTAGATGATTTTCTTAAAAATATAAATTCTATATTTCCATGGACTGGAGGAACTCAATGGCTTAAAAAAACTGTTGTAGATAATAAAGAAATTTATGTACCTCTAACAGAGAATACGCCTATATTGCATGAAATAGGAGAATTATCAGATTTTATAACAGATGAATTATAGTTTGATCTAGAACATCCAGTAAATATTACTCCTTAGTATAGTTATGATGGTTCAGTCAACTTAATTATTAATGATGGTATAAATGTACCAAGATTAATTAATAGTAGGTTTAGTGCTACGGGTAAAAATACTTATGAGATAATAGATAGAAAAGGAGATAATGACACTAATATATATGACCAAGGTACATAGTTTGATATTGATACTTCATTATTTAAACGTGTTTGTACTATACCTAAATTAGAGTACAAAGGAACTACATCTGGAGGAAATTTAAAAATAGGTAACTATCATTTTTATATTAAATTATCTGATGCTGATGGTAATGAAACAGACTTTGTTGCAGAATCAGGATTAGTTAGTGTATTTATAGGTTTTAGTAATCCATCTAGTATAACTACTGGTGTTAAAAATTAGAATAGTTATAAAGGTGTTTCATTATATTTATCTAATATAGACTTATCTTATAACTATTTATATGTTTATTATTCTCGTTACACTGCAGAATAGGAAGAAAATTTTAACACAGAATATAAAAAGATAGATAAAAAGTTTATAATATCTAATTCAGGAACTGCTACTGTAAATATTACAGGTTTTGAGCCTACATTTGATGTTACTGATAAAGATATTAATATGAGTTATGAAATAATAGATGCAGCTAAAACTCAGGAATAGTGTTAGAATATGTTATTTCTAGGTAATGTACATAAATAGGATATTCCATATGATAAGTTATAGGATTTATCTCTACATTTTTTACCTTACCTAGAAGAGAAGGATTACATATGTAATATAGATGAGAATTATATAGTATCATCTACCAGCTAGGGATATTATAATTCAGAATTTATATATAAATATACCGGATATTGGAATGAGGAATTATATAGATTAGGAGTAGTATATATATTACCTAATGGTTAGTTAACACCTGTCTTTAATATTAGAGGTAACACTAATATTCAAAAGTATGAAGAAATAACTTATTCACAATATAATATACCTGATAAAGTTGTTTATAATGAAAGCAATTATTTAGTAGTGTCTAAGGGAGCTAAAAATGTTTAGAATGAAAATGTAAAAGGAGTTGTTAGACTTAAATCTAATAGAGATACTAATGTAATTCACGGATTTGATATTAGAATATCTAAAGAAGCAATATAGGAACTTAAAAAATATGCCACTGGATTTTTCTTTGTTAGATAGTCTCGTATTCCTACAATATTAGCTTAGGGAGTAACTATGGGTGTAGATTAGGAAGCTCATGTTCCTTGTATAGCTACTGCTGATGGTATTTTAACAGAATTAGGTAGTAACCTAAATACTACTCATGTTGAAACTTCTGATATTAACGATGTTAATTATGTATCTGAGGGATTTTTAAGCAGATATAGTTTTCATTTTAAAAAGAAGTCATCTGGCTTATTTGGAAAAATATTAAAAGGTATAGCTATAGGTGTTGGAGTAGTAGCTATAGCTGCTGCTTGCGTATTTAAAGTAGGAGCAGGAGCCGCAGTACTAGCAGGAGCTTTTCTATCTGGTGCCATAACTGCAGGTAGTACTGCTATTGGAGGTATTTTAGTAGCGGCAGGTGCTACTGCTACTGGATTAGGAGCTACTTTAGGTATTGCAGGAGCCTCAGCTGTAATAGCAGCAGGTACAGGATTAGCTGTAGGAGCAACATTAGCTACTCTAGGAGTAATTTAGGAAGTACGATATGGTACTAATAGACTATTTAGTAAAAAGAAACTAGATGGTAGAAACACTAAATGTCCTAAAGGATATAAGATAGTTGAAAATGATGAATCTAGAAAATTAACTCAAACATTTAAAGATAGATTAATTATAAAAGACTCATCTAAAGTTAAAGTTTAGGCAATTTTATGTCCTGACTATGAAGTTAATCCAGCCTATTATAATCAAATATTTACTGGTAATAAGCATTTAATAGGTTTGACTATATCTCAAAGTACTAATGGACTTGTAGGTCATAGTTCTAATTATTTTACTAATAAAGGTAGACACTTCTATCTAAATAGTTATTATGATATGAATATACGTAATAGCTATAATTTGCCGATTATATCGGTACCGGATGATGTAAAGTGCGTAGGACTTAATGATTATAAATTTAGAAGTAGAGCAGGTTTAGCAGAAGAGGCTTTTAGATATGAATGTATAGGAGATGATTATAAGAGTGAGTATTCAAAAAATAACTCTAATGAAGATTCAGAAACTATTTCTAATAAAAAGATAAATACAGACATTGTAAGAGGTAGTTTCGGAGCTTATTTAGGTATAGCTTCAGATGCTAATAACTTCTCTCCAGCAGAAACTGTTAATATTTATATTCCTAATTATTCTTTAGCTAATTTACTAGATTATGTAAAAATAAGAATGGATGATAATTCTCCTTATAGTGCAATATCTGATAGAATAGCTTTTAAGGATTTAGAAACTAAATCTCTAGTTGTTGGAGAAACGAATAAAGATAATAATAAATCATTTAGTGTTTATAGAGGAGATTGTTATATATGTTAGTTTACACATCGATTAATACGAAACTTTAATTCTCCTTCTGCTCCTTATAATGATGAAATTGTTGATGAAAATACTTGGAAAGATAACTATAATCCAGAAAAGACAGAAAGCTATGAGAATATAAACTTAGGAGATGTCAATGCTATTTAGTTAGGTATGTGGGTAACCTTTAGAGTACGTTCATCATACAATTTAAATATACGTACTTTAGACAGTTCTAATGTTGATGAAAAACAAATGACAGGACACGCCAGAGGTTATTTCCCATATACTCCTATGAGTGTAGAAGGCACATATAAAATTCCAGAATCACATATTTATAATAAAGGATTTAGTAAATCTCTAAGTGATAGATGGAATAGTCTATTGCCTGATGTTCCTTATATTAAGAATTGGTTTGGAACACGTATTATGTATTCTGATATTCACATTAATGATGCATATAAAAATGGTTATAGAGTATTTAGAAAGACTAATAGTGTTGATTATACTAGAGAATATGGAGAAATAACTAAGTTAATTTCATTAAATTCTAATTTATTAATTATATTTGAACATGGAATTGCAGTTGCTCCAGTTAATTAGACAGCAGTTCAATAGGTATCAGGATAGCTTGTAGCTACTTCTAGAGTACTCCCAGAGACTCCAACTGTTATTTCTGATATGTTTGGTAGTCAATGGGCAGATAGTATTCTGAAGACTCCAGGAAAAAGAGGAGATAGTACTTAGTATGTGTATGGCGTAGATACTATAGCTAAGAAGATTTGGAAGACTGATGGAAGCTCTCTAATCTGTATTTCAGATGTTAAAGTACAAGAATTTCTAAATAATAATATCACACTTGGTGAAAGAGAGGCTACACCTACATTAGGAATTCGTAATGTAAAAACTTGTTATAATTCTTATAAAGGAGATGTAATGTTTACTTTCTATGATAACACTACTGGGTTCTAGGAGAAAGTATGGAATTTATGCTATAATGAATTGTTGGATAAATTTATTACATTCTATAGTTGGGTTCCTAGTTTTATGGAGAATATAAATAATATACCATTCTCATTTAATAGGGATACTTCTAAGTGGATAGCTAAACTAGGTACAAGTCATTCTACAAGTTCTTTTGCAGATGGTATTACTTTAACTAATGTAGTATTTGATCCTACTTTAGATAGTGAAGTTGTTTAGAATATATCGGTACCTATTAGTTATTTAACTAAGAATGGAACTTATAAAACTACCTATGGAACAGTAATGACAACAAGTTATTTTGTAGGTATATTACAATTATCTAATAGAGTAATCCCTAATTACAATGTACCATATGATATTAGTTATGAATTATGTAGAGATATTTATGGTAACTATAAAAATTTTACTATATAGAAATTAAAGTTCTATAAAGATGGTTAGGAGCATGACACATTCTCTTTAAAAGGTAACGTAGAAGATGCATTATTCCCTGACCATAATATTTCTGTATACGGTTTATATATAAATCCTAAATTACCATTATATACAAGAGATTTAATGGATAAGACTGGAGTTAAGAAAGCCTACTTAACTACTAAAGATGGTAGTGTATTTATACATAAAGATATGAGATCTAGGCTACTTTCTGAACTTTATTATAGAAATAAAAAGAACCATGCTTATGCTGATACAGATGTAAATAAATGGGAACCTAATACTAAAGAAAGTATCAACATTATAGAATAGCAACTAACTGCTAATACTGTATAGGGGGTAACTTCTGACAACTATTTGGAAAAATTTAAAGAAACAGAAGCATATAGAATTATTAATAATTTATATAACTAGTATGGTAAGTTATCAGCTTAGATAGAAGTATCTAATAATGTTTAGTTATCTAAATCTACTAATATTATGTCTATGTATTTCAAATGGAGAGAATTAGTTACTTACTCTAATAACATGTTTAAGTATAATGATAGTCCTATATAGGCTTATATAGTTCATGCACAAACTGTTACTTATTCAGAGTTAATTCATATTAATGCTCCTATATTCAAGAATCTACAAGGTAAAAGAGAAATGTTACCTAAAGATAAATAGATAAATCCTGATACTATAGTTAAACTATTAAATATCAAAGCTACTATAAAGGCTGCTATACCTAATACTGATCAATCACTAGAAGATTATTATTATAATAAGATAGCTAGTTATAATGTAGCTACTTATGAATCTACTGTTGCAGTTATCCCTAAGTGGAATATGTAGTTTTTAAGTACTGATTTCTGGAAACATGGTTAGGCTGGTTCATTTGATATAGCCGATGACATATATTCATGTTATTGGTATGGTAAATAGCATCCATTTGAATTTGAATTTATTGTAGTTAATGATCCTAGTGTCCATAAGATATTTACTAATTTGGAATTAATAGCTAATAAAGCAAAACCTGAATCTTTTCATTATGAAGTAATAGGAGAGGCTTATGATTTTGCAAAAGATAAACCAAATATGTATTTTAGACAAGAAGCTATGAAAGCTCTTTGGCAATATAATGGTTGTGATATTGAGTACAATAATGACTTCCTGAAGATTTAGACTAGACAATAGAATAAGTCAGCAGATTTACCACATAATTATTTTGCAAGAGCTAAGCATATTAATGAAGTAGAGGATAGTTATATAATGGCTTAGGTAGGAACGCATGATTATAGACATTTATCTGGAGGTGAAATTGTATATTATCCAAATAGATAGGAGTTTAGAGTTTGGAATCACGTTCCAGCTGTTGATGTTGATGATTAGACTGATACTTCAGCTTCTTCTTTTGGAGGAAGAGGTTTAATGGCTTCTAATATGCGTTATCTTGAGGATAGATGGAAAGTATAGATAAATCCTTTATTAATTACTTATAAAAATGAGTATGAAAGAAGAAATTCTACTAAGGCTTTATGCACTCCAGAAAATTCTACTTGGAAAGACGGAGCAGGTACTAGATTAGGAGACAAATTACCCCCATTACCTTTGTATAATTCTCCTATTCCAGATGTAGTAAAAGAAAGAGGTGAAATAGCAATTCCTGGATAGTCCTATTCTGTTTCAGATGGATATAATAATACTACTGAAGGAAAGGATAATGCAATGTATAATTTATATAAAGTAGATTTTGAGAATGGAATACATCCATTTGATACATCTTCTTGGTTAGACGATGTAAATATCTATAAGTATAATTTTGGAAGCGCTCAAAATAGAAAGGAAACTGATATGAGAGATAAATTTATAAAGATTAGAATTAGATATTCAGGTAAAGAACTAGCAATAATTGATTTTATAAATACTATATATCAAGTTAGTTATGCATAAAAAAATAAGACTAATATAGAAAGGCTAGGCAGGATTTCAGTTTGTATAGTAGGGATTAGTTGGAGGATTAGTCCCTACTACAGCTGGTTCTGTATTAGATTAGAATACTATAAATGCTATCAATTAGCAATAGACTAATATATGGAAAGCACAACAAGATGAATAGGCTAGAATAAGATAGTAGCAAATAAGTTAGGGTTATTAGACAGCTTCTAATGCCTTAAATCCCATCTCTTAGGGATTAACTAATTTCGGCATAATGTCCGGTAATTATACAATGGCTAATCTAGGTTAGTTAGGTAGTTCTCTTAGCAGTGGTTTCTAGTTAATGTCTAATTGGAAAAATCTATCTAATTAGGATAAGACAGCAGGAGTAGCTGGAATTGGTGGTCAAGCAGTAGATACTTTAGATAATATGTTCTTTGGTAAATAGCATGCTAAGGATTCAGGTTTAACTAAAGGATTAAATAACACTTATGATTCTATATCTAATGCTGCAATGATGTTTTCTCCCGTAGGAACTATTCTTGGAAGTGCTATGAAAGCTGGAAAGTTTATAGGAGATGGATTAACTGCATTAGGAATAGGAACTGATTAGATGACTACTACCGATAAAATATTAGATAGTAGCTTTATGAAACTTACTCCTGCAGGATTAATCAATGGTATAGGTGCAAAAAGAGCTAAGTAGTTCTCTGCTAACAAGGACACTATTGAAAAAGTTGGAAGTGATTATGCAGACTCTGTAAATACTATAGAGGATGCAGTCTCTAAAGCAGGTAAGAAATATGGCTTATTTAGTAATGGTGCTAGAAAACGAGCTAATAGACTTATTGATACTGCTAGAACTCAATAGAATATTATGACTAATATATCTGATGAATATCAAGATTAGTTAGCTAACAAATCATACTTAGCTTATACTAGATATGGATAGGATATTAATGGTGGTATACAACAATAGTATTTAAGAGCTGCTAAGCATGGTGCTATTTTATAGAGAATTAATCTAAGAAAACATAGAAAAGGTGGCCAGCTTAAAGATAAAATAAATATAGAAGTTAAGTAGGAATAGTGGCAACCTATAATTAATCTTGAGTATCCAGAAGTATCTAAATTGAAAGAAGGAGGATAGTTAGAAGAATCTAAAGAGTGGACTCCTATAATTAGTTTAGATATATAGAAGTTAGAAGAAGGTGGTAAAACTGATAAGTCTAAACAAGAACCTGAGAAGGTTGAGGAAACTAATTAGAAAAATGTTATTCCTGAAGGTGCTTTACATGCTCATAAGCATCATATGGAAAATGCAGAAGACTTAACTAAGAAAGGTATACCAGTAGTTGATAATAATGGTGAACAACAAGCTGAGATAGAAAGGGAAGAGTTAATACTTAGCTTAGAAGTAACTAAATAGTTAGAAGATTTACATAAAAGATATTAGGGATATACTAATACTTAGAAAGAGAAAGATGAATTAGCTATTGAAGCTGGAAAGTTACTTGTTTATGAAATTCTACATAATACTGAAGACAGAACTGGTTTAATTAAAGAATGTAAGAAAGGAGGTACACTAGATGGGAATAAGTGATTTATTTGTATCTTATAATTAGGTATAGGCTCCTTCTTATTTAGAGTCTCCTTAGATAGAATATACTCCAATAGGAGAAGAATTAACTAATTAGGAGAATTTAGATAGAATTTAGTCTAGAAATTAGAAAAAAGAAGGATTTGCAGGATGGAATCCTCTAGAACAAAATACTTCAGAAGACAATTCAACAAATACTTCTCATACTCCTGCAAAGGGTTCTAAGTCCTTTAATTTAGCTATGACTTCTTATTTAGCTAAACATCCTGAAGATGCTAAATATAGATAGACACTTACAGAAATAGCTGCAAAGGAATCTAATTTTAATCCTACTGTTAAAAATGCTAAGTCATCTGCTAGTGGATATTTCTAGTTTATAAATAGTACAAGAAAACAATATGCACCACATTTAACTAAAGAACAATTCTTAAATAATCCAGAGGAATAGATTTCTGCTGCGGTTAAGTTACTTAAAGCTAATAGAAATATATCTAGTAAATTCGCTAATTTAAGGGGTCTTAGTTAGTTACAAATTGATTATGGAATGTGGTTTAGTCCGGCAGCTTTAAGTCAATATCTTAAAACTGGTAAATCTAATTTTAAAGATCCACAAGGAACTAGTTTAATGACAGTATTAAATAAAATGGCTTAATGGATAAGAAAAGAATAATTATAGGAGACAAACAATATACTGTAGAAGTAGCTAAAACTGAAGAAGATAGAAAGAAAGGACTTCAAGATAGAGAATAGTTAGCACCTGATGAAGGAATGCTATTTGTTTGGTCTGAATAGTAGCCAGTTATAGAGATGTGGATGAAAAATACTAAAATTCCACTTGACTAGATAGCTATTAATGATGACGATGAAGTAACTACAGTATATAAAGCTTAGCCTGAAGATGAGACATTACATCCATTTCCTAATGCTAAATATATACTTGAAGTAAACTAGAATTCAGGTATAGAAGAGGGAGATGATTTTGAGTTTGACGAATCTGATGATCCTAATAAATATGTAATGAAAGTACTTGCTCCAGATGGTTCAACTCAAATGAATCTGTAGGGAGGAGAACGTATATTTAGTAGAATTTCTACAAAATAGATGATTACTTGGGCTAAAAAAGCAGAAGCTAATAAAGATAATAAGGAGTTATTTAATAAGTATTGTAAGAGACTTGGTAAGAGAATGTTTAAAGAATTATACGCTCAAGACCATAGAGAACCGGAATATGTGAATGCTCCTGAATCTAAGAAAGATTAGAACGATAAAAAATAAATAATTATATAAGTCATCAAAATTATTTGCATTTTAGATAATTAATATGTACTATTGAAATACATAATATTATTAGATAATTAACTAGTTAATTAACAAATTAAATTTAAACACATGCAATTTATTAAGAAGTTTCAAGAAGGTGGAGCTGCTCCAGCACCAGAGGCTGCTGCTCCACAGTAGGGTGGTGAAGACCCAACAGCTATGTTGATGCAAGGTGCTCAGCAAGCAGTACAAAATCAAGATTGTCAAATCGCTATTTAGGTATGTCAAATGGTACTCGAAATGCTTGGTGGAGGTGGTGCCCCAGCAGAAGCAGGTGGACCTGAAGCAGGTGGTGCTCCACAATCAGAACCTGTTTATCGTAGAGGTGGACGTCTTGTAAGAAGAATTTAGAAGTAATTAATTTTAAACGTAGGGATATATCTAGATACTCATTTAGGTATATCCCTAATTTTATAATATGGCAGAATAGACTAAAAAATCGAAATATAATTTTGGAGGTCACGAATTAGATGCTAAATTATATCTCTAGAATATAAGAGATAACGCAGAAACATTTCTTAATTCTAAAACAGATTGGACTCCAGAACAAAAAGAAGAATGGAAGCATGCGTATACTAATTTTACTAATGCTTTATAGGAAGATATTAATAATGGAGGCGGAAGATTCAGTACTGATGAATTCGGAACTATAACAGATACTAAAGGAGAATTTTCTAATACAGATTCTGATAATTACTACTATAATAGTAAAGGTCAGCAAATTAGTTAGGAGGATTATGATACCTTAAAAAAGAGAAAGCAAGGTAAGTATTAGACTTTTGAAGCTAATAGACAATTTGCTTCCTATGCTAATTAGATAGGTAAAGGATTGAGAGAAGCCTTAGCTGCTAAAAATAAAACTTCTGACGATACAAATGGATTTGATTATGCTAAGAACGGATTTGATGCTTATTGGCAAAAGAAATATAATCCAGCAGGAACAGCTAATGACCTCCAACCTTATTGGAATAAAGACAAAGAAGGAGAATATACTAATAGAGTAGCTGAAACTATAGCAGACTTAGATGATTATATGTCTAAGTAGGAAATGAATGATGATGTTAAAGCTGCTTATACTAATTATAGAAATATCTTAGGACAATATAATCCAAGTGATAAGAATTTTAATTTAGATACTTGGAAAAATAACATGATACTTGCTGCTAGTAGAGCAGGTATTAGTGGATGGAATAATGGATATTTTAATATTGGTTCTCAAAGTACTACATCTACAGAAAACAAAAAGCCTGAAGCTTTTGATATAAATAATGACTAGGCAGTTATTGATAAATATAAATTAGCAGACTAGATTGCTGCACATCCTGAGTAGAGAGAGCATCTTCTTGATTTAGCTAGAAGACAATATAATCAGGAATCTTAGAATATGACTGATGAGTACAATGCAGCTGTTAAATAGGAACAAGAAATTGCTAATAATAAAATATGGCAGTAGTATTTAGCTAATGAAGGTAAAAGTTATGCTAATGTAAGTAAAAGAAACTTTGGTACTGAAGTCTTTGGTAACGGTTGGCAGAACGGAAATACTGATTTTGAGTATACTAGTGGAACTAGTCAAGAGGCAATGAGACGTTTATAGAATGCTTTTAAAACTGGAAATAGAAAAGGAGATTTTCTTAGAACCTCTATTAATATGACAGTTAATGGAGGTAAATAGAAGATTTCTAATCTAGGTGAAGCACTTGCTTATTACAAACCATTACTTGATAAAACACAAGGTGGTTGGGATTAGTTTGAAAAAGTATAGGATGCTGCAGGTAATGAGATATATAAATTAAAAGGTTCTGAAAATGCAAAAGGACAACCTCTTTATATATGGTTCAAAAATGGAAAAGCACATGCTTATAGAGACGATCCATATTCTGTGAGAAAGGCTTAGATTATCTCAAGAGCTTAGTTAGGTATGAAATTACAAACTAGAGCTGAAAAAGAGGCTGCAAAAGAAAAGGAAAATAAAAAGGCTCTTAGTAATCCAAATACACCGGAAGATAAAAAGAGACAAATAGCAAGTTAGAGAAAACCTGGAGATACTGAATTTACTGCTACGGATATAGCTAGAATATCTGCAGCCGGAATGGATGTAGCTTCTGCTTTATCAGCATTTGTTCCAGTGTATGGTACTGCCATAAGTGCAGGCACAGGTTTAATTTCTTCTTTAACTAATTTTGGTGCAGATATGTCTGATAAATCTGTATCTGCAGGAGATATGTGGAAAAATCTTGGAACTAATATTGCTATGGATGCCGTAGGATTAGTTCCCGGTTTTGGAACTTCTGGAAAAGCAGGTAAAATAACTAAAACTTTAATTAAATATGTACCTAAGATAGTAACTGCCCTATCTGCAGCTAATGCTTTATCTCCCGAATCTAGAGAATCTTGGGCTAAATTAGCTAGTAAAGAATCTCTTACAGTTAAAGATTGGCAAAATATTGCAGCAGGTTGTTCTGCTTTAGCAGGAGTTTCCAGAGGTGCAGTTGGACATTTTAATGCTCACACGATGGCTAAGGGTACTAAAACTAAAGACTTTAATATAACTGCTTCTGATGGCAAATAGTATAAGGTAACTGCAGAGTAGTTAGAGACTTTAAAGAAATAGAAATCGTTAGAAGATATAAATAAAGAATTCAAGAAGATACATCCTGATGCTGAATTAGGTAGTTTCTTTAGAAATGGTAAATGGTAGTAGTTAAGACATTTACACTTTAATAATCCTCAAGTTAAATCAGTTTATGATTTTAGTCAATTAAACAATTAGGGTACATTTAGTAACTCTAATATATGGAAAGTAGCTAGAGAAAATAATCTACGTGGTATTAGTTTAGATGTAAAAAATCCATATAAGAACTCGTTACTTAAATAGCCAACACCTAGTAGTTCTACTAAAAAGAAATATGAGAAACCTAGAGCAACTGCAAAATCTAAATAGTAGGTAACTAATTCACCGCTAAATAATAGTCCTGAACGATACAATTATGTTCGTAAAAGTGTACAATCTAATACTGGTGATGAAGTAAAAACTTGGAGAGACATATTTACTAAGAATCATTTTTATTTTAAAGAGGGTGGTTCTATTCAGAAATTAGCTAGTGGTAATAGTATAAATGGTAATCCTTGGTTTTCTACTTTAGAAGGTAAAAAGGTAAGTAATCCTGATACGGATTTCCCTGCATCTATAGATATGTCAAAATTAGTATCAATTGATGGAAAAACTGGTAATATTATAGATGCTACTATATCTAATACTCCAGGAACAGTAGATACTCGATATCAAGCAGCTGCTGGAAATACATTAGAAAATACAAGAGCTATAGAATCACATCCTTATTATTAGTGGTTTGATACCCAATTATATAATAATCATAAAATCACTCCGGTGGGTACAGCTTGGTAGGATGCAGCTGACTTAAATATTCCAAAAGGATCTAAAGCATCCTTTAAAGACGAAAATGGAAATTATAGAACATCTTGGACTAATACTAATAATGATATTTATGGAAATCCAGGACAAACATATAATACTGATGAAGCTTATACTCATGGGGTAAGATATGATGGTATTAATGGTGCTAGACATAGTGTTTTCCTAAATAGAGGAACACGTTATTTTTATAAAGATACAGAGGGAAATAAATAGTATGTAAATTTGTCGGATGCAGATAAAAAGAATTATTCTATATCAAAAGAACCAGTATGGTCTGGATGGAGTAATGACAAACATACTTGGTGGGATGATTATGAAATTACTGGAGCTAATTCACAAGTAAACCCTGCTGAAAATAATAAACCTAAATAGTCTAGTAACTTTAGTCTAAAAGACGTTATAAATAAGATGGATGTTACTGATAAATGGGGTATTCCTAGAGCTATGTATGCTGATATAACTAATAGAAAGGTTACAGATATGTTAAAGAAATAGCCTTTATTATTAGATCCACAAGAAGACCATCGTTATATTCAATCTGATTTAGATGCAGAAATGAATGGTCAATAGGCTGCAGCTTAGTTAGCTAGAACAGCTAGTCATCCTATTACATCTGATGGAAATTTACAATCTATGCTCTAGTTAGAAGCAGCAGCTAAAGGCAATGAAGCTATTACTGCAGGACGTCAATAGAGTAATTAGAGATTAAGAGAAATGCAGGAATAGGCTTGGTAGCAAGAAGTAGTTAATCATACAAGTAGACATAATGTTGCTATGTAGAATAGATAGTCTATCTATAATACTGCTAATGAAAATAAAGCTTTAGAAGCAGCATACCTTAATTAGAAATTTACTGTTTGGGATACTCTAGCTTAGGAGAAAGAATTTAAAGCAAAGTCTGATTATGAGCAAATGAGAGCAAGAGCAGATTAGTTTGCACAAGGAGATATAAATAATGCTATTAAATATGGTCTTTCTAATTATGCTGATAAATATGGTTTAACTCCTGAAGACGTTTCTTTATGGAATAAGGTATATACTGACGGTACAGTTAAATTAAGTGATATTTAGAAAGATCCTATTAAATTAAGATAGTGGAATAAGGTATTATCAGCTACTAGATAGATTCAATAGGATTTATTAGGAGAATATTACGGTATTCCTAAATCTAAGTATTGGACTATCAGACAATCTACTCCTTCATATAGTTACAGTACTGAAGTTAAGAAAGCAAAAAAAGGTGCTAAACTAAATTTACGTAAAGTAAGAGAAGCAGCAAAAGGAGAAAAACTTGCAGCAGCATAGTTAAAAGCCTAGACTGCAGATGCTGATAGATTCTATAAAACTACTAAAGACCATATAGATAGAATGTATGATGCTATAAATAGACTAACTAATTATAGTAGTACTAAGAAAAAACGTAAAAAGAAATCTTAATGCCAAGCTAGCAAGATACAGTACATTCTTATAGACCTACTTTACCAGTTACTTATTAGTATCATTTAAAACCTGGAGAATCTTTTTATAAAGATAGAAATGGAAAAGTTACTATTGTCCGCTCTAGAAACGAACAAGTTAGCAAAGATACTAGAAATAATTGGCAAAAGAAATAGGACAGTAAGAATGCTCCAAATATAAGAAAATAGAAGTAGATGACCTAGGCAGAACATAAAACTGCCTAGGTTGCTTCTAATATTTTAGATAGAGCAAGACCTTCTAAATTAGTAACTGCAGTTATTAGAGGTTAGAAACCTATGGACTATATAGATAATGGAAATGAGGGCACTGGTAACGAAATTGTAAACACAGGATTTGACATACTTAGTACTTTTGGCACGAATGCATTATTTAATATGTCAAAGTTTCCAAAGTTAAATCAAATAAATTTACTTACTAAAACAACAGAAGAATCTTCTGATTTGGGATTATTTAACTAGGGAAGACTTGCTTTAATGCGTAGATATAGACAGAATCCTATTTGGGAAAATAATGCAAGAGCTGCAGGATTAACTGATTAGGAAATAGAAACTTTCAGGAACTATGCAAATGGTTTATTATCTACTAAACAATCTTCTGAGCCAAAGGTACCAAGTTTATAGGTTTTATAGGATACTAATTCGTACAGTAGTTATAGTAATATTGCAAGAAATCCTGATGGCTCTATTAAAAGAGAACTTGTTTTAGGAACCGGTCCAAATTCTCCTAAATATACTGGTGTACATGAAGGAGGTCATATGAGCACCATGAATTATAATCCTGCAAATGAGAGAGTTGCATTCAAGTAGTTAATGTCTAATAAAGAAGCTAAAACTGCAATAGATAAGTTAATGCAAAATGCAAATAATCTTGCTGATTAGCTAGAAGTTGACCCTTAGAAAATAGTCAATATAAGAAGAATATTAATAAAAAGGGGTATGACACCGGAACAAGCTGACTAGACTATACTAAAACAAATAAAATATTTGAAAGAGGGTTAGGAAACTAGATCTAGGGGCTTGGCAGCTTAGGAGTGGATGTAGGATAATCATAGTGTAGAAGTTCCATAGACTGTAGATAATGGAGTCAATTTTTTTACTGATAAATCTTTAAGAAACGTATGGAGAGGAATAGCATCAACAATTCCAATAACATAGGGTTATTCACAAATGATGTAGAACAATACCTAGGAAAAGTAGACAAAATAATTTTTACACAAGTAGATTGTTTATATGGTTTACTAGATTCTAATTTTAAAATGAAAACTCTAACTATAACTAAAAATATAGACAAAATTCTAGAACAATGTACTAATTTTCCAGGTTCTACTAATTATATAAATGCTGATTTATACAAAAATAATAGATTAATAGGAAATATAATGATTGATAAATTACCAGAAATATGATATTTAAGTTTGACTAGGGAGGGGCTACTCCTCCCTATGTTGCTTATTAGCCAGTTATAGTGTCTGATAAGCGGACGACTGCTACCTAGGAAGAAGCTGCAGCTGCTAAAGTAGCTAGTGATGCTGATAAGGGTAAATTAACTAGTAAGGATTTATATACTATGCTTAAAGAAAAGCTTAAGGGTCTACCTAGTGATGTAGATGTAGCTATGTGGAAACTTCAATCTGTTGAAGAATCTCTCAATTTAGATTTTTTTCATGATTTTACATCTAATATAGAGAATAGATATTTAAATGCTTTACAAACTATGAATCAACTTTCATTTAGTAGAGAATAGTATGATAAAGCTTTAGATAATGTAAAATCTAATGGAGGACTTAATGAAGCTGCTATAAATTAGTATGGTCAAGTATATATGACTAATGGCAAAGATTATAAGTTAATGTCTCCTGAAGAAGCTAAATAGTCCGGATGGAAACAAATGACTAATTAGGATTTACTTTATTTAAGAGCTAATGATCCTAATTTATCAGGAAAAGATGAGATTTTAAATGTAGTTAATAATGGTATAGGAATTAGTCAAGTAACTAAAATGATACAAGATAGTATTGGAAATTTAGGTACTAATAGTAATTCAGAAACTGCTTATGCTACAACTCAATAGGGTTAGCTTATACAAGGACTTAATGATTTTATTAAAGCAGCCCAAGAAACCGGGCAATATGATGCTTCTATAGAAGATTTATATAAAGCACAAATAATTAATAAAACATAGGCTTAGTAGGCTTAGTAGGCTATTGCTTATATATATAAAACATTACCATAGAATGCTAAATCTTTATTAAAGACTAGAACTGAAGGTGGAACTGATAAAGAAGCTTTAAACTTAATTAGCACATTAGTATTATCTAAAACCAGTGAAGATAGATCCTTTACTGTAGATTTAGAAGGTGGTCCTACTAAAAAATCTATGTCAAAAGATGCTAATGCTGGAAGTAAAGATGATATGAAAACTTCCCTTCCTTTATAGATTATGTAGGATATAGGTGAGTCGGATGTAGCTCCTATAACTATTGATAAGGGTGATGGAATACAAATGTCTGTATATGGCTCATTCTTCTCTGCTGTAACTGATAAAAAAGGAGATACTATTACTAATACTTCTTTGCAAAATATGTTAGCTCAATCTGGTTTACAAGATATAGTTAAGAATGTTAGAAATATAACATTTGGAGATTAGAAACTTACCCCTGAGTAGTTATCTAAAATTACATATAATAATACTGGTGTAGTTAGAGCTGAACTTCCAGTAAATGAAGATGGTACAGTAAAGCTAAGTGTTCTTGATGACTTTAATGCAGCTATGAATGAAATTAAAGGACTTGGAAATGCATCTAGAGAACAAGTAGAAGCTATTAAGGCAAAGTATCATCTTGATTAGTATCTTAAAGATGATGGTACTCCAAATCCTAAACACACTGCTCCATTTATTCTTACTGAAGGTTATACTACAGAGAAAAATGGTATTGAAGATACTGAGTATGTTAAACATATCAAAAATCCTACTGATGACTAGATACAATTAATTAAAGATTCTCTTACTGTGGGCACCGGTAAAGATGCTAAAGTTCCAGATATAGATACTTTTGATTGGTATAATCCGTTTGATTGGTTTGGTACTGAAAATATCTATAAAGCAACTATATATATTCCAATATCTAATAATGTAGGTGCTGCTGTTAGAGGAGGTAATTAGAACTTAGATTATAATGAAGCTCTTAAATATGAAATGAAATATAGGAACTTCTAGAAAATGAATGATGCAAAAACTACAAGCGCTGACGTATTATGAACGATTGGTTAGTAGCAAACATAAATAATCCCGATTTTACAGTTTCTGACTTTAAAAATATCGCGGATATGGGTATAGATAATACACAGTTTTTAAAGAAAGATTAGTATTTAAAGTCAGATTTTATTAAAAATAATCCTGCTTTTAAAGGAAATGATGGAAACTTTGATTAGAAGAAATTTGATAAATATTATGATTAGAGACTTTAGGATTTCTAGTAGTTTAAAAATGATAAAACTCCTGCGGGATTAGAACTTAGTGTGTTTGATACATTAAGAACTCCTAATGATAAGGTTAGAAGTAATGGTTTAAAGATTGGTAGAGGATATAATCCTGATAGATAGAAAATTGGTATTGAAGGAGTAAATGTTTGGAGTAAACCTGAACGTAGTAGGTCAGAATTGGCTCAAACATAGAAAATATTTAATTCTGAAACTGGTAAATTCGAAAATTGGACACCAAATGATAATGCGTTATTTAATGGTAAATCTGATTTTGGTTTGAGTTGGTTAAAATCCTTGTTTTCAGACCCATTAGTATTGGCTCAATACGAAGAAGACACTATAGACAAAGATGGTACCAAACATAAGAAAGGAGACTATAAATTAAATGAGGAAGGTACATATTATTATGAAACTTTAGGAGGTAGAAGTCCTATTGGCAAACAAGTATTATCTTCTTTAGATACTCTTACTGTAGATGGCACTAAATTAAATAAATATGATTTCTTTGATTCTGATGATATTGAAAAATCTGTAGGAGGAGTAATTGCTAAGAATGTAGCTACTCTTATACCTATGTTTGTAGGAGGTCCAATTGGAACTGTTTATTCTACTGCTCTTATAGCTAGAGAAATGGCTAAGTCATTACCTATGTTATATGGGATGACAACTGCTTTATTTAGTGATTCAGAAACTCCTAAATGGATGAATACCATAGCTGCTATGGGAGATAAATTTACCACTGGAACTTCTGACTATGCTAAAGAGCATACCTTTAGTATTGAAAATTTTGGTAATCTTATTTCTGATGTAGCCTTATAGTGGGGTTAGCAAAAAGGCATTGCTTAGGCTATTAATAAACTAAAAGGTAGCAAAAATTATATAGAAGAAGCTATGGAAGATGCAGCCAAATTATACAAGGCTAAAGCTTCTTCTATGCCTATGTAGGCATTATCTTAGACTGGTAATTGGCAAGATAGTGTTTTAGGAGCTGCTTGTATTAAAAAGTACTTACCAGCAGCAGAGAAAGCTATGAAAGAGTCTACTTAGCTAGGACGTGATGCTTCATTAGCTTATATGGCTATCGTATCTAATTCTGATGTGTATGGAGACGCTCTACAACATGGAGCTTCTAAATAGGATGCAGCTGCTATAGCTTTGGGTAGTACTCTAGGTATGTATGCTGTAGACAAATATGCACATCTTGGAGAGTTGTTCTTTGATGATGCTACAGAAGATAGTGTGAAAGCAGCTAGGAATGCTATTAAAAATGAATTATTAGGAGAAGTAGACGAGAAAGGTGCTAGAAAAGGGGGCTTAAAAGCTATATTTGATCAAATAAGTGCTTCTAATGATACTCCAGCTAATAAAGCAGTATAGAAAATACATGCAGCATTAAATAAGACTAAATCTTTTTTAGGCAACTATGCAGATGATTTAAAATATCATACTACAGGATTTTTTGGAAAGGCTGTAGGTGAAGGTTTAGAAGAAGTAGGTGAAGAATTAGTTACAGATACTGCTAAATCTATATATTAGTTAGCAGGATTTTTAGGAGCAGATACTTCAACTGCTGATGTAGGAGCTTGGGATAATGCATTAGAAAGATACTCTATGTCATTTTTAGGAGGTGCTCTTGGTGGAGGTATATTCTATGCTAAAGAAGCTTTTAACGGTGCTTCCTACAAAAGAGATAAATCTAATGAAGAATTAGCTACTTTAATTAGAAATGGGCATATAGGAGAATTACGTGATGAAGTAGAAAAATTACGTAAGAAAGGAAAATTAGGAAGTACTAAATTATCGGCTAGTGATTATGAAACTACTTCTAAAGGAGAAAATGTTTGGTTAACTACTAACAATGAAAAGGATTCTTAGAATTAGAAAATTGCAGACTTAATTAATGATAAAATTACAGCCATTGATACTGTAATAAATAATAATCAAGTTGGTTTAACTGATGATTAGTTATTTAATACAATGGTATTAGGAGAACAAAGATATTAGATGTATAAAGATATTGCTCCTATAACTAATTATTATGAAGATTTTAATGAAGTCTTATCTAATTTAATTAAAGCTGAATTAGATTATAGAACCGCTTCTAAAACACTAGATGGTTCTACAGAACTTACTGATTCTAATAAAATTACTGACTAGAAATTAAGAGCATTAACTCCTGAATAGCAACAAAATAGAAATAATGCGCTTGCTGTATTACAGTAGAAAGTAGAGAAAGCTAGACAAGCTAAAGATGAATTTTTATCAGGAGACACTTCTCTTGATTATACTCGTAAACTAAATTTTGCTCTAGACCCTAATTTACATAGTCCGTTTATGGATATAGATGCCGATTAGACTAAGGAAGCAATAACTAAGTCTTGGGATAGATTTAAATAGATTGAAAAAGTTATCAATCCTGAGTTACATAATTTGACAGATAATGCTCCTCAGTTTAAACAATGGCATTAGAAATTTCAGCAAATAGTTAGTTAGTTAGATTCTAAAGATTTAATATCTAGCTATGCTAATTATGATACTAAGTTAGATACAGAATCAGATGACGAATATAATGCTCGAAATAGTAAACTAGTAGACCCTGTAACTGGGGTAGAAGAATCTGATTAGGATTTTATTAATCGTAAGAATAATAGAACACGTCAAATTGAAGCTCTTAATGATTAGAAAGATGCTGAGTGGGTTAATAATATAATGTAGTAGTTAGCTGTAGTAGGTAATTAGTTAGATCCAATAGCAGCAGGAACATTAAAGAAACTTATTCCTAAGAGAATCAAAGATGTATTAGCTAGAAAAATATAGTTAGCACCATTAAGTAATGAAGTTAAGAGTATTTTGGGTAATCTTAATACGGATTTAAGTAATACTAAGGAAGTATTAGATACTATTAAGAATAGTGCTTTAGCTAAAACTAAGAGTTTAGTTAAATAGAAAGCAGCAAGTATTCCTAAGGTGTATACAAATTTTAAAGGAGAAGAGTTAAATCCTGAAGATTTATTTATGATTGATGGAGAATTTGATATGACTATTTAGGAATTAATAGATAATCCTTCTTAGTTATATGATATTGATGATGTTCAAAAATAGGATATTATCAGTAAATTGCAAACTATTACTGACCCAGAATTATAGAACTAGATATAGAATACTATAGCTAATATAAATGATCCTTAGGCTACTATATAGAATCTTAATTAGATATGGAAGTCTGCTCCTAAATATAAGAATATAATAGAAAATTTATTATCTTTATATGAATTTAAAATATCTAAGGAATAGTCTGATAAAGTAGTTAATAATCTTACTGATTTAGCAAGTGTAATTAGTCCTGATACTAGTATACCTTCATTAGTAAATGATGATATTGGAATATAGGATTAGTTAGATTCAGATGTTGAATCATATGTTTAGACATTAATTCAAAGTGTAAATAACGAAGTAAATTCTCTAGTTGCAGATGTAGGTAATAATGCTATAGTTAAATTACATAACTCTATATAGAGTACTATTAAGAATCCAGTAATTGAATTGGTTAAATCCCTTGCAGGAAAAGTTCTTGATAAAACTCAAATGCCTGATGTTATTGATACTTTAACTAAATTAGACACTAATTTTGATGAAGTTGAAAATATTGGAGAATTAGTACTTGATGGTGAGCAAATGAAAACTCTTTAGAATACTAGAGATGCGTTGGCTATGGTAGCTACATATTTATATGCAGCTTCTAGTACTCCTACAGGTAATAATGTTATAGGACATAACAAAGTAATGAATGAGTATGCTAAAAAACATAGTGACACTATTCAAAACTGGGAAGAACTTCCTGAAATCGATAATGATTATGCAACTATATATCAAGAACAACTTAATTAGTTTATAAAGACTCTCGATGCTTGGATTGATTTATCTAATAATAATGACATAAATAAAAGAAGACAATTTGAGGAGACTGACAAAGCCCTAACTAGAAGTTTTAATGGTTTATGGCAAGCTAATAAACAACATTTTGTTATTGATGTAAAAGATAAACATTATAACTTGTTAGATGGCAGTTTAGATGATAATGTTCCAGATGTTTCTCTATTTAATTATGAAAAGGCTTTTTATGGTAATTTTTAGAAAGCCTTATAGGAATCAGGAATGTCTGTTTCTGAGTTTTTAAAAGAATCTAATATTCTTGATAAATTAATTAGTTTTAATTAGTTAGGAGATTAGAGAAATACTCGATTAAATCCTAAAATGTAGTATGGAGATATGTCAGAATATGACAAACTCCAATATTTAGCAACTATACTATCACTTAATCCAGTTGATTTTTATAACTTTTTAAAAACTTCAGTAGGATAGAACACTGATAAAGCACCTATAGCTAGTTAGGAGTATGCTTCAAAAGTAGCTATTGCTTAGACTACTTAGACTTATAGAGATATAATGAAATATGCTTTTGACAAGTCCGGAAGTAATCTGTATAATGCTAATAATACCGTAATTATTACTGGTGATGCCGGTAGTGGAAAAACTTCTGTAGTAGGTAAATCTGTTATTGATTTTTTGGGACCTGAGACTAAAGTATTATGTGTAGGACCAACTTCTACATAGGCTTAGGGATTAGTTACTTCATTTGGAAGAGGAAAGTCAATGGATATTGAATCCTTGATGAGAAAACTTTTAGGAGATACAGTTTGGGCAGATTTAAAATCTGATTTAAATATAGAGTATAAGCCAAGTAAAAATTAGTTAGAGAAAGATTCTGAATATTTTAGTTATTCTGCAGGTGATTTTGCTTAGACTAGACTTAAAAAAGACTTTACGTTTAATTAGTTAGATGAGATTCCAAATATATTAGCTATAGATGAAGCTACTCATATTCCAGCTCCAGTACTCCAAGTTTTAGATACTTATATGTAGAAAAATGGAGGAACTTTAATGTTACTTGGAGATGAAAAATAGAAAGGATATTATAATAAAAATAATGCCATAGGTAATATGAGACCTGTGGATTTATTTGCTTCTAGAACTCCTGAATTAAGTGTATCTTTACGTGATAATAACATTTAGAAGCAGGCTAATTTGAATAGTGTAAAGACTATCTTGTCTTAGGCTATTACAAATATGTATGAATTGTCAGAATCTGATTTATCATCATACTGGAAAACTATTAATCCTTTACTTTCTAAATTGAACTTTAGAGTTTATAATTAGGATACTTTAGCAGGAGATTTAATTACTAAAACTTTATCAAATGATACTATTAATAAATTAAAAACTTCTACCAATGTGGGATTCATCGGAGATACATCTAGCGCAGCATATTAGGCTATGAAACAAGCAGGTATAAATCCTACTGTATTATCTAAAGATTAGATGTAGGGTTAGGAGTTTGAATATGTAGTAATTGATCAACCATTTACTAAACCTGATGCAGATTTCCATATTAGAGACTTTTTACAGGATTTATATACTTTAATGAGTCGTGGTAAAACTGCTTCTATTTTTATTGATAATGGATTAAGTAATATTATAGGAAATAATACCCAAGATGATTATACTGCTAAGGCTCCTAGTCTTAAAGATAAGATTAATGGAAAGAGTACAATAGAATAGCTTAAAGAAAGAAAACTTGATATTCTTAATTAGTTGGATTTATCTCCTATTGAAGGAGTTGTTTCTCAACAAAATAATTAGTAGAATAATCAATCTACTTAGCAAGCTATGAATCCTACAGACTTTAAAGCACCTGAATCTTTAAACATAGATAAAGATACTGAAGAAGAAATTAATCAGTTAATTGATTCTGAAGAAGAGACTAAAGATTCACATGAAATTGAGGATTCAATAAAAAGTGAATTTACAGTAATGTCTTGGGGAGATTGTACTTTAGTTGGAGCTAAAGCTATAGAAGAAACTCATAAAGGTAAAAATGGTAAAGAGTATAAAGGAAATGCATGGTATTTTGGACCAGATTAGAATGGAGAATTACGTAATATATCAGCTTTAACAGACTAGAAATCAGTTTTCTGGTATAAAGACAAGCAGGCTCTAGAAAAATAGTTATATTAGGTAAAATCTGCTCTGATTTTTAATCATAGTTATGATGAAACTGTTTTAGGTACACATACTAGGGTAATGCCAACCTGTATAACTAATAACTTTAGTAAGGCTGATTGGGACGCTGGTACTTATGAATTAGAGATTCGTTCTGTTGAAGGGGAAATTTAGCCTTCTTTTAAGCCTATGCCGGAAGTAGGTATGACTTATAAAGGAAATAAGTATGTAGCTAATATTATATTTAAGGTTAAAAATAAAAAAGGACAAATATGTAAATTTGACTTAGCAGGTATTAATAACCCTGAAACTTTAACTAGCAATTTAAGTAAAATAAAAGACAGAATTAGTCAAGAACTTTCTGATCCAACTATTTCTGATGAAAGAAAATCTAAATTACAGAATATTCTTAATACAATTGAAAATAGGTCTTAGAAATGGGCTAATTTATTTGATTCTTGGATAAATAAGTATAATAAAGATGGTAGTTTTTCTATAGATATAAGTAAAGCAATAGTTAGATAGAAACATACTTGGTTTACTAAGAGAACTGGACCTGAAATAAGACTAGGAGGTAGAATTGATCCTAATGCTGTTGATAATATTAATGATTTTAATAATATGAAGGATAGAAATCCTGGATTTGTATTTTCAGAAGTATATACTTATGCAGCTAAAGATCCTACCCTATTGAATATTGACCCTTCTTTAAAAGGAAAAGCAGTAGTATTTGTTTCTTCTGATACTTTATTAAAACCAGAGGATTTAGTTAAATAGTACATAAACCAAATTCAAGATCCAGAGCATAATCAGCCTATAGTCAGAATGATTAGACTCCATAATTATGGTATGACATTTAGTCAAATGACAAGCAATGCATTCTGTAATAAAATTTAGGGAGGTGATGATACTCGACTTCCTTATAGAGCTAATTATCATGGAATTTAGATGTTTGTTTCCTTATGGAACTGGAGAGCTGCTTTAAGTAAATTTAATGAAGCTTTAAATAATTGGATGTAGGAAAATTAGTATGATGCTAAGAAACTAGATACATTAATTAAAGCGCAAAATTATTTATTTAATAATAAATAGGTAGATGTAGACACATATTTAACTGGTAAAAAATTAACTAGAGCTGACTTAAATAATTTAGAAAAGTTTAACTAGGAAGTATGTAAAGATATACCTACTTTTAGATTAGGTTACTCGAGTAAACATGACTTTCATGTTTAGAGATTTAAAGTTGCTGGCAGTCAGACTTATAGAAATAAATCTGAAGCTAATTTAATAGTTGTAACTCCTAATAAAGCTAAGTAGTTCTATTAGTTAAGTAATAGAATATTAGGTGCTATTTGTCCTTCACCTTATGTTGACACTTTAGGTCTTTAGTTATTACATCCTGGTGCTTAGAATCCTGATGGAACTAGAGAACCAGATACTCCTTGGGGAGAAAATGAGTTTATTGATATAAATAGTGCAGATCATTAGAGAACTCTTTCAGGTTTATTTACATCTGATTTAAGAATAGTAGAAACTAAAAAGGATAAATCTAAAATAGACATTATATATAAACAAGGCGAGTAGTGGTCTGCAATTCCTAGATATTTAAATAATATTCTTAGAACTGTTACATTCTATTAGTATAACCCTGATTAGCTTTCTGGTAACTATTCAGAATCTGCTAAGGTATCTTGGGATGATAATGGAACAAAGAAAACAATAAGTACTTAGATAGGAGATTTATTTGGCGATGGAGGATTGTTAAAAACAAGAAATGATACTAAAGCTAAACCAGAAGAACATCCTGATAGAAGTCTTGCAGATATGTTTGATTTAATGTTCCATGGGACTACTGATGATATTCATAGAAAATATGATAAGAATAACCCATTAATGAGAGCAGATGATGCCAGATTCCCTTATGGTTTCTTTATTAACCCTGATATATCTAGAACTAAAGAAAGTGCTAGTTCTACTGATATAATTAGTATTAAAGCAGGAAAAGAAACCGTATTTTATCCTATTAAAACTTCTGATGAATTATTTACTTCAGACAATGATTTAAGGGCAGCAGGAATTGATTTATCTATTGATGAACTATTAAATAATACAGTAAGCCCAACTAATTCTACAAATACTTAGACTAGCACTGCTTCAGCAACTACTTAGTCTAAAGTGATTCCATTAGAATAGAGAATGCCTATAGCTGCAGAGGTTCTTAAGTAGGTTAATGACTCAGGTTTTAGCTTTGACGAAGATACCTTAGAGGAGGCTATTGATAAACTAAATGAAATTACTAGAGATTAGATAATAGATGTATTTAAAGCTGTTGGTTAGGACTAGGCTTTAGAATTACCTGTAAATTACACTTATTAGAAAACTGGAGATGTTAAGAAATAGACTTTAAAGGATATAATTAGCTCTTAGGTTCAAGGTGATTTTAATTTAAAAACTAAGAGTGTTAATGGAGAATCCAAATTAATAGTAGAAAACAACGGAACTGAGTATGAATTAGATACTGAAACCTGGATTCTTAAAGGTAATTAGGTATAGAAAGCTAACAATAAATTGGATGAGTTAATTAACTTTAACGGTAAGGAAGTAAAGAAATCAGCAGCTCTTAATTAGCTATTAAATAGTTAGGAATTTAAAAATAAACTTGACGATACTAGTACTCTAGATGAGTTTATATAGGAATTAAATACTCTTATAAATAATGCCGAAACTCTTAATGAGGATTAGATTTCTGAGGCATTACATAAATTAAAAGATGACCTTAATTATATAGATATAACTGGATTAATAGAAGAGAATTATCCAGAATTATATAAAATATTTGAATGCTAATGGCAGTATGTAACTTGCTAAATACCTATAGTCCAGCAGATATAGGTAGAGCCTTAATGACTTATTCGCGTGACGAAAATGCTGATAAATTTATTGATAGATTTATAAATAAATAGGGAATACCTAAAACGACTAGATATAAATTAGATTCGTTAGATTCTGAAGATACTATTTAGAAATCCATTCAAGGATTTAATAAATCTATGGATGATGCAATAACAGCGCTAACTTCTAGAAAACCAGATTTGCTTCCTAAATTTAATGAATTAAGAAGTAAAGTATTAGAAACCCTTCATGTAGACTTAGACGAACACTCGTCTGGGTCTACTCCAGAAGGAGATAGTTCTATTGAAGCTAAGACTACTTTTGAAATATTAGATAATAATTAGTTAAGCCTAGATTAGCATCTTAAAGAGATTTATGGTACTGGAGCATATAATATTATTAGACAACTAAAGGAAGGATTTAATGATAATCTTTTTGCAGCATGCTATTATAATGCAGCTAATGGAGCGTTAGTTGTACAAGCGGATAGTATATTAAATTAGAATCTTATTAATCTTAAAAATAAATACTTTAAATAGATAGTAGAATATTTAAAATCAGTAGATTCTAAGTATGAAAAATTACCTAATGAATTTGTAAATGAAGAAGGATTTATAGGAGGTAAGTATTTTTATGTAATGCAAGCTTTCTATGACCATATGAAACATATTCCTAATTTACAACAGACTTTAGATAGTTTATCTTCTAAAAAACTTAATAATTATGATAAAATATCTAATACAGAGATATATACTTAGGTAGTAAATACCTTATTACAAAATCCTGATTTTAAAAAGACCTTATTTAATATTTATAGATCTGGAAAATAGCAAGATAATGTAAGGAATACATTGTATTCAGCAGACCATTTATCTTCTTATTTCTATGAAGTTAAAAGATTATTAAATACTAAGAAATATCAAGATTTATTAAAT